>Ga0115002_10005989_pt1 | contig 14162 bp, 11 predicted proteins | sample ArcticOcean_MG_C_8_FD_89576 | JGI IMG/M metagenome (GOLD analysis project Ga0115002, IMG submission 89576) | Marine microbial communities from western Arctic Ocean - ArcticOcean_MG_CB11_86 | ecosystem: Environmental > Aquatic > Marine > Oceanic | place: Arctic Ocean: Canada Basin | collected... | reverse complement strand
CGTGTTCATCAGTCATGATGAGCAGGATGTTGGGTTGGGACATGGATTGTCTCCTGACAGATCGATGGTCAGAGGCGCTACGAAAGATATGCCTTGCCGCACGTGATGGGCTGCTTTAGCGTGAGGCCCTTCTGCGACCTCATCGCCAATTCACGGAGTGTAACTTGGCCGATCGCCCGAACATCCTTTGGTACTGCTCCGATCAGCAACGTTTCGACACCGTAGGGGCACTGAACAATCCGTATGTACACACGCCTCGCCTCGACGGATTTATGAAGCAGTCGGTGACCATGGACTACGCCTATTGCCAGTCACCGATCTGCACACCCAGTCGATCCAGCTTTCTCACGGGCATGTACCCCAGTGCCGTGGGTGTGAACGGCAATGGCAACGAGAGTTGGCCTGAGCAGTACGCTGAGCGGTTGCTGCCCAACATGCTGACCCGCGCGGGTTACCATTGCGGGCTGGTTGGCAAACTACATCTGGCGGGTGCTGCCAATGCCCGGGAGAACCGTGTGGACGATGGCTATGACTACTTCCAATACAGTCATGCCCCCAAGGGACCGAACGATTTTGGGCATGACTATGCCGAGTGGCTGCGGGCGCAGGGAGCCGATCCGGAAAAGCTGTTGGGCGAATACAACAAGATGGACTCCTACCGGCAGGGCGCGAAAGTCAAAAGCTTTGGCGGTGTCTACGAACCCACAAGCGAACAGGACAACGTCCCGCCGCATCTTCATCAGACACACTGGTGCACGGAAAAGTCCATCGAGTTTATCGACAAGAATCGTCGGCAGGATCAGCCGTGGATGCTGAGTGTAAATCCCTTCGATCCTCATGCCGCCTTTGATCCACCCTATGAGTATTACCAGCGCTTCGATGTGGACGAAATGCCTGGTGCCCACTTTGAGCCCTCGGACCTTGCCCATCAGCAACACCTGACAGACGCTGGGGTGGACTTTCAGTCCAAGCCACAACACCCCGACGAGTGGGATCACAAGCGTGTGCAGGCGGCGTACTATGCCATGATCGAGCAGGTGGACCACGAGTTCGGCCGGATCCTCGACCACCTGGACGCGACGGGTGAGCGCGACAATACGGTCATCATTTTTATGAGCGACCACGGCGAGGCACTGTGTGATCACGGTCTGCTGCTGAAAGGCTGTCGTTTCTTTGAAGGCCTGGTACGTGTGCCCTTGATGATTTCCTGGCCGCAGAAGTTCCAGCAGGATGTCGTCTCCGACAGCCTGGTTGAGTTAATCGACGTGGTGCCCACGTTGCTGGATGCGGCGGGTCTGGCCATTCCGTACTGGGTCCAGGGCCAGTCTCTGACCGGTGTGCTGGATGGCTCCACCGACTCGCATCGCCAGGCGGTGCGCACCGAGTTCTTCGGTGCCATCAACTACCCGGATCAGACCCATGCCACCATGTACCGAAATCGACAGTGGAAGCTGGTCAGCTATCACGGCAAGAATCTGTTCGAGCTGTACGATCTGCGGGCGGATCCTTGGGAGCACCAAGACCTGTCCAACGACCCGCTGCACCAGGATACCCTACGCGATCTTATTCGCCTAAGTTTTGACGCTGCCATTGCTGCAGCGCCGCCCTTTGCGTCACGGAACATGCCGTTCTGAGGAGCCGTGCCTGGCAAATCATCGTCCTGTCTTCTGGCCAGGCTGGGAGCTCAGTCCAGTTTTTCGTAATCAGTGTGAATTATGCATAACCCTATACCCAACAACGCTTTCTGTGATTCTATCGCGGTTGGCATGGGCGAGTTGCTCGTAGTGACGCATACGATCCGGTGGCAGATGTATCAAAGCCTTGTAGTGGGACCAGCCGATGTTTTCACGCTCGTGAAATGAGGAAATACACCGACGAAAGCGCAGAATTTCGTACAAAGTGGTGAGACCCAAGTGCAGGTCTTTACTGAGGTTACGGACGGTTTCGTCGCCACGCTGAGGCCCACCGAGACGCTCGAGATGCTGCTCATTGCATCACCGATAAACCAGTACGTCTCGATCTTCTCCCACTCGGCGGCTTACCGACTGAACTGCCGCCCATCGGGGGGCAGGCTTTCGATCTGCTGACGAAGGCCCAGGTAAGAGGTATTGAAAGTCATGTTGAACTCCCGGAGCTGATGGGGCGACGGCGTGGGTTGGCCGCTTCGGCGACGGTCGAGCTTTTCTCCCTCGCCCTATATTAGATCGCTGTCCTGATTGACCGCGACGAGTGCATCCAACAACGACAATGGCTGGTCTATGCCCGACAAGATTCGCGTCGGTGTCCTCTTCGGGGGACGCTCGGCGGAACACGAGGTCTCCGTCACTTCTGCGCGCTCCGCGATGGCGGCAATTGATCGAGACAAATACGATGTAACGATGATCGGCATCGATCGTGAGGGTCGATGGTTGTCTGCCGCTGATGCGCAGAAGCTTCTGGAATCACCAGAAGTGGTCGCCGGTGATCTGACGCCGGTACGACTCGACTATGCCGGGTCGGGTGAGCTGGTCGCCGGCGATGACAGCGATATAGGTGATGGTAGCGACATTGGCGGTGGGCTCGATGTGATTCTGCCGATCCTGCACGGTCCCTTCGGCGAAGATGGCACGGTGCAGGGATTGCTGGCCCTGGCCGGTGTCGCCTGTGTCGGATCGGGTGTGCTCGGTTCGGCGGTGGGCATGGACAAAGACATGATGAAGCGGGTCTTCCGCGATGCCGGTTTGCCGCAAGTCGATTATCGCTGTGTGCTGCGCAACCGCTGGCGCAATGATCGGGCCCGGATCGTGGCCGATCTGGAGGCTGTTTTTGACTATCCCGTGTTCATCAAGCCCGCCAATCTCGGTTCCTCCGTAGGAATCACGAAGGCGCATGATCGCGCTGAGCTTGCGAAGGGACTGGATGAGGCGGCCCGCTACGATCGCAAGCTGATCGTTGAAGCTTTCGCCGTCGACTGCCGCGAGATCGAAGCGGCCGTGTTAGGCAATGACGAACCGGATGTGGCGATGCTCGGCGAGATCGTGCCGGGCAACGAGTTCTATGACTATGAAGCGAAATATATCGATGAGAATTCACAGCTGGTGATTCCTGCACGCGTGCGTCCTGAAACGACGGCGCGTCTCGAACAGATGGCCAAGGACGCTTTCGTCGCCATTGATGGAGCGGGTCTGTCGCGGGTCGATTTCTTCGTGGGAGAGAAGGACGAAGCCGTCATCTACATCAACGAGATCAACACACTGCCCGGTTTCACGCCGGTCAGCATGTATCCGAAGCTGTGGGATGCGAGTGGTGTCTGCTATGGAGATCTCATTGACCGGCTGATTCAGCTGGCGATCGAGCGACACCAGGACACACAGGAAACGACGACAAATCGAGGGTTGGAGGCGGGTAGTGATGAGTGAGGTGTCTGATTCGTTTGAACCGATGCCCTTCTGGCACAAAGGGTCTGTCAGCAATCTGCTATCGCTGCTGACGCTATTACTTGGCTTGACCATAGTCATGAGTGCTGACGGTGAGATGGCACCGTGGCTGGCTGGTCTGGGTCCCTGGATCATGGCTGTCGGTGTCTTTGGCTTCGCCGGCGGCATTACCAACTGGCTCGCCGTGAAGATGCTCTTCGACCGTGTACCCGGCCTCTACGGATCCGGTGTGATACCGGCTCGATTTCGGGAGATCCGCGTCACAGTCAAGGATCTGATCATGACCCACTTCTTCGACGAGGCGTATCTGCAGCGCTTCTTCGATGAGCATGGGCAGAATATGACCGGTGGCAGGGGTGGGCTGACGAAGAAGCTTGAGGAGTTGCTCGAGTCAGAAGAGGCCGGTCGCGCCATCGAGTTTGAGATCGAGAAGCTCAAGGACGGACCGATGGGCATGATGGTGCGCATGGCGGGCACGGAAATGCTCAAGCCCGTGATCCAGCAATTCATGGGCGGTCTCATCCAGCGTCTTGGGCCGGTTGCTGAGATGAAGATGCGGGCGGAATTCTTCGATGTGCCGCGGCTGCGGGTGCAGGTCGATCAATTGCTGGAGACGAAGTTGGAGGAACTCACGCCGGAAATCGTCAAACGCATGATGGAACAGGTGATGCGCAAACATCTTGGCTGGCTCATCGTTTGGGGGAACGTCTTTGGCGGACTGATCGGTTTGTTTTCTACAGCGGTGGCTGTGCAATACGGAATCGACGGCCTGCCTTGAGCGACTTTCAACTAACTGAGCAGGTCGCCGTCGTGGTGGGCGGCACGGGTGTCCTCGGCGGCGCCATGGCGCGGGGTCTGGCCACAGCCGCTGCGCGAGTTGCCGTGGTTGGTCGCAATCAGGAACGTGGTGATGCGGTCGTTGCCGCGATTCGTGCCGCAGACGGCGAGGCGATCTTCGTTTCCTGCGATGCGACGGATCGTGATGCTCTGGATGCAGCGAGAAACCGGATCGTCACCGAGTTGGGAGAGCCCACGGTGCTCATCAACGCTGCCGGTGGCAACGATCCACGTGTGACAGTGTCGGAGGATCTGGCATTCGAGCAGATCGATCTGGCGTCCTGGTCGCAGAGTTTCGATCTCAATCTGGCAGCAGGTGTGTTACTTCCCTGTCAGGTCTTTGGCCCCGCCATGTGTGAGGTGGTTGGTTCCATCGTCAACATCGCTTCCATCAGCGCACATATCCCCTTGTCGAAGGTCGTCGCTTACTCGGCAGCCAAGGCGGGTGTGCTGAGTCTCACGCAATTTCTCGCCCGCGAATGGGCGCCCAAAGTCAGGGTGAATTCGATTACACCCGGATTCTTTCCGGGTGAACAGAATCGCCGTCTGCTGTTTCAAGAGGACGGGACACCAACCGATCGGGGCCGACAGATTCTCGAGCACACGCCGATGGGGCGTTTTGGCAAACCCGACGAACTGGTGGGTGCCTGTGTCTTTCTTGCGTCGAAAGCGAGTGCCTTCGTGACAGGAACAGACCTGCGCGTCGATGGGGGCTTTCTGTCGACGACGATCTGAATGACTTATCTGAAGGCGTGATCTGAAGGCGTGTATCCTAGGTTGTCGCGTCACGTTTGACCAAGCCCCTCCGACTTGCTACGCTCGGCGACTTTGCTCGCAACCCTGATCCGCAAAGAACTGCTGGCGAACCTGCTCACCATGCGCCTTGCCGTGGCGCTCGCCTTCACCGTGCTGCTCACGGTGCTGACCGCGTTCATCGGGTCGTTGGAGTATTCCCACAACTGGGACCTATACGAGCTAGAGCGGCAGAAGTATGAGCAGAAAATCTCTGAGGTGACCGTCTGGAATCAGCTGGAGCCGATGCTGTTTGTGGCGCCACAGCCACTGTCGATTCTGAGCCGCGGTCTATCGGATGGCGCCGGCGCGCATTACACGGTTTTCCTGCACTGGATGTCGGTGACACCCCATCCCATCACCACCGCTGACACGGACCTGATGCAGTCTCTGGTGCGGATCGACTTCACGACGGTTGTGGCGATTCTGCTCTCCTTTCTGGCGATCGTGCTGGGCTACGACGCCATCTGTGGTGAGCGCGAGCGCGGCACTCTGCAACTGCTGCTGGCCAACTCTGTGCCGCGCAGTACGGTGGTGCTCGGCAAGTTGATCGGTGGATTGCTGTCGATTTGGATTCCTCTGGCGCTGGTTTTCGTCGTGGCACTGCTGATTCTCCTCGCGAATCCAGATGTCACGTTTACCGGCGACGACTGGTTTCGCCTGATCGGTCTCTTTCTGATCTCCTGCCTGTTTCTTGGCCAGGTTTTCGCCCTGAGTCTTGCCGTGTCAGCTTGTAGTCGTGATTCGGCGACGTCATTGATCGTCTGTCTGTTTTTCTGGCTCATCGCCGGGGTGGGGATTCTCAATGTGGCGCCGTCGCTGGCGCGATATGGTGTCGATGAACCGCCATTCTTCGAATTTCTCCAGCAAGACCGGGAGCTGTGGGACGAATACAATGGCCTCATCGAGGCGTGGGAGAACAAGAATCCACGACCCGATGATAGCTACTTCAAGGGCCTGCAGGCCAAAGGGCGGATGCGATATCATCATCCTCTGGCGTACGAGTGGCAGGCGCGTCGCAATGGCTTCGCCTTAGAGAAGCGGTTGGAGGCGTCGGATCGACGCTTCAAGATCTTTCGAGCGAATCAGATGCCGTTGGCAGAGGAAGCACTGCTCGTCGACAAGTGGAGTGTTGCGTCGCCGATGGTCACGTATCAGGTGCTGTCGTATCAACTGGCGCGCACGACACTGGCTGACAATCTCTATCTGGCGAACAATGCTCACCGCTGGCGCACCGACTACTACGACTGGCTGCGTGGCAAGGGTGTTTTCGCAGACCGCAGCTTCTTTACGGATGATCTGCCGCATCAGGAGCCGCTGATTCCCGATCCGCTGTCCCTTTCGCCAGACGATGCGGCGCCCGATTCAGAATACATGCGCGGACGAATGGCGTGGATGCAGCAAGAGGAGGAGCGACGAACGTCGAATGCGACCGGACTCGATCTGACGGATTTGCCAAAGGTTGGAACAGATCTGCGGCGCGATCTGGCTGCATCGTTGACCGAGATGGTTCCGGGGCTGGCCGTGCTCCTGCTGAGTTTTGGCGCTTGTGTCATGCTCGTGATGATGCGATTCCTCACCTACGACCCAGGTCGATGAGGGGATCTGACGCATGTTGACGGTCTATCTCCACGAGATCCAGACGCAAATGCGGTCGATGCGTTTCAGGTGAGCCTGCTCGTGCTGCCGCTGTTCTTCGTTGCCAATGGGGTGATCTATGCGCTCAAGATCGAGCGGGATGTGGCGGAGATATCAAGGATCGATTCCGAGTTCGCCGAGAAGATCAGCGAGGTCAGCGAACTGAATGGTGCGATCGGACGCTGGTATCGTCTGACGGCGCGCTCCACGGGAACCGAGTTTATTACAGAGGGCGGCGCAAACTGGTTCTCTGACACGTATTGGGTCAATGCCCAGTCTGGAAATCGGTCGACGGAGTATGGCCGCTCACGCACGACGAATCACTGGATCCGAAGGTTCGAGATCGTCGACTGGACGCTGATCGTCCGGCTGATCCTGTCGTTTCTCTGTGTCGTGATGGCCTACGATCTCATCTCTGGGGGGCATGAGCAGGGCGTATTGCGTCTGACGATGGCTAATCCCATCTCGCGCGGCGCCTATCTGGCAGGCCGGGCCCTGTCGCAGTTTTCGATGCTGATGGTTGCCGCTGCCCTGGGCGCGACGGTTTCACTGTTGATTCTCGTGACCACGGGCGTGCTCACCCTCGACGCACACATCCTGCGTGGCATCCTGCTGTTTTTCCTCGGCAGTAGTTTCTATGTGGCGGCGTTTCTATTGCTGTCGGCGGGCGTCTCTGCCCTGACACGAAGCTCCGCGACCTCTCTCGTCGTGTTGATGTTGACGTGGGCCGTGTTGACGGTCGTGATCCCGCAGACGGCCTATCTGTATGGGATGCAGACCGTCGACTTCGACTACGACTGGAATGATAAACAGTGGGATCTGCGCAATGAAACGGAGAATGCCCTTGCACAGGATGGCATTTCACTGCGGGACTCAGGTCGCAAAGATTTCTTTGCCCAGGCCATCCGCCACCGCGAGGCGATCCGACAATTCCTAAGCGGGCGTGACGCAGACGATGCCGATTCACCGCACGTGTTGTTTCTGCCCGACTACGTTTCGAAGAAGCCCCTCGACAGCAAGCTCATTCCGCATTTTCAGCAGGTGCCGCTGTCGACGGCAGACGGCGTCGCCGCCGGTGTCGTGCCGATCGTGATCCTGATCCTGGAGGCGGCCCTGGGGTTCTTCTTTGCCTTCACCGCTTTCCTGCGGATGGAACTGGCCGGCGGATCCTGAGCCGCCGGCCGATTTCGGCGTTGGCACCTCTCTCTGTTGCCCCCCCCTGTTGCACCCTTGAAGGGGCTTCGTACATTTTCGGACCAACCAATAGGCCGACAGACACTTAGCCCCATCGACTGACAAAGAGACAATGAGCGAATCGAAGACCACAAGCGCCGACGAAGCACAGACGGAAGAACGAACTTTTCAGACCGAGGTTCAGCAGGTACTGCAGATCCTCATCCACTCCCTGTACACAGACAAAGACGTCTTTCTGCGGGAGTTGACGTCGAATGCCTCCGACGCCCTCGACAAGATTCGTTTCCGCTCACTGACGGACAAGGATATCGTCGATCCCGATGCTGAATTGGAGATCGACATTGCCGTTGATGCCGAGGCGAAGACGCTGACGATCACCGACACGGGGATCGGCATGACCCGCGACGAGGTGAATACGAATATCGGCACGATCGCTCGCTCCGGATCGCGTGATTTCGTCGAGCGCCTCAACGAGGAGACAGATGAAGAGAGCAAACTCAAGCTGATCGGTCAGTTTGGTGTCGGATTCTACTCTGTTTTCATGATTGCCGAGCGTGTCGTTGTCACGACTCGATCTGCCGACAAAGATTCAGAAGCCGTCGTCTGGGAATCCACCGGTGATGGGTCGTATACGATTTCTACGACAAAGGACAGAGCCGAGCGGGGAACGCAGATCCAGATCTTCGTGCGCAATGACTGTGAGGAGTATCTCGATGCGCATCGACTCGAGTCTGTCGTCCGACGCCATTCCGACTATGTCTCCTATCCGATCAAAGTTGCCGGCAAGCAAGCCAATGCTGCTTCGGCCCTCTGGACACGCCCACGTAGTGAAGTCACTGCAGAGCAGTACAAGGAATTCTATCAGCATTTGTCAGGCGATCATCAGGAGCCCCTGATTTGGGAGCACACGGCGGTTGATGTGCCGATCCAATTCTATGCGGTCGTCTACATTCCGCGGCAGTCGCCGATGGAGTTGCTCTTCGCGCCTGAACCGAAGGTGTCGATCAATCTGCATGTAAAACGCGTCTTCATTCAGGACGACTGCAACGACCTGCTGCCACTGTATCTGCGGTTTGTGCGCGGTGTGGTGGATTGTGACGATCTACCCCTGAATGTGGCGCGTGAGTCTCTGCAGAACAATCCGGTGATTGCCAAGATTCGGCAGACATTGACGCGGCGAATTCTGAACAAGATCGAAGAACTGTCAAACAACGAGCCAGAGATGTACCTGACCTTCTGGGAGTCCTTTGGAATCGTGTTGAAGGAGGGCGTCGCCCGGGATGTCGAGAATCAGGAGAAGGTGAGCCAGTTGCTGCGGTTCCACTCCAGTTTCTCCGCTAAGCTCGCTGCCGATGCGGCCACTGACGCTGCCGCCACCGACGCTGCGACCGAGACGGACGCCGATGCCGATAGCGATGCCGACGATAAGGCCCAGAGCAAGCCATCGCGCACGACGCAGACAGAGGGTCTCGTATCGCTGCAGGACTACATCGATCGTGCCAAGTCCGATCAGGAAGTCATCTATTACGTTTCTGGTGAGAATCAGCCGCAAGTCGAGCAGAGCCCGCTGATGGAAACTTTCCGCAAGCGTGATCTGGAGGTCCTGTATCTCACGGATCCCGTCGATGAATGGGTGGTGAATTCGCTGCAGAAGTTCGACAGCAAAGAATTCGTCGCCATCGATGCCGAGGATCTCGAACTGCCGGAAGAAGTGAAGCTCGAGGGCGTCGACGAACCCATCGAAGATCGTGAGCGTACGATTGAGTTGGTGAGCTATCTGAAGAAGGAGCTTGCTGATCGAGTCGGCGAGGTGAAGGAATCGAATCGCCTGACCGATAGTCCCTGCGCCCTCGTCGTGCCCAGAGGTGGTGTCAGTCAGCAGATGGAACGCCTCATGCGCATGTCTGATGAGAGCTTCCCTATGACGAAGCGCACGCTGGAACTGAATCCGAAGCATCCGGCCATTGCCAATATGGGAGAGCTCCTGAAGGCGGATCGTGAGTCTGCAGAGCTGAAGGACTGGGCCCACTTTCTCGTCGACTATGTGTTGTTGGCGGAAGGCAAGGTCGAAGAGCCACAACGCGTGATGAGCCAGGTGCAGCGTATGATGACCATGGCCAGTGAAGCGGCACTCAAGGCCCGATCTGCATGAGCACGGAAACGCAGGCTGATAGTCACCTGCGCACGCGTGCCTTGGGTGCGCGCGTGGCCGCTCGCAAGTTGGCGGCGACGGATCCGTCTGTGCGTGATGCAGCGTTGGCAGCGATTGCGACGGCGATGGAGAGGGACCGTGACGCCATTCTGGCCGCGAACACCCTCGACTGCGAGGCGGCATCGACCCTTGCGGCGAAGGGTGAGATCGGCGAACCACTGGTGGCGCGCCTCGATCTACGCAAAGGCAAGTTCGAGACGGCCCTCGACATGGTACGGTCTGTTGCGACGCAGCCCGATCCGTTGTGGCAGACACAACGTGCAACCGAACTCGACGATGGGTTAGAATTGTTTCGTGTGACCGTGCCGATCGGTGTGATCGGCGTCATCTTCGAGTCACGGCCGGATGCGCTGGTGCAGATCGCCGCCTTGTGTCTGAAGTCGGGCAATGCGGTTCTGCTCAAGGGTGGTAGCGAGGCGGCGCACTCGAATCGCATTCTGGCGGATGTGATTGTACGAGCGACGGAAGCGGTCGAGGGGATTCCGGCCGGATGGCTGACGCTACTCGAGACGCGTGGCGATGTGACGGAGATTCTCGGCATGGAAGATGCCATCGATCTGATCATCCCGCGGGGTTCGAAGGACTTTGCTGCCTACGTCATGGCGAATACGAAAATTCCTGTCACAGGCCACACGGATGGTGTCTGCCACGTCTACGTGGACGCTGCTGCAGATTTCGACAAGGCTCTGCGTGTGGCGATCGATTCCAAGATCCAGGATGTGTCTACATGCTGTGCTGAGGAGACACTGTTAGTGCACGCCGACATGGCGGAGGGTTTTCTGCAGCGTGCGATCAAAGATCTGGGTGAGGCGAAGGTGCTGATCCGCGGCGACGACCGCGTGCGTGCCCTGCCCGGGGTGAATGGGCAGGTCGAAGCGGCGACAGAAGAGGACTGGAGTGCGGAATACCTCGACTATGTTCTGTCTGTGAAGATTGTTGACAGTCTTGAGGAAGCGATCGATCACATCAACCGGTTTGGTTCAGCCCACACCGATACGATTGTTACCCAAGACAAAGCGGCGGCGACACGTTTTCTCCAGGGGGTCGATTCGGCATCTGTCTTCGTGAATGCGTCGACGCGATTCGCTGACGGCTATCGCTACGGCCTGGGGGCTGAGATCGGTATCAGCACGGGGCGCCTGCACAGCCGTGGACCCGTCGGGTTGGAAGGACTCACGACCTACAAGTATTTGCTCGAGGGATCCGGACAGATCGTCGACGATTACTCTGGCAGTGATGCCCGGCCGTATACTCACAAACTTATAGACAGGCAGTGGACGCGCGTCTCGTGACGGTGACGGAGAGTTAAACCAATGGATCAGACTGACGACACGATCGAACGGCACATCTTCCTCTGTGCGACGCCGACAAAGGCCAAGTGTCACGCCGATGGTTCCGGTGCTGAGATCTGGGATTATCTGAAGAAGCGTTTGAGTGAGCTGGGGTATGGCGATCCGCGTTCGGGTGTGCATCGTACGAAAGCCGACTGTCTACGTGTGTGCGAGCAGGGTCCCACGGCGATGGTGTGGCCTGATCAAACCTGGTATCACCAGCTGACAGTCGAGAAGATGGAGCGCATCATCACTGAGCATCTGATCGGTGGACAGGTGGTGGCCGAGTTCGTGAATCCGGAGCCCTTCCGGAAGATCAAGCAAGAGGGCTGAAGCAGACAACATGAAGAATCTCTCCTGCTGCATCGTCGGGTACGGTGGCATCGCCGAGTTTCACGCTCAGGCTTGCAAGAAGATCGATGGCATCCAGCTACGCACGCTCATGGGACGTCGCCTAGAACCGGCGCAAGAGTTTGCCACGCGACACGGCTTTGAGCGCGCCACCGATTCTCTGCAGGACGCTCTAGATGATGACGAACTGGACGCCGTCATCATCGCCTCCCCCTCGCAAGTGCACTACGAGCAAGCGATGGCTTGTCTCGACGCGGGCAAACATGTGTTGGTCGAGATTCCCCTGGCCCTTTCACTGGCTGCATCACAGCAGGTGGCTGAGCGCGCGACTGAGATGGGCCGAAATGTGATGGTGGCGCACACCGAGCGCTACACCGAGCCGGGGTTGTTCGTGAAGCAGTTTATCGCTTCGGGTGCGACGGGACAGATCTATCAGCACCAGGTTTTCAGTTATTCCTATCGCCACGAAAATGTGGGATGGACGGGGTATGAGCGCAGTTGGGTAGACGATGTCGTCTTCCACCACGGCTGTCATCTGGTGGACTACTCACTGTGGACGATCGATTCGCCCGTGCGACGAGTACACGGCGAACTGGCACCGAAGCACGCGGTCAATGACACATCGATGGATGTGAGTCTGCTGATTCGCTACGAGAATGAAGCGATGGCGACGATCAGTCTCTCCTACAATGCCGCCCAGGGTGCCGGTGGTCACCGATTTCTTTGTGAGAATGGTACCCTGGAGATTGCCGCCAAGACCATTCGTTTTGCGGGCGAGACGGTATGTGAATCGTCGGAGAATGCAGATCAGTCCGGTGTGCTGCGACAGAATGAAGAATTCTTCGCTTCCATCCGTGAGGCGAGATCCGCCAGTTGCAGTGCCGAAGACGGTATTCGCGCGCTGGCGCCGCTGCAGGCAGTGTACGATCAGATGCTCGAGTTAGAAGGCGACGAGAAATACAAACGTCTCTGGTCGCACTGATAACCCACCAGCGACTTCGTATCAGCAACACGCGCGACAGCTTCCACGCCCGAGCCTGGGACTTTGGTGCAAGCAAGGCCGTCGTCGCTGCGGACCAGGTCTTTCTCGTAGGAGCCACGGGGCTCACCCTGGACAACAAAGGGTTCGTCGGGGAAGGGGATCCTGCCGCACAAGCTGAGCAGGCGATGCAGAATCTGCGGGTCTTGCTCGAAGAGGCGGGCGGCGGGCTCGAAGACATCTGTCTCATCAACAACTACACGAAGCGTCATGCAGACCGGGGGTTGGTGTATCCGGTAATTGCTCGGCATCTGCACCACGTGAACCCTGTGTCGACGGGGCTTGTCGTGAAGGAGTTCGCCCAGCCCTATATCGATTTCGAGATCGACGCGTGGGCAGTACTTCCCAGGGACCGGGCGGCGGGGCATGACAGATTTCGCCTGACCAACGCCAAGGGCGGCTACCTGATGCCGACCATCGATTATCCCAATGCGCGGGTCATCCGCGCGAATGATCACATTTTTCTGCAAGGCCAGACGGGGCTGAGTCTGGATGGTCGAGACTTCGACGGTGTGGGCGATCCGGCGCGTCAGGTGGAAGTGGCGATGCAGAATGTGCGCGCCCTGCTGGCGGATGCGGGCTCGAGTCTCGATGACGTGTGCAAGATTACGACCTATCTGACGGATCCGACGCAACGACTGCAGATCGATGCCGTCCTGGCAAGCCATCTGGCAGATGTGCAGCCCGTCGTCACCAGCATCGATGTGGATGATCTGGCGCGTCCCGAACTCGATTTTGAAATCGATGTATTCGCCATATTGCCCGGTGACGAACCGCATCGCCGAATCAGCATGCCGGCAGCGCAGGATGCTACCGAGACCTGGTCTCAGAGTCAGGCAGTACGGGCACGTCAGTTCGTGTTTCTGCAGGGCCAGAGTGGTCTGCGACTGGACGGCAGTGGGCTCACGGGCGCCGACGATGCTCAAGCGCAGGCGGAGCAGGCGATGCAGAACGTCAAGGTGTTGCTGGAAGAGGCGGGTGCGCGGATGGAAGACATCTGCAAGATCACGACCTTTGTCACCGATCAGGCGACGCGGAAGGATGTCTATCCCGTGTTTGGAAAACACCTGGCCGGAGTGAATCCGACGTCGACGGGGCTCGTCGTCGAGGCACTGTGGAAGTCGGAACTGAAGGTCGCGATCGATGTCTTCGCTGTGATCAGCGACGCCTAACGCGGCCGCGGCCCCACCCTCTCGTCCTGGCGAGCTCGCTAGACAACGCGGGCGGCTTCGCCGCCACTATCGCCCCTGCCAAGCTGCAGTGGTGTATCGAGTCGGTCGTTTCCACCGACAGGATGTTGACTGGTGCAGACATGAGTAGACGCCTCAGATGGATGTCGTAGATTCTATGGT
>Ga0115002_10005986_pt1 | contig 14167 bp, 11 predicted proteins | sample ArcticOcean_MG_C_8_FD_89576 | JGI IMG/M metagenome (GOLD analysis project Ga0115002, IMG submission 89576) | Marine microbial communities from western Arctic Ocean - ArcticOcean_MG_CB11_86 | ecosystem: Environmental > Aquatic > Marine > Oceanic | place: Arctic Ocean: Canada Basin | collected... | reverse complement strand
AGTTTCCCCGTCTTTATTGATAAACTAAAAGAGAAAGAGCAATTTTTGGCCCGCAGACTGGCTGAGGTCAATTATATTCGCGCTCAGCTCGACTTGGCTCTCTGCACCTACGAAGAGGCCCAAACTTACGCTGAAAAAGACCCGAAGTTCAAAGCCGCGTTGAACAAGGCTGCGAAAGAATTCGAAGAAGTTCACTCAAGATACCGCTCGCAGGTGGGTGGGTTGTACGCCCGCATGTGGGAAGGCAAATGCTTTGAAGAGCAAAACGACATTCGAAAAGCCCTTGGTATCTACAATGAACTTCTGGGGCACCCGGGTAAATCGAATGCCATGCGGACACTGCAGGCACAAGTGCGACACTTTCGCTTAATCTGTTTGAACCACGATGACCGTAAAGATTATCAACTTGTGATTCAGGAAAGTGATGAGTGGCTTACCGGCAACCGAAAGCTGCAGCGCACTGCAACGGGAATTGGCATCCGTTGGGAAAAAGTACGGGCTCAAGATTTATTGTCTGACCAACGAGAGATTCCCACCCGCGATAAAGAACGTCTGCTGCGACAAGCCTTAGCCGACGCCAACTTGGTGAACCGTTTCCCCGGCCAATTCAAAGACGTGTCCACGTTTATGATTAGCCAACTACGAGGAAAGTTGGGCCGTGGCGACCAAGACCCGGAAGATTTTGAAACGGCCATTGGCATTGCTCGGGCCGACATGAAAAAAATCAAAAGCCTGCAAGATGATTTAAAAACAGCCAAGACCAAAGAAGAAAAAACCAAGATTAACCAAGAGCTGAAAAACGTATTAACCGAAACGGCTCGGCTACTGAAACTGGCTCTGACCTTGGCCGACAACGATACCGAACTCGAAAATGTGAACGACGCCCGTTACCGGCTTTCGTACATCTATTACCTGTCGCGGAAAAGTTACGAGTCGGCAATTTTAGGCGAATTTGTGGCCCGACACGGTGGCAAAAAACAGTCGCAACTTTCTCTTGATGGTGCCTACCTGGCGCTGGCTGCCTACGTGCAAGCCTACAACGATTCGCCCAAAAAATACAAAGACGTCGACATGGCCATGATGGCGCGAACCGCCAACCTCATTACCAGTAATTGGCCTGAAAGTGATACGGCCAATGAGGCCCGGGTGATTCTCGGTCAAATTTATAGCCAGCTCAAAAAACCGGTCGAAGCCGGCGAATGGTATAGCCAAGTCCCAGCAACCGCAGCCCAATACGCACGAGCCCAAACGGCTGCCGGGCAAGCTTACTGGAACGGTTACTTGAATGCTTCGATCATGCTGGAAGATCAACGCCCGGCTCCGGAAGAGTTGATGAAGTGGCAAGGTTCCGCAGAAAAACATTTACGCACGGGTTTGCAAAAAACGGCGACAACATTGCCCAGCACAGGCGCGGCCCCCGACGTGTTCATTGCCGCCAAACTTTCCCTGACTCAAATTCTGCTTAACAAAAGTCAGTATCAAGGAGCAATCGATTTACTGACCAAAGAACCCCATTCGATCATGAAGGCAATCGACGTTGCTGCCGGAACCAAACGTCCGACTTCGGGGGTCAAAAGCCCAGAGATCACCAGTTTGGCCTATCAGCTATTACTACGTGGTTATGTCGGCACGCAAAAAATTGATGAAGCCCGTGCCACCATGAATCAGCTGGAAGCGGTCGCCAAAGAATACGGCGGAGATTCAGGCGGGGCAGCCATCACCGAAATCTATAAAAACTTGGGCGAAAAAATCTCAGAAGAGATGGCGTCACTCAAAGCCGCTGGAAACCAAAAGCAATTAGCCGAGGTCCAAACATCGCTGGAAACCTTCCTGGCTGATTTAGGAAAACGAAAAGACCAAACGTTCGGCTCGCTGATCTGGATGTCGGAAACCTATTACGGATTGGGCCAAGGTTCAGATGATCCAACGAAATCATCAACCTATTTTGGAAACGCGGCCACCACCTACCAATCGATCCTCGCCAGAAATCAGGAATCGAAAGAACTGAACGACCAACAGCAAGCCGGTATCAAACTACGGCTGGTGAACTGCAAACGTCGTGAGGGAGATTTCGTAAATGCTGAAAAATTGATTTTCGAAATTCTCAAAGTGCAACCGAAAGCCCTTGATGCCCAAGAAGAAGCCGCCCAGGTCTATCAAGATTGGGCAGGCAACGGCCAAGCCGATTCCTACAAAATGTACCCCATCGCCATGAACGGCAAAAATGCTGGTTCTACAAAAGAGCCGCACATTTGGGGTTGGACCTACTTGGCAAACTTGTTGCAACGCAATCTCGATGTCGGTCGGGGCGGAAAAGACTATGAAGAAAAACTCCTCAATGCAACTTACAACTCGATCGTCTGTCGGCACAAGTTGGCGTTAGAACATTCGGGCAAACAAGCCCGAGAAGATGAACTGGGCTTGGCGAAAAGCCGCATCGAAACATTCGCGGCCATTAGCGGTGAAGTGGATGACATTTGGTGGAATAAATTCGATAAGCTTTACCGCCAAGTTCTCACCGATTTGGGTGAAGCCCCGGTGCCGCTCGAAAAACGTGAAGAGGTTGCAATCGTCCAGAATACTGAAAAACCAGTCGAACAAGACCCAACTGCTGTTGCCGAAGTGGCCCCGGTTGCTGCAAAATCAGGTTCAGGTGGCGGCGGAGAAATGATCGCATATATTGTTGTCACCGTGATATTTATCGGCGGAATTTTTGTCGGTTTACGATTTATGTCTGCCGGCAAGAAGAACCGAAGTTATGTCGCCGAGGCCGCCTCGATGCCAACATTCATTCCACCGCAACCACAGCAGGCCCGGAAAAAAGTTGTCGGTTCTGCCGCCGGTCAATCGGGGCAACCTGTGCGGCGTAAGAAAAAAGTCGCTAAAAAGAAAGCCGCCCCAGGTTCTGCAAACCCAGCGGCTGCCGCCCCAGAAGCAGGCCAAGCCCAGGCTGCAGCAGGGCAGGTTCGCAGGAAGAAAGTCGTCAAAAAGAAGGCACCCCCTTCCGGAGATGCCCCTCCCCAGCGTCCCAAACCCGACCAACCCTAAAACCATTTTTTGACAGAACAATAATAAGCAATCAAGCAAACGCATCCAGCAGGAGCTAATAAAAATGTCTATGAAAAATCTTCAACACTTAATGGTTTTGGCCATTCTTCTTGGATGGTCAGCCTCAGCGTCTGCGGCTGATATTGTCTACCGAAAAAGCACAACCACCGCGTTGCAAGGTGAAATCACGGAATCGAGCAGTACCGAAATTACTGTCAAAAAACGAGTCGGCAAACCGGAAACCGTTCCTGTGAACGATATCGTCGATATCCGTTGGGATGGCGAACCGGCCAAACTCAACTTGGCACGCTCGGCTGAAAAAGCTGGCAACGTAGAAAAGGCTCTCTCCGATTATCTAGAGATCACAAAAGATCCTAAGTCCAAAGGAAACATCAAAACCGACCTGACTTTCCTCATTGCCCGGGCAACCGCAAAGCTCGCCATGGGTGACCCGCTACGCCTCGACGATGCCATCAAACTACTCGACGGCTACCGCAAAGCCAACAAAGGCAGCTTCCGAGATTTCGAAGCGGCCAGTTTATTAGGGCAGGCTTATTTGGCGAAGAAGGATTACCCGAACGCAAAAACGGCGTTCGACCAACTGGCCAAAGCCCCGTGGAACGATTACAAAATGGCCGCACAAACGGCCAATGCCCGCATTTTATTGCTGGGCGGAAATGTTGACGGTGCCTTGTCTGCCTTCGATGCTGTCATCGCTGCAAAAGCCACAAAACCTGCAGAAATCACCCGTCAGCAAGAAGCCATGCTGGGGAAAGTGAAATGCCTACAACTGCAGAAAAAACACGATGAAGCCGTGATTGTGGTCGAACAAATTATTGAAAAAGTTGCAGCCGAAGACTCAGCCGTCCAGGCGGAAGCCTACGTTCTGCAAGGCGATAGCCTGCAGGCCCAGGGTAAAACGAAGGAAGCCGTCCTCGCGTATCTGCACGTCGATGTACTGTTTACCGGCGAAAAAGCCCTACACCCCGAGGCGTTGTATCATTTGGCCAAGCTTTGGGGGACGGTAGGAGAAGCCGACCGGGCCGCGGATGCCCGTGATACACTGCAATCGGAATACCCAAATTCTGCCTGGGCGAAAAAATTGGCAGGGGGTTAGGTTTCGCCTCGTTCTCCTGCACGGAACTGACAAGAACAGCCCCCCGGCTACTGGAATGTTGTCGATGGGCGCTTTAGAATAGTTTTCTCTAAAATATTAACAATTAGAACATTTCAGCTTTGTTGAGCAATCAAGAAAACTGATCTCAATCACAAGAACAGTCAGACTGGAGATTTGAATTATGTTGAAGGGGATGAATGTGAACCAAACCAATCTCAAAGCTTGGAATTGTCTATTCCTCGTGGGATTATTCTCGTGCCTAATTACGTTGGGGTTTTCGACCCTTTCAACTGAATCGGCTTACGCCTACCAGGAAGAGGGTGCTGAAGAAGCCCCCGCTGAAGAGCCCGCCCCCGCGGCTGCACCTGCGGATGATGAAGCCCCCGCACAACAGACCGAAAGTTTTCTCGCCTGGATGATTCGTGCCTCGGGCGTGTTCGGTTTCATTCTATTGTTGGTCTCATTCATCATGGTCGCCTTAATCATGATGAATGTCCTCAGTATTCGCCGCGATAACCTGTTGCCGCCAGATTTCATTGCAGCCTTCGAAGAAAAAGTGACAACCAAAGACTACCAAGGTGCCTACGAAATCGCCCGCAGCGACGATTCCTTTGTGGCCCGCGTTTTAGCCGCTGGCCTTAGCAAACTGAACCGTGGCTATAGCGAAGCCATCGAAGGCATGCAGGAAGTCGGCGAAGACGAAAACATGACCATGGAACACAAATTAAGTTACCTGGCCTTAATCGGTTCAATCGCGCCGATGATCGGCTTGATGGGAACGGTTTACGGTATGATTCAGTCTTTCCAAACAATTGCCAACTCACCAACCCAACCCAAACCGGCTGAATTAGCCGACGGTATTTCGACCGCCTTGTTCACCACGCTGGAAGGTTTAACCGTTGCGATTCCCGCCATGATTTTCTACAGCATTCTGCGAAACCGAGTTTCGCGGTACACGTTGGAAGTCGGCATGGTCAGCGAAGGCCTCATGAGCCGTTTCTCGACAGTTCCTAAACAGTAACTAGAGAAGCGGAAATTGAGATTGAGACAGTTTTCGGATCATTGGAAATCCTGTTATGAAAATTAATACCAAAAATGTCGAAGTCCCGGAAATCGACATGACGCCGATGATCGACGTCGTCTTTCAGTTAATTGCCTTCTTTATGGTGATCACCAACTTCGAGCAAACCCAAGCCGACGAGCGGGTCAAACTGCCTAAAGACCAACTCGCCAAACCGGCTGAAGTGAAACGCGAAGATAAACTTACCCTAAACGTCGGCTTCAAACGTGATGCCGAAGGCAATAAGCAATCCGAAGCACTCGTGCTGTTGTTCGGTGAAGATATTCCTGTTCTCCAAATGGGGCCGAAACTGAAGCAGGAATCAAAAATCTACAAACAGAAAGGCACCGATCCCAAGGACGTCACCATCATTATTCGTGCTGACGCCGAGGTTCCGACCGGACTGGTTCAAGAATTGATCAAACTCGCGCAGGAAGCCGAATTCGAAAAGTTTTCATTGGCCGCCACGCAAATCAGCGACTGACAGCGCGGCGAACCTGCGAGATTGACAACCCGATTTTTTAAATAAGATAACCATCATGAAATTCCGAAGAAAAGGTGAGCAGGCGAAGATCGAGTCTCAAATGGCTCCGATGATTGACGTCGTGTTCCAACTCCTGATTTTCTTCATTCTGACCTTGAAAATCATCGAGCCGGAAGGTGATTTCAATGTCAACCTGCCGATTTCGGCTCCTGCTCAGGCGGAAACCGATCGACCTCTACCGGACATTAAAGTTCGCTTAATTGCCAACGATGATGGAAACTTAGGCCAATTAGTTTTGGGACGTCGCAAACTGGGCACCGGCGATCAAGCTTTTGAATTGCTGAACCGGGAAATCTTAAAGATGATCGGTCGGCCGGGTAACCCTCTGACAAAAGACATAGAAGTGGAACTCGACGCCGACTACAACTTGCATTACCGCTACATTGTCAAAGGCATTTCCGCCTGCACGGGCCGGTTAGATCCGAGGACCAAAAAGATTGTACCGTACATCGAGAAAATTAAATTCGCCCCACCTCACCGTCCCGAGTAATTCACCGATGGGTGGCAGGGTCAGAACGAAGTGATGGCCCTGATGGGTGACTTGAGATCAGGGCCATCCCGTTGGTCTGACCCTGCCACCCGGCGTTTTCAAACAATCGCTTCGAACACCGGCTTCCCGCCGTGTGATACCGGAATGGGCCTACCATTTAAATCGTGCACCAACATTTGCGGGTTAACTCCCAGTAATTGATAGATGGTTGCCGCCATGTCACCTGCTGAAACTGGACGGTCGGTGGGGTAGGCGGCTTGGTTATCGGTTTTGCCGATGACAATTCCTTTTTGAACTCCGCCACCTGCTAGCAAAGCGAATCCACATTGCGGCCAATGGTCCCGGCCCGAGTTGCCGTTAATTCGAGGCGTCCGCCCCATTTCACCCATGACAACGACCAACGTTGAATCGAGCAGCCCGCGTTCTTCTAAATCGAGAATCAACGCGCTCACCATCTGGTCAAGCACGGGCAAATGCACGCGCAGCATGCCGAACGTGTTGGAATGCATGTCCCAATGCCCGCCGCTGTTGGCGTCTTCCCAGTTCACCGCTACGAACGTTGAACCTGCTTCAACGAGCCTCCTGGCTACTAAACAACTCGACCCCCATAAATTGCGACCGAAACGCTCTCTGACGGAGTCTTTTTCGAGTGAAAGATTAAACGCTGACCGGGTTTTGGTAGAGGTCAATAACGAAAAGACTTGCTCTTGAAACTTCGTCATGCTTTTGGTCGCACGCGTGTTCTCTAAGGAAGAAACACTCTCGTCGATTTGTTGCAATAATGTTTTTCGGCGGTTGAGCCGGTCGGCGGTGACGCCTTCTAAATTGTCGAGCGAAGGCAACAACGGTTCTCCGCCGGGTGTCACCGGTTTATAGAACTCGCCCGCCTTGTCCTTCTCGAACGACGGAGTGCAAACGGTGATCAGTGGATCGTACTGACTTCCCAAATATCCGCCATAAGGCCCGGCACGTCGCAGTGCCTGCGAAAACCCCGGGTAGGCAGGCATGACCACGTACCGCGGAATATCTTTTGGCCCCATGTCTAAATGCTGACAGACCGAACCAATACTGGGGTGATCGCTACGTTTGGCAAAATAGTTTTCGCGGTCAGAACCGCCGTCGAAACCGGTCAGCACGTTGTACGGGTTGTGGCTGTTGTATTTGTGCGAGTACGTGCGGATGAGCGTCAGCCGGTCCATAATCTGTGCCGTTTGTGGAAGCAGTTCGCAAACTTGAACTCCGGTGACCGATGAGTCAATCGGATTGAACTCGCCGCGCACGTTTGCAGGTGCGTTCGGTTTTAAATCGAACATGTCCTGATGCGGCGGTCCGCCGAACAGGTTGATTAAAATGACGCTTTTCGCACTGCTATTGTGATGTGGGCCGTTTGCCTGTTTTGCGTGAAGGTACCGCGGCAAGGTTAGCGCCGGAAACAGAGAGAGGCCCCCGACCTGAAGCAATTCTCGACGGCTGATACCGTCGCAGGCTGTTGTTGGACGTCCGAAAACCCGTATCATGTGCGGTTCCACAAAAGAAGAAATTTGTCAAACTCGGTAATTAATTATATCAAAAAATCTTGATGTGTGAACGCCGAATATCAAGAACAGTATCGGCTTACCTAGAAAATTCACATGAATGTTCCCGCTGAACGAAAAACGATTGTCTTAGTCGGCGCGGGCCACACGCATTTGCATGTGGTCGCCATGTGGGAAAAATGCGCCCTGCCGAATGTGGAATTGGTGCTGGTTTCTGCATTCGACCAGGCAACCTACAGCGGCATGCTTCCCGGAACTTTGGCTGGCCTGTATAAACCGGACGAGATGACGATTGGCTTACGGCCTTTGACAAATAAATGCGGCGTGCAATTGATTGTTTCAGCGGCGGTTGGCCTCGACCCGGTTCGGAAAGTGGTTCAGTTGGAAGATGGGTCAGAAGTTTCATTCGATGTGGTCAGCGTGGGAATTGGATCGGTCCCCGCCAATGCTGAATTCTATGAAAATTTACCAGCCGGGCTCAGCATCAAACCGATGCCCACGTTTTTATCTCGCTTACAAACTCGCCTGGCCGAGTTGAGTTCGAAAGACCGTTCGCTCAATGTTGCCATCGTCGGTGCGGGAGCTGCCGGTTTTGAAATCTCTTTGTGCCTAGAAGCATTTCTAAGAAATGAAAAATTGGACGCGAAGCTGCGGTTGATAGATTCTCACGAACAGATTTTGTCAGGATATTCTCCAAAAACTATTAAGAGGGCGACCGAGGTCTTAAAGCATCGAGGTATTGAATTGCTGCTTAACCGGAAAGTGGTCGATTCACAAGAAACTGAAAACGGGTTGGAATTAAATTGTTCTGACGGGTCGAACACTCCCATCGATTTAGCAATTTGTACTACCGGAGCTGTACCCGCACCGGTTTTTGAGAACTTTGACTTGCCGAAGGATGAACGAGGTTTTTTGGCCGTTAGACCGACGTTACAAACGACCGCCGATTTTCCGGTGTTTGCCGTCGGCGACTCGGCTGGTTTTTTAGATCAACGGGTTCCCAAAGCGGGCGTGTACGCCGTTCGCGAAGGCCCTGTTCTTTGGGAAAACTTGCAACGGTTTTTGGAAGGCCGTTCGTTGGAACCGTTCCAATCACAAACGGGGTTTCTTTCTTTGTTAGCCTTGGGAGAGGGAACTGCATTATTGGAATTCCACAGATTCTCGGCACAAGGAGCCTGGGTTTGGAAACTCAAAAATTGGATTGACCGTCGTTTTATGAAGCGGTTTCAATCGGACTGATACTGGTATGCGACCCGACGATTTTGTAATGTACTAAAAACACTGCGGGGATAACTTTCGAAACAGAGGCGGAGTCCACCATGCTGATTGACGCTCATTTGGATTTAGCAATGAACGCCCTGTATTTGGGACGCGATATTACAGGCAGTGCCCTTGACACGCGGCAGCGCGAAGGTGACAAACCGGCATTTGGTCATTCGACGGTCGGGTTGGAAGATTTATTGCGCGGCGAAATTGCCATCTGTTTTGCCACGGTTTCGGTATTAGCCTGCCGAGCTTGGTCGCCGCCCAGTAAGCGAAATTTCAAATCGATTGATGGTGCTTATCAAGAAGGCCTCGATCAGATTAACTTCTATAAAAACTTGGAGTCCGCAGGGAAAATGCGGATGATTTACAACGCCGAAGATTTGGAAGCCCACCTACAAGATTGGGAAGCCGAACCCGAGAATCGCAGGGTTGGCGTTGTCGTGCTGATGGAAGGTGCCTACCCGGTTCGAACTCCAGAAGAAGTTGCCCAATGGTACGAATTCGGCGTGCGCATTATTGGGCTGTCCTGGGCCGGGTCGGCTTATGCTGGAGGCACGTATGGTCCAGGACGCTTATCGCCCGAGGGAAAACAACTGTTAAAAGAGATGCAACAGACGGGCATGATTTTGGATGTCAGCCATTTGAACGATGCCAGTTTTTTTGATGTGCTGGACCATTACGAAGGGCCCGTTTTGGGAAGTCACGTCAATTGCCGTGCGCTCGTTCCCGGCGAACGCCAATTGACCGACCGCATGATTCGCGAACTGATTGCCCGCGATGCTGTTTTAGGAACGGCCTGTGATTGTTGGATGGTGATTCCCGGTTGGAAGAAGAAAGTGACATCGCCTGCGACTTGCCCGATGGACCGGCTTGTCGATCATATCGACCATGTTTGCCAGTTGGCGGGGAACACGAACCACGCTGCCATGGGAACTGACTTAGACGGCGGTTACGGCACCGAACAATCGCCCGGCGATTTGAATACGATTGCCGACTTGGCGAAGCTGCCCGAAATAATGTCGAATCGCGGTTTTAGTGATGAAGACATTGCACGCATTACGCACGGCAATTGGTTGCGAAAACTGCGTACTGCTTGGATTTAATATTCTGGATTGATGCGTTTCAGATAGTTCGCAAGGGCGGGCGAGCCGCCCATGCCACCCCGATTGATGTGTGGCACTGCTGGCTGGCCCAGCAGTGAGTTCTACGACGCTGAAAACTTAGACTGAATCAATCTGATGAGTTGTGGAATAAACCGTTCAAAGGCCCGGGCTCGGTGGCTGATGTGTCGTTTGACTGCGGGGTTTAGCTCGCCGAATGTTTTGTGAAGTTCGGGAATTGTAAAGTACGGGTCGTAACCAAAACCGTTTTTGCCGTGAGGCTCTTCTGAAATTCGTCCTCGGCAAGTGGCTTCAATACTTAATCGAATTTCACCGACTGGGTTGGAAAGTGCTACGTGGCAGACATACTGGGCGGAACGTTTCGTTGCAGGTAAACCGTCGAGCTCGGCGATTAGTTTTTCGTTGTTGCGTTCGTCGGTAGCAGATTCACCGCTATAGCGAGCTGAAAAAATTCCCGGGGCTCCGTCCAAGGCATCGACCATCAGCCCGCTGTCTTCGCCGATGGCCCACTGCCCCGTTTGCTGGGCGACTTCGCGGGCCTTCTTTGCGGCGTTCTCTCCGAAGGTCGTTCCATCTTCGACCACGTCGGCGACATCAGGAAATTCCGAGACACTGACCACGGAAATATCGAACGGGTTCAGTTGGTCGGCAATCTCGGCAATCTTTTTTTGATTGCGGCTGGCCAGAATAATTTGTGGATACGGTTGAGTAGCATTCATGCAGGAAGAGTTTCCCGCTTGGTGCCTGTACTGTCAACCGAATGAGAAGCCAATGATCGGAAATTACTTCTTGGGAACTTCGATCAATTCCGGTTGGGGATCAAAAATCCAAGTTCTGACATTCGGATCTCTTTTCGTGCGGCCTGGGATCGAGATAATTTCTGCGGTCAGGACTTGTTGGCCCGTCGCTGGGTTTTTTCGGACTTTCGCACCGAAGTTTTTTTGCAGTTGGCGAATTTTGGGATTTTGCGGCGACTGAAACGCACCAACGGTCACAATCGATCGGAAGCGATCATGCATCACGTAGGCGTCAAAGCCTTTTTCTTTGAGGACACGAGCAAGTATCCAGGCATCTTCGGCGGCTTTGTCCAGCAGGTTGTCTACTTTAAGGGACTTTTTATTGAGTTTGATTGAACCTAAACCGGTTTTTGTCACGGTTCGTCCATAGAACGAGGCGACGATGAGAGAGTATTTTCCTTTGTTGTTGTACAGCGAGTTTTCTGAACCGGCGTTTAATTTGAGCAGTAGCGGATCGCGTTTTCGTTTTTGCAGTTCTTCGGGGCTTAACAGCGGATTGAATGTCAGAAAAGCGCCGCTGAACGGGCCGGGACGGCCTGGCGTTTTTCGATACAAACCACCCTTAAGAGATTTGGGGTCGAGTTTCTTAATGTATTTCAGTGTTTTCTGTGCAACGCTGTTTTCTACGCCTTCGTAATTCCCTGCGATGACGCTGATGTTATCTTGCTGTGCCAATATCATTCGCGTCCGCTGACGTCCCAGCCGGTCGCGGGTGTTAATATGCTGTTCGATTTCTTCTTGCGAAAAAACATACGCCGGGATGCCCTTTGTTCGTAATTCATAAACCAGGCTATTGGCCGCTTCGCGGGCAGATTGCCCTTCCGAACGGCGGTCTTCGGGGGCATCTTTAAAGCTGGCAACCATAATCATCCACGGGCCATGCTGTTTCGTCAGCCGGTATTTTTTTCCTTTGACGGCTTCAATTCCAGCGGCAGACAGGCCTGAGGTTAAAAGCAGAACCGCAAATGTAGTAAGACAAATTGTGCGAACGATGGAACTTGGTCGCATGAAAGACTCCGCCCGAGATGAGTTGTAGAGAGAAATGACTAAAGTGGGAAAACGGTGAACTGCTACCGAAAATTTGGCTGGTTGGCTTGAGAGGCTGCCTATGATGAGAGGCGGGATGTTAGCACTGAAGGTGATTTGCGTCCAGACGAGGTTGTGAGATGTTCTAAGGCCTGTTTTTTTAAGAGGTTACCTCAAAAAAAGCGGGTGTCCCATTAATGAGGGGACACCCGCTTGAATACTTTAACGATGCACAAGAAAGATGTGCGGCTGGCAGCTCAATCAGTCTTTCAGCTTAATAATGACTTCGATTTCAACCGAGATATTTCCCGGCAGCGAACCCATGCCGACAGCAGACCGAGCCGCCCGACCGTTTTCACCGAACAGTTCGACCATCAAGTTGCTGAACCCATTGATGACGATCGGATGCCTTTTGAAATCGGGGGCCGCGTTCACCATGCCAAGTACCTTCACCAATCGGTCGATGCGGTCGAACCCGCCGAGTTGGTCTTTCAAGGTTGCCAGAATGGTCAGTCCGACAGCCTGGGCGGCTGCGATGCCGTGCTCTTCGTCAACATCATCGCCAACCCGTCCTGTATACATTGTGCCGTCGGGTTTGACGGGGCCGTGGCCCGAGACGTAACACATGTTATCGACAATCACCAAAGGCGAATAAATTCCGCCGGGTGCCGGAGGCTCTGGAAGTTCGAGATTGAGTTCGGCTAATTTTTCTTCAACGCTCATTGTGTGTTCCCTGTTTTGAAGTATTTAGAATGGTGACTGATTGTTTTGTTATTCCTGCCTCCTAAGAATACGGGGAACGGAACAAAATGCCAATCGACCGCGAAAATAAAAATTCTCTCGTTCAGTGAAGGAATCAATCAAACCAATTGATATTTTCAATGAGAGTTCTACAATAAATGAGGTTGTAAACGGCCATTCAGTTTCCTAGTTCCTCTCGAAATAGAAATCACTCAACTATGGGCGATCTATTCACTTATGCCTTTTTCGGTTTTCTGGCATTAATGGCTATTACCTTCGTGGCCTTGTTTGCTAGGTATTTTGGTCTGTGGCTGCGAGGGTTTGTCACTGGCGCAAAAATTGGCCCGTGGGTATTGGTGTTCATGTCATTGCGAAAGGTGAACCCCAAGGTGATTGTCGATTCAAAAATTATGGTCGTCCAAGCCGGGCTCAAGGGAATTAGCACTGCGGCATTGGAAGCTCATTACTTGGCGGGTGGAAATGTTCGCCGGGTGATTCAGTCGATGATTGCCGCACACCGTGCGAAAATCGACCTCGATTGGGACACCGCCGCGGCCATCGATTTAGCCGGACGAAATATCAGTGAAGCCGTTCAGACCAGTGTCAATCCACGGGTCATTGACTGTCCCGATCCGTCGAAGTCTGGTCGAATAACTTTAGATGGTGTGGCCAGAGACGGTATTCAACTCAAAGCCCGTGCTCGGGTCACCGTGCGAACAAACCTGGGCCAATTGGTAGGTGGTGCCACAGAAGATACAATTATTGCCCGCGTGGGTGAGGGAATTGTCTCTGCCATCGGATCGTGTGAAAGCCACAAGGACGTGTTGGCGAACCCCATGTTGATCGCCAAAACGGTTCTCGACAAAGGCCTCGATTCCCAAACAGCTTACGCAATCGTTTCTATAGATATTGCCGACGTTGACGTTGGAGACAACGTGGGCGCCCGTTTGCAGGCCGACCAAGCTGAGGCGGACATGCGAATTGCCCAGGCTCAGGCCGAAGAACGTCGTGCCTTTGCGGTCGCCAAAGAACAAGAAATGAAGGCGTTGACCCAAGAAAACCAGGCGAAAGTTGTGTTGGCGGAAGCTCAAATTCCCCAGGCCATGGCCGAGTCGTTCCGGTCTGGGAATTTACGGGCTGGAAGCTAATCGTCGGGTTTCCGCCAGTCGTGGCAACTAATCGGTCTGTGCCGAACTTAGTACCCGAACAAGACTTTGCAAAGCTTTGAGGCTAATTTTACGATCTACGAAAACATTGGTCGGTGCGCGAAGACTAGGGCTTTTCTGGTTGAGAACTGGCTGAACGTTGATTATCATATATCGAACAGCAACAGGAAGTGGCTGTGGACCGGTTACATTGGATGTAAGTAAACCTTGAATTTGGTCTGTACCATCCTATGAATGAAAATGTATTAGTCGAATT
>Ga0115002_10005985_pt1 | contig 14172 bp, 13 predicted proteins | sample ArcticOcean_MG_C_8_FD_89576 | JGI IMG/M metagenome (GOLD analysis project Ga0115002, IMG submission 89576) | Marine microbial communities from western Arctic Ocean - ArcticOcean_MG_CB11_86 | ecosystem: Environmental > Aquatic > Marine > Oceanic | place: Arctic Ocean: Canada Basin | collected... | reverse complement strand
GTGGCGGCGCCGGTGCCGGGATAGTGTGGTGACTGGTGGATGCTGCAAAAAAGAACACGAGGGTCCTCATCGAAGGTGTGTTGTGTGCCATTGCCGTGGTGGACGTCCCAGTCCACGATCGCCACGCGCTCTATCCCGTGATGATCGAGCAGGTGTCGTGCAGCGATCGCGACATGATTGAAGTAGCAGAAGCCCATGGCCCGGTCGAACTCGGCATGGTGTCCAGGAGGGCGGTGCAGGCAGAACGCATTTCCTCCCTGATCGAGGACCGCATCACATGCTGACATGGCTCCACCGCTTGCCAGACGTGCTGCCAGCCACGTTGCGGGCGTGATCATAGTATCAGGGTCCACCATGGTCTGACCACCACGATCAGCCGCTTGCTGCAGGTCGTCGATCAAGCGCTGACTATGGCTGGTCACGATGGCCTCAACCGGTGCCGGCGTGGGCGTCATCACGCAAAGTTGTTGCAGCAGGCCCGTTGTCTGTAGGTGTCGCCAGGCATGTTCCACCCGATCCGGGCTTTCGGGGTGCCACGACCCCGCGTCGTGCTGCAGGCAGGCTTCGTGGTAGTAAATGCGTGTCGTCGTCATTGGCCAGCTGCCGCGGCGAGGGCGCGCTGACCGAGGATCCGAATATCCTCGTGTATGTCGTCGGCCTCCTCCAAGGTGGACGCATCTACCCAGCGACCTTCGCGTGCTTCTCGGGGATTGACCTTCGCTGGCGCCCGATCAACGGTGACGGCGAAGTAAATCAGATCAATGTGCTGGTGATTTGGCTCAATGTCCTCGAGGAGAATGCAGGCGGGTTGATGCAGCACTTTGACGGGGCCCCATACTTGCCCACCATCAACAGGCTCGATGAGTCGTACTACGAGACCACTTTCCTCACGGACTTCCCGAAGGGCCGCGTGCTCAGGAAGCTCGCCGGCATGAATGTGCCCACCGGGGGGAAGCCAGGTTTCTATCTTGTTGTGCCACAATAAGAAAATCTGTTCATCTCGAACGATGAAGGTTGTCGCAGTGAAGTCTCGTGATATGGTAGATTCGGACACAGATCCTCTGTCTTTTGGAGCCGAAACAGCTCCTCTAACTCATTTGGGTTCGAAAAAGGTAGGCAGGAGGGGTGCGGCTGCAACCGGGTTTGTCCGTCTTGTAATAAAAGATGGCTCATCTTGCGCCATAGGCTGGACAACTGGACGCTCGTGCCGAGAGTCAAATAGACAGGTACTCTCGTCTTGATTTCACAGCTGAAGGTCGAGTAGAGGGCTGGCTCTTCGCTTGACACTCTGTTGGTGTGGATTATCATAGCCCCTTGTTCTTACAGACCTGCCGCCCTGCCCGCCGCTCCTCGCGGATACAGTGCTGGAGGTCGTCGACCGAGGCCAACCCCATGACCGTCCAGCTCCGACCTCTCCCTGCGCCGCGACGCCCCGAACCCGTGGCGGACGACTCGAATGCCATCGTCCGGGACACACCGGCACCGTCGACCGTGATCTGGCCTGTTGCCGGCGGCAAAGGCGGTACTGGCAAGTCGACACTCACGGCACATCTGGCTTGGGTCTGTCCCTTCTGGGATATAAGGTCATCCTTGTTGATGGCGATCTGGGCGGCGCGGATCTGCACCTGTTTTTCAATCAAGTCTCTCCGCCGCGGAGTCTGAGCACTTTTTTGACTCGTGAAGTCGACGAACTTCGGGACGTGTTGCTGCCGACCCCCAATGAGAATCTGCGCCTCGCCTGTGGAGGCAGTGAACTGGTCGGAATGGCAAATCTGTCACATGGTGCCAAGACGAAACTCATCAGACATATCCGCAAACTGGATGCCGATTTTGTTCTGATCGATCTGGGCGCAGGGTCTGCCTACAATACCCTCGACATTTTCACCCTTATCGAAAATTACGGCGCTTGTTCCGTAAAACGACCCTGTGACCGATGTGATTGGTGAATTCGCTCGTGCAGCAGGCCGTCGCAGTGGACGCGTAGCGGATCTGCTTCTCCGGATTGGCGAGATCGATCCGGTTGCGATGGAAGATGGGCGACAGATGTTGGCCGATGACCGACCACGTCTCTTGCTCAACCACGTAAGAAGCCGCCGCCACATTGATGAAGTCGATCGTTTTGTCACGCTCGTGCGGGAGTATCTGTCGACAGAACTGGATTACATCGGGTATGTGCGCAACGACGACAAGATTCTCGATGCCTGCGAGCGGCGCCGTCCTGTGATGCTGACAGCACCAAAATCTGCTGCTGCTTCCGATGTCTATAACGTGTTGATGAATGGTCTCAGTGTGCCTGATCGATCGCACCGATTCGAGGCCAAACAGCATCGCAAACTTGCGCAAGTCGCCAAGGCAGAGGCCAGGTTCTGGTGAGAAGACGCTGGGACCGGTCCGGGCGTGGGATGGAGACCGGATGAAGGGCGAACGTTGGCGGCGAGGCTCACTACTCGAACGCATGGCTTTGCGTTGGAAGGGGCCCAGACCACGGCGTGATGAATCCCTCGACATTTTTGGTGAGCTGCGGCGAGCGCAGCGGATCCTGCTGATTCCCAATGATCGCGTCGGTGGTTTGTTTATGGGCGCGCCAATTTACAAGGCTGTACGCGCACATTATGCAGATGCGCACATCGCCTTGCTTGCCAAATCAGCTGATGCCCGACTTGCCGAATCGATTCCCTCCGTAGACGAAGTGCTGACGGCACCCTTGCTCGATCAGATCTGGTCAGCGGCGTATCACGACTTCGTCGACGAACTGAGACGTGATCCATACGATCTGGCCATCTGTCTGGGACCAGATTGCAGTTTTCGACTCGCTCAGCTGTGCGGACTCAGTGGCGCCCGACTTCGCGTCGGCTTCCAGCGCGACGTAGAGACCTCTTTCAACCTGCAGATCGTTCGTCAAGGAGAAGAGGTGTTCGAGGTTGAGCAGGTGCTCTCTCTCGTCCGCCTGCTCGGAATCGAGCCATGCGGCGGCGACGTGAGTTGGGCCATTGGCGAGGGCGAGGGAACTCAACTTCGCGAGCATTCTCTCGACGGCGAATTCGGTACGGGCCATGTTGTCGCAATTGATCTTGGACGAGGTGAGGGACCTGGTCTGAATGGTCGCCAAGTGGACGACATTGTGGGGCGGGTCATCGAACGTGGAGCCCGCGCTGTGTTGTTCTTTTCTCTCGCCGAGCGCAAACAGGTCAACTATCTTACGAAGACCTACGGAAGTCGCGTGCTCCCCTTCGAAGAAGACGATCTGGCCGGCGTGGCGGCGCTATTACAGGGTTGCCGGGTGTTGATCGCCTGCAACACCAATGTCCTGCATCTGGCTCTCTCTCTGGGGGTTCCTGCTGTTGGCATTTTCGATGAGGACGCGAGACGCTGGGTCTCGAGCCGCAATCAGTTGGTCGAGATTATCGAGGAACGTGATCTTCGGGCGATCAGTATTGCTCGCGTCGTCGACGGCCTGGAGCGATCGTTGCGGAGCGATTCGAAGAAGAACGCCCCGTGGTCGATGGTGCGGGATCGACCCGATCCACAGCCTGATCGTTCGTCGCCATAAGATCTTAAGTTCATGCCCACTTTTTGAAGACAGTGTGGAGGTCGCCTGACCATGCAGGAAATGATCGAGCCCGATCGCACGATTCTGATCGTGTCCGTCATCGGTCTCATCGTCATCTGGGGTAGTGTTGCTTACCATAAATTCGTCCAGGATTCAGCACCGGCGTTTGTCGACGACGAGCAGAACCCAACTCTGTCCGAGGATGCTCAAGAAGCTGACGCGGTGCTCGCAAGCCCGTCTGCGCCCAAGCCTGCTGCTGGTCAGAGTGCCAGTAGCAAGAGTACCAGTAGCAAGAAACGCAAAAAGGGTGGTAAGGGTTGATAGACCGGCAGCTTAGAGAAACTTGATAGACCGGCAGCTTAGAGAAACGGGGACGGGCGGATGGCGACTGACGTAGTGATGCCCAAATTGGGGCTAACGATGGAACGGGGTACGATCGCAGCTTGGCTCAAGGCCGAGGGCGACTCTGTTCGCAAAGGCGAACCCCTCCTTGAGGTCGAGACCGACAAGGTCACGATGGAAGTTGAAGCTCAGGTAGAGGGGATCGTCGGCAGGATTCTCGTCGCTGCCGGCGAGGAAGTCGATATTGCGACGCCCATTGCCATTATCTCTGCACCCGGAGAAGCGATCCCATCGCTGAGCCAGGACATTGGTTCCTCATCTGGTCAAGTTGTCCTCAGTGAGTCTCCCCCCGCACATCGTCTGACCCAAGAGCTTGATGCGGTCTCCGACGCTGCGGAACCTGCTCCTGAGTCGCAAGAGCGACCCAGACATCGTGCTTCACCGAAAGCTCGCAAGATCGCCGCAGAGAAGGGCCTCGACCTGGCCACCGTCGCGGGAAGTGGCCCAGGTGGGCGTGTTGTGAGTGCCGATCTGGAGACCCTTACGTCAGCGTCCCCAGCGGCTCCCGCACACTCTCCTCGGCCCGCCCTCGATCCGACCGTAGATCATCCGCCGCTAGTGGACGCGCCTGCCATCATTGATCTGAGTCGTGCTCAGCAAGTAGCGGCTGAGCGTCTTTCTGCGTCATATCGTGATGCACCTCATATTCAACTGCGTATGGAGGTCGCCGCACACTGGCTCGAACAGTTTCGTGGTGGATTTGCAGCTGAGGGCAAGCGCATCTCCTATAACGATCTGATTCTGCGGGCATTGGCTTTGACCCTCAGGCAGCATCCGCGGCTGAACAGTCACTTTATCGATGGCCAGCTGCATCAATTACCCGGTGTCGATCTTGGCATCGCAACAGATACAGGCACGGGTCTTGTCGTTCCCGTTATGCGTAATGTGCCGTCTCTCAGTGTCGAGCAAATTGCCCAGGAGAGCCGCAGACTCGTGGACATGGCCAGGGACAGGCGTCTCAGCGTCGATGAAATGACCGGCGGTAGTTTCACCGTGACGAATCTTGGCATGTTTGAGATCTCATCATTCAACGCGATTATCAACCCGCCGCAGGTCGCGATCCTTGCCGTGGGAGCCGTGGAGCGTCGGGTGGTGCCCATCGACGACCAGGGCGCGATTGGTGTGCGGCCCATGATGACGCTCAACCTCGCCGCCGATCACCGCGCAATCGACGGTGCGATGGGGGCGCGGTTTCTTCAACACCTTCGCAATACGTTGCAGTCGCCTGCCCTGCTCGCCTAGGTTCAGATTGCCGCGTCCTTCTGCTGGCCAGAGACGTGGCCATTTTCTGCCAGTCTGTGATTTTTAGAAAATGGATACGGAGCGCTACGATACGCTGCTGCGGATGATTCGCGAGTCCTACGAGGATGCGCGGATCGTTACTCGCTATGTCCGAGTCGGTCTATGGCCTGCAGAGGAAGCCTTGGTGGCAGAGCACCTGCCGGAGGCCGCTCGTGTCCTGGATCTGGGTTGTGGGGCGGGGCGCGTCGCAATTCCGCTGGCTGAGATGGGGTTGGACGTCGTCGGAATCGACGTCAGTGAGGGGATGATCGCTGCCGCCCGCGAACAGGCAAAATATGCGGAGCAGGTCAGGGGAGCGTTGAATTTTGATGTCGGGGATGCGACGCAGTTGAGTTTTCCTGACGAGAGCTTTGACTCCGTGTTGTTCTGCTACAATGGCATCGAGTTGGTCCCTGGCAGGCGTGGGAAGGAAAGGGTCTTGATGGAAGCCCTCCGCGTCCTGCGTCCAGGTGGGCGTCTCATCCTATGCGTTCACTCACTCTTCGCTTTCAACACCCACGTCCCCATGCGCCTTCGAGCGTTTTCTCGTCTCCTCGCACGTCGAGTCTTCGGACTACCTTTGAGAGAGCAAGAACTAGGCGAGCGCTTCATCGATGACGACATCGAGGAGGCGCCTTATCTCCAGGTCTGGCCGCCTTTCCTGTGGCATCGTCACCTGGAAATAGCAGGTTTTCGCGTCGTAGATTTCAATTCGCGCCATCGAATCGAGCGAGGACGTCGTTGGAGTCGTTGGGGGACATTTGACGATGGCGAACGATTCTTCGTGGCTGAGAAACCGGAAAACTGAGTCGTCACAGGGAAGTTCGACGCGAATGTGCGTTCGATCACTGAAAAACTGGTGACACGCGAAGGACTGCCGATACTAAAGTGAACCAGGGACCGGCCAACTCCTTAGACAGATATGAAACCGACTTCCCGTCCCCGTGAACACAAGAATCAGTTTTTGATCCGAACCTTCCTGCGTCAGGGGTATCTATTGACCAGCCAATCACTGGATGCGACAACCATCGCCGATCTGGTTGACGCCGTTTCGGTTAAATCCTCCCCGTCCGTGCTGACGAGTACAGGACAAACCCTCCATCAGGCCCAACTATATGGTTTGCATTGGCTATGATCTGCCTGTGGGACCTTGACCTGAAACACCCTGCCGGTTATCTTCGCACCCGTCTCTTATAGTACCTAACTGTTTTCAGTACAAGCCTTTAGGGCAGCTCGGCCAAGGTGGCCGCCGAGCTGTCGCTTTCGTCTCTGACCGTCCGTTCGCGTCGCGTATTATTTTTCTGGCGGATGAATTGTTAGGTATGTGGGCGACTCTGGCAACTTGCCAGCCCTTCAGGCGTCCATTCACCCAGCCCTGACTACGACCGCCTACCACGCCTCTCGAGGCCTGACGACTCATACCTCATGCGACTCGACCGCAAAACCCAGCTCTCTATCGCTTACGCGATCCTCACCATCCTCCTCCTCCTCGTTATGCAGAGTTATTTCGAGGGGCAGGTCGACACCGTCAAATACAGCGAGTTCCGAAGCTGGGTCGTGGATGGACGGATCGCCGAAGCCTACATCGGCAACGACGATATCTCCGGTAAGTATTTCACCGACGATGGCCAGGGGACACGAAGCTTTTCTGTCACTCGATTGACAGATGATGGGCTGATCGAGTTGCTGCAGGAGCACGTGGCCGAATACACAGGTAAACGTGACTCGCTTCTGACCTCATTGCTCGGATGGATTCTGCCAGCCCTTTTCTTTGTTGCCATCTGGATGTTCATGGCACGTCGAATGGGTGGTGGCTCCGGCGGCCTGATGTCGATCGGTAAGAGCAAGGCCAAAGTCTATATGGAGAAGGGGACGGGGATCACCTTCGACGACGTGGCGGGCATCGATGAGGCGAAAGAGGAACTTGAGGAGATCGTCGAATTCCTCAAGACCCCCGAGCGCTTCCAGGCCCTCGGCGGGAAGATCCCGCGCGGTGTTTTGCTCGTCGGCTCCCCAGGCACAGGCAAGACCTTGTTGGCCAAAGCCGTTGCGGGTGAGGCAGGGGTGCCATTCTTCTCGATCAGTGGATCAGATTTTGTTGAGATGTTTGTCGGAGTCGGAGCCGCCCGTGTTCGAGACCTTTTCGAGCAGGCGAAGAAGCACGCGCCAGCAATCGTCTTTATCGACGAACTTGATGCGCTCGGCAAGGCGCGCGGTGCCGGTTCTTTTGGCGGCCATGACGAGCGCGAGCAGACCCTGAACCAACTGCTTACCGAGCTCGATGGTTTCGAAAACAATGCTGGCGTCATCTTGATGGCTGCCACGAATCGTCCCGAGATCCTCGATCCAGCATTGCTTCGTCCCGGGCGCTTCGATCGCACAGTCACGGTGGATCGACCTGATGTGAAAGGACGCGAAGCGATTCTTCACATTCACGCGCGCGATGCCAAACTTGGCGACGACGTCAACCTGCATCGTTTGGCCGTACGCACCCCGGGTTTCGCCGGGGCTGACCTGGCAAATATCATCAACGAAGCAGCGCTGCTCGCGGCGCGACGCAATAAGAGCGCGATCTCGATGGACGAGCTCAGCGAGGCCGTGGAGCGAGCCGTCGCCGGTCTTGAGCGCAAGAGTCGTGTGCTCAACGAGAAGGAACGAAAGATTGTCGCCTATCATGAGGCGGGCCATGCGATCGTCGGTGAATTGCTCGACGAAGCAAATCCTGTGGAGAAGATCTCCATCATCCCCAGAGGCGTCAGCGCACTTGGCTATACGCTGAATACCCCCGCTGAGGACCGTTACCTCATGACGAGGAACGAACTATTAGATATGATCTGTGCTCTGTTGGGTGGGCGTGCTGCAGAGGAGATCGTCTTCAACGAGATCTCGACGGGCGCATCCAATGACTTGCAGCGGGCGACGGGAATCGCTGAGAGCATGGTCAAGGAATATGGGATGAGCGATTCCCTTGGCCTGGTCGCTCGACGTGAAGAGCATGGGCAGAATCAGTTTCTTGGGATGGGCACCAACGACCGACCCTTCTCCGAGGAAATCGCAAGACAGATTGATTCCGAAGTGTCGCGGATTATTGCCGAGAGCTACGAGCGGGCGAAGGTGGTCCTATCCGAAAACCGCAGCCAGTTGGAGGACGTCGTCAAGATTCTCTTCAAAGAAGAGATTATGGAGGGCGACCAGCTCCGTGTCATTCTCGGCAAGGAACCACGTCACGCCGAACTTGAAGAAGAGACGAAGGGTGGCAGTGTTTCTGCCACCGGCAATGGCGATGCCTCCGGTGCGTCGGCTCCTGACTCTGAGCAGGGCACCAATGGCCAACCTTCTGCCGACTCAACGCCGACCGACTCAGACTCAACCGGCGAGCGTCAGGACGATGATTCGCCCGGATCCTGAACGCATCTGCTATTAGTCTGTCTTATCCGTTGACCTCGGCAATCACTTCTAACTCAACAGCCGCATCTAGAGGTAGGCGCTGCACACCCACAGCGACCCTGGCGTGAACTCCGGCATCTGCGAGAACGGCAGCCATGAGGTCGGATGCGCCATTCATTACCGCCGCCTGCCCTGCGAAAGCACCCGCTGTCGCCACATAGCCAGTCATCCGCACGATTCTGACCTTGTCCAGGTCGCCTGCATCGGCGGCAAGGATGCTGAGCGCGTTGAGCGCACACAGTCGGGCCGCCTCGGCGCCATCCTCAACGGACAGTCCGCCTTCGCCCACCGGACCACTGAACACCATCTCACCGGCTATCAGAGGCAGTTGCCCCGACACAAAGATCTGATTTCCACTGCGAACCGAACGTGCGTAGGAACCGGCTGGCCGCGGTGGTGTGGGTAGTTCGATGCCCAGTTCTTGCAAACGCTGCTCTGCGAGTGATTCCGACATCATCCATCTCCTTGGCAAAGGGGTGTGGCTCACGGGGCGCAGAAAAAATATACCGCCTGTGCCGATCCAGGCACCAGGGCCCACCTAGCAGATGAGGTCAACGAAATCTCCACTCCCGCGACCCGGATTGCTTGCACCGCTCAAGCTTCCGGACTTCCGGCGACTGTGGCTCGCCGACGGACTCTGGTGGCAGTCCATGTGGATGGAGACCCTTGTTACGGGCTGGAGCGCTCTCGAACTCACCGATTCTGCCTGGTGGGTGTCCGTCGTCGCTTTCTGTCGCAACGCACCGGTGCCCATCGTAGGATTTCTCGGGCCGATGTGGGTTGAACGATTTCGGCGACGCCACGTGGTACAGTGTCTACAGGCTGTGAATCTGCTTAGCGCCCTGTCTCTGGCGACTCTCTACTATGCCCAACGACTGGAATATTGGCACCTGGCTGCCGTCGCGTTGGTGAATGGCGCCGCGTGGGCCCTCGATTGGCCCACTCGACGTGCCCTGTTGCCGGATTTAGTGGGCCGGGAACACGTCGTGGATGGCATCGTGATTGGGAATGTACTGCAGAGTTTCACGCGATTGTCCGGGCCGTTGCTGGCGGGTCTGGCGATGGCGCATTTCGGCGCCGGGGGAGCACTGTGGTTACTGAGTCTAATCAGCGGCCTCGCATTTATTATACTACTGAGATTGGACACAGATTCGCAGTCCCCGGAGCAGATCCCCGGTTTCGGGGCCGCGTGGAATCGACTACTGGAGGGGCTCCGCTATGTGCGTGGCAACGGTGCGATTCTAGGTACCTTGCTGATCACCATCGCGATGAATGCCTGGGCATTTCCTTTCCAGGCGTTGCTACCCGTCTTTGCCAGGGATGTACTCGGGCAAGGCCCCATGGGGCTGGGATTTCTGGGTGCTGCCAACGGCGCTGGATCCCTGCTCGGTCTAGTGGCGGTCAATCTCGGTCGTCGAAAGTTCGGTAATCCTATCATCTTCGCGGCGGGATCAATTGTAGCCTGTCTGGGGCTGATCGCCTTTAGTCTGTCCACATCCATGTCTGTGTCACTATTCGCCCTGGGTGTGGCGGGGCTTGGACAAACCGGATTCAGCATTATGCAGAGTTCGATCATTCTCATGGAAGCGAGCGAGCAAATGCGATCGCGAGCGATGGGGGCATTGGTGCTGGCTATCGGCGTCGGCCCATTTGGCAGGGTACAGGCTGGGGCGATGGCAGCCGTCTGGTCAGCGCCGATTGCGGTGAGTTGGATGGCGGCATCCGGGGCGATTGCGACGGCTGCCGTCCTGTTGCTGCTGCGGGGATTCGTGCGGCAAAGCGGTGCTACGGGTGATGGATCAGGCCCTTTGATTGACCATTCACGGGTGACCGGCGTACCCTAGCGCCACAGATCTGGCAACCGACCACACAAGTCACGCAACTGGATATTTGGAGACGTAGACGATGGCATCATCAGTGATTGGCGCTCAACTCTACACCCTTCGGGATTTCCTTAAGACACCGAAGGACATTCGTAGCACCCTGGCGCGCGTCAGCGAGATGGGCTACGAGACTGTGCAGACATCGGGGCTCGGGCCGATAGATGCCGCTGAGTTGCGCGGTGTTGCCGATGAGCACCAGTTGAAGATCGTCGCAACCCATGTTGGATATGCCGATATCAAAGATGAACCGCAGAAGGTGATTGACCAACATCAGACGTGGGGCTGTCGACATGTCGGCATCGGTGGTATGCCCGGAGACTACCGCAGCGAGGATGGATTTCATCGCTTCGCCGTAGATGCATCGGAAGCGGCTCGTGCCTTGATCGATGCAGGATTGACGTTCTCCTATCACAATCACAGCTTCGAGCTGGAGTCTTTCGGGTGCAAGACGGGACTAGAGATTCTCGCCGATGAGTCTGATCCTGAGACATTCTCCTTCGAAGTCGACACGTATTGGATTCAGCATGGCGGTGGCAATCCCGTCACATGGCTGCAACGCCTTAAGGATCGAATGCATATCGTGCACTTCAAGGATATGGCGATGCAGGGAAGTGAGCAGTTGTTCGCCGAGGTGGGTGAAGGAAATCTTGAATGGCTTCCGATCATCGACGCGTGCAAGGCGGCGAATATCGAATGGTATCTGATCGAGCAGGATCGCTGCCAGCGGGATCCCTTTGATTCTCTGGAGCTGAGTCTGAAGAATCTCCGCGGTTATGGTCTTCCATAGGAGGAACCGGCAATGAAGACGGTAGATCTGCCTTGGGGTGCGTGGTATGGCGACGGCAGCCCGCACACGGTTCAGTTCCCAGAGGGTTGGACAGTAGACGTCTGTTCCATGCGCGGCGGACAGGACATTGGTGATGACGGCATCCGGCAGCGACTCGGCACGCCAACTGGATCGCCAACAGTAGGGCATTTGGCCGCCGAATCAGCATCCGCAGCCATCCTGCTAGACGATCTATCGCGTCCGACACCCGCTTTCCGATTGCTTCCTTATTTGCTCGAAGAATTGAGTGAAGGTGGCATCGCAGATGACCAGATTACCATGATTGCCGCCGTCGCCGCCCACCGTCCGATGACGCGCGACGACTTTATCAAGAAGGTCGGCGGCGACGTGGTGGATCGCTATCGCGTCGTGAACCACAATGCCTATGAGAATCTTGAATTCCTCGGCAACTCGTCACAGGGTGTGCCCATCTTTGTGAATCGAGATTTCATGGGCTGCCAACTGCGCATCGCGTTGGGAATGATTACCCCTCGTGGGGGTTTCTTCGGTGGCGGGGCGAAGCTGCTGATCCCAGGCGCCTGTGGGCAGCAGACCATCCTGTTGAACCATCGCTACGTGCACGGGGAAGCCTTCAGACCTCATCTGGATGAGGTGGCCCGAATGGCGGGGTTGCGCTTTATCGTCAATCCCTTGCTGAATGAGTCGCTGGAGATCATCGATCTGGTTGCGGGAGATCCTGAACTGGCGTATCGGGAGGGTTGTGAGCGCGGCCGCGAGCTCTATGCAACGACCATCCCTGCGGGGCCTCTAGATATTGGCATTTTCAACGCCTTTCCCAAAGACACTGAATTGTGTCAGGCAGGCCTGGCTATGGTACCTCTAAGCAGCAGTGATCATGATCCCTTTACGGATGAGGCGACCATCGTCATTGCCAGTGCCTGTTCGGAGGGTGCCGGATGGCACTCCGTTCTTGGGCCCGGGACCGCTCTACGCGGTAAACCCAAACCACAGGCGCGACGGACCTTCATCTATAGTCCGGCCGTCAATGCTTTTGACTGCGAGTCTTTGTACGGGGACCATGTGACTTTGTTTCGCACGTGGTCCGAGTTGATAGAGCGACTTCAGAGAATCCATGGCGATACGGCACGTGCCGTTGTGTTTCCCGCAGGTGCGATCCAAATGGCTGCCAATTGAGTCATGCTCAATATCCAACCCTTTCTGTCAGTCCATAGAATTCTACCAGGAGATCCTTACTGTGCCCGCTCTCGAACGATTTTCTCTTGACGGAAAAACTGTCGTCGTCACCGGTGCTGGGCGAGGTCTCGGTCGGACGATGGCTCTTGAAGCGGTCGCTTCCGGTGCTCGCCTCGCGGTGGGCAGTCGTACGGTCTCAGAACTAGAGACCCTTCGCGACGAGATCGAAACAGGAGGAGGCGAGTGCTTCGTTCATGAATTGGACGTAACGGATGTCACGTCTATTAGGACGTTTTTCGATGCCGTCGATGAGCACGTCGGCACGCTAGATGTTCTGGTTAACAACGCCGGCTACAACAAGCTGGGAAAAATCCTCGACTATGACGAGGATTTATACGATCTGATCGTTGATGCGAACTTGAAGAACGTTTTCTTCTGCTCCCAGGCGGCTGCAAAGAAAATGATCAAAGGCGGCACGAAGGGATGTATCATCAACGTCTCTTCTCAAGCCGGTGTGGTCGGTGCGCCGGAGCGGGGACCTTATTCGGGAGCGAAGGGAGGCGTCAACAATCTCACGCGCACTATGGCTGCAGAATGGGCGGAGTATGGAATTCGCGTCAACGCCATCGCCCCGACTGTAACTCGTTCGCCCCTAGCCGAAGCCGCGATAGAGGAAAGTCAGGCTTTTGCCGATGCGATCAGGACCAAGAATCTCTTGCGCGGAGATCTTGCTGAGCCGGAGGAGATATCTGGACCCGTCATTTTCCTCGCGTCTGATGCAGCAAGTATGATCACGGGACACACACTGGTCGTCGACGGTGGTTGGACCATCGTGTAGTGGGTTCAAACACCCACAGCAGAAAATTTCTGCACGAGCCCCGCATTCTCGTCGACCTGGGCTCGACTCGTCATTCCCATGACCATCGCGTGGACGCGGGTCTGCTCGGCTACGTACTGGATAGCGCGGGCGGGGTCGCGGGTGAGATCGCCACCACCACCGACGACTTTCATGCCGTAGACCCCCTTGCCACCCAGAACCATCTGCTCGATCAACTCGCGAACCTGATCTGGCGGGCCACACATCGCCGCACCGGCGTAGTTGATTCTAACAAGATTCACATCTGGCCAGTTCGACGAGGCGGAGGCTGTGAGTGCGCCCAGATCGTGGCAGGATGTACCGACAGCGCGGATGAGACCTCGTTGTTTGCATCGGTCGAGTTGTTCCATTGCCGCGGTAGCCGTTTCCGGCCAGTCGGCAGAGGTCAGACAATGGAGCAGGACAATGTCGATGTAGTCCGTCTTCAGTTCGCGCAAGAAGCGCTCGACATCGGCGGCAACATTCTCAGGGTTTCGAGACGTCGTCTTCGTCGTCAACGTGACGGTTGAACGCTCGACCTGTGCCAGCGCCTTGGCCAGGTGTTCGTGCGTGCCGTAACCGTCTGCACCATCCCAGAAGGTGATCCCCCTGTCATAGGCATAGAGCAGTAGAGAAGAGAGGCCTTCCAAACCCAGGTCACTCTGCTGCGAACGTCCTCCGCCGCCGATGGTGCCAGTGCCAAAGGACAGTCTGGAGACCTTCAACCCTGAGGCGCCGAGCTCAACTGTATCCATTGAGGGCATATCCATTG
>Ga0115002_10005984_pt1 | contig 14175 bp, 11 predicted proteins | sample ArcticOcean_MG_C_8_FD_89576 | JGI IMG/M metagenome (GOLD analysis project Ga0115002, IMG submission 89576) | Marine microbial communities from western Arctic Ocean - ArcticOcean_MG_CB11_86 | ecosystem: Environmental > Aquatic > Marine > Oceanic | place: Arctic Ocean: Canada Basin | collected... | reverse complement strand
TGCAATCATCAGTGCAGTTGAAGCGACTGAAAATAATTCGTGTAAATTCTTAATTGAAAATGATTTTTTCTTTGACCATTATCGTGACAGCATCAATCATTATCTCAACCCTTCAAAACTTTTAATAGAAAGTAACAGAGTTACAGACCGCTCCCCAACAGGTACGCTGAATATTTTTGGTGATGTGTATCGGTTTATGCGTTACCTCAAATTACGCCAGCGTATTGTCAGTCGCTCCATCGATAGTTATGCCAGACTCAGTTCTCGTAAAACTCCTGTGGGTAAATTGCAGGAACGCCTTAAAAAAGAACGTCAGGAAAAGCTGCAGCAGTGGTACAAGACTCCGCTGGAGGTTCGTTTTCACGAAAAGCTGAACAAACGTTTTGAACAGTTTGTCAGTGCCAGTGATGACCGTGAAAAAGAGCGTGGACGTCTGGTTGCTTTTTTCATCGGTGATCCACGGGAGAATTATAAAAAAGCGGTTGATGACCTGACTCTGGAAATACTGCTTTACCTCTATAATTACTGGAAGGACAGTACTTCAGAAAACCTGATAGAACTGTACGAACAACTTGGAGAATTAACTCTCAAGGACCTCCCTCCAAAGAATCCGAATTTACTGGATTTGTTAAAAACAACTGTTATTAATGAAAGTTTTAAGGAAAATTTCCAGAACATACTCCTGTTTGATTTGCTCTACAATCAAGTCATAGAAGCTCTTCCGACTATTGCAGATGAACTGAAAGGTACAAATCAAATTTCCCAAAAATCTGTCGAACAGTTGTTTGAGCAGACAGTGGAAGGAGCAATGAAGGAATTTAAGAAAAATTCGCTACAACTTGAAAGTAATACAGTAGGGACACAATTTTTTAAGTGGTTGGCAAATTTTATTGACCGCAAAGATTGTGATGATGTTCTGGGTACAATCAGCGAATGGAAAAGAGTTGTCTTCCCGCGGATGAGTCCTCCACTGTTTGGGCTTGTGCGTTATTATTTTTCTGGACTGTTACCCTCACTTTACGAAGCACAGCAGAATAAAGGCCGCTTTAACGGAAAAATAACTCCACGCAACATCGGCATTAAAGATTTTTGGAACCGTCTCGATCAATCCTACAAAGATTTGCTGATCCAGAATTTATTACGTGGATACAAAAGCTCTGTCATTAGTTCCACTAAAGTCATCGAGCATTATTTCAAAGATTTTAAGGAATTGTACGCAGACAGGATAACTTCAAATCCGGTTAAATTTCCAGGATTCCGCGAGGCGATTGAGCAGGCATTGGATAATGGTGTTACGCCGTGTGGTGTGGTGACTGGAATGGGAACATTCACCAATGAAGTAAACGTAGAAGCAGACGTTGATAAAAAAACTGATCCTAAAAAACAAAAAACGTCTTACCGCGTAGGTCTGGTGGTCAGTAATGTAGAGTTTCAAGCTGGAGCATTTGATATGGCAAGCTGCGAAAAAGTTTGCCGGTTACTTGATGATTGTGCGCGTTTGAAATTACCGGTGATCTTTTTCATCTCTTCTGCGGGTATGCAAACCAAGGAAGGCGGCGGATCTTTATTCTCGATGGCTATCATCAATGAACGGATAACAAGATTTGTAAAAGATCTGGACCTGCCGGTTTTGTGTTTCGGCTTTCGTGACTGTACTGGAGGAGCACAAGCTAGCTTTGTAACACATTTGCTTGTACGTACATACTATTTCTCTGGTTCACAAATTCCCTTTGCCGGACAATTGGTTGTGGAAAGTCACTTGCCAGCTCATTCAACTTTGTCGAATTACCTTTCTACAAATCCGGGAACAATGGACGGTCTTGTCAAAAATCCTTTTGACACCGATATTGATCAAAAACTGCTGGAAATTGATCCACAGATTCCGGTTGCTAAATATTCAGTCGAGGAGATTATTTCACGTGTCTTGTCTGGTGAATATCAGTTGTCAGTAAGTGATGAATTACAGACTTATTCTACTCAGGAAAATTTACATACAGGTGAGCTTAAACGTGTGCTGATTCATGCACGTGGCTGTACAGCGGCACGTTTGATCCGAGGAACGCAGGATGCTGGAATGGAAGTTGTTTTAGTTGCCTCGGATGCTGATATGGAAAGTTATCCTGCAACTTTGCTGCATGAAAAAGACCGTCTGGTCTGCATTGGAGGGAATACACCGCAGGATAGTTATTTGAACGGAATGAGCGTAATCAGAATTGCAGAACAGGAGGAAGTAGATGCCATTCATCCAGGCATTGGATTTTTGTCGGAATCTCCGCATTATGCGAAAATTTGTAGGGAACACGGTTTTAACTTTATCGGACCGCGTGTTGCGAACATGGATAGAATGGGCAACAAGTCAAATGCAATTGCGACTGCACGTAATTTAAAGATACCTGTTGTTCCAGGCAGTGAAGGCGCTTTAATCGACCCTGCACATGCTTTGGTTGTTGCCGCGGAAATTGGATTTCCGGTGCTGATAAAAGCGGCACACGGAGGAGGAGGAAAAGGGATTGAAGTAGTTAGAGAAGCAGGGAGTTTTAAATCAATTTTTTCAAGGATGTTTCAGGAAGCCCTGAGCGCTTTTGGCAACGGAGATTTGTATTTAGAAAAATTCATCGGTTCAATGCGTCATCTTGAAGTCCAAATAATCCGGGACATGCACGGAAATTCAAAATTATTGGGAATACGTGACTGTTCTGTTCAGCGTAATTATCAAAAACTGATTGAGGAAACGGCGTCCGGAATTCCGAAAAATATTAAGGATCAGGTTTTCAATTATGCAGGCAAATTGATTGACGAAATTGATTACATAGGCGCGGGTACTGTTGAATTTATTTATGATCTTGATCAAAAAAGGTTGTATTTTATGGAAATGAATACACGGTTGCAGGTTGAGCATCCTGTATCCGAAATGGTTACCGGAACTGATTTGGTGCAACTGCAGTTGGAAGTGGCTCAAGGTGACGATATTGGAGAATTGGATGTTAAGCTCAATGGTCATGCGATTGAATTACGTGTGATTGCTGAGAAAATAGATCTGGATGATGAGGGAGAGTTACGCTTTATTCCGGACCCTGGACATGTCTCAGAAGTGTATTTTCCGGAAAAAGCAAATGTGCGTGTCATACAAACGGTTGCTTCCGGTTCTGTAGTATCACCATTTTATGACAGTCTGATTGCGCAGATAATCTGCTGGGGAAAATCACGCAGGGAAGCAATCAGCAGTTTACTCGAATATTTGAAAGGAGTTAAAATTCGAGGTGTGTCCACTAACTTGGCTTTGAATCGGCTAATCCTGCAGGATGCAGAATTTAAAAAGGGTCGTTTCAGTACAAGTTATCTGGTAGATTTGTTTGAACGGATTGATGCGAAGAAACTTCTTAGTGAATCTCAAAAAGATTCAGGGACTGCTAAAAATGCTGTTGATCAGAAAGCCATCATGCTGGAAGGTTCAGATGAATTGAAGGTTCTCTCTCCGCAGATGGGTGGTTTTTATTGTGCTGCGTCCCGTGAGGAGGAACCTTTTGTGAGTGAAGGACAGATCATTGATGTTAATCACACTTTGTGTCTGTTGGAATCGATGAAAGTCTACACGGAATTATCATTGGCAGACTACAAAAGCCCTGATGGAGATTCATTATATCTCGATGATGTGAAGTATAAAGTTATACGGGTTATAGCCGAAGACCAGAATACTGTAAACCAGGGTGATTTGCTGTTTGTGATGCAGCCTGTGGATGCCTGATCATGTTTCTGCACTCATGAACGTACCTTTAACAAAAACAATTGACCCGACAACCACCCTGCCGCTCAGTTTAGAACACATTCTAAAAGTAGTATCCGCTGATATTGAGTCGCTTGAGTCAAAAATATTAGGCGATGTAAAGACCGATATTCCTTTGCTCAATAATGTTGCCGATCATATTCTGAGTTCCGGAGGAAAAAGGCTGCGACCCGCACTTGTACTTTTAGGTGCAGAAATGTTTGCTGGTGTGGATGAACGGGTCATGGAGGCCGCACAGGTAATCGAATATCTACACACTGCAACTCTTCTGCATGATGATGTGGTTGACGGAGCGGAGACACGCAGGGCCAAGCAGACGGCTTGCAAAGTTTGGGGTAATGAAGCCAGTGTCCTTTCTGGAGATTATTTGCTGTCAATGGCATTTCACCGCCTCACAAAATTGCGTAATCTTGAAGTCCTGGAACTGATGTCAGAAACAACAACAAAGATGGCACGGGGTGAGTTATTACAGTTGACACGTTCTTTTGAGACTGCAAACGAGGAAGAATATCTTGAAATCATCATCAACAAAACAGCCTGTCTTTTTGCAACTGCAATCAAAACAGGTGCGTTACTGGCTGGTGCCTCAGGTGAATCCGCAAACCAGTTGTATGATTACGGAATGGCACTTGGAATATCCTTTCAAATTGTGGATGATGCTCTTGATTATGCAGATGGAAATAAAACCGGAAAACCTGTTGGTGGGGATTTACAGGAACGTAAAATAACTCTACCTTTAAGTCATTTACTAGGTATAGCAAATGTTGTCGACAGAAAGCGTCTTGATTCGATTCTCTCCCTACAGGAAATTGCAAAGCCGCAGATTGAGGAGGTGATCGAGTTGATGCAGCGCTATGGTTCTATCAGTTATACTTTAGATGTTTCCAGGAAACATTCTGCATCGGCAAAACGGAGTATAGCAAATTTTCCTGAAACAAAGCTCACAAAATCCCTGAAAGATATTGCGGATTTTGTCGTTTCACGTCAGCTTTGAAAAATCCTTAAAATGTTCTAAAATTAACCGCGACGGGACAGACGCCGGCATTTTTTAGTTCCTGATTGTCGATTTATTATTGGGGTGGAATAAAAAATATAATTTCAATTCCATCAACTCTGACTTAGAAAAAATATCAGTCTATTTTCCTTGCGGAGACAATGAGTGGCGGCTGTAGAGGGAGCCCCAACGGGTTGCGCGACGGGCTGCTTCTCCAAGTGAAATTAGAATGTCTTCAATTTTAAGTGGTTTTTCAAAAAAATCATAAGCACCTCCCTGCATGCATTGGATAACATGCGGTAATGTGCTGTGTGATGTCATGACAAAAATCTGCATCAGTGAATTCATTTCCTTGATCTGCATCAATAATTCCACCCCGCTCATCTCTGCCATCTTGATATCTGTTATCACAACATTGAAAAAACTGCGCTGCAGTGTATTTAAGGCCTCTTCTGCGCTTTTGGCAGTACTTACGTGATATCCCTGTTTTTCCAGCGAGTGACGGAGAACTATTCGGATATTTTCGTCATCATCCACCACCAAAATGCTTAAATCTAAATTAGTTGTTTTATCCATAGAGTATTCTTTAAGAACTTAAATATTATTTTGCTGTTTTACTGAGTGAACGTATAAATGCAACACGATCCGGTGCCACCATAGCCGAATTACCGATTAGTGCGGCATCGCAGGGAATCTTTAGCAGACTTTGGATATCCTCCGGAGAATTGACGCAACTTGCGCTGATCAAAAGTTTACCGGGCTGTTTTTTCCAGCTTCTTAATTCCGGGTTACGTTCCCACCAAGATGAAATTACATCCACACTACCCAGATCATATGTATCAACCGGTTCTTCGGGAATCGCGGCAATTGCTCTATTGTTGATCATTAAAATGTCAGGATTAACCGCAAGTGCCCTTGGCAGTTCATTTTCCAGAGAACATTCCACGACTGCCTCCAGACCGATTGTTTTAGCAGTAGCAATTATTTTGCGTAGTTCTTCTTGCTGAAAATAATACGTCAGAATTAAAGCCGCACTTGCACCACGTACACGTCCCTCTAACAGTTGGTAAGGAGTTATTATGAACTCTTTATGCAACAAAGGCAAAACAGTTGCCTTACGTACAATTTCGAGTGTTTCAAGGGAGCCTCCGAACCAGTTTTCATCAGTAAGTACTGAAATAGCTTTTGCGCCTCCGGATTCATAATCGCGTACAACTGCTTCCGGATCAAGACTCTCTACATTTTTGCGACCGGGTGCTTTCGATTTTACCTCTGTAATCAAAGATATTGCTTCGTCAGGTGCTCTTAATAAAGCAGTGCGAAAATCAGCTGTCTTTTCGAGTGATTCTGCTTGGCTGCGTAAATGTTTTTCAGAAATTACTTTCTGACGTTGAGCAACTTCTTTTAATTTAAGATCGTGTAATTTATCTAAAAATGTTCTCATTGTTATGCAGGTTCACAGAGTGGAAAATCAGGATGCAGAAATAGCCACAGTCAGCAATTGGTAGTTGTACAATCGCCATGCCTTTAGCCTTCATCCACTTCAAAATATAAGTTCCCTCACAGAATAAAGTAAATTAACATTTCATGTCTTTATTTGTATTATCTTTAGTTCTTTTTTCAGCGTTCATGCACGCCAGCTGGAATCTTTTTCTTAAAAAAAGTCCTGATCGTCTGGTAACAATGGCAACTCTGCATCTTGTCAGCGGTGTTATCGGAATGGCTGCAGTACCGTTTCTTCCAATTCCACAGCTTGAAAGCTGGCCCTATCTTTTCGCTTCGGTGATACTGCATTTAGGTTACCAGCTTTTTTTGGTTAAAGCCTACATTTATGGTGATCTGGGACAAGTATATCCAATTGCAAGGGGGACATCACCACTCTTATTAGGTTTTGTTTCTGTGTTTTGGCTTGGAGAAGAACTTAGCACAAAAATGATGTTTGCTATAGGACTGATCACTTTGGGCATATTCAGTCTCATGTTCCGCGGAAATATATTTTTCAGCCATACTCTCCGTCCTGTTTATTACGCGTTAGCAACAGGAAGTTTCATTGCTGCTTACACTCTTGCGGATGGATTAGGAGTTCGTTTTTCTGGTAACGCTGCTTCATACGTACTTTGGTTGATGGCATTAGAGTGCTGGCCTTTGTTGGCAATAACGGTTTTTCTGCGTAAAGGGGTGGTACTGAGTTCCCTCAGACAAAACTGGAAATTTGCTGTTCCGGGAGGCATCTTGTCAGTTTCCGCTTATGGAATTGTGGTCTGGGCCATGCAACATTCTCCAATTGCTCTTGTCTCTGCACTCAGGGAAAGCAGTGTGGTAATTGCGGCTTTTATGAGCATCTGGATTCTGAAAGAGGAAACTACAGCAAAACATCTAATCGCGGTTACGATGGTTGCCGCGGGTGTGATACTGACTCGTATATGAGTTTCGCGTATTTTACTCAAAAATTGTAAATTAATTCTTCTGGTCTGTATATTGCAGAATTATAAATAACACCTCATTTATAGTAGTTGATAAATGCAGAAGATTAACCAATATTTCAATAACATAGAAGGAGATGACATGAGTATTTCACGCGATCAAATCAATGAAGCAATGTCTCGTTTCATGGGTTGTGGAGGATCAATTCGACGTTTTGAAAAAATAGTCGGTGAGCCGATTCTGGGTAGTGATATTTGGCTGACAGAGGACACTTTGGAAATGATAGAAACAAATGATTTTGATTTACTGGGTTAATTACTCGTCATTAATTATTTTGTGTATAAGTAATAGTCAGGCAATCAAAGTCAAAAGTATAAGAGAATAATTTAACTACTTGGGAAAATTATGAATATTTCAAGCGATCAACACAACGAAGCAATGGCCAAATTTTTAGTCAGCCGCTATGAACGGGTTGTTGGTGTTACAGTCATGAGCAATGAAACTTGCCTGAATGAGAGTACCTTAGAGCGTATTCAAACACATGATTCTGATTTTTTTGGATAGTAGTTCAAGTTAAAGCGAATTTTAGTTTAAAAGTCCATCCAGTTCAGATATCATGGAATCAATCCAATACGCTATTATAGGAGGTACCGGTGTTTATGACAGTGGTGTTGCCTCAAACAAGGTTTCCGTGCAAACGGAATTTGGTGAGATTGAAGTAGATATTGTTGAAGTTCACGGTAGCTCTATAGTTTTCCTTGCACGCCATGGTAAGCAACATGGAATCCCTCCCCACCGCATCAATTACCGTGCAAATTTAAAAGCATTGCATAAGCTTGGAGTAAAGCAGATTTTTACAACTGCTGCTGTAGGCTCATTAAATCCGGACTTCACTGCAGGATCACTGGTTTTGCTCTCAGATTTTCTGGATATGACAAAACAACGTCCGCTAACATTTTTTGAGGGTGGTTCAGCCGGAGTAAAGCACGTCAACATGGATGATCCGTATTGCAGAAATTTACGGCAAAAGTTGACAGAGACAGCAATTCAGCATAAAGTTCATTTCAAAGGTGATGCGGTTTATATCTGCACAGAAGGACCGCGTTTTGAAACTGAAGCAGAAATAAAGATGATGAGGCAATGGGGTGCAGACGTTGTCGGGATGACAAGTGTACCAGAAGTTGTTTTGGCCAAAGAACTTGGGATGTGTTTAGCGTCAGTCGGGTTTGTAGTTAATATGGCAACTGGAATGGAAAGCGGCCCCATTCAACTGGCTGAAATTGAGGATATGCTCTCGCTTAACAAAGAAATAGTTAACCGGATATTTTTGGAAATATTCTCAAAAAAGCCGGATCAGCAAAACTGTGCCTGTGCTGATTCAATTGTCTGTTTGTAGGAGGCACAAAATTTATGAACCCTATTCACGTCTTTCATTCTGTTCCAGCATTTTCCAGCGTATAATCGGAATATTCTGCAGGATTTCAACGTCTGTTAAGCTGTAGATGTGGACTTGAGTGATTGCCTTTGCGTCTCTGCATTTTGAATTACTCGAGATCATTTTTTCTCCGCCCCAAAAGTCACCTTTTTCCACCACATGCTGGCTCTCTTTTTTATTGGTTCCACGGTTGATGAGTTCAACTTTACCTTTTTTGACCAGCATCAGCCCATCGCATACTATCTTTTCACCTTTCTTGTATTTTGTGAGTGAAATGCTTTGAGCGATCTGACTTTGAATGGGAGAAGAAATAGATTCTCCGAATAACCAAGTCTGCTGTAAAAACTCAATAGTCTCCTGTATTTTTTGAAGTTGTTCAAGAAGATGATTGCGGTTTACAAATTCATTGAACAAAATAGCTGGTATTTTGAGGGTTTCGATATGACTTAAGGTGCGGTAAGTTCCTGTACTTTTCTGACCAAAAATGACCGCAAGGTCACCAATAAGAGTTCCGCTTGATAAAGGATAACTTGTTTTATCGCGAGGAGAAAGCAATTCTGCTACGCCTGTAAGCACCAAACGGACATGCGTCGGTGTTTCTTGATCTCGGAGCAGGATTGTACCTGCGTTGATAGATTCCCGTTCACAATTGAGCAGCATGTGAATTTCACCGATCTCTACACTTGGATAATATCCTCGCAGATAATCCGCTCCAAATTCAAGTGCATAATCCTCATGTCCTTCTATCAGCGTGTCCATACTTCCAAAGCTAACCCCGCAGCCGATTACTTTTTCTTCCTGGGTAAGTTTTTGGGCTGTATGTGCCAAAATGATTTTGTCGGATTTATCATGCTTAAAATCAATTGCCTTACCGTGAATCAATCCTCCGCCAATATCAATTTTCTTCACTGCAACAGGACTGAGGTAGTCTTTCCAGATCTTTTTCAACGTTTCTGAACTGATACCTGGTAGCTGTGAATTTTCTGCAACCATCTTTTTCAATACAGCGTGAGAAGAAATGTCTGCTAAATGAGCGTAAGTTGTATAACCATCTTCCCAAAGTGTCCTGAAAAACAATATATTTGTTTCAACAGGATGTGGAGAATAAACTGGCCTTACTTCAAGACCGTCAATATTGTTCCAGACATCAAGTTCTAAGTCACAAACTTCAAAAAATTCTTCAAATGCCTTTTCACTGATTGACATCAGAGCGGAAAGTTTTTTGGTCACAGATGACCGTACAATCGGTGTTGTGTAATACTTGATACGGTGATTTGCGCGTATTAGTGTAGTCAAACCTGCAAAATGGTCATCATGGGCGTGTGTGTGAAATATGCCTTCCACCTCATTCACATCAACACCAATCGAGGTCAGCGTGTGCGCAATGTTTGGACCAACATCAATCAAATATACTTTTCCCTGAAAACTGAGTACACTGGCCATGCAGGGACGATTAATATCCCACCCGTCACCCTCACCTGTATGAACTACTGAGAAATATTCACGTTTGAAATGGTGGTTTTCAAGTTCATAAGGTGTCTTATAACGTTCAGTTTTAGCCAGATTCAGATTAATTTCTACTCGTTCATCTTGATAAGTGAATTCGTAACAATTCACACTTTTTCTCTGAACCATTACACCGTTTATAACTTCCACAGGTTTCTGGTCGACAATTCGAGCTTCAAGCAGATCAGTGCTTGAGCGAATTTCACCAAAGGCAAAGTAGAGTTTTATCCGCATCATTTCTTCTGCAAGCTCCTGAGAAATTCCTGTATCAAGAATTTCCTCCAAACTCGTTAGACCATAGTTACCCCTGTAGATGTATTTCATTTGGGCATTCACTACATTCCTACGTCCTATCAGCAGTGGTTTTGCACCAGTATTGTTGGGATGATTCGGCAAAAGCATGCCTTGACGGTAAAGCATCTGCAGTACCGGAAACTCAGCTAAATTTGCAAAGTCTCCATTTTGAATGCTTAAATCGGAAAGAAGAATTGCATTTGGTCCTGTTTCGCTGGTCACTGAACCATGAGAATGTTGAAAAAATCCAGAACCCGGCTCTAACGAACCGACATCTCGATCAAAATTGTTGATTTTTCCAGCTTTCATCAAATGTTTGACACTGTCAGCGGGACAACCACAAAGGACGTATAATTCTGCCTCTGGAACTTCAAGCCAAAATACACCTGCCGTAATTTGAGTTTTAGAGATTTTTGACATTCTGTTTCACGAACACTAAGTTAATTTGCTACAGGTTACAAAAAATTACCCACCACTTACTGGAGGGATCAAACAATATTCCTCACCATCAGTGAGAACCGACTGTTTACCGACGTACTCATCTTCATGGGCTAATCTGGTTGACCTTAAAATAGCTGCCGCTTGAGGATATTTTTGTGAAAGTAAAGCTATTACCTGCTCGGCAGTACTGCCTTTTTTTACTTCAAGCACAAGCGGTTCTGCTGAGATTGTTTCTTCGAGGACTGCGTAAAAAATTAATTTAATGTACACAAATCTATGAATTATTGGTGATTAAGTCAAACAAAATAAAACACCAGACTACTGCCATGTTGACTGCTGACATAAAAACCGCGGCACTTCCCGCATCCTTGGCTCTTCCGGATAAAGGATGATGTTCTGTTGAAATTCGATTCACAACTGCTTCAATTCCGGTGTTGATTAATTCTACTATTAACAGCAAAATAACTGAACTGATCAACATAATCTTGAAAATCAGCGAAACTGGTAAAAGCAGAGCAGTTGGGATTAAAACCGCAGACACTGTTAATTCAATCCGGAATGCCATTTCATGATGCAATGTATCACGTAAGCCTTGCAAGCTAAAGCCAAAGGCTTTCCACAAGTGAATTAAAGCTTTCATAGTCTAGTATCTCAAGCCCTTAAAGTTGCCTGAAATTCATACTGCAAGCGTTTGATAATTTTGTTGCGCACCTTCCCCACCTCTTTATCGGTAAGTGTCCTGTCTGTTGCCTGAAAAGTAAGGGAATATGCTAAACTGCGTTTCCCTTCATCTACCTGTTCACCTTCATAAACATCAAAGAGAATTGCCTTACGCAGTAAAGGTTTTCCACTTTGAAGAATTAGTGGTGTCACCGCTTCTACAGGTAAATTTGCGTCCATCACAAATGCCAAATCTTCAAAAATCGGTGTGAAGTTGGAAATAAAATCCATCTGGTGATTTTTAACCGCAAGCTTAATGATCATGTCCAAATCCAGTTCTGCAATACAAACAGGTTGTTCCGGCAGTTCAAAGGAAGTCCGAATTTTAGGATGTAATTCTCCTGCAAATCCTAAAACATTTCCGTTTACCAATATCTGGACACAACGTCCGGGATGACATGGTAGTTCCCTTGATTTTTTCCACTCAATTCCTTCAAGATGCAATGCACCTAAAAATTGTTCCAGCACACCTTTCAGGTCAAAAAAATCATAGTTGTCTTCCGCCTGCTCCAGCCATGATTGAGTTTCACGGCTACCGCTCATTAATAAAGATAGACGCTGCGGTTCATCCGGGAGTTTGTTTTCTTTATGAGGATGAAATACACTGCCGACCTCAAATGTTGCCACTTTAGCTAAAAAGCGCAAATTAGAACGTGCAGTACTTAACGCACCTGGAAGAAGTGAACGGCGCAAGTGACTTCTCTCCTGAGAAAGAGGATTTTTCAAAGGCACAAATTTGGCCAGATCAATATCTTCTTCCAATTTCAAACGTGCCTCATCCATTGGATTCATCATGGAATAGGTGATAATCTCGTCCATTCCGGAAGCCACTAGGATATCCCGGACGCGTTCAGTACCGTCAAGTTTTTGATTCATGTGTTGCGGAGGAAGAACGTCATTGAGCAAAGTTGAAGGCAAATTTTCATATCCGTAAACCCTGACAATTTCTTCAACTAAATCTGCGGGAATGTTAATGTCCATCCTGTGGCTCGGGACTTCAATCTTTAAAATGTTTTCTCCTGAAACTTTAAATTCCAATGAAGTCAAAATTTCAGAAATTTTTGCAGAAGTTATTTTTATACCCAGTAGATGCTCCACATAACGCAGATCAAGTTCGATGTAAATTTTTTCTTTAGGCACTGGATACAAATCGCCTGCAATGGTCTCCAGAGTTCCGGAAGCATGTTCAACCATCAATTGCGCAGCCCGTAATGCTGCCTGCAATGTGCCTTCAGGATCAAGCTGTTTGCCGAATCTCTCGCTGGCCTCGGTTCTTAATTTTAGCACCTGTGATGTGCGTCTATTATTAAGGAATTCGAAATTTGCTGATTCCAGCAGAATGTTTGTTGTTGTTTCAGTAACCTCGGAGGCACTCCCACCCATGACTCCGGCAATTGCAATCAGTCCGGAATCATCGGTAATCATGAGCATATCGTTATCCAATATTCTTTCAACATCGTCCAGTGTGTGCAGTGTTTCACCTTTTACTGCACGTCGTACAATTATTTTTGGAGTTTGCCCCTTGGATCGTTCAATCAGGATGTCGTGGTCAAAAGCGTGTAAGGGCTGCCCCAGTTCCAGCATCACATAATTGGTGATGTCTACAATGTTGTTGATAGGACGCATTCCAATCCGCAGTAAACGCTGTTGCATCCAGAACGGTGACGGGCCGATTTTTACATTTCGGATTAACAACGCCGAATAACGTGGACAGATATCCGGATCTTTTATTTCCAATTCAACAAACGGCGGTTGAGTAATGACTTCAAGATTTGCGACATCCGGTAAAATACTTTTATCTAATTTCTTTCCCGTCAGTGCAGATATTTCACGGGCAACACCTAACATTGATAGCAGATGACTGAATCCACCTTTGATATCAAAGTGCAAGGTGGTGTCACCTAAATATTCCTCTAGCAATTTGCCGACTGGAGCATCTTCAGGAAGAATCAGAATACCTTCATGTTCTTCACTGAGACCTAATTCCAACTCTGAGCAGAGCATTCCTTCAGAAGCGATCCCACGGATTGTTGCAGGTTTGAGCTTTTTCAGTGGATGATCGTCGTGGTAGGCGTCCACCAGCATTGCACCGGTAAGAGCCAGAGCAACTTTTGGAGCAGGTTCTGAAAAATTTTCTGCTATTTCCTGTATATTTGGAGCACCAGTAACGATTGTAATCGGTTTGTCTGCGCCGAAATCTACATCAACTAAATTTAATGTATCCGCATTTGGATGTTTGCGAATTTCCGTAACCTGCCCGACGACACAATATTCGCCCCAGTTTTCACCAATTTTTTCTATTAATTCAACCTCAAGCCCAGCGGTCGTAAGGCGTTCAGCAAGGGCGTCCGAGGCCATGCTCAGTTCAACAAAATCTTGCAGCCAACTCAAAGGCGTTTGCAATGCCATAAAAATATTCTTAAAAACGTGTAAAAAAAGGAGGATTAATGTCTGAAATATAATGAAAATAATTATGGTTGATGAACCCGTAAAGAGTCTAAATGGTACACTTGTATGTCATTCCCGCGAAAGCGTGGATACATTATTTCAGATACTTACAAGTTTTTAGATTCCCAC
>Ga0115002_10005983_pt1 | contig 14176 bp, 10 predicted proteins | sample ArcticOcean_MG_C_8_FD_89576 | JGI IMG/M metagenome (GOLD analysis project Ga0115002, IMG submission 89576) | Marine microbial communities from western Arctic Ocean - ArcticOcean_MG_CB11_86 | ecosystem: Environmental > Aquatic > Marine > Oceanic | place: Arctic Ocean: Canada Basin | collected... | reverse complement strand
TATAGTTATTCGCAATCTAGTCATTTTTACCCGCTCTTCAGGGCCGTGTGTTATATTTCTTTTTGAAGGCTCAGGCATGTTTCCCATTACCTCAACGAGATCACCCTTGGAAATTCTTCCAGATTTTCCAGTTCCCGTAACACTTTCTATATCAATATTATTTTCTGAAACAATTTTTCTTACTGCGGGTGATAGATTTTTTACTTTACGTGGTGGTACATATTTTGATTTTACACTTTCTTCAGAAGAAGTTTTTTGAATACTTTCGTTTTCAGCTAGATTTTCTAAAATTAAAGGCTCTTCACTTTCATCCATTTTTAAATTTTCTTCAACAAATTTTAATTTATCTTTTTTTTTTATTTTTTCTTTTTGTTCATTTTTTTCTATAATTTGTGTAGAAGAATTTTCTTCAGAACTAATACTTGAAGAGGATTTTTCATTTTTAATAACTCCTAGCAAAGACCCCACTTCAACTGTTGAACCTTCTTTAACGATTATTGAAGATAAAGTTCCTTGAAAAGGCGAAGGTACTTCAATATTTACTTTATCTGTTTCTAGCTCTACTACCGGTTCATCAGAATCTACTGTGTCACCAACTTCTTTTAACCATTTTGATACTGTGGCTTCTGATATAGACTCTCCTAAAGAAGGTACTAAAATTTCATTTGACATATCTATTTAAGTACCTTTTCTATTATTTCTTTTTGCTGCGCAAGATGTTTTTTCAAATATCCAGTAGCTGGTGAAGCTGCTGGTTTTCTTCCTATATAATTAACCTCCGTATTCACTGCTTTTATGTATTTTAGAGACCATTGAATATAATTCCTTGCACTATTCCATGCTCCCATATTTTGTGGTTCTTCTTGACACCAGAAAAATTTGCTATTTTTTTTAAACCTTTTTAATTCTTTAGCAAGAGTTTTAACTGGGAAAGGATATAATTGTTCGATTCTAATAATGTACACACTATTATTTTTAATTTTTTCCCTGGCTTCCAACAAATCGAAATAAACTTTACCTGAGCATATAATTACTTTTGATATGCTTTTATCTTTTTTAAGTTTTATTAATCCATAGTCTTTAATATCAGCTAGGTCAGTTAAAAGTCTATGAAACGAGTTTTTTTGTCCAAAATCTTTAATACTTGAAACACATCTTTTATTTCTTAATAAAGATTTAGGTGTCATTATTATTAATGGTTTTCTAAACTCTCTATGTATCTGTCGGCGCAAAGCATGAAAATAGTTTGCTGGAGTTGTACAGTTCACAACTTGAATATTTTCTTGAGCACACAGTTGTAAAAATCTTTCCAATCTTGCTGAGGAATGTTCGGGTCCTTGCCCTTCGTAGCCGTGAGGTAATAACATGACTAACCCACTTGCTCTTGTCCATTTTCTCTCCCCAGGTGCAATAAATTGGTCTATTACTACTTGAGCTCCATTTGCAAAATCTCCAAATTGAGCTTCCCAGACAACTAGGGTTGTTGGTTCTGATAATGAATATCCATACTCAAAACCAAGTACAGCTAATTCTGATAGCAAGCTATCAATGACTTCATATTTTTTTTGTTTTTTTGAAATATTATTTAATGGAGTATGATAGGTGCTATCACTTTGGTCTCTAAGAACTGAATGACGCTGACTAAAGGTTCCTCTTCCAGAATCTTGTCCCGAAAGTCTAACAGGAAAACCTTCTTCTAATAAAGTAGCAAACGCAAGCTGCTCTGCTGTCGCCCAGTCAAATCCATGTCCTGAGCTAAACATTTTTTTCTTTCTTTCAAATATTTTTAATATTGTCGGATGTGCATTAAAATTATTTGGGATAAAAGTTAATTTTTCTCCAATAATTTTTATTTTATCTAAACTCACACCAGTGTTTCCTCTTTTATCTTTTCCTTTTTCTGGCTTAAACCTCGACCAAACTCCTTCGTACCACTCCAATTTTGGTTTGTATTCTTTGGCAGTTTTCAATTGCTTGTCTAGGAGTTCTTTAAATTCTTTTTTATAATTATCAAATTCTTTAGAAGTAATTGTCCCTTCTTTTATAAGTTTTTCAGCATAAACATTAAGTGTTGTGGGGTGTTTTTTAATTTTTTTATACATCAATGGTTGAGTAAAAGATGGCTCATCAGTTTCATTATGACCAAATCTTCTATAGCAAAACATATCAATAACAACATCACGATTAAACTTGTGTCTAAATTCCATTGCGATTCTTGCGCAGTGTACTACTGCTTCTGGATCGTCTCCATTAACATGTAAAATTGGTGCCTCTACCATTTTGGCTAAGTCAGATGGGTACGGAGACGATCTTGCAAATTTTGGATTTGTAGTAAATCCAATTTGGTTGTTCACTACAATATGTATAGTTCCTCCAGTATTATGTCCTGGTAGTCCAGACATCGCAAAACACTCTGCTACGACACCCTGTCCAGCAAAAGCTGCATCTCCATGTATTAAAATTGGTATGACTTGTTGTCTACTTTTATCCTTATGGAAGAATTGTTTTGCTCTCGATTGTCCTAAAACAACTGGATTTACTGCTTCAAGGTGTGAAGGATTATCTGATAAAGAGATATGAACTAAATTATTATCAAATTCCCTATTTGATGAAGCTCCTAGATGATATTTAACGTCTCCTGTAGAATCTTTGCTTGAAGAATCAATTTCTCCAGCAAATTCATTAAACATTCGTTTGTAAGATTTTTGCAATACATTTGCTAATACATTCAATCTACCTCTGTGAGGCATACCAATTTTCATTTCCTTAACTCCTAATTGTCCCCCTTTTTTTATTAATTGTTCTAAAGCTGGAATTAAAGATTCTCCACCATCAATGCCAAATCTTTTTGTTCCTAAAAATTTTACTGCTAAAAATTTTTCAAACCCTTCCGCTTGTATTAGTTTTTTTAAAATACCTTTTTTTCCGTTATCTGTAAAATTTAGTTGGTACTCATTTTTTTCCATTCTCTCTCTGAACCATACTTTTTCGATAGGGTCTGAGATATGCATGTACTCAACACCTATGTTAGAGCAATAAGTCTTTTTAAGAAATGATAACATCTCATTAATAGTTGCATAATTTCTATCTAGGTAACCATTTAAATAAATTTTTTTATTATAATCTTCTTTTTTAAAACCATGATCAGCTGGATGCAATTCATGTAGATAGTCTCTTTTCATTATTTCAAGCGGATCAAGGTTTGCGATAAGATGTCCTCTTATTCTATATGCCCTTATCATTGCAATTGCTTTGACTGATTGCTCTTTTTCTTTCTCAAAATTTTTTTCTTCAGCTGGTATTTCTTCTATGTTAATTTTTTTACTATCTGTGATATTTTTTTTTATATTAATGTTATTTTGAGGTGACCAGCTTGGTCCTAATATTTCTTTTTCTATATTTTCTTGGTCTTCACCAAGTCCGTCGAAAAATTCCAACCAACTTTCGGGTATGGATTGTGGATTTTCCAAATATTTTGCATAAAGCTCTTTAATAAAAGAGTTATTTCCACCTTGTAAAAAAGATGTTTTTTCTAAAACTTTATTGTCATTATTTGGTTTCATTAATCGACAAAATTTATTTTGTTATTATAAAATTGAAAAAACTATCTTGCAAGTTTATCGTGCAAAGTTTTTCCAATATCTGCTGGGGACTCTGCTAATAAAATGCCACATGATTTCATTTTTTCTATTTTATTCTCTGCATTGCCTTTTCCGCCTGAAATAATAGCACCTGCATGTCCCATTCTTCTTCCTGGGGGTGCTGTTTTACCTGCTATAAAACCAACAATAGGTTTCTGAACTTTTGATTGTTTAATAAATTCTGCAGCTTCTTCTTCAGCGGAGCCTCCAATTTCACCAATTATTATGATTGATTTTGTTTCATCGTCTTTTAAAAAAAGTTCTAAACAGTCAATAAAGCTCGTTCCATTAATTGGATCTCCACCAATTCCTATTACTGTTGATTGGCCAATTCCATTTTCACTTGTCTGAGCCACAGCTTCATATGTAAGCGTTCCTGATCTCGAGACAATACCACAAGATCCCTTCTTGTGAATGTTTCCGGGCATAATTCCAATTTTACATTCTTCTGGTGAAATAATGCCAGGGCAATTTGGACCAATCAATCTAGATTTTGATTTTATCAGTTTTTCTTTAACCTTAATCATATCTAAAACTGGTATACCTTCTGTAATACAGGCTATTAATGGAATATCACTGTCTATTGCTTCCATTATTGCAGAAGCTGCAAATTTCGCTGGAACATAAATCATGGTTGCGTCTGCTTCAGTTTTGTCAATAGCTTCTCTTACTGTATTAAAGACCGGTTTTCCTAAATGAGTTTGTCCACCTTTTTTTGGAGTCACGCCGCCAACTAAGTTAGTTCCGTATGCAATAGCTTGCTCAGAATGAAATGTTCCGTGAGTACCTGTAAAACCTTGGCAAATTACTTTTGTATTTTTATTAATTAAAATTGTCACTTTATTTTGTTGCCTCTATAATTTTTTTTGCTGCTTCGGATAAGTTATCTGCTGATATAATTTTTAAATTAGAATTTTTTAAAATTTTCTTTCCTAAATGAACATTTGTACCTGCTAATCTAACAACTATTGGTAATGACAAATTTATTTGCTTTGCGGCGTCGACCACTCCTTGGGCCAAAACATCACATCTCATAATTCCACCAAAAATATTAATTAATATTCCTTTAACATTTTTGTCTGATATTATAATTTTAAAAGCAGAAGCTACTTTTTCTTTTGAAGCTCCTCCACCCACATCAAGAAAGTTTGCAGGTTCAGATCCATATAATTTAATGATATCCATAGTTGCCATCGCTAACCCTGCTCCATTAACCATGCATCCAATTTCTCCATTTAGTTTGACGTAAGATAACTCGTATTTACTTGCTTCAGTTTCGGTCGGATCTTCTTCATTATAGTCTTTTAGTGATGAAATTTCTGGGTGTCTATAAAGTGCATTATCATCAAAATTAATTTTTGCATCTAAACATAATAAATTTTCATCTTTTGTTAGTACGAGTGGATTAATTTCAATTAGACTGGCGTCTTTTTCTATTAGAATTTTATATATAGAGCGAACAAGGTTAAAACCTTGCTTTAGTACTTTTTTAGATAAGTTAAATGGTTTTAAAATTTTGATAATAATCTCATCATTAATATGTGTAGATAAATTAATTTTTTCTGTAATAATTTTTTCAGGTTTATCTCTTGCAACTTGTTCAATATCCACACCGCCTTCGGCACTTGATATGAATGCAATTTTTGAGCTAGCTCTATCAACCAAACACGATAGATAAAATTCTTTTGAAATATTACAAGATTCTTCAATATAAAGTCTTTTTACTTCTTTACCATCAGGGCCTGTTTGAGGTGTAATTAATTTTTTTCCTAATAAAAGTTTTGCTTGCTTTTTTAAATCATCAATATTATCGACTACTTTTATACCTCCAGCTTTTCCTCTGCCACCTGCATGAATTTGTGCTTTTAAAATAATTTTATTTTTTTTTAATGTTTTAAATTTTTCTTCGATATCCTTAATTGATAAAATGAGACTTCCTTTTGGAACGGGCACTCCAAACTGTTTTAAAATTTCTTTCGCTTGATATTCGTGTATATTCACTGCTTATTTCTCTGTCTTGAAAATAAATAAATTTTATTTAATAAAAACTTATTCAAATTTATAACAGACAAAACTCCTCCAAATGCAAAAAATAGATTGGCTAGATTGACAGTTAGTAGCGTCAAAAATATAGATTTTAAATTTTTTATATATTTTTTAATATCAATTAAAATCATAGTATTAATTATAATTATTGAGCCTAGTAAAATGAAAATTTTAATAGACAGTTTAATATTTAAAATAAAAATAGTAAGTAATAAAAAAAGTGTACATATTGGTAAAATTGGCTGCAACCCTTTTATACCAGAATTTAGTTTAATTAAATTTATAAAATCCATTCCAAAGCATAATCTTTGAAGTAAAAATCCTCTAAACTCTCTTTCTTTGTGATACACGAAAAGATCAGGGCTATAGAATACTTTGAGATCACTATTTTTTCTTCTCACTCTTTCAAAGAATTCTTTATCTTCCCCAGTATAACGCTCGGGGTCCATACCTCCGTACTTTAAAAAAAAAACTTTTTCCATAATTATGTTGCAAGACTCAAGCCAATCACAATATCTTTTTTTAGCTTTGTACTTTCTAAAATTAAGATAACCAGTAACAAAATAAGATCTTTTACTCAAATAGCATATTTTTTCTAAATAAGATTGATTGGGAAACGGTATACCAGGTCCTCCCACAACATCTCCTTTTTTTTCTTTTAGATACTTTGTGGCTAGCTTCAACCAATTTTTATTTGGATATGCATCACTATCAAGAAATGCAACATATTTAGATTTAAATTTTTTTGCAGCAATATTTCTTTTTTTTGACATATTGATTTTTCCTGAAATTATTTTTTTAATTTTATATTTAAATTTTAGAGGTTTATTTAAATAATTATGATCAAGAACTATTGTAACAAAAAAAAAATTATATTTAATTTTGTTTATTTCTTTTAAACACTTTAAAAGCTCTTCATCTATACTTATAGCTGGTATTATTATATTTACAGAATTCCTCATAGAAACATATCAGTCGAAAACTGAGCTCATTAATTGAGGTTGGTATCTCCAATTACCTAAAATATTATATGTTAAAGCACATTCGTAAGTACAATTACAATTATTCTTTAAAATAAAATTCTTAGTTTTTTTACTCTCATCATTATTCCAAATTTTCATAAAACTCATTTCGTTTTTTCTTAAATCACCCATAAGCTTATCTTCTAGTATTTCACAAGGATAAACTAAACCTGCGGACGTAATTATACCAAACAAACTGCCTGCATGACATGGACTAATAAATTTTGGCTTCATATACATTTTTTTTATTAATTCCCATGACATTTCATCTTTTTTATTATGCAATCTACCTTGTAGTGAATTTTTATTATAATTATTTATTTTTTTTGTTTTTGTCATTTCTTTGATTTTATCTGTTAACCATGTGTAAGCCTTAAAAATTTTTTCCCTTTTTTCTTTTGGTGTTTTATACACACCTTCATCTCTTACAATAGTGCATTTTAACGAATTAATTTCACAATCAATTGTTAAATAATTAAAGATTTTCTCAATATTTTCACAATTCTCATGGCTGACAGTAATACTAATTACTGGGTTAATTCTTTCACTAATTTTTTGTAATCTTTTGTATGTATCTATACAATTATCAAAGAGATTTTTAATTTTTCTAATCTTATCATGTTCATTTGGAAGATCGTCAATAGATATTTGAAAAGTTAATTCAATATTTTTATCAAATTCAATTATAGATTTTGCAAATTCGTCAATACGATCAGGTAAGCTAGCGTTTGTAGTTATATATATTGACTGGATGGTTGTATTTTTTATATATAACTTAGCTATTTCTATAATTTCTTTTCTAGCGAATGGCTCTCCACCTGTTAAGTTTACATTTAATAGTGATTGACCAAGATTTTTTGTTAGTAAATCTATCTCAGATAAAGTTAGTTCATTTTTAAAAGTATTAGGGTTATCAAAATCTATAAAACAAAAAGAGCATCTAGCATTACATCTGTTAGTAATAAAGTGCACAATGCTTATTGGTTCTTTTTTTTTGAAATAAACATTATTTAAAACATGTGGTAAGCTAGCTTTTTTTGTAATCATTTTAATTAAATTTAATTTAGTTTATCACAATTAAGCACTGAATGAGAGTTTAAGATATCATTGACTTGCAATGTTTTTATACAATTATCACCCAGTAACTCTTGCAAGTAAGAAGTGGGCACAGGTTTTATTGTATAAATTACCTTAATTTTATTATCTTTTATTTTATTGATAATGAAACTTTCATAATGATTAAAATATTTATTATCTTTTAAAGGATGCGAAACTCCATTTTCCACAAACCATCTTATTGGAGAAAAAAGCTTTTGATTTAAAAGAGCAGAAAAAAAAGAATAATTAGTAATCACCATTTTTGTCCTGTTATCTTTTGCAAGATATAATTTAGTGTCTTTAATTAATGTAATTTCTTTATTTACATTATTTTTATATTCCGGTGTAATCCAAACTAAGCCTAAAAACTTTTTATCTATTTTGTCGCCTTTTATACCAAAACTAAAATCAACATTATTTAATTCATGAAATTTTCTTTCGTGGTTAAATCTATAATGATATTTGTAGGTCGAAAATAAACAAAGTAGAATCATTAAAGTTACGACTATGTTATTTAATTTGCTAAATTTTATAATATAAATATGTGAAAATGCTAATAAAATAGGAATTAAAAAAAATATGTAAATTTGATTTCTAGTAAGTAGTTGATGAGCAATCAGTGATATCATTAATAAAATTATAATTAAAAAGAAATAAAAATCATTTTCTTTTAAATAATTTTTTACTGTAAAAATTCTCTTTATATTTAAATAAAAAAGTATTGCTACAGATAAATATATATACTTAAAATCTATTAATACATTTTTAAAATCTAGTTTTAAATATTCATATCTGTCATTACCTAAAGTTTGAGGATAAAAGATATATTGATTTAAAAAAGAAAGAAAATTAATTCCCTGAACTTTCCCAATAATAAATATAATTGAAATAATAAAAAATGTGCTTAAAAAACTATATTTAATCCAATAAAATTCTTTATTGATTAAAGTATAAAATAATAAAATAATTATTATAGACAATGCTACGTAAGATGCTGGGACTTGTTTTGAGAGAAAAGCAAATACTAAAAAAATAGGTAATAAAATCCATGACACTTTACTTTTATTTTTTATCCCTATTATTAAAGCATATACTCCTAGCAAGGAGAGAAAAGTTGAGTGATGATCAACAAACGGTGTTCCGCTAGAAGGATAAGCTAATATAGCCAGAGAAAAAGAATAAATAGAAGCTAAGTATATATTTAATTTAAAACTTCTTAATACAAGAAAAGTTATCACTACTATTAAAACATTAACTAATGAGGCGTGTAAAATATAACTTTGCCAACTAACCCCAAAGAAATAAAAAAAAAAGGCTTGAAGATAATCTACAAAAGGCCCAGAAATTACCCAAAAATCTTTAAAAGGAAATTCTCCAAGCAATATTCTAAAACCTGTATCAAAATGAGAAAAACTATCTATAGGAAAAACTCCCCTATTTCCATAATACTGATTTATGAATAATGAAAATAAAATAAGAGCTAATATAAAAATTTTTTCTTCAAATTTTAAAAAGAAAGAAAATATTTTTTTCATTCTTTTTTTAAATCTGGGTCTATTTTTGCCGCTGCTTCAAAAAGTTCTTGGACAGCTTTAATCGATAAATCAAAATTCATTTTTTCATTTTTATCTAAATTTAACTCAATTATTTTTTCTACTCCGTTGCTTCCTATTATGACTGGTACTCCAGCATAAAGACCTTGTACCCCATACTGACCATCTAAATAAGCAGCACAGGGCAATGTTTTTTTTAAATTTTTAATATATGATTCTGCCATTTCAATACCTGAGGCTGCTGGAGCATAAAAAGCAGATCCCCTTTCTAATAATTTAACAATTTCTGCTCCTCCTTTGCGTGTTCTATTAATTATCTTGTCTAAACTTTCTTTTTCAATAATTTCAGTAAGCGGTTTTCCATTAACAGTACTATAATTAGGCATTGGTACCATTGAATCACCGTGCCCACCTAGCACTAGCGTATCTATATCTTTAACAGAGACATCAAGTTTTTGTGAAAGAAAATATTTGAATCTTGATGAATCTAAAATTCCTGCCATGCCTACAATTTTATTTTTAGGTAAGTCTGAGTATTTTTGTAACGCCATTACAATAACATCTAGGGGGTTAGTTATACAAATTATGAAAGCATTAGGTGATGTTTCTTTTATTCCTGTAGCAACCTGCTTAATAATTTTTAAATTTGTTTCCAATAAATCATCTCGGGTCATTCCTGGTTTTCTTGGTACTCCTGCTGTAATTATAATGACATCTGAGTTTTTAGTATCTTCATAGTTGTTGGTTCCTGTAAGATTAATATTATAACCATCAACTGATGTTGATTGAGCAATATCTAACGCTTTACCTTTTGCAACTCCCTCAGCAACATCAAAAAGAACGACATCTCCTAGCTCTTTTATACTCACAAGGTGGGCTAATGTACCTCCAATTTGACCAGCACCTATTAAAGAAATCTTTTTTTTCATAATTTTTATTTCATTGTTGGCATAATAAACTCAGGGTTTGACCTTACTCCAGAAGGCCATCTAGACGTAATTGTTTTTAGTTTTGTATAAAATCTTACTCCTTCTGGGCCATGCATATGTTGGTCTCCAAATAAAGATCTTTTCCATCCACCAAAACTGTGAAAGGCCATAGGAACAGGTATAGGTATATTTATACCAACCATTCCTACTTTAATTTTATTTGCATATGTTCTTCCCACATCACCGTCTCTGGTATAAATACTAGTTCCATTGCCAAATTCATGATCATTAACTAATTTAACAGCAGATTCAAAATCTTTTACTCTAACCACTGAAAGAACTGGTCCAAAAATTTCTTCTTTATAAATTTTCATGTTAGGCATAACATTATCAAAAAGACATCCCCCAATATAAAAACCTTTCTCGAACCCTTGAAGGCTAATATTTCTTCCATCAACAACAAGCTTTGCTCCTTCTTTAACTCCAATATCTACATAACCTTTAACTTTTTCTAGATGTTCTTTTGTAACTAAAGGACCCATTTCGGAATTTTTATCTAAGCCTGGGCCAACTTTAAGCGCTTCAACTTTATTTTTTAGTTGATCGACTAATTGGTCACCAATATTTCCTACTGCAACAGCAACTGATTGTGCCATACATCTTTCACCAGCCGATCCATATGCAGCTCCCATTAAACCATTTACAGCTTGATTAAGATCACTGTCTGGCATTACTACGCAGTGATTTTTCGCCCCACCTAAAGCTTGAACTCTTTTTTCATTTTTAGCAGCATTTTCATATATATATTTTGCTATTGGTGTCGAACCAACAAAACTTATAGCTGCTATATCTTTATTTATTAATAAAGCATCAACTGCTTCTTTATCTCCATTAACTACATTAAATACACCATCAGGTAATCCAGCTTCTGTAAATAATTCAGCAAGCTTGAGGGAGCAGGATGGATCTTTTTCAGACGGTTTTAATATAAAAGTATTTCCACACGCTATAGCCATAGGAAACATCCACATAGGCACCATTGCAGGAAAATTAAATGGAGTAATTCCGGCACATACTCCAAGTGATTGCCTGGTTGACCAACTATCAACATCCGTTCCTACATTTTCTGTAAACTCTCCTTTTAATAACTGTGGTATTCCACAAGCAAATTCAACAACTTCTAATCCTCTTTTTAAAGATCCTTTAGCATCTTCATAAACTTTTCCATGTTCATTAACGATAAGTTTTGTGAGGAGGTCTGAGTTTTTTTCTATGATTTCTTTATATTTAAATAAAACTCTTGCTCTAATAATTGGAGGTTTGTTTGACCATTCATAAAATGCTTTTTTTGCTTTATCTACAGAAAAATCTATATCAGCTTTTGAAGCTAAAATTACATTACTTATATTTTTTCCAGTAGCTGGATTAAATATTTTACTAGTCCTTTTAGAAGAACCTTCGTAACTCTTTCCATCTACAAAATGTTTTATAACGCTCATAATCTCTTAAAATGGTTTAATTAAGCTTCTAGTTTGTTGCAAGCATTTTTTTAAGTGAACTTATAGCTTTTGCAGGATTTAAGCCTTTTGGGCAAGAATTAGTACAGTTCATAATTGTATGGCACCCATATAGCTTAAGCTTATCAGCAACAGTTTTTAATCTTTCTTTTCTCTCTTCATCACGACTATCTATAATCCATCTATAGGCTTGGAGCAAAACAGCTGGTCCTAAATATTTTTCTCCATTCCACCAATAGCTAGGGCATGATGTTGAGCAGCACGCACACATAATACATTCATATAAACCATCAAGCTTTCTTCTATTTTCTTTTGACTGGATAATTTCAGCTGACTCAATTTTTTTTTCTTTGATTTTAAGCCAAGGTTCAATTTATTCATATTGACGGTATAATGTGCTTAAATCTGCCACTAAATCTTTTATTACTTTTAAATGAGGAAGAGGATAAATGTTAATTTCACCATTGATTTCTTTATGGGATTTCATGCATGAAAGTGTGTTTACACCATCAACATTCATTGCACATGAACCACAAACACCATGTGCGCACGATCTCCTGTAAGTAAGAGACGGATCTATTTCATTTTTAATTTTATTTAAAATATCTAATACTTTGTTTCCACATGCCACTAAATCTACTTCGAACGTATCAATCTTAGGATTTTCACTTTTATCTGGATCCCAGCGATAAATATTAATTTTTTTTATATTTTTTGAACCCGTTGTATCTTTAAAATAGCTTCCTTTTAATACTTTTGATTTTTTAGGTAGATTAAATTGCACCATCAATAAACTCTTTCTTTTGGTGGAAATGACTGAACATCATTAGTCATAGTAGATAAAGTTACTGGTCTATAATCTATTTTGACTTCCTTCCCGTTATGCCAACTTAAGGTATGCTTCATAAAATTAATATCGTCCCTCTTTGGAAAATCTTCCCTCGCATGAGCACCTCTACTTTCTTTTCTTGAATGTGCAGATTCCATTGTAGTTATGGCTTGTCTAATAAGATTATCAAATTCTAAGGTTTCCATTAAATCTGTATTAAATATTAATGATTTATCTTTAACTGATATTGATTCCATGCCTTCGTAAGGTTTTTTAATTTCATCTACACCTTCTTTAAGTGTTTTTTCAGTTCTAAAAACCGCACACTTAGATTGCATAGTTTTCTGCATTGCAAGTCTTAACTCTGAAGTCTGATTTTCTCCATTGCTATTTCTTAATCTATCAAATCTATCAAGGCATTTGTCTGTCTCGCTAGAAGAAATTTTTTCATGCGGAGTATTGGGTTTTACTAATTCAATAGCTCTTTTTGCTGCAGATCTACCAAAAACAACTAAGTCAATTAATGAATTAGATCCTAATCTGTTTGCTCCATGAACTGATACACATGCTGCTTCTCCTATAGCCATTAAACCAGGAATAGTTTTATCTTCACCATTAACTGTTAATGCTTCTGCTTTATAATTGGTTGGTATACCTCCCATATTATAATGTACTGTTGGAACAACTGGTATTGGTTCTTTGCTTACATCTCTTCCAACAAAAGTTTTAACCGATTCTGAAATTCCTGGCAATCTTGCTTCAATTATTTTTTTATCAATATGACTTATATGAAGATGTACATGATCTTTATATTCACCAATTCCTCTACCTTCATTAATTTCTATTGCTATTGATCTACTTACAACATCTCTGGATGCTAAATCTTTTGCATTTGGTGCATATTTTTCCATAAAGCGTTCCCCTTTAGAGTTTAAGAGATATCCCCCTTCTCCCCTTACCGCTTCTGAGATTAAACAACCAATTCCATAAAGGCCAGTAGGATGAAACTGAACAAATTCCATATCTTGCAAAGGTAAACCTGCGCGCAATACCATGCCATTACCATCTCCTGTACAAGTATGTGCTGATGTTGCTGAATAATAAACTTTTCCATATCCACCGGTTGCTATAATAGTAATATGAGATCTAAATCTATGTATAGTTCCATCATTAAGATTCCATGCAATAACTCCTTTGCACTCTCCATCTTTCATAATTAAATCTAAAGCAAAATATTCTATAAAAAATTTTGTATTATGTTTTAGTGCTTGACCATATAAAGTATGTAAAATTGCATGGTCTGTTCTATCTGCTGCTGCACAAGTTCTTTGGATAGGTGAATTACCATAATCTTTTGTCATACCTCCAAAAGCACGTTGATAAATCTTACCATCTTCCGTTCTAGAAAATGGTACACCATAATGCTCTAACTCAATTACAGCTTTGGGTGCTTCTTTACATAAATACTCAATAGAATCTTGATCTCCTAACCAGTCTGAGCCTTTTACGGTATCATACATATGCCACCTCCAATCATCTTC
>Ga0115002_10005982_pt1 | contig 14178 bp, 14 predicted proteins | sample ArcticOcean_MG_C_8_FD_89576 | JGI IMG/M metagenome (GOLD analysis project Ga0115002, IMG submission 89576) | Marine microbial communities from western Arctic Ocean - ArcticOcean_MG_CB11_86 | ecosystem: Environmental > Aquatic > Marine > Oceanic | place: Arctic Ocean: Canada Basin | collected... | reverse complement strand
CGGCCGCACCATCCGCGCCGCCATGGACACCCTCAACGATTACGGCCGGCCCGCCACTATTCGACTCGCCGTCCTCGTTGACCGCGGACACCGCGAACTCCCCATCCGCGCCGACATCGTCGGAAAGAACATCCCAACGTCGCACGCCGATGACGTCCGCGTGCTGCTGACAGAAGATGACGGTCGCGATGCCGTCATCCTCGTCCCGGGAGAGGACCGCTCATGACCACCACCGAGAGTACTGAAACCACCCCCAGTACGACTGCTCCCGACGAAACCGGAACCAAACGGGTTACCTCACTCCCCGAATCGACCTGGAACCACCACCACCTGCTCGACCTCGACGACTGCTCCCGCACGGAGATCGAAACCGTCCTCACCCTCGCTGATCGTATGCGCGAAATTCTCGACCGCAGAATCCCCCGAGTCCCCGCCCTCAGAGGATTCACTGTCGTCAATCTCTTCTACGAGCCCTCCACTCGGACCCGCGCCTCCTTCGAACTCGCCGGCAAGGTCCTCGGTGCCGATGTTATCTCGGTCAACTCCTCCACCTCCTCCATCCAGAAGGGCGAGTCGTTGATCGATACCGTCCGCACCATGCGTGCCATGCGTACGGACGCCATCGTCATCCGCCATTCGATGGCTGGTGCCCCCTACCTAGCCGCCGAACACACCGACGCCTCTATCATCAATGCTGGAGATGGCGCTCACGCCCATCCCACCCAGGCCCTGTTAGACCTCTACACAATGCGCCGCCACGTCGGTGACCTGACCGGCAAGAAAGTCGTCATGGTGGGCGATATCGCCCACTCCCGGGTCGCCCGCTCAGACCTCTGGGGGCTTGCCGCCATGGGCGCGAAGGTCGTCGTCTGTGGTCCACCCACGCTGCTGCCGCTCGGCCTCAAAGCCGGCGACCGTCCCTCCCATGCCGAGTCCGCACTGCCGCCGGTTAGTATCGAGACCAACATCGATGTTGCACTCGAAGGCGCCGATGTAGTGATCGCACTCCGCCTCCAGAGCGAGCGACAAGAAGCCGGTCTGCTGCCGTCGCTCCACGAGTACGCCGCCAACTACCAGGTCACTTCAGAACGCCTCGTCCGCGCGAACCCAAACCACCTGCTGATGCACCCTGGCCCCAAGAACGAAGGCATCGAAATCGCCGGCGACGTCGCCAGAGGCGACCGTTCGATAATTGAAGAGCAAGTGACCAACGGCGTCGCCGTCCGGATGGCGTTGCTCTACCTCCTCTCCGGTCGTGTCGATCCATCCGAAGTCGTCTCAGAAGCCCGAGCATGAGCACACTCGCTATCCACAACGGCCGCGTCATCGACCCCGCCCTCGGCTGGGACGGTATCGCCGATATCGTCATCGTCGATGGTCGTATCACCCGCGTCGGCCCGAACGAGGGAGACATGGTCGTCGAGGCCGATCGAATCGACGCCACCGGACTCGTCGTCGCCCCTGGTTTCGTCGATCTCCAGACTCACCTCCGGGAGCCAGGATTCGAGCACGAAGAGACCATCGCCACCGGCACACGGGCTGCAGCACAAGGCGGATTCACCACCGTCTGTGCTATGCCAGGCACCGTCCCACCGCTGGACAGCCGTGCCGCTGTGGAATCGGTCCTGCGTGAGGCCGAAGCATCTGCCCTCGTGCGAGTGCTGCCCATCGGTTGCATCACCGCCGGACGCAAGGGCGAATTACTCGCACCTGCCGGTGAGTTGGCCGGCGCCGGCGTCGTCGCGCTAACCGATGATGGCCACGCCGTCGCAGATCCAAACCTAATGCGCCACGCCCTCCAGTACTCCACCCAGTTCAACCTGCCCGTCGCTCAGCATCCGGAAGACCCGGCACTCGTCCGAGGCGGGCAAATGCACGAGGGTTGGGTCGCAACTCGCCTCGGTCTGCGCGGTCGCCCCGCCAGTGGCGAAGCAACCATGGTAGCGCGTGACATCGCACTCGCGGAGCTGACCGGCGCCCACCTCCACGTCTGTAACGTCTCGACTGCAGCCTCTGTCGCCCTCATCCGTGGCGCTCGCGAACGAGCCGTACACATCACGGCATCAGTCACGCCGCACCACCTCACGCTCACGCACGAACGCGTCGCTTTTAGGGAGTCCTACACACAGATTCGGTACGACACGAGCGCGAAGGTAGAACCGCCACTGCGCGAGGAGGGCGATTTGATCGCGCTTGCGGAGGCGTTGCGAGACGGTGTGATCGACGCGATCACCACCAACCACTCGCCGGTCAGCGCGATGGAGAAAGGTATCGAATTCGACCTCGCTGCGCCCGGTATCAGTGGACTGGAAACCGCGTTCGGACTATCGATGAGACTAGTAGAGAGCGGGACCCTGACGTTGCCAATGCTGATTGAACGAATGACCATCGGACCCGTCCGCGCCTGGAGCCTTGACCGTCACCCGGGCTGCGAAGGCCTCGGCACACTCGCCCCCGGCGCTGTCGGCGATGTCACGGTACTGGACCCAACATCCGAGTGGACGATAGAGCCGGAACATTTCGCATCGCTCGGCAAGAACACACCCCTCGCCGGTGAACTGCTCCGCGGTCGGGTCGTCACAACAGTCTTCGGTGGACGAGTCGTCCACGAAACCGCCGGGGTGGCAGCACTGTGACCGACAAGCACGACGAGTCGTCAACCGTGCGACCGCCTGCACATCTGGTGCTGGCTGACGGTCGAGTATTCAAAGGCATCGCAGTCGGCGCGCCCGGTCGGGCATCTGGCGAGGTCGTCTTCAGCACCTCGATGACCGGCTACCAGGAGGCACTGACCGATCCGTCGTTCCGCGGACAGCTCCTGACCATGACCTACCCGCTGCAGGGAAACTACGGCACCAACCCCTCCGCCGAAGAGAGCAACCATATCCAGGTCCGCGGATTTATCGTCCGCGAACTGACAGACTTCCCCTCGCATTGGCGCGAAACCGCCACGCTCGATGTCTATCTGAAACGTGCCGGAGTCCCTGGAATCACCGAACTCGATACCCGTGCACTGACCAGACACCTCCGCTCTCATGGCGTGCTGATGGGCACGCTCACGCACGATGAAACCCCAGCCGAAGCGCTCGCACGCCTCACTGCCGAGCCCGGCTACGAAGGTGCCGACTTCGTAGCTGAGGTCTCGACTCCTACCACGTTCGACTTCGACAGCGGCATCGAGTTCCCGTCAGGCGAACGACCGCGTGTCGTCGTCGTCGACCTCGGCGTGAAGCGCAACATCATGCGAATCCTGCAGGGTCGAGGCTGCGATGTGACTGTCGTCCCCCACACCACCACTGCCGAGGAGATTCTCACCATGGGCCCCTCCGGCGTACTCCTATCCCCCGGGCCCGGTGACCCCCGTATGCTCGACCACGTCGTCGCAACCGCACGAGGGATAATCGGGCGCTCACCGATCATGGGTATCTGTCTCGGCCACCAGGTGGTCGGACGTGCCTTCGGTGCCAGAGTCCACAAGCTTAAATTTGGACACCGAGGAGCGAATCACCCTGTCCGTGACGAACGTACCGGACGCGTCTACATCACCTCACAGAACCACGGTTACGCCATTGACGACCGACTGGAGGGCGATGTAATCGTCTCCCAGGTCCACCTCAACGACGACACCGTGGAGGGGCTCGAACACACCAAAGAGCCCGTATTCACCATCCAATACCACTCCGAGGCGTCTCCCGGACCGAACGACACAGAGTTTCTATTCGATCGGTTCATGGCGGCTGTCCGTCGTGACGACTAGCATCGACTCAGTGGACGGGGGGACGAAATGATCACAACTGTTAGCCGTGCAACACGTGCAGCCGCATCTCAAACCGCCGAGATCATTGGCGAATTTATTCTGGAAGACAATCCGGTCGATTTCGCCCGCGAGTGGTCCGAGCTGCCGATCTACCAGGGCAACAAGGAGTAATGATGACCATCGCCGATCTCTCCTCCACCTACCTTGAGCAGCGTGAGCACGACTGGACAGCGTTCGCCAGCTCATCCGCCGATCTTCCGGACTACTGGGCTTGGTGGGATGACTATTCCGCCGGTTGGCGTATCCCAATCCAGTTCCTCCAACCGGTGGGATCCGAGTACACAGAGCAATTCGCCCCCCTCGCTGAACTCATGGAGCAGCTCGGCGCACTCGACGAAGTCGTGGTTCCACCACTCTCGTGGGTCCACATGACCTATATCCACATCGGCTTCCTCAGACCAACCGACGTTTTGTGGTCCCAAGTCGAGTCGTTCTACGTGAACGCCGCCCCACGCATCCGCCGTGTCGAGCCGTTCACCATACAGATCGGCGGCCTCTCAATCTCCGAGGATGGCCGTATTTACGTCGGTATGGACGATGGCGGCGTCTACCGTGAGCTGCGCCGCCAGATTGGCCTCGGCGTCCCCTTCATTACTCAGAAGATGAAAGACGATCCGCTGATCACCGCCGAAGGTGACGCGTTCGTTCCGACTATGGACATCGGCTTCACCACGGGGCAAGGCAGTCGCAAGCGGCTGATCAATCTGCTGGAAGAGCACCGCTCCATCGACCTTGGAGAAATCTCGCCACCGAACATGAAGCTGGCTCGAATACCCATTCAGCCCTACGACCACTACCTAGACATCGACGTCGTTGCCGAGGTTCCGCTGCTCGGTGCAGACCACCGCAAGGGATATCACAACTGACAACGTCCTCCATTCCTGCGCAATCCACGGCCCACGGCGCTGCTTCTGAGCGCCCCGCCACTCCAAAATCGGTGCTCATCATCGGCAGCGGACCGATCGTGATCGGGCAGGCTGCCGAATTCGACTACGCCGGCACTCAAGCCTGCAAGGCGATGGCCGAGGAGGGCATCCGCTCGATCCTCGTCAACTCTAACCCGGCCACGATCATGACCGACGAAGGCGTGGCCGACGTTATTTACATCGAACCGCTAACTGTCCCCGTGCTGGAACGCATCATCGAGCAAGAACGGCCAGAGGCGCTGCTTCCGACACTCGGTGGTCAGACTGGCCTCAACCTCGCCCGAGAACTCGCGGAGGCGGGCATCCTCGATCGTTACAACGTCCGGATGCTCGGTTCGAACCTCCAGACGATCAAGCTCGCCGAAGACCGTGAGCTGTTCCGCAACCTGCTGCGTGAACTCGACGAACCAACGCCTGACAGCGCCATCGTCGAGTCATGGGACGATGCGGTCGAGGCGCGTAAGAACATCGGCCTGCCGTTGGTCATCCGGCCCGCCTACACATTGGGTGGCACCGGTGGTGGAATCGCACACACCGAACAGCAATACGAAGACTTCGTGCGCTCCGGTCTCGCTGCCTCCCCCATCACCCAAGTGCTCGTGGAACAGTCGCTACTCGGTTGGAAAGAGCTTGAGTACGAAGTGATGCGCGATGGAAATGACACTTGCATCACCATCTGCAACATGGAGAATTTGGACCCCATGGGTGTACACACCGGCGACTCCATCGTCGTCGCCCCCTCCCAGACTCTGTCTGACCGCGAATACCATATGCTCCGCAACAGCTCGCTGAAAATCATCCGTGCGCTCGGTATCGAAGGCGGCTGCAACGTCCAATTTGCACTCGCCCCACGCCCAGACATAGTCCCTTGGGAGGGCTCTGAAGACGCGACCGAGGTGCCCTACCACGTGATCGAGGTGAACCCGCGAGTCTCTCGTTCGTCGGCACTTGCCTCGAAAGCGACCGGCTACCCAATCGCCCGCGTCGCCGCCAAGATCGCAGTCGGCAAGTACCTCCACGAGATCGAAAATAGTGTCACCCGACGAACCACCGCGGCGTTCGAGCCCGCGATCGACTACTGCGTGGTGAAAATTCCGCGCTGGCCGTTCGACAAATTTCAGCTCGGCGACCACACCCTAGGCACGCAGATGAAGGCGACCGGCGAGGTAATGGCGATCGACCGCACCTTCGAAGCGGCAATGCAGAAAGCGATTCGGTCGCTCGAAATCGGCAATCGCTCCCTGCTCTGGGAGAATCCAACCTGGGGTAAAGTGCCGCCATTCGACGCCACGGACGAACGACTCTGGGCCCTGTTCGCCGCAATCCGACGCGGCATCCCACTCCGCGAGATCTCGCTGCGCAGTCAGGTGGACCCATGGTTCATCGAGCGTCTCGCGCGCATCGTTGCGATGGAGCGGCAGCTGCTTGCAGAAGAACTGACACCCCAACTACTGCGCGCGGCGAAGCGACTCGGCTTCGGCGATCCACAGATCGGCACGCTGGCAGACCGCCTGCCGGCACAGGTGCGCGCCCTCCGCGACGAATGGAACATCCGCCCCGCCTACAAGATGGTCGATACCTGCGCCGCCGAGTTCGATGCGGTCACACCCTACTTCTACAGCACTTACGAAGAAGAGAACGAAGCAATCCCCCAGCCCGGCGAGAAGATGCTCGTGATCGGCTCGGGCCCGATCCGCATCGGCCAAGGCATCGAATTCGACTACTGCTCTGTCCAGGCAGCTTGGGCACTGCAAGCGGCCGGCATCCAGGCGATCCTCGCCAACTCCAACCCAGAGACAGTCTCGACTGATTTCGACACCTCCGACCGGCTCTATTTTGAGCCACTCGACGAAGAATCCGTCCGTGACCTTCTAGAAAACGAGGCTGGCGCGAATGGTGAAGCCCCCGCTTCCGTGGTCCAGTTCGGCGGACAAACCGCCGTCAACATGGCCAGCTCACTCGCCAACGCTGGGCTGCCGATCGCCGGCTCCTCCGCTGACTCGATCGACACCGCCGAGGACCGTGGCCGCTTCGAGTCCATGCTCTCCGTGCTGGAAATCCCGCAGCCACCCGGTGCCGTAGTCGAAACGCTCGAGGATGCACTTACCACCGCCGAAGCAATCGGCTATCCGGTTCTGGTCCGTCCGTCCTATGTCCTTGGCGGGCGCGCAATGGAGGTCGTCCCGAACGCCACCGAACTGGTCCACTTCTTCGCCGCCGCGTTGGCTGAACAGACCGGCGCCGTGCTCATCGACAAATACATCAGCGGGAGCGAGTTCGAGGTCGACGCAATTTGCGACGGCGAGACGGTACTAATCCCCGGCATCATGGAACACATCGAGCGTGCCGGAGTTCACTCGGGGGACTCGATGGCCGTCTACCCCCCACAAAACCTCACCGATGAACAGCGCGTCGCCTTGATCGAATACACCATCCGAATGGCGCGCGGCCTTGATCTCCGAGGACTGATGAACGTGCAGTTCGTGATCGCACCAGACGCGGATCCAGATGGCCCTGGCGTGTTCGTCATCGAAGTGAATCCTCGCTCATCTCGCACCGTTCCATTCATCTCAAAAGTGACCGGCGTACCCATGGTGAAGCTGGCGGTGAACGCCAGCCTTGGTCAATCACTGGCGGACCAAGGCTATGAAACCGGCCTCTGGCCCGAGCGTGACCTGGTTGCCGTGAAAGCTCCGGTCTTCTCCATGTCGAAGCTTGCCGGTGTGGACACCCACCTCGGCCCGGAAATGAAATCTACCGGCGAAGTGATGGGGGTGGACCACACATTCGAGGCCGCGGTCGCCAAGGCGCTGATCGCCTCGGACCTCGGTATCGAACCAGAAACGCCATTCCTGCTCTCGCTCTCCAACCAGACGAAGACCGAAGCAATCCCGCTAATCCGCGCACTGCACGAGGCCAGATGCCCGCTCTACGCGACCGAGGGAACTGCCGCACTGGTCGATGGCCTCGGTATCCCAGTGCAACGAGTCACTAAGCTGTTAGCCGGTCATCCAAACGTCGTCGACCTAGTCCGCAACGGCACCGTCCGAGCCGTAATCAACACTCTTGAGGGCGGCCGCGACGAACCACTGCGCGACGGCTTCCACATCCGCCGCGCCGCCACCGAACAGCACATGCCCTGCTTCACATCGCTCGACACCGCGCGAGTTGCGATCGATGCACTATCAGCGCCGACTGCCTACGACGTCCGACCACTCTCCGAGTACCGCGATGGAATCCCCAGAGAGACAGGCTCATGATCCAGCACCTCCCGCCCCGGGCAGTGCTCTTTGACCTCGATGGAACACTGGTCGATTCGCTGCCAACCATCGGCGCGGCAATGGCCACAGCGCTCAAGGAGTTCGGGTACGACATCGATGTAGCAACGATTATTCCCCAAATCGGCGCGCCCATGCCCATACTGGCCGCCGTTCTCACCGGCGCCTCCGAGGACGAGTCAGAGCGCATCAACGAACGCTATCTCAGCCTCTACTACGACGAATTCATCGCCACCACCAAGACGTTCGATGGAGCTACCGCGCTACTCAACCGCCTTCGTGGTGCTGGTGTCTCCCTAGGCGTGGTCACAAACAAGAACGAACACGGTGCGCACATGATGGTCGAAATTCAGGGCTGGAAATCCACCTTCGACGTCGTGGTCGGGCGCGATACCACCGCGCGGCCGAAGCCATGGCCCGACGGCACGCTGCATGGCCTCAAAGTGCTCGGTGCGACTCCCGATCAGAGCGCACTCGTCGGTGACACCGAATTCGACATGGGCGCCGGTCGCGATGCTGGCTTGCGCTACAATCTCGGTATAATCGGTGCACGTGATGAGGCGCGACTGCGCGCAGCCGGCGCCACCCACGTCCTGAACGCGCTACCCGAGGTGGGTGACCTGCTTCTCGATGGCCGTCTGACCACCGCCACTCAGGCGTAAAGTAGACAGCAATGCACAGCTTCCACACCACGGTCATCGAGAGCGCCCGACTGTACGGCGACACGCACATCCTCTGGCTGCAGCAGCCCGATCAGTTGGCAAACAGCCGTCCCGGAGAATTTCTGATGACCTATATCGGCGAAGGCCACGACCCGCTTCTCGGCCGCGCACTCTCCATCCACCGCACCCGCGAAGGCCACCACGGTCCCGAATTCGCGCTGCTCTTCGACCTAGTCGGCCGCGGCACTGACTGGCTGGCACAACGGAACTCTGGTGACGAAATTCGCTTCGTCGGCCCACTCGGGCACGGCTTCGAACCGAGGCCACGAGTTCAGCGAATGCTGCTCGTCGGCGGCGGCATCGGCTGCGCCCCTCTGATCGGCCTCGCCGATCAGCTAATCGAGGACGGCCGCGATGTCACGCTGCTACTCGGCGGACGCAGCGAAGCCCAGATCTTCCCGGCGGATCTACTCCCACCAGCGGTCGAAGTCATCGTCACCACCGAGGACGGCAGTCTCGGCGAGCGAGATCGGGTCACCGGGCCGTTCGAGCGGCTCTTGCCTTGGTGCGATCAGGCGTTCGCCTGCGGCCCAGACCCGATGTTCGAAGCACTGCACGATGTCACCCGGCGCACGGCCTCATCAAAGCCCGTTCAGGGGCTTCTCGAAGGCCGTATGGCTTGCGGTTTCGGCGTCTGCTATTCGTGCGCGGTCTTCCCGCGCAAAGGCGGGGTACGCTTGGTCTGCAGCGACGGGCCCATGTTCGAACTGCGCGACCTGTACTCGTAGGAGGTAGCCATGCTCCGCTACCTGCGCCCGCACTACCTGCTGGTCGTCGGCGGGCTGGCCCTCGGACTCGCAGTCGGGATATTCGTCATCGACTTCCAGCCAGCGTTCGTCGGCTGGATTATCGCCGGTAGCATCGGACTCAGTGGTGGCGCATACATCGCAGCAATCAGCTCAGGTGAGCCGCTCGCCGGCAGTGGATCCGATCACCGTGCCAACTGGGCGTTCGACGAACTCTACGGCAACGAAGACGTCCCGATCGCTCCGCCCCCCGCTGAAGGCAACGGCCACCGTCCAAACTAGACTCCGTCACGCCCGAGGAGTCAACGTACCTGGTCGATCACCGCACCCAGTTCAATGTACCGGTCAGCCAGCGAACGCATCTCCAGCGACGCACTGCCAGCGAATGCCACCACCTCAACACGCACACCGCGTGTCTGTGCTACCTCAACCGCTCGTGCGAAGTCTGCGTCGCCAGAGACGATCGAGATCACATCGAGACGGTCTGCCATCGTTACCATGTCGATCGCCATTTCAACGTCGAAGTTGCCTTTGATCGAACCATCCGCGAAGCGCTTCAGTGGCTTTGTCACAATCCGGTAGTCGTATGGCACGAACGGAGCCACAAACTTCTGTTGCTCCAACGGCTCGCTCGGGTCGTCCGAGACCGGTGAATACGCGGTTGCCCGAACCAAGTCTCGCCCCTGGCGAATAAAATTCAGCAACTTACCCATGTTCAGCGGCTTCTCGTCAGGCTCCAGGCCATACATCACGTTCGGTACGTCCACAAATACAGCGAGCCTCGCGCGCTGCGCGCTCTGGTCCAACTGCTCGCCCAGTACCAGCATCCCGGCTCGAAGCTCGCTCAACGTCTGACTCTGCTGCTCCACCAGTGCTCGCAGCCCACTCATATCGTCGCTCACAGCCGCCGATGTCGCAGCAGGCGCGCGACGAATCCGCTTCCGCGGTGCCGGCTCTTCAGCCACTTCACTTTCGGCCGCCTGAGCCTCCTCTGTAGGAGTTTCCTCCGCTACCGGCTCGGTCGGTACGCTCTCAGCGGTTGCTGCTCGGGACCGACGACGCCGTGGCGTCTTCGGCTCCTCGGAGGCTTCTTCGCTCACGGCATCGGTCTCGGTCGTCACCTCGGCAGAAGCCTCCGCAGCCGGGCGGGCGCGGCGCCGGCGAGGCGTACGCGACTGTTTTTCCGCTGCATCGTCCGTCGAAACCTCGTCAGTACCATCTTTCTTCGCAGCCGGTCGGCGGCGCGCGATGATCGAAGAAGAACGGCTTCCGCTGCGACCACCTCGACTACCACCACCATCGCTGTCACCGCGGCTACTGCCGCCGTTGCTGCCATCGGACTCACCGGCCGGACTGCTCACCGGCTCCCAGATAAACATTTCACTCATGCAATCGCTGCCTCACCTGCGAACTGGAGGACTGAACATCGGGCCGCCACTTGCTCTGCCAGTTCAATGAACGAGCGTGCGACGGGGGAATTGGGGGAGGCTGCAACCACTGGGTTGCCATTGTCACCACCCTCGCGGATGGACACTTCTAGCGGTAGCTCACCGAGAAACTCGATACCGAGTTGCTCAGCGGCATCGCGTGCACCTCCCCGGCCAAAGATGTCGCCGGACATATTTTCGACGATGCCGAAAATCGGCACGCCAAGTCGGTCAAACATTCCCACGGCCTTACTTGCGTCCTCAACAGCGACGCGCTGCGGACTTGAAACAACCACAACGCCGGCGATCAACGCATCTTGCGCCATCGTCATCGAAGCATCGGAGGTCCCAGGAGGAAGATCTATAATCAGATAATCAAGATTACCCCAGTCAACGTCACGCATCAGTTGTCGAACCCCGGAGCCGATCATCGGCCCGCGCCACACAACCGGCTGCCCCTCAGGAAGCACGAAACCAATCGAAACTGCCTTCACGCCATGCGACTCAATCGGGTGCAGACCGCCACCACCTTCAGCCTGAATACCCCCGTTGATACCCAGCATCGTCGGGATATTCGGGCCAGTGATATCAGCATCCAGCAACCCCACCTTGGCACCAAGCTTCGCCAGCGCAACAGCCAAGTTCGTCGAAACCGTTGATTTGCCAACGCCCCCCTTGTTGGAGGCCACCGCAATTACGTTCTTCACTCCCTCAATCGCCGCGGGGCCACCGTCGCGGCCAAGCGTGCCACGCACCTCGGCACCCCAGTCGATTTCAATCGAATCGATGCCGTCCAGCGGCTCAAGTGCCGCGCGGACGTCTTGATCGATCGTCTCCCGCAGCGGACAAGCTGGAGTCGTCAGAACAAGTTCAAACGAAACTGTACTGCCGTTCACCTGGACATTGCGGACCATATTCAGCGAAACAATATCCTGATGCAGTTCCGGATCATTCACTGAACTAAGGGCGGATAGCACCGCCTGTGGATCGGTCACAGGATCTCCTTACAGGACGGTTACATCACAATTGTGTTCAACCTGTGAATCACAGGGAACTTTGTGGAACCGCCGAGCGTTCTCAATAATATCGGTCGAAACGAATCTCTCAGAAAAGCCCGACACTTGAATCCGTAACACTCCGACCATCGCGGTCTGCGCGTTAACAATTTCTCGTCGATAAACACAAGTATACGGAGCCCTCGCCCGAGGAGAAACCGATTAACAGACATTTAGCAGTTTTATTGCACTAAAAGCTTGACCTTGTAGAAGCTGCAGCAATACACTCTGTATGTGTAGATCCAGTTCTCCCTTGACTAGGAAACGCCCAGCGTTCCCCCTTTCATTCTAGGAGATTGAGCGAAGAGACGGCGGACTACACGCCAAACCGTCAAAAGCAAAGGACCATGACAATGAGCACTCTAGAGAACGAATCCAAGACTGCGACCAGCGCCCGCAAGATAGCGAACTGCGTCCACCACTGGATCATCGATGCACCAAACGGCCGCGAGAGCGTTGGCTCCTGCAAGCACTGCGGAGTCAGCAAAGGTTTCTCCAACTCGACCGAAAGCGTGATGTGGGAACAAACCAACACGCTGCGGAACGACGTTCGTGAAGCCGCACGCTTCTCGAAGCCCGCGGAGATTCGTCTCTCAGACGAGTCGTAAACGGCCACATGGGATTCAACTCAACAGGGCGGCGGCGCGTGAGCCGCCGCCCTGTTGAGTTGAATCCCACAATCCCTACCGCTCTCCGCTCCAACTACCGACCACTCTCTGCAGACCAGACCTCGGCTCGACGCGTATCATCGACAAAGTTCGGTATCGCACTGCACGGAGTCGCATGGACCTCAGCGTCAATCTCGCCCCGCGTCACAAGCTGGAACTACGGTTTCGCAATCCCGTGATGACAGGCTCAGGAACCTTCTCAAACGGCACCGAACTGGCCAAACGCTTCGATATCGACCAGCTCGGAGCAATCGTCTCCAAGGGCACTACACTGCGTCCACGTCGAGGCAATACCACACCCCGAACCATCGAGACCGCCGCCGGCATGATTAACTCCATCGGCTTCCAGAACATCGGAGTCGGTGCGCTCATCCGCAACATCACCCCCATTTGGGCGCGCTGGGACACCCCCGCCATCGTCAACATCATGGGCGACAACGTCAGCGAGTACGGTATCCTCGCCCAGCGTCTCGATGGTGTTGAGGGCGTCGCTGCCCTCGAAGTAAACATCTCCTGCCCCAACGTTGATGCGGGCGGCCTCGAATACGGCCAGAACCCGGCAATGGCTGCTCAAGTCGTCGAGGAAGTCGCCCGCCATAGCTCCCTGCCGATGATCGTCAAACTCACACCAAGCGTCTCCGACATCCGCCCGATCGTGGAGGCCGTCAGCGACGCAGGTGCCCACGCCATCACCGTCGCCAACACCGTCCCCGCGTTGGCGATCGATATCGACCGCCGTCGTCCATTCATCGCCAACGGCTTCGGCGGCCTCTCAGGACCAGCAATTAAACCCATCGCACTCCGCCTCGTCTGGCAGGCTGCCTCGGTCAGTTCCATCCCCATCGTCGCCTCGGGTGGCATCACCTCCGGCACGGACGCCATCGAATTTTTCATGGCAGGTGCTACCGCGGTCCAGATCGGCACTGCCACCTTCCTTGACCCCGAAGCCCCTTGGCGTATCCTCCACGAACTCACCCAGTGGTGCGAAACGAACAACGTCACCGAGATCGGCGAACTGATCGGTGCCGCCCGACGAACCGAATAGCCATGCCGAACACCCCCACAGCCCCCCGAGCACGCTGGATCGCGGAACGCCTCATCTGGTGGCCACTGCTCGTTGGCATCGGCTACGCTTGGTACCTCTTCGGCATCCGCCTCACACACCGGCTCGGACCGGACCAACTCAGCCAGGCCGTGGGCCTCATGCTCGCCGTCTCCGTGGTAGTCACCATCTGGTGCTGGTCAGCTTGGGATTCACGTCGCCTCACCATCGAAACAGGCACCTGCCCGCGCTGTTACGTCCCCGTCACCCCGTACGAATACCCCCCGATTCCGGGCGTCCGAGAAGAAGCATTACACGGCTGGCACTGCGATAACTGTGGACTGGAGGACGTCCACCCGTTGACGGACAGCCCTGACCCCTCGTAGCGTCGTTCAGATGAATCATTCGGTTCGCATCGGGGCGTAGCTCAGCTTGGCAGAGCGCTGCGTTTGGGACGCAGAGGCCCGCAGTTCAAATCTGCGCGCCCCGACCATTTT
>Ga0115002_10005981_pt1 | contig 14183 bp, 15 predicted proteins | sample ArcticOcean_MG_C_8_FD_89576 | JGI IMG/M metagenome (GOLD analysis project Ga0115002, IMG submission 89576) | Marine microbial communities from western Arctic Ocean - ArcticOcean_MG_CB11_86 | ecosystem: Environmental > Aquatic > Marine > Oceanic | place: Arctic Ocean: Canada Basin | collected... | reverse complement strand
GCCGACCGCTGAACCGACGGCAGAGCCGACCGCTGAACCGACGGCAGAGCCGACCGCTGAACCGACGGCAGAGCCGACCGCTGAACCGACGGCAGAGCCGACCGCTGAACCGACGGCAGAGCCAACTCTTGTGCCCACCGCGTCCGCGACCCAGGGGCCGCCTGGTCCGGGCGGGAACGAGTAGCGGTCCCACGTGGCGCTGCGGATCACCGGAGGTGACGCGCGCGGTCGTGAGCTACGCCAACCGCGCGGCGCGACCCGGCCGACATCCGCTCGTCTGCGCGAAGCCCTGTTCTCGATGCTGACGGCGGGCGGGATGCTGCGGTCACCGGTGATCGACCTGTACGCCGGGAGCGGCGCGCTCGGCATCGAGGCGCTGTCGCGGGGCCTCACGGAGTGCGTGTTCGTCGAATCTGACCGGCGCACCTGCGAAGTAATCGATGAGAATCTGCGGCACGTGCAGTTAGACGGAGGGCGAGTGGTGCTCGGTCGGGTGGGGCACTGGCAGCCAGCGGCGGACGAACGGTACGCGCTCGTACTGGCGGATCCCCCGTATGATGACGCTGCGCCGTGGGCCTCGATTGAGGCGACCATCGCGGATGCACTGACGGAGGATGCGGCGATCGCCGTCGAGCATGCGGCGCGACGGACGCCGCGAGAAGAACTGGCCGGCAGGCCGCTGTGGCGAGATCGCAAGCACGGTGACAGTGCGATCGCGATATATCGTCCGGGCTCGGCTTCACGAGAGGACACGGAATGACGATTGCGATGTACCCAGGCCGGTTCGATCCCGTCACGATCGGCCATGTCGACATCGTCACCCGAGCCTCGAGGATCTTTGAACGCGTAATTATCGCGGTCGCTGAATCCCGTTCGGCACTGTTCTCGACGGAAGAGCGCCAAACCCTGTTCGCCAACGCGACGAGCCAACTCAACAACGTCGAGGTGGTCTCGTTTTCCGGCCTGACTGTTGACGAAGCCAAGGCGCGTGGTGCAACGGTGCTGGTTCGCGGCATGCGTGCGATCACCGACTTCACGAATGAGTTCGATCAGGCTCTGATGAACCGCAAAATGGCGCCGGACGTCGAGTCCGTTTACCTGATGACCGCTGCGGAGCACATGTTCCTCAGCGCGAGTCGGGTCCGCGAGCTGGCGGGATTCGGTCGCGATGTGAGCGATTTCGTTCCCGTTGGCGTGGGCGATGCGATCAAGGCGAAGATGGCAGACCGCGTCTGAGACTCACGTCCGCGATCGAGTAGCACGGCGCACGGACGCGCTCCAGGAGAGAGGGACGACGATGGACTTACTCCACTTGGTCGACCGCCTCGAGGAGCTGGTGGCCGAGGCACAGAAGATGCCGATCGGCAATCGCGTCATCATCGATCGACGACGGTTGCTCGACCTCGTCGACCAGATGCGTGTCTCGATCCCGCAGGAGGTCCGCGACGCCCAGGATCTGGTTGAACAGCGCGACCAGATCCAGCGCGAGACCGAGGAAGAATCGAAGCTCATCATCGCGCGCGCCGAAGAAGAGGTGACGCGCCGCATCGACGAGCACGAGCTCACCGAGGGTGCGCGCTCCCGTGCACAGGAGATCGCGCAGGAGGCGGAGACGCGCCTCGAGGATCGCGCGCGGCAAGCGAACGAGGATATCCAGCGCCGCATCGAGGAGTCGCGCCAGCTCGCGCGCCAGCAGATGCAGGCTGCGGACGACTACGCGCGCGAGTTACTCATCCGCCTCGAGCGGCAGCTCCAGGCGTTCGTGGGATCGGTACACACTGGCATCGAGCAGCTCGAACCGGAGCGTGAACTGCCACCGCCGCCCGTTCCGGGTGAGTTCGACCCGGGGCCGGTCGAGCCGGGGAGCTTCGACTCCACAGAGGCGTTCGACTCGCTGCCGGAGGATGAGGCCGACGTGGAAGCGCCGGTCGTCGAGGCGGAGCCTGAGTCCCCGGTCGAAGAAGAATCCGACGTGACGCGTCCGCTCGGGACGATCGAGTTGCCCGCGGCTGCCGCCGATCGCGATGCGCTCCCCGCGACTGAGGCGGAAGAGACCCGATCCGACGCCTCCGTGCCACCCGCGTCCGATCCGCGCAGCGGATTCGGTGCCGCGGCCGCGCCGGCACCCAGCGTGGGTCTTGAGGACCTGCTTGGCCGCGCGCGTGAGACGGCCGATACGGCCGCGCTCGAGGCGGCGATCGAGGAAGACGTCACCGTTGACGAGTCGTCGGTGATCGACGACTTCGCGCACCCGCCGCTCGACGACGACCCGCTGCAGGGCGATGAGCTGGCCGCCGAGCGCCAGGCCGAGGGGCACTCGAGACGAGGCAACGGCGACCGCTAGTTCGGTCGCCGCTGGCAGTCGCCCGGTCGAGCTACTTCACGACGATGTTGAGCATCCGCCCCGGCACGTAAATCACCCGGGCCGGTTCCTTGCCGCCCGTCAGTTCGTTCCACCTCGGCAGCGCTTCCGCCGCCGCTCGCACGGTCGCCTCATCTGCGTCGGGCGCGACGTTGACGTGGTCGTGGACCTTGCCGTTCACCTGCACCGGAATCTCCACCGTGTCTTCGACCGCGAGCGCGGCATCCGATTCGGGCCAGCTCTGCAGGTGGACCGAGTACTCGTGCCCACGGCGCTCCCAGAGTTCCTCGGAGAGGTGCGGGCAGAGCGGCGCGAGTAGCAACAGCAACGAATCGAGCGCCTCGTCCCAGGCCTGGCGGTCGACCTCGCCAGCCTCGCGGGCGCGGTGGAGCGTGTTCGTCAGCTCCATCAGCGCGGCGACGATCGTGTTGAACGCTTTGTCCTCGATGTCCGCGCTGACACGCGCGATCGTCTGGTGCGTGGCGCGACGTAGTGCGCGAGCGTCGTCGCTGGTGGGTACGACGACCAGAGCAGTCTCGCCGGTCATCATGGTCCAGAGACGGTTCAACCAGCGGGAGACGCCGACGATGCCGTCGATGTCGTAAGGCCCGCCCTGGTCCCAGGGACCGAGGAACATCAGGTACGCGCGGAAGGTGTCGGCGCCCCACTTGGCCACCTGGTCGTCCGGTGGGATGACGTTCCCTCGGGACTTGGACATGCGCCGTCCGTCGGGTCCGAGGATCTGGCCCTGGCTGTAGTACCGCTTGAAAGGCTCGTCGCCCGGGACGATGCCCATGTCTCGCGCAGCCTTGTAGAAGAAGCGGGAGTACAGCAGGTGCATGACCGCGTGCTCGGAGCCGCCGGTGTACTGCTCGACCGGGAGCCAGGCCTGCGCACCATCTGCGGAGACGGCAGCTTCGGCGTCACCCGGGTCGGTGTAGCGCATGTAGTACCACGAGGAACACATGAAGGTGTCCATCGTGTCGGTCTCTCGGCGAGCCGGTTCGTCGCAGACCGGGCAGGTCGTGGTGACGAACTCCTCGGAAAGTGACAGCGGCGATTCGCCGGTCGGGCGGAACTCGACGTCGTACGGGAGCTCCACGGGGAGTTGGTCCTCGGGAACCGGCTGGATGCCGCAGCTGTCGCAATACACCATCGGGATCGGCGCGCCCCAGTAGCGCTGCCTCGAGATCAGCCAGTCACGCAGTCGATAATTGATTCGGCGTTCGCCGATGTCCTGCTCCTCGAGCCAGGTGATCGCCTTCGCGATCGCCTCCTCCTTGAAGAGGCCGTCCAGCCATTCGCTGTTGATCGCCGCGCCGTCACCGGCGTACGCGTCGCCTTCGAAGTCGTCGGGCGGTTGCACCGTCCGCAGGATCGGCAGCTTGTACGCCTGCGCGAAGTCCCAGTCGCGCTGGTCCTGGCCGGGCACGGCCATGATCGCGCCAGTCCCGTATGAGAGCAGGACGTAGTCCGCGAGGTAGATCGGGACGGGCTGCTGGTTGAAGGGGTTGATCGCGTAGGCGCCGGTGAACACACCGCGCTTGTCCAGTGACGTCTCCGTGGACAGCCGCTCGATCTCGGTCGCGAGCCGGATGCGCTCGACGAACGCCTCGACCTCGGCGCGCTGGTCCTCGGTGGTGATTTGCGCGACCAGTGGGTGCTCCGCGGCGAGCACGGCGAAGGTCATACCGAACGAGGTGTCGGGCCGTGTCGTGAAGACGCGGAACTTGAGATCCTCGCGACCCTGGATACGCATCGAGAACTCGGCGCCCTCGGAGCGGCCGATCCAGTTGCGCTGCATCAGCTTCACGTGTTCGGGCCAGTCGAGCTCCTCGTTGGCGAGCAACTCCTCGGCGTAGTCGGTGATCTTGAAGAACCACTGCTCCAACTCGCGCTGCTCCACCAGCGAGTCACAGCGCTCGCAACGGCCGCCGACCACCTGCTCGTTCGCCAGCACGGTGCGGTCAGTCGGACACCAGTTCACTGGTGCGGTCTTGCGCTCGGCGAGGCCCTGTTCGTACAGCTTCAGGAACCACCACTGAGTCCAGCGGTAGTACTCCGGCTGCGACGAGTTCATCTCGCGCGACCAGTCGAACATCGCGCCCATCGCTTTGAGCTGCTCGCGCATGTGCTCGACGTTGGCGTCGGTCCAGTCCCGAGGGTGGGAGTCGCCCTTGAAGGCGGCGTTCTCGGCGGGCAGCCCGAACGCGTCGAAGCCCATCGGGAACATCACGTTGTAGCCGCGCATTCGGTAGTAGCGCGCCAACGCGTCCGAGGGCGTCATCGCGAACCAGTGGCCGACGTGCAGGTCGCCCGAGGGGTACGGGAGCATTGTGAGCTGGTAGCGGTTCTCTTTGCCCTCGACGTGGTCCGGGGTGCGGTAGAGTTGGTCCGCTTCCCAGCGGGCACGCCACTTCGACTCAATCGAGGACGGATCGTAGCGTTCGGATAAATCTGCGGTCGCGTCGGACGGCGTGTCGGTGGTCATGGTGGTCGCTCTCGTCGTCGGTCTCGTCACTGCGGGTGGATAGCGAAACGCGCCCGACCGGGCGCGCGAGCAGGCGACGTCGCTGAGGCGACGCCGCCTAGATAAGGACGAGGAGCGAACGCACGTGCGTCGTGGTCACCATCGTACGTTGAGTATCGGCAGCGCCTCGGCGACGCGTCAACAGTGAGTGCCCCGCGCTAGCCCAGCCACGAGGTGCGCTCGATCCGGTAGTGGGCCTCGTCGACCTGCTCACCGGCCCGATCGAGGCGCGCACCGTCCTCGAGGGCCGTGCGCCACATCCCGAGCTTCTCCATCACCCGCCATGAGCCGGTGTTCCGCGCATCGGATCGCGCGACGATCGCATCGAGGCCGAGTATGTAGAAGGCATAGTCGAGCGCTGCGCGCGCCGCCTCGGTGGTGAGTCCACGGTTCCAGTGAGCGGGGGCGAGGCTGTAGGCCAGCTCTGCGAGCGACTCCGGTAGCCGGAGGGTGAGACCGAGTCCGCCGATCACTTGCCGGTCGAGGACGATCGCCCAGTTCGGCTCCAGCTCCCACGGTTTGTTGAGCATCGTGGCGACGAATGCCTCGGCGTCTTCGAGCGCGTACGGGAACGGGATCGAAGACGCGAGGTGCCGCGACCACTGCTCGAGCTGCGCGTAGGCGAAGATGTCGAGGCCGTCGCCCTCGAGGTAGGGCCGGAGCACCAGGCGCTCGGTGCGTAGCAGGGCGGGACGGACCGCGGGACTCACAACAGGACGAGGATCACCGCGACGAGCAGCGGTACGCCCAGGGACACGACCCCGAGGAGCTTGCGTGCCTCGGAGAGTCGCACCTCAGGATCGGTTGCGCGCACGGCCTGCCGTGCCAGCCATGTGGTGGCGAGCACGTAGATAACGAACAGGGCTCCGAGGACCGCTACGGCCATCACGCCTCCCGGGCGAGCAACGGTGTCGCGCCTCAGAGGCATGACACGGGCGTCGAAGGGAACCCTACGGGCTGACGAGCCTCACGATCGACTCGCCGAAGCGGAGCACGTATACCTCGCCAGCCGCGTCGACGCCGAAGGAGGCGATGTTGCCGAGGCCGCTCGCGACGATCACCGGTGCACTCGACCCGTCGACGGGCATCGCCCAGACCTCACCGCTACAGAAGTCGCCGTAGAGGTAGTTGGAGGCGACCTCGGGAACCTCCGAGCCGCGGTAGATGACGCCGCCACTGACGGAGCAACGTCCGCCGGAATGCCCGTACACCGCGACGGGGAACGTGAGGCCGTCGATTAAACAGTTCTGAGACTGGTAGCAGAGGTTGCCCTCGGTGATGTTCCAGCCGTAGTTCGCGCCACGCTGGATGACGCTGATCTCCTCGATGGCGCCTTGTCCCACGTCGCCAAGCCAGAGCGCACCGCTGCTCGGGTCGAAGCTCATGCGCCACGGGTTGCGAATGCCGTACGCCCAGATCTCGCGGTGGACGCCCGCTTCGTCGACGAACGGGTTGTCCGACGGCACTGCGTAAAGCGCACCCTGCGAGGCGTTCCGCACGTCGATCCGGATCACCGATCCGAGCAGTGTCGAGCGATCCTGGCCGGAGCCCAACGGGTCGCCACCGGATCCGCCGTCGCCCAGCCCGAGGTAGAGCATCCCGTCGAACCCGAAACGGACCGCACCGCCGTTGTGGTTCGAGAACGGCTGATCGACCTCGAGCACTACGAGTTCGCTGCCGAGGTCGGCCTCGAACTGTCCGACGGTGAAGCGCGACAGCACGCTCCGCCGAGGGTTGGACCTCGAGTAGTACGCCCAGAGGTGGCGGTTGTTCGCGAAGCCAGGGTCGAAGGCAACCGAGAGCAGGCCCTCCTCGTTCCCGTCGCGACTCACCTGCGAGCGGATGTCGAGGAGGATGTCTTCGTTGCCACCGTCCGGATCGAGGATGAAGACGACGCCGCCTTGATCCGCTACGTGCACGCGGCCGTCGGGATACGGGCCGAGTTCGATTGGCCGGTTGAAGACCCGTCCCCCCAGCGCTTCCACGAATCCGACCGGCTGCGGTGCTGCCGAGGTTGGTACTGGAGTCGGCGTTGCTGAGGGCGGTGGAGGCGTCGCAGTAGAAGGTGCCGCCGTCGCGGTCGGTGCCTGCGTCGGGTCCGGTGTTGCCGCGACGGTGCCGTCGCTGGTGCCGACGGCCGTTGGCGTGGTGGTTGATGGGACCCGTGTCGCCTCGGGTGTGTCGCTGGTGCTCGAGGTCGCCGATGGGACCGTCGCCGTGGGGAACGGCGTTCCCTCGCCATCTCCGCCAGTGCACGCGGCGACGAAGAACAGGCCCATGACGGACGCTGCGAGCACGGACGGCAGGCGTGTTCGGATCATCGAGGCGTCCGATCGTGATGTGTGGGAGCGGCTCGCCACATCCACTATCGGACGTTCGCGCCGCCGAGGAAACCCGGTCCACGGTCAGAGCAGCCCTGCGGCAGGGCTGCAAGTCAGCGCGAGAGTGAGAAGAACGCGTCGACGACCGCCTCGCGGACAGCCCCCTCGGGGATCCACTCTGCCTGCGGCTCAAAGGCCATTACCAGGTTGTCGTACCAGTAGATCCATCCACCATCGACCTCGCAGCCCGCGATCTTCGGCTGTGGCGCGCCGCTCGAGGGCCGAATCCAATCGGCCTTCTGGTCTTCGGGGCTGGCGTAGACCCAGAGGGTGACGGGCGGGCCGTCGGGACCATCGAGGCGGCGGACCTCGGCGGCATGACCATCACAGCCCGCGCGTGCCTCGCGAGGCGCGTAGTTCAGGCCGTTCGAGGCGATCGCGGATACGAGTTGCGTGCTGGTGAACGGGAAACCGGCGGCCTCGGCCGGGGCGTCCGGTCCCGGGGGCGGGGTGGCCGAGGGCGAAGGCGTCAGTGCCGCGGTCACCGTGGGCGCGGCATCGGCCGCCGACGGGGTCGGCGTCGCTGTCGCGCCCACCTCAGACGGTGCAGCGAGCGGCGTAGCGGTTGCCGGGGCAGGCGGCGGTGCCGGGCCCGGCGTGGGGGTGTCGATCGAGAGGATGACGGGCGCGGGCAGCTCGAGGATCGGCGTGGCGGTTGGCACCTCGCCCGTGGAGGTGTTGATGGCGGCGGCCTGGTCACCACCCGCCGGTTCGTAGCATGCGGCGGCGAACGCAACGACGAGCGCCAGCAGCGGCAGCATGGGAAGGCGCGCCTGCATCGAGGGTCCGATCGCCAGGCCCCGTCAACGCGAGGCGACCGATCTGACTATCGACATCGCCGCGGCCCAACGTGAGCGACGTAGGATGCTGGTGCGTTCGGGGGGGGGCCGTGAACAGAGTCGTGATCTTCGTCTTTGACGGCCTACAGGCCGAGTTGGTGACGCTCGAACTGATGCCGCGACTCTCCGGCTTTGCAGACGCCGGCGTCCGACTGGCCCGACACCAGCCGGTGTTCCCGACGGTCACGCGCGTCAATGCCTCATCGATTGTCGCGGGTTGCTTCCCCGGCACGCATGGGCTGTCCGGCAATCGATCGGTGATTCCGGAGTTCAGTCCGACGGAGTCGATGAACGCGATGCGGCCTGAGTTCCTCGAACTCCAGGAGCGGGGCGGCACGGTGCTGCTGGTCCCGACGCTCGCCGAGCTGCTCGCCGAACACGGGCTCGAGTACATCGCCACCGGGATCGGTTCGACCGGGCAATCGTTCGTTCACCATCCGAACGGCGAGCACGCCGCATTGGGCGCCACGATCCACCCCGAGTACGCGCTGCCACTCGGACTGTCCGAGGAACTGTTCGCCCGCTTCGGCGCGTGGCCCGGTCGGTCGCTGCCTAATACGGCGCGCATCGAGCGGATGGTCGACATCGTGACCGACTATGTGCTCGAGGAGCGCGACCCGGCTGTGGCGTTGCTGTGGTGCTCGGAGCCAGACGGATCTCAGCACGGCTCGCCGCTGAACTCGCCGACGGTCCACGACGCCGCCCGTGCGGCGGACGCGGGCTTCGGTCGCCTGCTCGACTACATCGAGGCGAGCGACCGCGCCGACGAGACCAACGTGATCGTCACCTGCGACCACGGCCATTCCACCGTCGAGGCGCTCGTACCGCTCGAGGCCCTGCTGCTCGACGCTGGCTTCGCCGCCCCAGGCGAGCCGGGAGGCGTGGTCGTCGCCGACAACGGCGGCGCAGCGCTGCTCTACGTGCCCGACCAGGACGCCGGCGTCGTCGATCGCCTCGCGAGCTACCTCATGCAGGAGCATTGGGCGGGCCCGATCCTCGTGGCTGATCGCTTCGGGGCGATCGAGGGCACCCATCTGACCTCCCTCGTTGGGTTGGACGGGCCTCGCGGGCCGGACATTGCCGTGTCGTTCTCGTGGGACGCGCGGGAGAACGAGCACGGGCAGCCCGGGTACGCGTACGCCGCGTCGGGGCGGCCGGGGCAGGGGCAGCATGGCTCGATGAGCCCCTGGGAGCTGCGGACATTCACGGTTGCCGGTGGACCGGCGTTCCGGCGCGCTACCACCGTCGAGGGCGTCACGGGCCACCCCGACCTCGCGCCGACGGTGCTGCGGGTCCTCGGGATTGACGCGCCAGCGCACATGGATGGCCGCGTGATCGGGGAGGCGCTAGCGTACGGCCAGCCGGACGAGCGGCCTGACCCCGTGCGTCACGAAGCTTCGAGGTCGCTTGACGACGGCGAGTACCGGCAGTCGCTATCTGTCGCTGCGGGATCGCGGGGCGGTTATCTCGTCAGTGCGAGTTCGGAGTACCTCGATGCCTGACGCGCCGCGGCCTGCTTGCGCTGACGCTTAGGCGGTGCGGTAGACGCCCTGCGCCGCGCGAGCGTCGACTGACTCGCCGCAGTCCGGGCAGACCACGACGGCTTCGGGATGCCCGCCGCAGTCTTTGTGGAACACGTCGAGCGGAGGGCCAGCGGCTCCGGCCAGGTGGCGATCACCCCACTGGAGCAGACCGATGATCACCGGGTAGAGCTCCCGCCCCGTCTCGGTCAGTCGGTATTCGAAGCGTTCGGGGCGCTGCTGGTACGGCTCGCGCGCGAGCACGCCGCGGTCGACGAGCGTCTTGAGACGGTCGGTCAGCACGTTGCGGGCGATCGGCAGGCTCTGCGCGAACTCCTCGAAGCGGCGCTTGCCGTTGAAGGCATCGCGCAGCACGAGCAGCGTCCAGCGCTCGCCGACGACGTCGAGCGTGCGTGCGACGGAGCAGTGCAGGTCGGAGAGTTGAACGCCTCGCATGGCGGTAGCGTAATCGGGTCAGTTGCACTGAGCAACTGACTCCCATAAATTCTGTCTGCGACCAGGCTGAGGCAGTGAGAGTGGATGCGATGGCGAGCGATCAGCAGGCCGAGTTTGACCGGATGCATACGTACTACGTCTCGCAAGGGGAGCGGTACACCTTCAGCGAGCTGTGGCCGCGAGCCGCGAAGGCGCGGCTCGAGCTGCTGGACGCCCTCGAGGGGGTCGATGACGCGACTGCCGCGTGGTCGGCATCGGCGGATGACTGGAGCATCAAGGAAGTCGCGCATCACGTGATCAACGGGTCGAGGAACACCCGCCGCCTTGTGCGAGCGCTCTCCGCGGATGAGACCGGTGACTCGTCGAACATCGAGCCGCCTCGGCAGACGACGGACGCGTTGATGGACACGCTACGCACCGAGCTGCGCGAAGACGCCATCGAATGGGCGGCCACCACGGCTGACCTGCCGCCGTCGCCCCCGCTCGCGCCAACGGCGCCGCACTCGATGTTCGGTGAGCTGCACGCCCGGGCCTGGTATCTCTTCCAGCGCACGCACGACCTCGATCACAAGGGACAGATCGAGGACGTGAAGGCTGCGCCGGAGTACCCGGGCAAATGAGCGCGGCACTGAAAGTCTCAGTCGGGCTCGGCGTTCGAGACGAGGACTGGGAGGAAGCAGCCACCTGGGCGAACGAGTGCGAGCGACTCGGCGTTGATGCTGTCTTTGGCGGCGAGAGCTGGGGCTTCGATGCTGCGACGCCGCTCGCGTTCATCGCTGCGCGCACTTCGAAGATCAGGCTCGGCACGATGATGCAGGTCGGTGCCCGCAGCCCGGCCGGTGTCGCCATGACCGCGCTCTCGCTGTCTTCGATGTCCGACGGCCGCTTCTTTCTCGGGCTCGGTACCAGCGGCCCACAGGTGATCGAGGGCTGGCACGGCGTCTCCTTCGCTCGCCCGTACACACGGCTCCGCGAGACCGTCGAGATCGTTCGCCTGGCGACGAGCGGGGAACGCCTCGCCTACGACGGTAAAGCGTTCAAATTGCCGCTCCCCGGCGGGGAGGGGCGCGCGATCCGAGCCGGCGCGCCGCTGCGCGACGTACCGATCCACCTCGCGACCCTCGGCCCGCGCAGCCTGGAGATGACCGGCGAGCTCGCCGACGGTTGGATCGCCTCTTCGTTCTTGGCGGAGCACGCCGATGTCTTCCTCGACCCCATCCGCCGAGGTGCTGAGCAGGCGGGGCGCTCTTTCGACGAAATCGACCGGCGAGCAGGCGGGGTGGTCGAGTTCGGGGACCTCGAGGAACTGATCCCGCCTCGCAAGCCGGGCTTCGCGTTCGAGATGGGCGCGATGGGGTCACCCGAGAACAACTTCTACCGAGCCGCCTACGCACGTCAGGGGTACGAGGAACTGACCGAGGAGGTGCTCAAGCTCTGGCTCGAGCGTCGTCGTGATGAAGCCGCCGAGTTGATTCCCGACGAGTTCGTGACTAAGTCGAACTTTCTCGGCGATGACGACCAAGTCCGCGACCGCATCTGCGCCTATCGCGACAACGGCATCACCACCCTCACGGTGAGCCCGGCGGGCGCGACGATGGCGGAGCGTCTGGACACCCTCGGTCACTTCATGAACCTCCTTGCCGAGGTCAACGCCGAACCCTCGAGGGCTGGCTAGCCGCGTGGGCGCCGTCGACGAGACGATCGACGCGATCCTCGATCGGCAGCTTCGCCCCGAGGTCGCCCCGACCGAGGACGCGTGGCACGACATTTGGATGTCGCGTTCGCTCGGCGGTGAAGCGCCGATCGTGACGGCGATGATCGGCGGCGCGCTCGCCGACCGGCTGCCGTGGGTGTTCGTGTCGGGCTACCAAGCTGCGAACCGGCGAGCGTTCCCGGAACTGCGCAGCGACGGCTGGGTGGCAATGGCAGCGTCCGAGGATCGCGAGGGGAAGCTCCCCGGAGCAAGCCTGGAAGACAGTCCCAAAGGGCTGCGGCTCTCGGGCGCGAAGACCTGGGTCGCGGCGAGCGCGCACGTCGCGCAGCTGGTGGTGACCGTCGGGCGTGGCGACGAGCATCGGCTCCTGGCGGTCGACCGCGACGCCGAGGGCGTTAGCGTTGAGAGCCACGATCGGGCGCGATTCCTCGGCGATCTGACGCAGGGGCGGGCCATTTTCGAGGACGCACCGGTGGCGCAGGAGCTTCCGGTCTCGCCGACTGGCCGCGGCTTCGGTGCCGCCGAGCCACTGCACGTCCTGACTGCGTTGAACGCGTTCATGCTCAGTCAGACGCTCGCCCTCGCTGGTCCCGCGTCGCTGGTCGGATGCATGCTGACGTCGCTCTATTCGGCGGCGCACGTGTCGGAACACGAGCTGACCAACGCGGATATCGTGCCGTATGGGCTGGCAGGATTGGACGCGCACACGCAGGCTGCCGCCGTCGAGTTCGAGACGCTGATCGAAGAGGTAGACGCGGAGTTACACGCTCGCTGGCAGACCGATCGAAGGCTAGTCGGCATGTTCTCCGCAGGAATCAACAGGCACGCGGAGGCGGCTGCCGACCGCGCCGCCGCCAGCTAGAAGGAACAAACATGGCCGACGAAGTACTGGTCGAGGTCGCGGATCGCGTCGCGACGATCACGCTGAACCGCCCCGATGCGATGAACGCGATCAACCGGGAGCTGGGCGCAGGCCTCGCCGAAGCGCTCCGTCGGGTCGACCAAGACGACGACATCCGCGTCGCGATCCTCACCGGCAACGGCCGCGCGTTCTGCGCTGGCGCCGACCTCCGAGGCGGGAGCCCCGGCTCTCGCGGCAACGCCCCCGGCGACTTCCTCGCAACGCCGGCGCCTCGAGTGTGGGCGGACGCAATCTCCAAGCCAGTGATCGCCGCGGTCAATGGCTACGCCCTCGGCGGTGGATTCGAGATCGCGATGCATTGCGACCTCTTGATCGCCTCGGAAGCGGCGTCGTTCGCGCTGCCGGAGATCACGCTCGGCTTCTACCCGCTCGCGGGTGCGCCGATGCGGTTGCCGCGCGCGATTCCTCGGGCGTTCGCCAACGAGATGATGTTTCTCGGGCAGCGGATCGACGCGGAGACGGCGCTGAAGTACGGCATCGTGAGCCGCGTCGTGCCGGCTGACCAGCTGCTGGAAACGGCGAACGAGATGGCCACGACGATCGCCGGGTACGCCCCGGTAGCCGTGCGTGGGATGAAGGAGATCACCTACGCCCAGGAGGACATGACGATCGCCCAGGCGACGCGCTTCGACGCCGCGCTGCGCTGGGTCGTCGGTCAGACCGAGGACTCGAAGGAAGGCGCGCGCGCCTTCGGGGAGAAGCGCAAGCCGAACTTCACCGGCCAGTAGTACCGCCCGAGGACTGCGCACGACCGAGGAGCACCGCGATGGATGTTGCCGAGTACATGAATGTGATGCTGCGTGACCTGCACGGCGGCTTTCGCGCCGATGTGGAGCCGCTGACGCAGGAGCAGTTCGTTTCCCAGACCACCGAGGGTGCGAACACGATCGCGTTCTTGTTCTGGCACAGCACGCGCTGGGAGGACCTGCACCTGCACCAGATGAACGGGCAGGAACCGCTCTGGACCTCGGGCGGCTGGGCGGAGCGATTCGGGCTCGCGGCGGACGACGTTGGCACCGGCTTCACCGAGGAGCAGATGCTCGCGTTCCGCCCGGCGAAGGAGGGCGTGCTCGCCTACGCCGAGGCGGTGTGGGACGCCTCCCCCGCGCTGGTCTCCGCACTGTCGCCGGAGCGGCTCGATGAGTCGATGAACCCAGATCGCCCCTCGAGGATGACCGTCGGCCGAGCGATCGCGAACTTCGTGGTCGGACATGGTTGGCTACACCTCGGCGAGATTCGATTCGCCAAGGGCCTGATGGGTATGCCGTTCGCTCGGTAGTCTGAGGGCATGACCACAAGCCCAGTCCTCGAAGAGCTGCGCGCCCGCGCTCGAGACTCGCAGTCCGAGGTGCACGAGCTCGGCACCTGGGCCGACGTAGCTCGCTTCGCCCTCGAACTCGCGGGCTCGGAGGACGTTGCGGTCACCCCCACGCTCGCGGCGGCCCGCCCAGAACTCGCG
>Ga0115002_10005980_pt1 | contig 14184 bp, 10 predicted proteins | sample ArcticOcean_MG_C_8_FD_89576 | JGI IMG/M metagenome (GOLD analysis project Ga0115002, IMG submission 89576) | Marine microbial communities from western Arctic Ocean - ArcticOcean_MG_CB11_86 | ecosystem: Environmental > Aquatic > Marine > Oceanic | place: Arctic Ocean: Canada Basin | collected... | reverse complement strand
TCTCATTCGTAAAATCGATAGCACTATCGAGCTTATTGAACAGGACGACTATGGCTACTGTGAATCCTGCGGTGTTGAGATTGGCATTCGCCGTCTGGAAGCACGCCCCACGGCAACTTTATGCATCGACTGTAAAACACTAGCCGAAATTAGAGAAAAGCAAATCCGCGGCTAAATATAGAGGCGCCATGTCGAGTTACGTTGGCCGTTTCGCACCATCACCAACCGGGCCCTTGCATTTCGGTTCCCTTATTGCCGCACTTGCGAGCTATCTGGATGCCAAACATCACGATGGTCTCTGGCTGCTTCGAATCGAGGACCTTGATCCTCCGCGAGAGTTAACCTCTGCTCCTAAACAGATCATGTCGCAATTACGTGCATGTGGTCTCCACTGGGATCAGGAAGTCTTGTTTCAACATTCTCGATTGGATGCCTACCAGGTCTATCTGGATAAACTTAGTGCAGTTACTTACCCCTGCGTCTGTCCCAGAAACCCTGGTGTCTACGCGGGCACCTGCCGAATGCGAACTTTCTCACAAACAAAGACACCCTATGCAATACGGCTCAAGACACATAATGAACCGATAGAAATTGCCGATCTGTTCCTCGGGAAACAAATCTTTGACAACGACCTTGGCGACTTCATCATCAAACGTAAAGATGGCTTGTTCGCCTACCAACTTGCCGTCGTTATCGATGATGTTTACCAAAAGATAAATCACGTCATCCGCGGGGCGGATTTGCTGGAATCAACCCCCAGACAAATTGTCATTGCTCAACGATTGAATCTTCCTATACCCGTTTACGGTCACATTCGCCTCGCGGTCAATCCTTCCGGTCAAAAATTAAGCAAACAATCTCATGCCATAGAAATCGATACCTCATCCCCGATGGACTTATTAAGACAAGCGCTCATCGCTTTGGGACAAGATACGCACAACCGAGCAAGCACCGTTACCCGACTACTAACGAGTGCCGTACGTTCGTGGGACAGAACGCTGTTGCCACGCGCACCCTTCATCTTTGCTGGAAACTAAGCAGTTGCAGATGAATGCGGTTTTAGCTAATCTGAGTTCGTCAGTTGCAGCACCGCTGACCGTGTCATTTTTTACGATGCGAAAAATAAGAATAACAACAATAAATAACAAGAATAAGAACTGGCTCACTGAGTGGGAAGAGCAATGCTTTTCCCACTTCTTTTCCTTCGCAACACTTACCCGCCATGCCACATGAAACCTCAAAATGAATGAAACGCTGCTCGCAAAAGAGCAGGTAAGCATTAACGCGCTGAAAGTGTTAAGCAGACTAAGCGAGCACGGTTATCAGGCATATCTTGTCGGAGGTAGTGTCCGAGACATACTTCTTGAGCGAACGCCAAAAGATTTCGATGTGGCAACCGATGCTCACCCTCAAGATGTTCATGAATTATTCCGCAATTCTCGACTGATCGGTAGACGATTCAAAATCGTCCATGTGCGTTTCGGCCGAGATATTATTGAGGTAGCAACCTTCAGGGCATCAAAAAGTATTGAGGAAATTGACCAAACTGAAAGCGGCCTGTTGTTATCTGACAATGACTACGGCTCTTTTGAGGAGGATGTAGTCCGCAGAGATTTTACGATCAATGCCCTTTACTACTCACCAGATACACTTAAGGTTATTGATCTGGTTGACGGCCAGGCAGACATTAAGGCAAAGGTTATCCGATTGATCGGTGAACCAGAAAGTCGATACCGCGAAGATCCCGTTAGGATGTTGCGCGCCATTCGATTTAAAACAAAACTCGGTTTTTCTATTGATCCAAACTCCGAACAACCCATGTTTAAGCTTGGTTACCTGTTACAGGACATTTCTCCTGCCAGGCTGTTTGAGGAACTACTCAAGTTATTTATGTCCGGACAAGCGAATGCTGTATTTGATGAATTGCTGGCATACGATATCTTCGGTTGGCTATTTCCAGATGCAAAACGTGCCATGGAACAGTACCCGGCCAAAAACCTGATCCGCGAGGCGCTGCTCAGTACTGACACGAGGATCGAACAGGACCTACCGGTGACACCCGCTTTCGTTTACGCCGCGCTACTCTGGTATCCATTTGTTGACGAGAAACGGCGGTTAGAACAGGAAGGGGCGAGCCATCCGGATGCAAGTAACGAAGCGGCAGCGAATGTTATCGCCAAACAACTGCTGTTTACTTCTATCCCGCGAAGATTCTCGACCCCTATGCGAGAAATCTGGAATCTACAGTTTCGCCTGCCCAACCGAAAAAAAGCCAAAACGCTCGTCGGACACAAACGTTTTCGGGCAGCCTATGATTTTCTCTTATTGCGAGAGCTCGCCGGTGAAAAACTAGACAATCTCGGAGAATGGTGGACAAAGTATCAAGAAGACAACCCAACCGAGCGTCAACCCAAAAGCCAAGAAGAAGAAGACGGCCAAGGAGAAATCAAGAGAAACCAAGCTGAATAGGTGGCTTATAGGTGGTTTAATTGAAGCTCGATATTCCCCGTTCTAATCTACCGAAACTCATTGCCATAGAGGGCCCTATTGGAGTGGGTAAATCAGGCCTCGCCCTACGCCTGGCCGAGACGTTGGACTTCGAAACAGTTTTAGAAGCTTCTGGTTCAAACCCATTTTTATAGCGTTTTTATCAGAACCGACGCCAAACTGCGTTACAAACCCAATTGTTTTTTCTATTTGAGCGATCGCGCCAGGTCCAGGAGTTGCGCCAGTCAGAGTTATTTAGTGAATTTCGTATCACAGATTTTATGATCGAAAAGGACAGGATTTTCGCGGAAACTAATCTGGACGCTGATGAACTTAATCTCTACGACAATATCTGTAACCACCTGGATATCGCCCCCTTAACACCAGACTTGGTGATCTATCTTCAGGCGCCTGCCGAGATTCTTATTGACCGTATCTCACAACGCGGTGAAAATTCGATCATCTCGATGTGGATTATATGGGACACTTGCTGACGCTTACACCAGCTTCTTTCACCACTATGACAAATCAACGCTGGTGATTGTTAACGCTGCCGCCATCGATCTGGTCAACAACGACGATGAGTATGAAGCGCTCGTGCAATTCATCATATCTATCAAGCAGGGGAGACATTACTACAATCCCGTGCCCGGATTGCTATAAGCGGTAATTGAAACGTATCCGTTGGCCTTTTTTTCGCTATTATGATGCGCTGTAAATGCTGGAGAATCATATGTCAGAAGAAAAAATCTACCCTGTCCGCAAAGATGCCGAATCCCGGGCACATATCAGAAATGATCAATACCTGGCTATGTATGCAGCTTCCATTGAGCGGCCAGAGGAATTTTGGAATCAAAAAGCTGATGAGTTTCTAACATGGACAAAACCCTGGGACACGCTAACAGACTCTGATTTTAGCAAGGGTACGGCTAAGTGGTTTTTGGACGGCGAGCTCAATGCCTCCGTCAATTGTATAGACCGACACCTAGCCTTACGTGCCGATCAAACTGCAATTATCTGGGAAGGCGACAACCCCGACGATGATAAAAAAGTTACCTATCGAGAGCTCCATGAAAACGTCTGTCGTTTGGCGAATGTTCTAAAGAACCGCGGCGTAAAAAAAGGGGATCGAGTGTGCATATACATGCCCATGATCGTGGAAGCCGCTTACGCAATGCTGGCATGCGCCCGCATCGGCGCAGTTCACTCTGTGGTCTTTGGCGGTTTTTCACCCCAATCCCTGCAGGATCGAATTCTGGACTCCGATTGTCAAACCGTTATCACCGCCGATGAAGGCGTGCGTGGTGGCAAGCCCGTTCCTTTAAAACAGAATACGGATGATGCGCTAAGTGCCTGTCCAAATGTCCACACCGTCGTTGTTGTAAAAAGAACCGGTGGCAATATTGCATGGGATGACGCGCGCGATATTTGGTACCAGGAGGCTACCGAGCAAGTTGACGCTGACTGCCCCCCGGAGATTATGGGCAGTGAGGATCCTCTGTTTATCCTCTATACCTCAGGATCGACCGGTAAGCCAAAAGGTGTACTGCATACAACCGGTGGTTACCTGCTGTATGCCGCCATGACCCATAAGTACGTGTTTGATTATCACGATGGCGATGTTTACTGGTGCACTGCAGATGTAGGCTGGGTAACCGGTCATTCCTATATTGTCTACGGTCCGCTCGCAAACGGTGCCACGACGCTGATGTTTGAAGGTATTCCGACTTATCCTGACGCGTCCAGATGTTGGCAGGTGGTCGATAAACACAAGGTTAATATTTTCTACACAGCACCCACCGCGCTCCGAGCATTGATGGCAGAAGGTGATGAGTTCGTCAACAACACATCAAGATCAACACTGCGCCTTCTGGGCACCGTTGGTGAACCCATCAATCCAGAAGCCTGGGAGTGGTACTACCACGTTGTCGGCGCGGAAAAATGTCCAATTGTGGACACCTGGTGGCAAACCGAGACCGGCGGCATCATGATTACTCCGCTACCCGGGGCGACGGCATTGAAACCAGGCTCTGCAACTCGACCCTTTTTTGGCGTCAAGCCTGTACTGCTCGATCCCGATGGCAATGTACTGGAAGGTGCTGCGTCAGGTAACCTTGCCATTAGCGGATCCTGGCCCGGTCAACTTCGTACTGTATTCGGTGATCACCAACGCTGTATCGATACCTATTATTCAACCTACGACGGATATTATTTTACTGGTGACGGTGCGCGTCGTGACGAAGATGGCTACTTTTGGATAACTGGACGCGTAGACGACGTTCTGAATGTCTCAGGACATCGAATGGGGACAGCAGAAGTTGAAAGTGCACTCGTACTGCATGAGGCGGTCGCAGAAGCTGCGGTTGTGGGATACCCACATGATATCAAGGGGCAGGGAATATACGCTTACGTGACTCTCATGCACGGTATTGAGGGATCCGAAGAACTACAAAAGGAATTGATCGGTCTCGTACGGTCAGAAATAGGCGCTTTCGCCAAACCGGATATATTGCAGTGGGCCCCTGGATTACCAAAAACACGATCAGGGAAAATTATGCGGAGAATCCTACGTAAAATTGCGGAAAACGAATTGGACAATCTCGGTGATATGACTACGCTCGCTGACCCCAGCGTCGTAGAAGACCTGATTGCCAACAGTCCTGTTACCGGGTAATAAAGCTGTTGCCCGCCACCAGGGCGGGCAACACTATCTATCTTATCTTACTCAGCAGATTCGGCCTCTTCAGCTTCGTCCTCGAGTAGTTCCTTAATCGATAGCTTAATTCTACCGCGCTCAACATCCAGAACTTTCACCCGTATTTCCTGACCCTCGGTCAGATAGTCGGACACCTTTTCAACTCGCTCTTTGGCAATCTGAGAAATGTGTACCAGGCCATCTTTGCCAGGAAGAATGGTGACAAATGCTCCAAAATCAGCAATTTTTGCAACCTTACCATTGTAGATCTGCCCGACCTCAGGCTCAGCAGTAATTGCTTCGATCTGCAGTATCGCTGCATCACGGGATTCAGCACCCTCACCAAATATCGTAATTGTGCCATCGTCATCGATATCGATGGTCGCGCCAGTCGTTTCCGTAATAGATCGAATGGTTGCACCACCCTTACCGATAACATCACGAATTTTGTCGGTATCGACTTTCATGGTGACCATCGCTGGGGCATTTTCAGAGACGTTCTCTCTGGAACGGCCCAACACCTGATTCATTTCGCCCAGAATGTGCAATCTCGCGACCTTAGCTTGTGCAAGCGCGGTCTCCATGATCTGCTCGGTAATTCCCTGGATTTTGATATCCATTTGCAGCGCAGTGACACCTGTCTCAGTTCCGGCAACTTTGAAGTCCATATCACCCAGATGATCTTCATCACCCAGAATATCTGTCAGCACTGCAAAGTCATCTTCTTCTTTGACCAGTCCCATGGCTACACCAGCCACTGGCGCTTTAAGTGGCACACCTGCGTCCATTAAAGAGAGACTCGCACCACAAACACTGGCCATTGAGGAAGAACCATTGGACTCCGTGATTTCAGAAACCACACGAACAGTGTAGGGCCAATCTTCCACAGTGGGCAGCACAGCAGTAATGCCACGCCTTGCTAATCGACCATGGCCAATCTCACGGCGTTTCGGTGCACCTGAAAAACCCGTCTCACCAACACTATAGTGAGGAAAATTGTAATGCAGAAAGAACGGATCCCGAAAAGACCCACTCAGTGCATCGACAATTTGAGCATCTCGCATCGATCCGAGAGTCGTCGTCACAATGGCCTGTGTTTCACCACGGGTAAACAGTGCAGATCCATGGGCTTTCGGCAAAACACCCACTTCGACATCGATCCCCCTTACCGTCTGGTTGTCCCTGCCGTCTATTCTGGGTTGACCATCAATAATGGCGCGCCGTACCGTCTTTTTCTCGAGCCGGCCAAAAGCGTCGCTAACATCATCTGCACTATCGCCTTCTTCAGACGATAACGCCCCAACGGCTTTGTCCCTAAGTGCAGAGACTGTGTCCTGCCGGGACATCTTTTCCTGAATCTGATATGCCGCTGCCATCTCATCGCCATAGCCTTCGTTAACGGCCTGCTGCAATGCGACGTTTTCCGCTGCTGGTTGCCAATCCCAGGAAGGCTTACCAGCTTCTGCAGTCAACTCTTTGACCGCGGCAATAACTGTCTGCATCTCCTGGTGTGCGAACAACACACCACCCAGCATTTGATCTTCTGTCAGTTGATTTGCCTGCGACTCAACCATCAAAACAGCCGACTCGGTACCCGCGACAACCATATCAAGATCAGATGTCTCCAGCGTATCGTAGCCGGGATTGAGTACATAGCCATCTTCGACAAACCCAACTCTCGCCGCGCCGATGGGACCAGCGAACGGGACACCCGATAACGACAACGCTGCAGATACACCAATCATGGCTGGAATATCAGGATCAATATTTTTGTTTGCAGACATAACCTGACAGGTTATTTGCACTTCATTCATGAACCCCTTGGGAAAAAGAGGTCGAATTGGCCGATCAATGAGACGGCATGTCAGTGTTTCTTTTTCACCCGGCCGATTTTCTCGACGTGGGAAGCCACCTGGAATCTTGCCAGAGGCATACATCTTTTCCTCATAATTAACGGTTAAGGGAAAGAAATCCTGTCCTGATCTTGATTCTCTCTGTGCTACTACCGCGACCAAAACAACCGTATCTTCCATACTTACAACTACAGACCCAGTTGCCTGTCTGGCAATCTTGCCTGTCTCGATAACCACTTCGTGATCACCATACGTAAATTTTTTACTTATCAATTTATACTCCAACTATTCTTGTCCGACGTTTATCTTCTGAGCCCTAATCTTGTAATCAGGCTTGCATAACGTTCTGAATCTTTTTTCTTCAGATAATCCTGTAGTTTTTTCCTCTGACTAACCATTCTCAGCAAACCAACTCTTGAATGATGGTCATGACCATGTTCTTTAAAGTGGTCCTGTACCAAACCTTCTATATTTGCAGTTAAGAGTGCTATCTGAACTTCAGGGGATCCGGTATCACCTTCTGATAATCCGAATTCTTTTACTATTTCAGCTTTACGTTCTGTCGATAATGCCATTGTGTTTGCTCCAATATGCCAACCACTACATCGTGGTGATTAAGATCTAAGAAGCCATCCGTGCATATTTACAGACGGCTCAATCATTTTAAGTACGCTAAACGTACACTTTAGTGAGCCACGACCAATCGTCGCGGCGCAATTCTTCCATCGTCCAGAATCTCTCCAACTCCAATAAAATTGGGTTCATTCTGAACGCGAGATTCGTTAAAAATTCTTACCCACCCACTGGTTGGCGAACTCGCAACCTGGACAGGTTGTCCCTGTCGAAAATATGAGGCTGTGATGTCGGTCAGTTCTACCGATGGCCATTGCTGTACTGCTGTACAAGTGGGCAGCAGTGTTCTGTCGAGCGCATCATAACCGTCATCTCTCAGCTGTTCCAACTGTTCCATCGTTACAGTCTCTTCAATTTCGTAAGGTCCTGATTTTAAACGTCTTAATTGAGACACGTGCGCACCGCACCCAATGACCTTACCGATATCTTCGGCCAAAGTACGAATATAGGTCCCTTTTGAACAAACAATATCCAACACCCATTCAGTGTCTGCCTGCTCACGAATTTCCAATTCATAGATCATTACTTGACGTTCTTTGCGCTCTATTTCAATCCCCGCCCTTGCGAGTTTATAGAGCGGCTGACCGTTTACTTTTAATGCCGAGTACATCGAGGGCACCTGATTAATAGCACCACGAAATTGACATAGGATCTCTTCAACATCAGCGACAGGAGGAACTTCTTTTTCCTCAACAACCTCACCCTCTGCATCGCCCGTTTTGGTCGAAATACCTAATTTTATGGTTGTCCGATATTTTTTGTCTGCTTCCAACAGAAACTGAGAAAACTTGGTAGCCTCCCCAAAACACAAAGGTAGAACACCCGTTGCCAGCGGATCCAAACTCCCCGTGTGTCCAGCTTTCGCCGCTGAAAACAATCTTTTAGCCTGCTGCAACGCGCCGTTTGACGTCAAACCAGGGGGTTTATCTAAGAGTAATATGCCATCCACATTGCGACCGCGTTGTTTTCGTCGTGCCATCTCTATTTACCCGCCCGGCAATCATGCTGATCACTGGCGATCGCATTATTGATTGCCCTACTCAATTGCGCACCATGATTAATCGTATTGTCGTAATGAAAACGTAGCCTGGGTGTGGTTCGCATACTAATTCTCTTCGCCAACCGTGTGCGTAAAAACCCGCCAGCACCATTAAGAATTTCCTGTGACTCCTCAGACTTTTCATCAGGCAGTACAGTAAAATAGATATCCGCAAAACCTAGATCTCTTGAAATTTTCACATCGTTTATCGTGATCATTCCGAGTCTGGGGTCTTTGAGTTCCTGTTGAATCAACACCGCCATTTCTTGAGCGACGAGGTTAGCGACTCGACTGCTGCGACTGTATTCCTTTGGCATGGGGACTACCCTACGTTAGAGCTGACGCGCAACTTCACGCGTATCAAAAACTTCAATCTGGTCGCCCGCTTTGACATCGTTGTAATTGCGAACCCCTATCCCACACTCTGTTCCACTGCGGACATCTTCCACTTCATCTTTGAAATGACGCAGCGATTCCAGTTCGCCTTCATAAACAACAACGTTATCCCGTAAAACGCGAATTTTCTTTTGCCTTGAAACAGTACCTTCGGTGATCATACAGCCTGCGATATTGCCAAACTTTTTGGAATCGAATACTTCTTTAACCAGTGCAATGCCGACAATGTCCTCTCGAATTTCCGGTGAAAGCATACCGGATAGAGCAGCTTTAACATCATCAACCAAATCATAGATAACTTTGTAGTATCTTAAATCAAGGCCTTCTGACTCAATGACTCTCTTAGCCGAACTATCTGCACGGACATTGAAACCAAATAATACGGCACCCACCGCTACGGCATAGGTCGCATCAGATTCTGTAATCGCGCCAACACCTGACAACACGACATTAACCTGAACCTCGTCATTGCCGAGATCCGTCAATGAAGAAACTATAGCCTCCAGAGATCCTCGAACATCGGCTTTGACCACAATATTTAGCAACTGGGTCTCGGCGGCGCCGAAGGATTCCAGTAGGTTGTCTAGGGAGACAGAAGGACTTGCCAGACGCTGTTCATTCGCCTTGTCCCGGCGCAACTGAGCCACCTCTCTGGCACGTTTTTCATCCTTAGTCACCATGAAGCTGTCACCAGCACCTGGCGTACCGTCTAAACCGAGTACGGCGACCGGTGTCGCCGGTCCGGCATTTTTGACCGGTTTGTTATTCTCATCCAACAGCGCCCGTACCCGACCAAACTGCTCACCGGCGACGATGATGTCACCCTGCGACAGTGTACCCTGCTGTACGAGCAACGTCGCAACAGGGCCACGTCCTTTATCAAGCTCAGACTCTATTACTACGCCTTGCGCTGGTCCGTCTTCTACAGCAGTTAGCTCCAGCAATTCTGCCTGTAAAAGTACAGCTTCAAGTAGCGCATCAACACCCTCGCCTGTCAGAGCAGACAGTGAAATAAACTGAGTATCTCCACCCCAATCATCGGGAATGACCTCGCGGGAAGCCAACTCATTTTTCACTCGGTCTGCATCCGCACCTTCGGTATCAATCTTATTTATAGCAACCACCATTGGAACTTCGGCGCCCTTACTATGGGCAATTGCTTCCTCGGTCTGCGGCATAACGCCATCGTCTGCAGCGACCACAAGGATTACGATATCAGTACAGTTCGCACCTCGTGCGCGCATCGCTGTGAAGGCAGCATGTCCTGGGGTATCGATAAAGCAAATTTCACCGCGATCGGTTTGTACTCTATATGCGCCAATATGCTGGGTGATTCCTCCAGCCTCGCCTTCAGCAACGGTAGCTTTTCTGACATAGTCCAGAAGCGAGGTTTTGCCATGATCAACATGCCCCATAACAGTAACCACTGGCGCCCGGGAAACTGGCTCGGTTTCATAAACCAATTCTTCGGTTAACGATTTTTCGGCCGTATCGGAATCCATGGCCTTGGCTTCAAGTCCAAATTCCGCGACAACGAGCATCGCCGTATCCTGATCGATCACCTGATTAATCGTCGCCATGATACCCATCTCAACCAGCTTCTTGATCACCGCGGTGGCTTTGACAGACATCCGCTGGGAAAGTTGCTGTACTGATATCGTCTCACCCAGTTCAACTACTCGCTTAACTTCCTCAGTGGGCGCCGTAAACTTGTGCTGCTGGGCGGCCATCCGTACAGGTTTGCGTTTCTTTGGTCGTGCTCCTACCTGGAGTCCCAGCGTTGAAGAATCATCTTTGACAACTACAACATCATCAACAACAACTTCATCAACAACATCATCAACATCGACCAGGATTTCTTCAACTTCGTGCTCCAGAAGTTCCTCTACACGCCGTTTACGATCGCCGTGTTTAGACTTTTTCTGCAGGACATCACCGTCATCCAGATCATGTCGGTCGCGCTTGTCCTTACGAGCACTAACTTTACTCTCTTCAATCTCTGCTGCGGTCTGCGCCGGTTTACCTTCCGCAGGTTTCTCGGATTCTTTCTTTTGTGCTTCTTCTTTTGCTTTCTTCTCGGCGAGCTCCGCAGCCTTGAGAGCTACTTCCTCACGTCGTTTTTCTGCCTGTGCTTCGGCCTCTTCGTGAGCGGCTCTTCGACGGGCCTCGTCTTCTGAAATGCTACCTATGTCGGATTTTTCAGCCTCAACGGTAAGTGATGCTTCATCTTCCCCTTCTGCTTCGCCACGGCGAACATAGGTACGCTTTTTACGTACTTCAACCGAGACGGAGCGACCTCTGCCACTACCCCCGCCTTTTAGAGTCAGGTTCGTTCGACGCTTTAGGGTGATCTTCTTTGGTTCAGATTCAGACTCACCATGGCTACGTTTCAGGAACGCCAAGAGTTCCTGTTGATGTTCCTCAGTAACCTGGTCATCGGATTTTTTTTGGGGTAGACCAGCTTCCTGCATCTGCTCTAGCAAACGCTCCACAGTCACGCTGAGTGTTTCTGAAAGCTGTTCTACCGATTTATCTGCCATTTAAATGTTCCTGGTAGCAGTTACGCCACCTTTGTCTTTAACGCTACGTTAGGTCTCTTCTTCTTCTGCAAACCAGGGTGCCCGCGCAGTCATAATGAGTTCGCCGGCTCTTTCCTCGGTCATATCTTCTACATCCATAATTTCATCAATCGCCTGCTCGGCGAGATCTTCCATGGTGATAATGCCCATCTGCGCCAATTGAAACGCAAGACGCTTATCCATACCATCCATATTCAGAAGATCATCAGCGGGCTGCTGATTACCAATTTCCTCTTCACTCGCGAGCTCAATCGTCGTTAGCGCATTCTTTGCTCTGTTGCGCAATTCTTCTACGATATCTTCATCAAATCCTTCGATAGCCATCATCTCTTCAATGGGTACGTATGCGATTTCTTCGAGTGTGGTGAAGTTCTCCTCCACCAATACAACCGCAACCTCCTCGGAAACATCCAGCTGCTCTATGAAGCGCTCAATTATATTGCCGGCTTCCTGCTGATGTTTTTCGTCAGCTTGTTCTTCGGTCATGATGTTGAGTTCCCAACCGGTCAACTCACTCGCAAGTTTCACATTCTGCCCGCCCTTGCCAATCGCCTGGGCAAGATTCTCTTCGCCGACCGCGATGTCCATGCTTCGCGTCTCTTCGTCAACAACAATTTTTACAACTTCTGCAGGCGACATCGCGTTGATGGCCAACTGAGCAATATTGTCATCCCAGGGAACCACGTCAATCCGTTCACCGGCGAGTTCGCTCGAGACTGCCTGTACCCGGGAACCTCGCATACCGACACAGGATCCAACAGGGTCAATCCTGCCATCATTTGTTTTCACGGCAATCTTGGCCCGTGATCCTGGGTCACGGGCGGATGCCAGTATTTCAATCACACCATCAGAAATCTCAGGCACCTCAATCGTAAACAACTTCACCAACATCTCTGGTGACGTACGAGTCAATGCAAGCTGCGGACCTCTTGCATCCGGTCGGATTTCTTTTAGCAGGGCACGTAAACGGTCCCCTACTCGGAACATTTCCCGTGGAATCCACTCTTCACGAGGCAACACGGCCTCTGCGTTATTACCCAGATCGACAATAACGGCCTCCCGGGTAACTCGCTTAACCTGGCCACTCACCAGTTCACCCACTTTAGAGCGATAGGCGTCAACAACCTGAGCTCTCTCGGCTTCACGAATCTTCTGAACAATCACCTGTTTTGAGGTCTGTGCTCCAATTCGACCATAGTCGACCGACTCCACAGGAATCTCGTAGAACGATCCAATTTCCAATGAAGCATCTTTCTCTTTCGCTTCTGTCAGGATCATTTGCGCCGCAGGGAACTCCAGCTCTTCGTCATCGGGCATAATTTCCCAACGCCGAAAGGTTTCGTACTCACCGGTCTCTTTGTCCATAGAGACCCTGAGTTCAACCTCGTCTTCGTAACGCCTCTTAGTGGCAGTTGCTAATGCAAGTTCCAGCGCCTCGAAAATGATCTCTTCCGGCACACCTTTCTCATTGGAAACTGCTTCAACTACCAGCAGTATTTCTTTGCTCATGTCATTGCCTCAAAACTTGCGACGAGGCAGGTTGCTTATGCAACATGCCGTATTGTTATACCTCAGGAATAACGTTTGCCCTTTCAACCTGCTCAAAGGGAAACAAAAACTCCTCTTCTTCATCTGTCCGTAGGATCACATCATCACCATCTAACCCTGCCAACAAACCCTTGTATCTCTTTCTTCCTTCATAGGAGTGCCGCAAACTAATGCTAACGAGTACTCCAGCAAACTCCTCGAACTGCGCCTTCGTGAAGAGCCGTCTATCCATCCCTGGTGAAGAAACCTCCAGGATATATTCACCCGGTATCGGATCTTCTACATCCAGCAAACTACTGATCTGCCGACTAACCCTTGCGCAATCCTCTACACTGATGCCTACTTCTGCATCGATGTAGACTTTGAGTGCTGTGTGCTTGCCTCTCGACAACCGCTCAATTCCCCAAAGCCTGCAACCCAGGCCCTCGACAACCGGCTCAATCAAACCTTTCAGCAACTCATCCAACCTTTTCTCTCCCGCCCCCATCCATAAAGCAAAAATGGGCACAAAGCCCATTCCAAACGCTTGACGATGGGTCAACCCTCGTCGCTCCACTCTTCGATAACCAAATCGATGACCGAAGTTAATAAAAAGCCCCTAAAGAGGGGCTAGCACTTAATGTGGTAGCGGGGGCAGGATTTGAACCTACGACCTACGGGTTATGAGCCCGTCGAGCTACCAGACTGCTCCACCCCGCAACAACAAGGGGCAGAATTATAGGTTCGTAGGGAAGCAGGGTCAACCGAATAAACAGGCTGCAATTAGCTATTAACGTGGGTTTAGGAGGTTTTAGAGTAAAAAAACGTAAATCCTGGTGTAACCTGCATCAATTGGTGCCGAAGAGAGGACTTGAACCTCCACGGGGTTTCCCCCACTACCCCCTCAAGGTAGCGTGTCTACCAATTTCACCACTTCGGCATATCCGTTAGAGATCTGGTAACTCCGATTCGGGT
>Ga0115002_10005979_pt1 | contig 14186 bp, 15 predicted proteins | sample ArcticOcean_MG_C_8_FD_89576 | JGI IMG/M metagenome (GOLD analysis project Ga0115002, IMG submission 89576) | Marine microbial communities from western Arctic Ocean - ArcticOcean_MG_CB11_86 | ecosystem: Environmental > Aquatic > Marine > Oceanic | place: Arctic Ocean: Canada Basin | collected... | reverse complement strand
CTCACCTGCATAAATTCGAATAGGTGGTAATAGCTCACCATCTTGAACTAAGCAAACTGCAGGTAGTCTAGAATCTCGAACACCACCTACAAATTGTAAATCAAGACTCTCAACCAAATAATGGGCCACGATATTTGACACCATGCTTACAGTTGGAAAACAGGACACCACCATGGCTCCTTCTGTATCAATGCTATCATCCACTTTGACTAAAGGAAGGTCAGTCATAGTCACCCGTTGCCGTCGATGGCATTAATGGTTGGGGCACTTTGCAGATAGTCAGTCGGGCTTGTTAGGCTGAGGTGAATCGGACATGGCAAATAAGCGAAGGGCTCACTCACTTTCCCCCTCTGCTTGGAATAATTTTGAGGCATGTCCACGAAAATTTTGGCTATCTCGTCAACGTTTACCACGTAAGGCTGGCATGGCGGCTTCCTTAGGTACAGCGGTTCACGATTCGGTTGAGGATTTATGTAACCTTGATCTCAGTGGTAGGGATGCTGAAGAGGACAGTTGGCTACCTGCAACAGCCAAATCAATTCTCACAAGGCAATGGGATGATGAAAGAGAGAAATTCTTCAATACTGCGCGGCATCCAAAATGGAAGGAAGAAGAATTTGGTCAGGCTCAAAAGCAATTGATTGGCGCTTTGAATATATTATTTATGAAAGCAGGATATAAACAGGTTTCTTTGACATCTATCACTGTAGGGCAGTGGCGAGATATTCAGGAAATGGTATTGTCCGCAGAAGGCACTCTCCGCTCTTCATGTGGCAGACTGATGGGCAGACTTGACTTGCTAATTGCTGACCGTGATGAGGATGGCAATACAGTTGGTTGGATTGTTGCTGATTTGAAAACAGGGAAGCCACCAGATGGTGAACTTTACGATACAGTCAGCAGACAACTGAGAATGTATCGAGATTTGGTTATTGCTAATAATCCAAACCACCCAAAAATAACTGCAGAAGGTTGGTACACCAAGAATTCTGAAATTTATGTGGCTGAAGGACCAAACGTATTGGATGAGGCATTTACAGCATGGGAAGCTAGTAAATTAGGTCCTGAACCATTTGATGCAACTCCAAGCAGTGAAGTATGTGGTTTCTGCGAGTGGAAAGCATGGTGTCCATCGTGGATTTGGACACGTGCTAATGGGGAAATGGAATCACATGGGACTTTCCGAGATTATGTAGTGCAAGTCCTTCGCTTAGAAGATGATTGTTCAGTTGGTTTAGTGGAAATCATGCGACCAAATAATGAGACTGGAGATATGGTCCCAACAGGACAAAAGTATGGAGTTATTTTCGCTGGTTACGCTCAAGAAAACATCAAGAAATTATCTGACATTGCTTGGGAAGGTCCGGTATTACTTGGAAGTGTTAATGTCGCAGGTTCAAGTTGGAAGATGGGAGACTGGTGTGATATTTTACCTTGGAAACCCCTACATCGTTCTGAGCGTAAGTGAACCAAACCTCAACTCAATTTCACAAGATGAATCCGAACAACATTTGCCTTCCCCTGATGTAGATTTGACTCATTAAGAATTGTAGATTCAACTGCAGCATGCAGAATTTCAAAGCCATCACCAATCACCGCCATCACCTCATCTAAGTCCCAAAGTAGGTCGGGTGATTTCGGACCACCGCTATTCATCTCAAGTTGGCTTGTGTGATACCCTTCGGTAATGAAATGGCCACCCACTTTTAGTGACTCTAACATACGTGGGTAATGGCTGCTAAATATGTTCCATGGGACATGGAACCAGGAACATGCAATTAGGTCGTATTCTTGTGGGTTAAAGTCTCTAGTTTCTAGGTCATCTACATCGTAAGTAACTGTGACCTCATTTTCGCTAGCAAGTTTAGCACATTTTCCTTGACCCACAACTGAGAGGTCAAAGACATGAGCATCCCAACCTTTTGTCGCCGCCCAGACTGCATTCCGCCCTTCACCATCAGCTGGAAATAATGCCTTTCCTACTGATAGTGGAGAAATTATCTCTTCAAGCCAGCGATTAGGTTCACGGCCATAGGCCCAGTCATCCCCGCTGAATCTAGCATCCCAAGCATCAGCGCCAAACTTGACATTACTCAATCTGCTACCTCCAATTAATCAGGTAATCCGTTCGTCTCATCTAAGCGTGAGCGAATACTATTTCTGTCATCTTCTTGAAACGGTCCGTTTGGTGATAGTAACCAGTCGATGTAACTGTTATCATTTGTTGCCACTTGATTTAGAGTGGAGCCACGATGTCGGCCAAAAGTGATAATGAGATTTTCTCCATCAATGCGTATTTTCCCATCCGAATCAAAAGGTTCTAAGTCATCATAACCCGGTCCTAAATTTCCTGAGGAATCATTGTTGGAACCGGCTAGCCAAGTTTGTAAATCTTCAAGAGGTCTACGAAATGGTTTAGGGTTTGCATCCATTATTTTCCACAGAAGCAGTAGGGAAGCGGCAGCATCAGCCGCAGCATCATGTGCGTTCTCTAGTTTGACCTTATATCTCTCACAAAGCGGCCCCAAACCATGAGGTCTAGGTAATTTTAATTTCCTTGCAACTTGAAGGGTGTCAATAATTGCTCGAGGTTGAGGCATGGTTTTGCCAAATCTAAGATATTCATTAGCCATGAATGGCCAATCAAATGCTTTGACATTATGGCCAACAACAACAGAATCAGTGAATAATTCATTAAGTTTCTCAATATGGTGTCCAAATAATTGCTGATGCTTGACATCTGCATCACTAATACCATGAATTCGAAAAGCATCAGCGGGAATGCTTCGCTGTGGATTCACCAGTGCCTCAAAGTGAATTGAGGAACCATCTTGGTCGCTACCAACAATAGCAAATTGAATTATGCGATGATTTTTCTTGTGCAAACCAGTAGTTTCCAAATCAAATCCAACTACGCGACAACCAGCAAGTGGGTCGTGTGCCATATATCGTCACGGGTGGGTCTGTCCCGTTTGAAGTTGTGGAAAGCGGGTCAAAGATGGGTGAAGCCTATGTGGGGGTGCATAGTTTGCCATGCATGGGATGGATAAGCCGGTTGTTTGGGCGGTCGGGCTCAGTTCAAGAAGAGCCTAAGACCTTTGAAGAACTAGAACAAGAGGTTCAAGGGCAAATCGCAGAAGATTATGCGCAAAAAAATGTTGACACTCAAAGTAATGTTCTTTCCGAACTTGATGATGATACTTTGACTAAGCCAAAAGTTGAGCAGAGCGAAGTTCCAGTCGATTTCCATGTTGAGAAAGCTGAAGCAGATGATTTACTAGTAGAATCTCCAATGGTAGATCATTATGGTATGAATGAAGGTGATGCTGTTGACCCTTTAACAGCGGATAGGCACTTGGCAGAGGCAGCAGCATCCAACTCTGAGTTGAGTGGTTATGAGTTGGTGGATGTTCCAGTGTTGGATGATGATATAGAGTGGCAGAAAACCGATGAGTAAAATCATCTGGCAACTTGTAAATCATGATTGTTTACTCAAAAAGTAAGACAATATAGCGTCATGCTGTTAAACAATGGTTTTTGCTGGTGAAATTATGAGAGACGAGAAGAGAGCCATTGCAGTGCGTTCTTACTGCCTTGCAATTATTATGTTGGCAAGTGTGCTCTTATCTGGGTGCACTAATCCAATCGGCCCTCCTGAGCCAACAGCCTCACTGACAGTTGATGTTGACCAAATCAACTCTGGCGAGCCAATTAATTTCGATGCGCGTGAATCAACAACTCCAGATGCAACAGTCATCACACAATTTTTATGGGATTTTGGTGATGGTTCAACTACAACTACAACTCAGGGGTTGACCAATCATGCATATTCAATACCCGGGACTTACGAGGTGTCTTTGATTGTAGAGAATGACCAAGGCGGTACCGATAAAACGCATTGGACCATTTATGTAAACGCGTATCCTGTGGTGGAACTTCTTGCTCAGCCAATGGCTAAGGTGGGTGAGTCCATCACACTCAACGCTGAAGGTTCTCATGACCCTGAAGGGGGTATCCTTGCTTGGGCTTGGGATTTGGATTTAAGCGATGATTCTGATGGTGATGGCGATTCTAGAAACGATGTAGATTCAAGCGCATCATCAATTACAATGATTCTCAATAAGTCGGGTATATTTGAAGGAGCAGTCGAAGTTACTGATGACCGTGGTGCATCAGCGCGTGAGGCTTTTCAGGTCAATGTCAGCACAAGGACTTGGCAGGTGACTTGGGAAGAACAACGTGTGACAGAAGATTGGGATGGGTATCTCAAACAAGGCGAATCATGGACTTATTCTCATGAGCCAGGAATTGCAGCTCGTTTGATGGAGGTCAATGCGACTTTGACATTGACAATGGATATGCTTCCGCATCAAATACCGCAAGACAACTTTACTCTGAGATTAGTAGTGCCGAGCAGCGGTTGGGATGTTGAATCAACGACTAGCCAAGAAAATGTGACTAAGGGACCAACAGCCTATATTGAGCGAGATGGTATGAATCCGGTACCAACGGAATCAAGCACTTATCAGGAAGATTATGCTGAAGATGTCCTTGCATTTATTTTGGATAATGCTGCTGCACGATTTGGTCAAGGTAACTGGACTTGGCAAGTGACAGCCGATGACGCCGATCCAGACTTCTTTGTGGATTGGGATGGTGCAGACCCCGATGAAGGAAATGACTGGAAGTTGGAAGTTAAATTCGTCATTTTAATTCCACGAATTTCAGAAGTGTTTGAATGAGCATAAATTACTGAAAACCGGATAATTTTGCAACTTAGTTTTGTGTTTGGACAATAAATGAGGGTGAGTTGTCAATGCGAACTTTCTAACCCCGACTAGTGTTGGCCCAGTACGGTAGAGATGGTTTCTTCGATGGACATCACCAAAATTGGCGTGCGCGACAGAGTCGTCATTGACCTTAAAGTTGAGATGGACGGACCTGATGACCATCAATTTCAACCACGTGTTCACCTAGATGGGAATATGGTTAGAATCACTAATGAAGGCTATTCTGAAGAATTTGTTAGCGCTGAATTGGACGATGATGTGTTGGTAGCAGCACAGAGAGACCGCTTCGTTGAGTTGCGGGTTAAATTCTCTGTAGCAGGAATGCACGGGGTGCTCAACCATATGCATCCATATCCAAAAGATGGCAAAGGCAAGAAACTTGCAAATGCAAACTGGAAAACTGTTGTTCCTTTGCTTTAATATTGACATCAAATGGGTATTCCCACCGGTCTTTGATAAGTGACCAATGAACAATTAATCCTATGCAAAGCGGGTTAGGTAGTCAGAAACAAGCAAGACGCAATCGATTAAAATCAGAGATATTGAACTACGTTAGTTCAAATCCAAATTGTACAGCGAGCGAAATAGTCGCTTCGTTAGCAAATGATAGGCGTATGAAGAATCATGGTTTAACACCAAGAAAAGTTGGATTTTTCATTCCACGATATTGTAAGGAAATTTTGTGGAATCAAGATACCTCCACAGGAAAGAGAGTTTACGTACTTTCTTGAATTCCGGCGGGATTATAGCGGCTGGGCAGGTCGGCAGGGCGCTGGACCCATAGTGTAGCTTGGATATCACTGGGGCTTGCGGAGCCTCAAACCCGTGTTCAAATCGCGGTGGGTCCGCTCTAATTTTGATGGTTGGGCGTGGCTAGAATAACAATTTTCTCCCATGTTTTCCGAATTGTCTGAACATCGGGCTATCGAGTAGGTGGGATAATATCCCGGCCACATGACCCTTGGGGATATGAGCACAGTACTACAGTTGAAGGAAGAATGGATTGAGAAATTGAATGGGTGGTATCAAGGGATAATTATTGGTGGCCTATTTGCTCTAGTATTTTGGTGGTTTAATGAAAGATCAGTTGGTGACGTAAATTGTACTTGGCTAGCTAGTCCCGGGACGGATTTTCTTGCATTCCTCGGAGCAGCACTTTGCATGTGGCGAGGAAAAGTGCATAATGATTTCTTGGTAGCAGCGTTTGGTGCTTGCGTGACAGTAATTCATATCTGTCAATTTGTAGTAGCAAAGAGTATATTCTAAGCGGTTTGATTGATATTCAGTAACGCTTCCCCGCCATTGTGGCAGTAGTATTGAGGAGGCGGGTTGATTTTCCTATGGTGGATGTTGCCAAAATTGTGTATTACCCTGAATACTTTGATTTGGCCCATCGCTTCTTTGAGGAGTCATTGGCTGAGATATGTGGTATTGGATATCCAGAGATGATGGATCAGAAGATAGGCTTCCCTGTTGTTCAAACAGAGGCGCAGCATCTTGCTCCATTACGATACGGGGATGATATTGTGTGTACTCTTTGGGTAGAAAAAGTAGGTGACAAGTCGTGCACATGGCGTTACAAATTTGCTAATCAAGATGGCCTTCAAGTTTGGGATGCGCGGGTAATTACAGTGTGTGTGGACTTAGATTCTTTTGAATCAATGTCAATTCCAAGTGAACTAGCGAATTCGTTGCGCTCTTGCGGCGAGGATTGAAGGTTACTAGCCCTATTCGGAGAACATGCAGAGTGGCCTACCTGACGATGTTCTGAGTAACGAGCCGATAATGCCGGAGGTGCCAATCAAGGCTAACAAAGCGATTCCAATTACTATTGGAGTATGCTTGATACTTGGTTCTTTACTGATGGGTGTTTCAGCCTATGGCAACTTAACTAATGGCACAATGTCTTCTGAAGATGCCGATGCACTAGCAGTAAGCCTGAATACTCAAGGCGCAAATACGACAGGCTCTGAGATTACAGATTATTTTGCTAGTTTGCAGAATGATGGATACTTCACAACTCTAGGAATAATTGAGTCATTGGCTGCTATTGTTTTGCTTGCTGGTGGTGGATTAATGATAATGGGCAAGCGCCTTGGAGTTTGGGTTGGGGCTGGAGGTGCAGGTTTGATGATAATAGATGCAGTGGTTGGAATGTCAATTCTTGCTGGTGTTGAATCTCCCGACCCATTACTCAGCCTCAGCATGAAATTAGTATCAGCATTTTTCATTGGTTGTGGATTATTCTGTTTTGCCCTCCCCTTCGTCCCTTTACTACTCGCTTCTGGGCGAGCAGCATTGGAATGAAGTGAACTCATCTTCAATTTGTCAGAATTTGCATTATCATTAAGCAAGTTTTTCATATTCATTTAGATATTATCTGAATATTTAGCATAAAAATGCCAACTTCCATTCAGCACCTTTATTTTATTTTTTAACGACTTGGACAATAGATATAGACGGAACGATTAAAATAACTTCCCCGTTCGTTTGTGAAGCGGGTTTCCATGTCTGATGAAGAGGTAGCAGTTGAAGTACAGAACCGAATTATGATTAGAGTAGGCGATGTTGACATTGATTTGACTGGTAGTGCAAAAGATATAGATTCAATAATGCAGAAGAAAATTCGTGAAGAAAGTTGGTCAACAGCTCTCTCCTCAATCCGCTCTGCTCGTGAAATTGCAATCGCTGCTGCTCGCAGAGCAGCCGAAGAATCAGGACTACCTGAGCGTGGTGCAGCCTTCCAGACTTTGTGTGGTAATAACAACCTAACACGCAAGCCGGACCAAGTATTAGCTGCTATTCAGTATCTACGTGAGGTAGAAGGTGTGCACGATTCACCTCCTAGGGTTTTGGAGGATCTTTTTATTGATGCAGGTATGGCACCACCGGGTAACCTCAGCCTTTACCTAAACCGTCTTAGAGAACGCCATTTCATAGAATATCCAGGTAGTGAAGGAAACCGCAAGAATCGCTACGCTGTCCTCACTACTGAAGGCCGGTCACATCTTGATAACCGTTCAAGGGAGTGATAAATTTGACTGACGAAGTCCAAAAGGACTTCTCTTTCCAATCCTTTATTGGAGCGGAATTGGCTGATGCAGATTTTGAAGGTGCAAATTTACGCCGTGCGATTTTTGATGGTGCTAATCTTGAAGGTGCAAATTTTTCCGGTGCAGATTTACGAAAAGCCTCCTTTGTTGGAGCCAATTTGATGAAAGCGGCTCTAGATGGTGCAGATTTGCGCAAGGCAAAATTTTTGAAAGCCAAACTCTCACTTTCTAATATGCAAGATGCGAAATTAGAGGGTGCTGACATGCGAGGTATCCGAGGCCGATATGCGATTTGGAGGCGGGCAGATTGGTGGAATGCTCGCATGGATGATTCATTGTCAAGGGCGCTTAACAAAAAATGGCCGAGAACTAGAAACGAATGAGCGATAATAAATTCGCTAAAAGATTTCACCTTCCTCTATGAGGAAGGGGAAAATGACTTGATGGTGGAAGAAAGTCGAAAGTATGCCGGAGGGTGTTCCATGTCAATTGAGAAACCGGATATATCCCCCTTTTTCGTCATCTTTTTGATGTTTTTATCTGTATTATCCCCGATTGCTGGCTTCACTGCTGCTGGAGCAGGACAAGGAATCATCACTACCTTTGCTGATGGCAATAATTCAATGTCTTTAATGCTCAACGGTGGTTCAACTAATAGCGATTCAATCTTAGCATTAGAGCAAAATTCAACGGTTAATGACGCAGTTTTTGAAATAAGTTACAGTACAACGTCAACAAGTCCCGGCGATGTCACCTTGGATATTGGAAATGATTCACAATATGAGTGGGCGTGGAACACACTAGGGTATGGGAACCTAGGGGCTCAGACAGAATTTTCAAACGGGTTAACCACCACCAGTGGAAGCATAAATTCAACAGGAAATATAATCGGAGACATTCTTCTTCCCTCACAAGGTCAGATTCAATATGCAGAGATGTATGCCGAATTTGCGCCTGATTATGGGGGCGGGTTCGTAGCAACTGGTGTGATAGATTCTCTTGCAGTTGGTGATACCGATGGCGATGGACTTCCAGAACCAGTATTCCTTCAGCGAACTCACAGTTGGGCAAATGGGACAGTAAGTCCTGCAGTAGGCACATTTGATTGGTCTTCAGGAAATGGATTTTCAGCGATATCTTGGTCTTCAATTTGCGATGGTGCTGGAGAATTAGTTGTAGCCGATTTCAACGCTGATGGTTTGGATGATGTTGCATCATTTGACAACACAAATGCCAGTGCGTGCATGCTTTTTACCCAACTAAATGGAAGTTGGGGGGCCAATACCAATCAGTCACTAGGAATGGGTGCTAGTGGTATTGACAGTGGTGATATGGATGGAGATGGTGATTATGAACTCATATCAATACATAGTGATGGAAATTTGAGAGAATTTGTATTCAACACTCAAAACGGTTCATTTGGTTTAGGGGCAGAATCTACTGTGTCAGCTAATGGGACCGCAATGCAAGCAACTCTTGGAGCCTTAGCAGTTGGAAAATTTTGGGGCTCTGGAAACGACACAGTGGTAGTCGCAGATTCGATGGACGGCCATGTGACTATGTGGAATGTCTCTCAAGGGAATTGGGTTGTTGGGATTCCTGGTTCATCATTTGATTGTATCAAAAGTGGAATGACTACTCTTGATTGGAATGGTGACGGGTTGCTTGATCTACTCGGTAATACCGATATGGGGGTTTGTACAGCCACTTTCAATGGTACAGGCTGGTCAACCAATCAAACAAATGCAGTTCAGTTGGTTAACTATTCAATAGGTGATTGGAGTGGGGATGGAAGCATTGACATTCTCCAACCATTGGAAGGAAGCACTGATGGAAACGATGCAACTCCCACTGGCTATTTGCAGATTCGACCATTTGGGGTGAACGGTACTATTGGTAGCACATCACGAACAATTTTCCCCCACACAGCACCTAAACACGTGTTACTTGCTGATATGGACGGTGATGGGCTGTCAGAACATTTGGTTGCTGCTGGTGAGTCATCGAAGGGACTATTCATTGCTGGTTGGCATACGGTTTCTCTAGACTTTGATATGGATAATAATGCTGAGTGTGATTTAATCGGTTATGCTGGTGATGGCCAAAGTGGGGTTGACAAACTAAATTGGACTGACGTGGGTAATATTTCATTTTCATTATCTCAAACATTTTCCAATATGCCCTATCAGATTGATCTGTATGGTACCCCAATAGCGACCATCAGACCGATGGGTGTTTCAATCGGGGATGGAATAGTTAGCCTCAGTCAAATGAACATCACTTATGATGCAACATTCACAGTTGACATCAATCCGAGTACTGGTAATCTGTCAAATTTGCTGAACTCAATGATGGTCCCGGGTAGTGGGATATTCAATGTCACATTGCCGATAAATTCAGCCTCTTCAGGTGCCTTGACTCTAGAGAGTGTAGCAATTGAATGGGTTGCAGGAATGGCCAATCAGGTCTATCGTGACGCGCCAATTATTCAAAACCAAATTGTGCACTGGGATAATGCAGAAAGTGAGCACATCGTAGTACTATTCTGGGATGACTCAGCGATTAATGAGATGGATTTCCTCTCTTACCAATTATTTAGATGGGAGAGCAGTATAGCATCTAACCTCAATACCCCCCATGAAAGTGGAATTCCTACGAATATGACATTTGATAATGCAGGTGTTTCAGGTAAATCTTGGGATTTTGTTGTTCGTACAGTATATCAGAATGGTGTATATTCTAATTATTCTAATGTTGAGAATGTGATTGTACCCCCTGCACAATCTGCTGATTTGACGGCTCCCGAAGCGGTTGCTTTTGTCAATGCTAGTGATGTTGGTAGTGATGAGGGAGGAGCGATTATTGTTGAGTGGCCAATTAGTAATTCAAGCGATATCGGTTGGTATGCATTATACGAAGATACATCACCGTTTTCAACCATTAGTGGACAGGATGAAATTGCTAATTTCACCGTTTATAATAATTTAACTTCGCATATTTACAACACCACTGCTGATGGTGTGGACCATTATTTCGGCGTGGTTGTCGGTGATTTAGCAGGTAATGTAAATTGGACGGTGGCCTCTTCTGCATCAGCATTTTCACAAAATAATTCAGTGAGAACCTCAGTAGTATCTCTCCTAGTTGAGACTGATGGGGCTGGTAGCCCAGTAGAGGCGACTGCCGGAAACCCACTCATGATTTCAGGTCAACTTACCAGTATGGGTGAGGCCGTTGCTGCAGCGAGTTATTCAATAGAACTCACACCAATTACTCAATTTTCAACAATTACAATTGAAGGAGTAACTGATACAAATGGTAATTTCAGCCATCAATGGAATGATTGGCTTGCCTTTGAATCAGAATATACTGCACTCTGGGGTGACATCACGGTTGAAATCACATACAATGGAGGTGTATGGGGGGTTGATTCACAGGAATTAACAGGATCTACTGCAAGCGATTCATTCACAGCAAAAACAGCGGCAACCCTTTCGTTGACCCCCACAATTTTGCAATTAGATAGTGAAGGCCAAGGAGTTGTTAGTGTTAGCCTAATAGCAGACAATGCCATTGAGCAATCGCTACTAACTGGGATTCCAATAGAATACCATATTGGTAATGAATCGAATCAAGCAACTGGTGATTCAGGGTATGTTACAATCAATAATAATGGTCTAACTGATGTTTCAATTAGTTACCCAATTGGTGGTGAAATAGATGTTAACCTGCTAACACAGCACACTTGGTTGGTGCTTGCGAATGGAGATTTGAGGGCTACACTATTACCACCCCTTGAAGCTGATATACCTGATGGAAACGAAACAGGGGAAATAACTGAGTTAGTACCCCTAAGTTGGTCTTGTGATGATAGTGGATGGGAGATTACTGTGAACGCCTCCAGTGTAACCAATACATGCGTGATAGAAAATCCAAACTCAGTTTTAGTTCATGTGGAAGTATTGATTACAAGCCTTTCAGGGTTAGAAATTAGTGCTATTCCTACATCAGCATCGATGTTTTCGAATTCAAGCAAAAATATCCAAATTACATTGAGAGCCCCACTTGGGACCTCTGCTGATAATTATTCAATTGATGTTGAGATTGTAATGAGTGCTGCTGGTTTTAATGATAGCACACTCATTGAATCACTTATTGTTGCAGTACAATCAGAGCAAGTTATTGTTGGTGGAAATGGCGGTTCACAAAACAATTCAGATGATAATAATCCAAGTAGTTCAGGTATGTCATTTGGGATGATAGGTGGAATAGTTGCTGTCATCATTGCACTTATGTTGGTTGGATTTATCGTACTTCGCAAACTCACTGGTGATGATGAAGATGATGACTTGTTTGATGAATATGATGAACATGGCGGTTACGCTGATTATGATGAAGACGATGAGCCCTCATCAAAGAAGCGAAGTAAGCCTAAGGTATTGCACACTCCAACAAAAATGAGAGAAAAGCCGCAGGAGTGGGCAATGGATGAAAGTGGCTTGCCTTATACTGGTAACAAAGCAGGTACCCGCCCTTCATCTCGCAAACAAAAGCCGAAACCGATTCAAACGCCATCGAATGAAAGTATGGGATCTGAAGAGGAATATGAAGAGTATTACGATGAGCATCAAGAAGAGGATGCCTACACTCAATCAGAAGATTACAAAGTTGACGAAGAGGGAGTAGAATGGTGGAAGGATGAAGTCAACGTTTGGTGGTATCGTTATCCAGATGAAGAGGAGTGGTCTGAGTTCATTGAGTGACCGCTCAGGTTTTTGAGGGAGTGCAGGATGGGTGAGACGACATGAGTGACGAAAACGACAATCATGGATTCCCTTTAGTTTTGCATAAAGACGCCGACCCCGGCTCAACAGGAGGTGTAGCAATTTGTGGATTCTCAAATGTTGGAATGGTGGGGAGCATTGCTACAAGCCATGTAGTCAAAGCATTAGGATTGCAGCAACTAGGTACAGTTATTGACCGGGATTTCCCACCAGTTGCATTGATTCAAAATGAGGTTCCTCAGCACCCAGTAAGAGTTTACCAAGGTAATGGTGTTGGTGTTTTCACCTCGGATTTACAATTCCCAGGTCATACCGATGTCAAGTTTGCTGAGACGGTTCTTGAGTGGTTCAGCGAAGGTGGTTTTGACCGCCTTTTTGTTCTTGATGGGATAGTTACTGGAGAATTAGGTGACAAAGAAGAAGGTGAATTATTTGGGGTATCCTCTACAGAAGCCGGACGAGTGAGATTGCGCAATGCTCACGTTGAACCGGTGAAGCAAGGAATCGTCGCAGGGATTTCTGGTTGGCTACTTGCTGAAGGTGATAGGCGAGGTTTTGATGTTACAGCCTTGTTAGCTGAATGTAATCCAATGTATCCCGATGCGCGGGCAGCAGCAATCGCTACTGAAGCGCTTAGTGATTTGATAGAACTCGATATACCACTTGATGATTTGATGGCGGATGCCCGCAGAATTGAGGACAATGTACGCCAAATGTTTGAACTGTCAAAGAATCTGTTACCTGCTCCTAATGCAGAGTTTGAAGTCAACGATGACGCAGACCCTATGATAAATTGAGTTTGATGCTAGCCTAATAGAAAGGATTCTCTCCGGCTGCATGGTCAGTTACATCACTGATAGATGTGATTTCAGGAATTGTTTCACAAATCATCTTCTCTACCCCGTGTTTGAGAGTGGAATCAACGGCAGAACATCCTTGACAACCCCCACCAAATGAGACAACTACTACACCATCGTTGACATCTACAAGTGATATTTTCCCGCCATGGGATGCGATTGCAGGATTGACCTTCTCGTCAATAACTACCTGGACTTGTTGAGCAATTTCGTCAATCCAGAGAGGGTTGGGGTTTTCAAAATGAAATCCTCCACCCATGAGTGTTTCTTTGAATTCAAGAGTTACGCCTCCCATGTATGGGACACTACTCTCTGCAATGATGACAGTCCAGCCATCAACTTCGAAAACATGATCAGATTCTTCTTGTTCTTTTAGTGGAATTAGTTGTATGTCATATTGGAAGCCATCCCCTGTCCTACCAGTAATGGCGATTTTAAGGGCTAGAGTTTCTTCTTCAGAGTTAGCTGCAAATTCAGCGAGCTTATCTTTAGCCAGTTCAGAAAATGTGAGCAACGGGGGACCCTCCTGAGTACAGGGTCCCCCGCCACATCGTTTTAATCTACGCTTAGGGCAGATTGGCAATCATCCTACTCAAAGTAGGAATCGGCGGCGTAGTAGGCCAAGCCCAATCATTGGTAATGATGAGATCGCTCCACCAGCTGCAGCATCGCCGACATCAATGGTTAGTCCACCATCTGTTT
>Ga0115002_10005973_pt1 | contig 14197 bp, 19 predicted proteins | sample ArcticOcean_MG_C_8_FD_89576 | JGI IMG/M metagenome (GOLD analysis project Ga0115002, IMG submission 89576) | Marine microbial communities from western Arctic Ocean - ArcticOcean_MG_CB11_86 | ecosystem: Environmental > Aquatic > Marine > Oceanic | place: Arctic Ocean: Canada Basin | collected... | reverse complement strand
GCGTGATCCGTCGTTTTTCCCGACTCTTCCTGCGCACCGGCACGAACCTCGAGGCCGTGCTCGTTCAGCAGCAGGACTATGCCCGCGAGATGGTGGCGACGACCGAGCGCGACCTTGTCGGGCTGGAGCAGCGGCTCGAACACAGCTTCGATGCGCTCAAGGACAACCTCGACGGCCGGATCGATCGCACCGCAGACTGGGCGGGCGGACAGATGACCGAGGTTGCGGGAACTCTGGAGGAGCGGCACGAGCGGGCGCTGCACCTGGCGCACAACAGCGTCGTCGAGCTCACCAACGCGCGTCTCGACCTGCAGCAGATGCAGGCCCGGCTGAACGAGATGGCGCGCCGCATGACGGAGCTCGAACTCAGAGGTCGCACCCTGGAGGCGCTTACCCTGAACGCCAGCTCAGAGGCTGTCGACGACTAGCGTTGCTTGGGGATCTTGACGCTGCCGGATACGTCGCTGTGACGAATGCCCCCGGAGCCGTCGCTCTGGACGGTGAAATCGCCGCTGACCGAGGTCACCGAGATGCCGCCTAAGCCGTCGTCGTGGATCATTACGGAGCCGGTGGCGTCGTCGATGTCGATATTGCCAGAGCCGTCGTCCAGCCAGACTTCGCCGCCGATGCCATCCAGGTCGATATCACCTGAGCCGTCGTCGATCGAGACATCGCCGCTGATACGAGAAACGTCGACATCGTCGGAGCCGTCTTCGAGCCGGAGACTGCCGACGCCGCGCACAACCAGGTCGCCGCTACCGTCGTCCACCTCGACATTCATGCCCGCCGGAACGCGGATCTCGAGGTCGATATACGCGTAGCGGCCGCCGCCCCAGCTCCAGCCCGAGATGTCCGGAACGTCGGTTTCGATCTCGAGGCGATCGCCGCGCGGCGTGACGTTGACGTGCATGTTCGCCAGACGGTCGGCGTCGGAAGCGCATGCGCGGCCGGTGATAACGATCTCGCTACCGCTGCCCTCCACCAGGAGGGCGCCCGCCCCTGCGGTGACTACCGTGAGGTCAATGCTTTCGGCGCCGGACGCGAGGTCGATGTCGCGTGCGTGCTCGCAACGTTGCGCGAACGCCGGTTGGGCGTAGACGAGGCACAGGAGAAGAACGGTTCCGACAAGACCCTTACGCATGGCATACCTATGGAGTTGGTGGGTGACCCAATCTGTTAGACGATGCAGACCTGGTGAGGGTTTCAAAACAAATCGGGCGGTGAGTCCTCGTCGCGAGGCGGGGCGGGCTGCGAGCAATAGCGAATCGTGCCGGCGCTGTACGCGATGAAGACTGCGCAGCGCGCCAAAATCGGCGCCCCGATGATGATCGTGGGACTCGTCTGCATGCCCAGCGCTCGAAATACCGGGAGATCGCCCACAAGGGTTTGGAGGCCGGCGAACGATGTGGCGGCGATGGTGAGTTCTCCGAGCGAGCCGGCGTGAAATTCGAACTCCTCGTCGCCCAGTCCTGGAGCGTCGGTAGTGCCAGTGTCGGGCAGCGCCGCGACATCGGGGCACTGCCACCGGCCCGGTTGATGAGCATCTGGCGTGCGCCGGAGTCGAGCAGGGCCGACATGGGCACGTCGTTGACTGACACGCGATGACGGATCAGCCGCGCGCCGATCAGTTCAATGTCGAGCGCCGCGCCCATGGCCTCAATCGCCGCGGGGAAGCAATTGCAACAGGCCGTTGGGCACATCGATCAGTACATCGAAACTGCTGAGAATTTCGGCACCGAGGATGCCGTCGAAGGTTTCCCCGCCGGCCTCGAGCAAGGCCTCTGTGAGCGCAATGACCTGCCGGTTCGGGGCGCGGTAGCCACCCACCGTGAGGGCGTCGACCGTGACGATGCGGGCGGGAGCGCGACCGCTGGCGCCCTGAACCTGGATCGCCTGCCCCTCGTCACGGGCGAACTGCGCCGCCGTTGCCGCGGTGATGGACGTGCCGGTGGCGCCGGTATCGAGCACAAAACGCAGGGGTTCCGCCGCGTCGTTGAGATATACCGGGACGACGAGCCAACCCAGGTCGACCAGCGGCACGTTACCTTGGGCCAGGGCCGGCGTGGGTGCCAGCGCAGCGAGTGCCATCGCAAATGCGCCGAGAGCTCGCCGGTACATTGCGCAGTGGGCCATCAGCCGACTCAGGGGATGGAAAGTCTCGTGCAAATAATCCTGCCAACAGGATAGAGGAGGTGGCTTGCTCACGCCCGGCGCCTCCCCGTACAATATGCGACTGCGCTTCTAGTTCTCGGACAATCCGAAGAAGCGTATCCCGCGCACCCGCGCCAGGGCTGTGCGCGTGTATCCCGCCCCACATTGAACTGGAACGATCCATGTACGCCGTAATTGAGACCGGTGGTAAGCAGTACCGCGTCAGCGAAGGTCAGGTCGTGCGCGTGGAGAAGCTGGACGACGAAGTCGGCAGCAAGATCTCCATCGACGCCGCGCTCGTGTCCACCGATGACGCCGTCCACGTTGGCACACCGACCGTCGAGGGCGCGAAGGTGAACGCTACTGTGGTCGACATCGACCGTGGTGCGAAGGTCATCGCGTTCAAGAAGAAGCGTCGCAAGGGCTATCGCCGCCGTATCGGGCACCGTCAGACATTCACGGCGCTGCAGATCAACGAGATCGTGGCCCCCAAGAAGCGCGCGGCCAAGAAGAAGGCCGAGTCCGCGGAAGGCGAGGAGTAATTCCATGGCACATAAGAAAGGTCAGGGAAGTAGCCGGAACGGTCGTGACAGCAACGCACAGCGTCTCGGTGTGAAGGCCTACGGCGGCGAGTTCGTCACCGGCGGCTCGGTCATCCTGCGCCAGCGCGGCACCCGAATGAAGCCGGGCGACAACGTTGGCCTGGGCAAGGACGACACCCTGTTCGCAAAGATCGATGGGTTCGTTTCCTTCCGCGACCGGGGTCGCAAGGGCAAGTTCGTCTCGGTCCTGCCCGAGGCCTAAAGGCGCCCGCGCGCCTATGTAGGCGCAGACAGAATGTTCCGCGACACCGTTAGAATTCGTGTGCAGTCCGGCGACGGTGGCCGCGGTGCGGTTTCGTTCCGCCGCGAGAAGTTCGTGCCGTTCGGCGGTCCCGACGGTGGCGACGGCGGTGATGGTGGCACGGTGACAATCGTGTGCGACACCGGTATCAACCATCTGGGCGACTTTCGCGACAACCAGCTATTCAAGGCTGAACGCGGTCAACCGGGTGATGGCAACAAGCGGCACGGTCGCAACGGCGAAGACGCCGAGGTCGCTGTTCCCCCCGGTACGCTCGTGGTCGACGCTGATACCGACGAACAGGTCGCCGAGCTTGGCGAGCCGGGCCAGACCGTGAGGCTCGCCGCCGGCGGACGCGGTGGTCGCGGCAACGCCAGATTCGCCACCGCGACGCGCCAGGCGCCGCGGCACGCCCAGCCAGGGTTGCCCGGCGAGTCTTTTTCTCTGCGCCTGGAACTGAAACTCATCGCGGCGATTGGCCTCGTGGGCCGTCCGAACGCGGGCAAGACGACGTTGCTGCGGACACTGACGGGCTCGAAGGGGAAAGTGGCGCCGTACCCGTTCACCACGATCAGCCCGAACCTGGGCGTGCTCGATCTCGGCGGCTACGACCGTGCCGTTGTCGCCGATGTGCCCGGCCTCATCGAGGGCGCGCATCGGGGTGAAGGTCTCGGCCTGCGATTCCTCCGCCACATCGAGCGCACGCAGGCGCTGGTCGTGATGGTCGATACGGCGACCGTAGAGGGTGAGCCGATCGATCACTATCGCGAGGTCTGTTACGAACTCGAGGCGTACAACGCGGACCTGTTGGCCCGTCCGCGAATTCTCGTCGCCAACAAGATTGACCTAGCCCCTTCCGCCGAACGGCTCCAGGCGCTGCGCAGTACAGCCGCCGAGGAGAACATCGAGTACGCCGAGGTCTCCGCCAGCGACGACACGGGTTTGGGCGGGGTCATCGATTGGATCCGGGCACAATGCATTGATACCGCAGGGGTATCCTAGGGGCGCCCACTGGGCGTCGACATACGAAGAATGACGGAGGTCAGTCAGTGGCAGCGAAGCGGGTAGGGGTTTTTGGCGGTACGTTCGATCCGCCGCACCTGGGTCATCTGCTGTTGGCGGAGACGATCCGCGAGCAGTTCGGTCTCGACGAGGTGCTGTTTGTGCCGTGCAACCAGCCGCCGCACAAGGACCGCGATGACCTGACCGCGCCGACTCACCGCTACGCGATGGTCGTTGCGGCGACACTGCACAATCCGGCGTTCACACCGGTGGCGGTGGAAGTCAATCGGCCGGGCAAGAGCTACTCAATCGCCACCGTGACTGCCCTCGCGGCCGATTACGGCCCCGATGTTGAACTGTTCTTCGTCGCAGGGCTCGACTCGATGCTCGACATCAAGAGCTGGCATCGGCCTGAGGAATTGCTCGATAGCTGCAATTTCGTAGTGGTTTCCAGGCCTGGAAACAGTTTCGAGAAGCTGCGCGAGGTTCTTCCCGAGCGCTGCCACGAGCGGATCGTCGATGTCAGTGTCGGTCGGGATCCGGTAGCGGACGGCGCCGGCCTGCGGATCTACCAGTCGGAAGCGGTCTACCTGGCCCTGTCGTCGACGGAGTTGCGCGAGCGTGTTCGCACCGACCGGGGCGTGCGCTACCGCGTTACGCCCGAGGTCGAGCGCTATATCCAGAGCCACGGTCTATACCGCGACGCGGCCGCAGAGACAGCGTCGTGACGGACGAGCCGCGCGAGCAGCAGGACACCGAGCAGGCAGCCGAGCTGGCGGCGGCGCTGCCCGATCCGGTGCGTGAGATATTGGATGTTCTCGATGAGGGCAAGGGCGAGGCGCTCGTGGTGCTCGACATGCGGGAAGTCTCTGGATTCACTGACTTCATGGTCCTGTGCAGCGGACGTAGCGAGCCGCACGTTCGCGCCCTCGCTGATGCCGTCGGTCGCCATCGCCGCGACAGCGGAGCGAAGCCGGCCCATATCGAAGGCCGCTCCGCCGGGGCCTGGATCCTCATGGACTACTTCGATCTGATCGTCCACGTCTTCACTGAAGAGAATCGCGACTTCTATCAGCTCGAATGCCTGTGGCGCGACGCACCGCTACTGGAGTGGAAGCCCGAGCCGCCGGCCGAGGCATCGCCCGAGGCGTGACGGGTCTCGCGTTCTGCTGGCCCGGCAAGACGTCGGCCGCCTATGCCCGGACCGGCCTGGACGACTACCTGGCGCGCATCGAGCACTACCGCAAATGTCGGGTCGTGCTGTCACCGGAGGAGCCTCGCGGTAGCAAGTACAGCACCGAGCACCGTGTCGAGCGCGAGGGCGAAGGCATCCTCAAGCGGATCGCTGGCCTGGAGCCGGCCTGGGTGTGCGCGCTGGATCCCGGCGGAAAGCCCGTGAACACGCGCGATTTCGCCGATCTACTCAAGCGTCAGCTGTATGAAGATGCACGCACGCCGGTGTTTGTCGTGGGCGGGCCGGATGGACTATCCTGTGCGGTCGTCAAACGAGCTGACCGACTCCTGGGCCTTTCGCACTTCACGCTGCCCCACGATATGGCGCGATTGGTTCTGGCGGAACAGGTTTACCGAGCATTGACGATCATCAACGGTCATCCGTACGATCGATAAACGACACTCTGAAGACAGTGAGAGAAGCATGAGGGCGCCGCAGAAGAAGAAGTTGCAGGAACAGTTACTCAGCCGTCGGCGAGAACTGGTGAAGGCACTCAAGACCGGACAGGCGGAAAAGCGTCGTGGTGACGACGACGGACCCCTGGACCTCGCGGATACCGCGACCGAGCTCTGGAATCAGGAGTTCAACTACAGCCTGTCCGAGAACGATCGAGCCGAGCTGGTCGCAATCGACGCGGCTCTGGGTCGGATCGAGGAAGGCGTGTTCGGCGAGTGCGAAGAGTGCGGCGAGGAGATTGGCGACGCACGTCTCAAGGCGCTCCCCTGGGCGCCGCTATGCATCGCCTGCCAAGAGAAAAAGGAAGAGCTGGCGCGACGCGAATAGGCGACCGAATCGGGCCACTGGCGCACCGGACCGGCTCGCGGAAACTTCTGCCGCCGGGCCATCTCATTCGGCATGTCAGCAAGTTGGTCGGCGGTTCTTTCCCACGTGCTGCCGCTTCGCTGTGTCGTCTGCCGGGCGCTGAGTCGCGGCAGCCCTCTCGCCCCATCGCCCTGTGCCCCATGTGCCCGTCAACTGACGGCGTCGGCATCGTCGATCGGGACGGCGGCTGGCCTGGGCGTCACCACGGCCTTCGCGCACCGAGGCGTGGCGCACGACGCGATCCATCGTCTCAAGTTCCAGGGCGCCGTGACGCTGGCTCAGCCGCTGGGGCGGGCCCTGGCCGCAGCACTGGTTGACGTCCAGCCCGGCCCCACCGCCATTGTGCCGGTACCGTTGCACTGGCGCCGTCGCTGGCGTCGAGGCCACAACCAGAGCGTCGCGTTGGCCAAGGTCGTGGCTGCTACACGGCCGGGGTTTCAGCTGTTGCGCGCTCTACGGAAGTCGCGGGCGACACGGCCGCAGGTCGGTCTGGACGGCCGGCAACGTCGCCGCAACGTCATCGGGGCGTTCGTCGTGCGCGCACGACACGCGCATCGCGTCAGCGGCTCCTGGGTGGTGGTGGACGACGTCGTTACTACCGGGGCGACTCTGCGCGCCGCACAGGACTGCCCGCGGCGCGCCGGCGCGGCCGAGCTCACCCTTGCTGCTGTGGCGATGGTCGAGGAGCCCGGAGGCTCAGGACTTGGCGTCGGTCAATCTGGCGACGACGTCGTTGCGTAGCGCTGTAGCCGTGTCGCCGAACCATGACTCGATGAAACGAATGTCGAGAGCAGCGCGCGTGTGCTGGAGGCGCTCGGTGATCGGTGCGACCAGGCTACCCTTCATCGCGGCGAACCCTGCGGGTGCCTTGCCGAGTTGCCGTGCGATCGCGACCGCCCGCGCCACCGTGGTGGCGTGGTCCGCGGTGGTCTCGTCGAGAAGGCCTTCCCCGACCGCATCGTCGGGCGCATAGAGGGCGCCACCGAGGATCACGGTACGCGCCTTGTCGGGTGTCAGCTTGCCGCGCAGGATCTCGGTGACGACTGCAGGCAGGGTCAGGCCGATCGCCATCTCGTTCATACCGATCTTGAACGGGCCCTCGGTTCCGACGCGATGATCACACGCCATGGCCAGCACGCAGCCGCCGGCGACAGCGTGGCCGTTGACCGCCGCGACCAGCGGATAACGGGTCGTCAGCGCCAGGGTCATCAGGATCGAAAAATCCTCCACAAAGGCCGCCATTTCTTCGCGGTCGAGCGTCGCGGTTTCCACCAGGTTCAGCCCGGCCGAGAAGATGTTGCCTTCACCCGTGATTACCGTCGGTACGCGCTCGCGCTTGAACTCGTCGACGAGGGCGGCCACGGAGGTGGGTCCGAGGGCGTTGGCCGCACCGAACTCCATATGCATGATGCGGATGCCGTCGTCGGTCTCTACACGAATCATGATTGCCCCGGAATGGGCCGCGCGATCAGCCCGGCGGCCAGGTCAGGCTGCGACCCGCTAGCAGGTGCAGGTGGATGTGGAATACGGTCTGGCCGCCATCGGCGTTGCAGTTGAATACTGTCCGGTAGCCGCTGTCGGCGAAGCCACGATCATCCGCGACCTTCTGCGCGATCGCGACGAGGTGACCGACAACGCTTTCATCGGCTGCGTCGAGATCGTTGAGCGTTGCGATATGTTGCCGCGGCACGACAAGCACGTGCAGTGGCGCCTGCGGATGGATGTCCTCAAAAGCGATCGCAAGCTCGTCTTCGTAGACGAGGTTGGCGGGGATTTCCCCAGCTGCGATCTTGCAGAACAGGCAGTCGGTCGCCATCGCTAGCCCCAGTTAGTCGCGGAAGCGCTCGACGTGAGCGCCGACGGCCGAGAGTTTGGCTTCGAGATTCTCGTAGCCGCGATCGAGATGGTACAGCCGGTCGATGACGGTTTCCCCTTCGGCGACCAGTCCCGCGAGAACTAGGGATGCGGAGGCGCGCAAATCGGTGGCCATCACGCGCGCCGCGCTCAATGGTGTCGGCCCACGCACCAGGGCGTTGCGCCCGTCGATCGTGATATCGGCCCCCATCCTATGGAGCTCCGGAACATGCATGAAACGGTTCTCGAACACCGTCTCTCGGATCACTGCGCTGCCGCTAGCCTGCGTCATGAGGAGCATGAACTGTGCCTGCATGTCGGTGGGGAACCCGGGGTAGGGCTGGGTCCGCACATCGACGGGCCGCAGTTCACCGCGCGTCACGACGAGCCGGTCGGGCGCCGCTTCGATCGTCGCGCCGCTCGCGGCGACGCGATCGACAACCGTCTGCAGGTGTTCCGTGACGATGTTGGTGAGCTCCAGGCGCTCGCCGATCGCCGCGCCCGCTACCAGGTAGGTGCCCGCCTCGATACGATCCGGCATGACGTCGTGGGTGCCGCCGCCGAGTTCGTCGACACCCTCGATCGTAATCGTATGGGTGCCGGCGCCCTGGATCTTGGCGCCCAGCGTGGTCAGCAGAACGGCCAGATCGACGATCTCCGGTTCCCGCGCTGCATTCCGAAGAGTGGTTGTTCCCTCTGCCAGCGTGGCGGCCATCATGCAGTTTTCGGTGCCGCCCACGGTCGGAACATCGAAGGCGATCTCGGCGCCACGAAGCCGGTCGCAGCGCGCCTCGACGTAGCCTTCCTCGAGATGTAGTTCGGCACCGAGCGCCTCCATGGCGGCGAGATGTCGATCCACGGGCCGCGCTCCGATGGCGCAACCGCCCGGCAGGGAAACCCGGGCGCGGCCTGTGCGCGCTAGCAGCGGGCCCAGCACAAGAAAGCTCGCGCGCATCGTCTTCACCAGATCGTACGCAGCCTCGGAGCCGGTCTTCCCAAGGCCCCGTGTAATCACAGTTCCGGGTGCCGGCCGGCTAACTGACACGCCGAGCTGATCGAGAAGTCGGCAGGTCGTGTCTACATCGCGCACTGCGGGGACGTTGCGAAGACAGACCTCCGCGTCGGTCAGCAGCGTCGCGGCCAACTCCGGCAGCGCCGCGTTCTTGGCGCCGCCAATGGCGACGGTGCCGCTCAGCGTGCGGCCGCCCTCGATGCGCAATTTCTCCATGCGCCGATTTTAGCAGCCCGTGGGACAAGGCTGATGCGCCACACCAGCCTTCTACCGCGGGCTGCTAGGCTCCGTTCGCGGCGCCTGGAGGTGTCTAGCGCCGATAGGCGGTGAGGACTCGCGGTATGCCCTGGAAATCATCGTCGATGGTGATGTTCGCCCAGCGATCGTCCCGCGCCAGGAGCTCGAGCACGGCGTCGGCGCGGCCGTAGCCAAGCTCGAACAGCAGCGGCCGACCTGGTAGCAGCAGCGTCGCGGCCGCGGGGATGACGCGAGCATAGATCTCGGTGCCCTGCGGGCCGGACTCGATAGCGGCCAGCGGTTCGTGATGCAGCACTTCGGGTTGTTCCACTTCGCCGGTCGCAGCATACGGCGGGTTGCAGACAATCGCGCCCAGGCGCTCGCGTAGCCTCTCTGAGGCTGGGACGGCGGCAAGGAGGTCGCTGCCCACGACATCGACACGCTCACCGACCCCGAGCCTCGCCGCGTTCGTGCGGGTCACGCGACGCGGGGTGGGAGCGCGGTCGATCGCGAGTAGCCTGGCGCCGCCGCGCGCCCGCGCGAGAGCCACGGCGATAGCACCGCTGCCGCAGCACAGGTCGATGGCCCAGGGGTGGCCTGGATCCCAGGCAGCGAGCGCCGTCGTGACGAGCTCTTCAGTTTCCGGGCGCGGAATGAATACGCCGGACTCGACGTGTAGCGCGAAGTCGAGAAAATGCGCGGTGCCGATGATGTACTGCAGCGGCTCGCGGGCCAGCCGCCGGGCCACGAGGTCGCCATACGCCGTCAACGTCGTCAACGGAAGGGGTTCGGCGAATCGGGCCAGCAATTGCGCCCGGTCGATTGCGAGCACGTGTTCCAACAGCGCGGTGGCCGCGACGCGCGACGCGTCGATTCCCGTGGCGGCGAACTTGCTCTCCGCGTCGCGGATCGCGGTCGCGATAGTCAGCGGCTCATCTCCGAGGTGCACCGGAGCGGACTCAGCTAGCTTGTGCCGGCTGGAACTCTTCTTCGAGCCGCTGTGCCTCGAATGCGGACACGGTCTGATCGAGCAACTCATCGAGGTCGCCGTCGAGGACCTCCGGGAGCTTGTGCACGGTCAGATGGATACGGTGGTCGGTGACCCGGTTCTGCGGGAAGTTGTAGGTCCGGATCTTCTCGCTGCGGTCGCCGCCGCCGACCATGCCCTTGCGCTCGGCCGCGCGCTCGTTGGCCAGCTCCTGCTGTTTCAGATCGTAAAGGCGCGAACGCAGCACACGCATGGCCTTGGCCAGGTTCTTGTGCTGCGACTTTTCGTCCTGGCATGACACAACGACGCCCGTGGGCTCGTGTGTCAGCCGGATCGCCGACTGCGTCGTGTTGACGCTCTGACCGCCCGGCCCCGAGGAACAGAAGCGGTCGATGCGGATCTCGTTCTGGTCGATATCGAGCTCGACGGCTTTGGCCTCAGGCATTACTGCCACCGTGACCGCCGAAGTATGGATTCGCCCTGAGGACTCGGTCTCAGGCACGCGCTGCACCCGGTGCACGCCGCTCTCGTGCTTCAGGCGGCTGTAGGCGCCTTTGCCCTCGATAACGGCGATCACTTCCTTGAGGCCGCCAGTGCCTGTCGAACTCTCGCTCATGACTTCCACCGTCCAGCGGCGGCGTTCCGCGTAGCGCTGGTACATGCGGAAGATCTCGGCGGCGAACAGCGCGGCTTCCTCGCCCCCGGTACCGGCGCGCACTTCAACCACGACGTTCTTGGCGTCGTTGGGATTCTTGGGCAGCAGCATTCGCAGCAGATCGCCCTCGAGAGCTTCGCGCCTGATCTCCAGGCTGCCAATCTCCTCCGCCGCAAGCTCCCGCATCTCGGCGTCCGACTCTTCGAGAAGCACCTTGCTCTCGTCGATGCCGGTCTGTACGGCGAGCAACTGTCGATAGGAGTCGACGATGCCGTCGAGCTCGGCATGCTGCTTGATGAGGGTCGTGTAGCGGTTGCCGTCCTGGATGACCTCGGGACGCACAATCTCCTGATTGAGGGTCTCGAACTTCGTTTCCAGCTCTTCGAGCCGGCTCAGGACCTGCTGCTGCACGATCGGTCAGCAGCCGCCGAACGGCCGCTTCTCCTCATCAGACATGGCTGCGATAACGTCAGCTCTCGTCCGCGTTCTCGGCTTCCTGCTTGGCCGCTGGCGCGTCGGGGTCGTCCACCTTGTAGAACTTCTCGTACTTACGCTGGAACTTCTCAACGCGACCAGCGGTGTCGACAAAGCGTTGCTGGCCGGTGAAGAACGGGTGCGAAGCCGAAGAAATTTCGACGCGAAGTACGAAATGCTCGACACCATCAATGTCACGAGTTTCGCTGCTCGTCTTGGTGGAGCGGGTCACCAACTCAAAATCGGCTGATCCGTCCACGAAGACGACCGGATGGTAATCCGGGTGGATTCCTTCCTTCATAGTGGGTCCTTCCTCGCGGTGGCAGAGATCGGCTGGGGCATTAGCCGAAAAGGGGAGCGTGCCGGAAAGGGCAACTAGTAAAGATTAGCATGCACACGCTAGTTCTGACGGCCGCCAACTACTCTTCGATGATCTTCATCGAAGCCAGGAAATCGGCGTTGGTTTCGACCTGATCGACCCGTTGCATGAGCAACCGCATGCCTTCCTCGAGGTCGAGCGGCATGAGGATCTTGCGCAGCAGCCAGATGCTCGCGAGGTCGTCCGCGTCGAGGAGGAGCTCCTCCTTACGCGTGCCGGATCGCCGCAGGTCAATCGCCGGCCAAACACGCTGTTCGGCGAGACGGCGATCGAGGACGATTTCGGCGTTGCCCGTGCCCTTGAACTCCTCGAAGATCACCTCGTCCATGCGGCTCCCGGTGTCGACCAACGCCGTGGCGATGATGGTCAGCGAGCCACCCTCTTCGAGCTTTCTGGCCGAGCCGAAGAAACGCTTCGGCTGGTGTAACGCCTTGGCATCGACGCCACCCGACATGATGCGGCCCGACTGCGGGCAGACCGTGTTGTGAGCCCGCGCCAGTCGGGTGATCGAGTCGAGCAGGATCACCACGTCATTGCCCTGTTCGGCGAGTCGACGCGCCTTGTTGATCGCGATCTCGGCCACCTTCACGTGCCGGGCAGCGCCCTCGTCGAAGGTGGAGGCGATGACCTCGCCGGCCACGGCCTTGGCCATCTCGGTGACCTCCTCCGGGCGCTCGTCGACCAGTAGCACCAGGAGAATCGTTTCCGGGTGGTTCGCGATGATGGCGTGGGCGATGCTCTGCAGCAAGACCGTCTTTCCAGCTCGCGGTGGCGACACGATGAGCGCCCGCTGGCCCTTGCCGATGGGGCAGAGCATGTCGATAACGCGGGTCGAGACGTCGCCATCGGCGTGCTCGAGCTTGAACCGTTCTTCCGGGTGGAGCGGGGTCTGGGTGAAGAACGGCTCCGCCTGCGGCGCATCCGTGCCCATGTGATTGATCCGGTGCACCTCTTCCATCGCGAAGTAGCGTTCGCCGTTGGTGCGCGGCGGCCGTATGGTTCCGTGCACGGTGTCGCCGCTACGCAGCTGGTACTCCTGAACGAGCGGCGGCGCGACGTAAATATCATCATCGCTCGGCAGGTAGCTCGTCTCGGGGCCACGGAGAAAGCCGTAGCCGTCGCGCACGACCTCGAGGACGCCCTGGACAGGGATCTCCTGTTCCAGGGCGGCGAGTACAAGCCGTGTCAGTCCCTGGCGGCTGCGTTCGACGCTGGTGTCGATCTCGAGCTCACGCGCCACGCTCAGCAACTCGACGATTGTTGCCGAGCCGAGCATGGCGGCGTCGTGCGACGCTGTGGGCCTCTCGGACTCCTCGACCGTGGCGGCCAGGGTGTCGTCCATGAAGTGTTCCTTCGTTTCAGCTAACGGCGGTTTCGTTCGGCGCCGCGGCGGATGTGGTGGTGTCCTGCAGCACAGTGCGGATTGCGCTCCACAACTCATCCCGACCCATGCCGGTCGTGGCGGAATACGGGATCGGCTTCTGGCCGGCAGGTAGATCGAGGGCGCGTACAAACATCTGGGCCGCGCGCGCCGACTTGTTGCGTCCGAGCTTGTCGGCTTTGGTCAGGACGTAGAGCGACGGAATGCCCGAAGCGCGCGCCCATTCGATCATCTGCTGGTCGAGTGGCGTGGGGCCGTCGCGACGGATATCGAGCAGTTGAATACTCAGGAGAAGGTTCGGGGACTGTTGCAGGAACTTCTCGATAAGAGGCGCCCACTGCTCCTCGCGGATCTTGCGCGAGACCTTCGCGTAGCCGTATCCGGGCAAGTCGACGAAAGCACAGCGGCTTTCCTCCAGTTCGACCCGATACCAGTGGATCAGCCGCGTGCGTCCCGGCGCCTTGCTCGTGCGGGCGAGCTTCTTCCGCCGCGTGAGCGAGTTGATCAGACTCGACTTGCCCACGTTGGAGCGGCCCAGGAACGCGATCTCCGGAGTCGCCTCGTCGGGGAAATCGCCGGGGCTCGCGGTCGTGTGACCGACGCTGATGTCTTTGATTTTCACGGTTGTTGCCGCAAAGAAGGACTCGCGCAGGGATCGGTGGAACCCTGTCGGACTAAGCACAATGCCGATGAATAGCGGCCTGCCATGCTTTGGCAGCCGCGGATTGCTTGCTGAACGGGAGGTTCGCGGTTGGCCGGTCAGTGGGCCAGCGGCGGCTCCATGGCGTCATCCGTTGCCGTGGGCGGCAGAATGTCCTCTGCGGGCACCGGAGTGAGGGGGGAAACGAGCGCCACTTCCAGAACTTCATCCATGGTGGAAACGAGATGGACGCTGACCTTCTCCCGGATATCGTCGGGCACGTCGCGTAGGTCCTTCTCGTTGTCCCGCGGCACTACGATGGTGTTAATTCCGAGCCGGTGAGCCGCGAGGATCTTCTCCTTGAGGCCTCCAATCGGCAGCACCTGTCCGCGCAGCGTGATCTCGCCGGTCATGGCGAGGTCGTTGCGGATGGCGATCCCCGTGAGTGCCGAGATCATGGCCGTGGCCAGCGTGATTCCGGCCGACGGACCGTCCTTCGGAATGGCGCCTTCCGGCACATGAACG
>Ga0115002_10005972_pt1 | contig 14198 bp, 11 predicted proteins | sample ArcticOcean_MG_C_8_FD_89576 | JGI IMG/M metagenome (GOLD analysis project Ga0115002, IMG submission 89576) | Marine microbial communities from western Arctic Ocean - ArcticOcean_MG_CB11_86 | ecosystem: Environmental > Aquatic > Marine > Oceanic | place: Arctic Ocean: Canada Basin | collected... | reverse complement strand
TAGGTTGTGGGGTCTAAGGTTATAGTGAAAGTTCCAGCCCCTGAAAATTCTGCTTGTACGATATCTCCATTTTCGTCTAAAAAGGAAACTCGAGTAATCTGTCCTTCCTTCGCCTGAACTGTAATGGACTCTCCCGTTAACAAAATCTGGTCAAAGACGTTTCCGTTAGGGTGATGGATATTCTCTCCAGCAATTTCTCCCGAGCCTTCCGCAATCAGGGATTGCCTGCCTGACCAATCCGAATAATGGGGGGATGGAACATTATAACCCATTGATAGTGCCCCATCAACACGAACGATAGTATTACTTAAAAAAAGAATCAGACATATAAATAGCCTTATAGTTTTCATATGTGAATATCCTACTCTATAATAATTTCAATGGCAACTTCTTTATCCCTCCACCGCATACAAGGTAATGGATATATTAGAGCCGTTCCGCTGTTTATGAATTACCCCCCCGTACCCCCTAAAATATCAGGGGAAAGTAATCAATTTCATCCAGCGTTATCCTTGGATATTGGTGAATCTGTTATCAGTACCGTTGTCAGTTTAGCATAATCACACAAAACTAATAGTCATAAGAAAATGATATACAACAAGGTATAGTTTTTTGATTATTAAGATCAATCAAACTGTTCAATTGAAGGGCCATGGTAATTAGGTCAAAAGTCGAAGGGCGAAAGTCGAAGATTGAAAAATTGTTAATTTTTCAGTGTTAGGTGTCAGGTTTTAAGTGTTATGTAAGAAAAAGGATTCTAAATGGAGTCGTCTAGTAAAATAATCTTCTGTTTTGATCTTCGACAAATTTCCTAATCTATAAATCCGAATTCTTTTAAAGCGGGAACCCAGTGTTTAAACCTCGGGTTGTCTTTGGCATTTTCCAACCACTTGTCATAACAGGGTTGTTCGGGAAAGAGCTCCTTAACGATATCACGTGATATCTCGGCATCCACTAATACCGCGTCCTTCTCCTCAGCTGTTTTAGGATAAGCGCAAAAATTGAAACTGACCATGCGTCTGCCTTTTTCCCCAGCCCAGGAAGCATGCCAGAGTCGAGAATCAAAAGTTATCATGTCACCGGGTTCAGATTTACATACGAAAGCGGGGATATCATTGATCCCGAGACCCGATCTTTTTAAATAAGTAATGTCAGTTGCAACGCTGGAACCTTTCAAACCGATACGGTGGAGTTGCTCGCTAAATTCAGCTTTATGAGACCCGGGAATAACGCGCAGCGCTCCACTATTCCCGTCAATGGCTGGTGAATATAAAAGAAATTTAGCTCCCTTAAAATGATGATTGTCCAAATCGGGATGCCACTCCGTGCGATTTCCATTAAAGAGATTGCAGTTCGTACTGATACCAAAGGCATCTTCACCCAGCAGCTGTTCTGCCGCTCCAACTATACGCGGGTCTTCGATAAGACTGCTTATGTATGAAATCCGAGGATTTAAATTTGACCAGTTAAATTGACCGCGCTCACCCGCCGCTTTTTTATTATGGCTCAGGGTATTGGCCATACCGATTTCATAATCTTCATTTATTCTATCCATCTCTTCAGCGCTGAACAGTTTACGGCGCATGAGGAAACCAAATATCTTGAAATGTTCAATTTGGGAATCGGTGAGGACGCGTTCAGTTGTATGCATTGATTTAATCATAATTCCATAGAATTTATACTGTCAGCATTATGCGGGTGAGATTATCTGAATATAAGTAATAATCTATATGCAGTACGCCGTATGTCAAAAGGAACTATAGGTTCAGGGTTAAGCTCCCGTCGGCTTAATAGCTAAAACTTCGCAGCGGCCACGACGGAGCGTACTGACGAAGACGAAGAGGAAGAGATAGGCAAAGATTAAAAATCCCTGTGCTACACACTTGACCGATTTTCTCATGTGATGGTAATTTTGTTAAAGATGAATTACACAATCACTTTTAAATCGTAAATTTATGAGTAAAAATCGAATTCAAAGTATTCTCGATAAAGTAGGTTCCATCGCATTTCCAGGTGTCTATGATGCGCTCTCCGCGAAAATCGCAGAGCGGGTAGGATTTCCGTTGGGATTTGTCTCCGGCTATTCGGTGTCGGCGTCGGAGATTGGTGAACCGGATATGGGATTGTTAACGCAGACTGAAATGAAGGACCGCTCGCGCCACATATGCGAAAGCGTGTCCATCCCGATCATAATTGACGCCGATACTGGCTATGGGAACCCACTAAATGTGTTCCGCACGGTTAATGATCTCATAGCCGCGGGTGCGGCGGGTTGTTTTCTCGAAGACCAGGTCTGGCCTAAAAAATGCGGTCACATGCACGGGAAGAAAGTAATCGAGCGCGAACAGTATTTAGACAAGATTCGAGCTGCCGTAGAGGCGCGTAATGACCGTGATTTCTTTATCGTCGCGCGCACCGACGCGGAGGCCGTGATCAATCTGGACGAAGCCATTACCCGGGTAGAAGGCGCCCGCGAGTTAGGTGCAGATGCCAGTTTTGTCGAAGCACCGGGATCCTTAGAGCAACTGGCGGAGGTGGGCCGACGATCTCCCGCACCTAATGTCGCCAATATGATCGAAGGGGGAAAGACGCCAGTACTGCCAAAAGAACAACTGGCGGAAATGGGATTCCATCTCATTCTCTATCCCCTGGCCGGTCTCTATGCAGCCGCGCAATCGATGCGTGTAATATACGAGAAGCTTTATAGCGAAGGTACTACCCTGGGGGAAGATGATCGCCTTATGAATTTTAAAGCTTTCAATGAGCTAATCGGCGTTGAAGATAAATATGCTATGGCAAAACGATTCGGGGAAAAATAAGCGCTAAGATAAGAATATCTAAGCTACAAAACAAATTTTAAAAAAATGACAAACCGTATTAATAAAGTCATAGAGCTACTGGAACAAAATCAACCGGTTTATTATACCGTCGCTCCGGATGTAAGCTACGAAGGCGGCAAAGCATTAGCTAAAACCTTTGCCGACTATATTCAAGTTAGCATGGAGCACAATATTTATGACATGAATGCACTCGGTGCCTTCATGCAGGGTCTGATCGACGGCGGTCCGACTGCCAGCGGTCATCGCACCCCGGCGGTATGTATCGACTTGCCACTTGAAGGTTCCAGCGAAGCCGATGTTCGCGCAAACGCCTGGATGTATAAACAAGCCCTCTGTCAGGGTGTACACGGCGTAATCTTGTGTCACGCGGAATCACCCGACGCCGTTCGAGCCTTTGTTCAAGCCTGCCGCTTTCCCTTTCAAACCGCGGGTATGAAAGAGGGTGATGAACCGGGGCGACGTGGAGCAGGGGGACAAATGAGAGCCGCCGAAGTTTGGGGTATTCCACCCGATGATTATCTGCTAGTAGCTGACCCGTGGCCGTTGAATCCCAAGGGTGAAATTATGCTCGGTCTGAAAATTGAAAATAAGCGCGCCCTCGCCAATGCGGAAACCACAGCCAAGGTGCCAGGTATTATTTTTGCTGAATGGGGACCAGGTGACATGGGCATGTCATTAGGCTACCCCAATGCCCACGACCCCCCCTACTCGCCGGATATGGAGAAGGCACGCAATACAGTTAAGTCCGCTTGTCAGAACGCGGGAATACATTTTCTCGAAGGTGCCCATACGGACGACGTGAGCAGTAAAATTGATGAAGGTGTAATGTTTATGAACTGTTATGATCACGAAACAGGTGTAAAAACCGGCAGGGCTCATACAAAACGGACAATGCCTGTTTAGTTTCAAAATAAATTAACCCGATTATAAATGATAGAAACAAATCTCACCGATAAAGTTGCTGTTATAACGGGCGGCAGTGAAGGAATTGGAAAAGCCATCGCCAAAAAACTGGCGGAGGAAGGGTGTCGTATCGCCATTTGTGCGCGTCGCCCAGATGTGCTAAATGAGGCCGCGGAAGAAATTCGTGGGCAATCTGGGGCACAAATACTCGCCATTCCTGCGGACGTAACTGTTGAGCAAGACATCCATCGATTTCTCAAAGCGGTGATCGCTGAATATGGCGATATTGATATACTGATCAATAATGCAGGGCGATCGGCAGTCCATTATTTCGAGGATGCCACGGAAGCGATATGGCAGGAAGATTTTGACCTCAAATTCTGGTCAGCTGTGCGCTGTTCCCGCATCGTGGTGCCCGGGATGAAAAAGAAAAGGAACGGCAGTATCATAAATGTCACCCACCCCGGCGGCAAAGCCCCCGGTGCGCAATCGATGCCAACCTCCGTGAGCCGCGCTGCGGGTATCGCTTTCACCAAGGCGTTATCACACGACTTGGCGCCTCATAATATACGCGTTAACACAGTCTGTCTGACAAATATTATTACCGCCCAGGGCATGCGTGCCTGGAAAACGAAAAACAGTCCGCTCAGTTACGAAGACTGGTGCGTTGAGCAAGGCAAAAACGTTCCTCTCGGACGCCTTGGAGAGGCCAGCGAGGTCGCCGACCTGGTAACTTTCCTCGTATCCGACCGGGGTACATTTATCACCGGCGCATCGATTAATATCGACGGCGGGACAAGCGCTACGGTTTAACATTTTTCAATGGAAAGGTGTTAAGTTTTAGGCTTAATTAATTATAATATGAAGCGATCTAAACACACTATTCTTCTCGTTAATACTGGTAAGCAAATTTTATTTACTGACCAATGATCTCTGTATAGTAATCATTCCCTAGCTTATATTATTTGGACTGTTTATTCTATCCATGAACTTAAAATTCCATCACCACACGCTGTATCTGATTATCCTGTCCGGAATTGTATTATATCCGATTGGTGAAGCATTGAGCCAATCCCCCGAGACAAACACTGCTGAAGGCTATTATATTCGCGGGATGAAATATCAATTGGGTAAAGGGGTGCAACAAGACACAACGGATGCGATAATATGGCTGCGTAAGGCTGCTGCCGAAGGCCATGTTAAGGCGCAATATAATTTGGGTGTTATTTATTCCAAAGGGGCAGGAATCGAAAAAGATATTAATGCCGCGGCCAATTGGTTTTATCTGGCCGCTGAGCAAGATCATCCCAAAGCACAGTATTATTTAGGGTTATTTTACGGTAAAGGACATGGTTTACCTCAAAGTAATAGCCTGGCTGCAAAATGGATGATTAAAGCGGCCAAACAGCTCCACTCGCAGGACACTTACAAAAAAGCAGCAATATGGTGTCGCCGCGCCGCAGATGACGGTGAGATTTTTGCCATCGAGACATTAGGCGATTACTTCAGCCAGGGAAATGGCGTGAAGAAAAACGCCGTGAAAGCATCCACATGGTATCGAAAAGCCGCAGAACAATTTGATGGCAAAGAATATTATAAAGAAGCTGCACGTTTCTATCATAAAGCGGCAGACCTGGGTGACGCAAATTCACTTTATAAATTGGGTTTATACTATGACGAGGGACTTGGAGTATCTCAGAGTAGAGAAGAAGCGGAAATTATGTTTAACGCTGCGGCAGAAGCTGGTGGTGCCGAACTAAAGTTCGATGTCGGCATGCGTTATACTGAAGGTTTGGGCGTGCCATTGGATAATGATAAAGCGCTGTTCTGGTTAAATAGCGCTAATGATTTTGGTCATCCGGAAGCACAAGAAAATATATACAAGCTGATTGGTGAACCCTCTGAAGAAGCTGAACCAGTCGAAAAGCCATTGGACGAAGCTGTCGAAGAACCCATTGTTGAATCTGTAGAAGAACAACTTGATGAACCGGTCACAGAGCCCATTGCTGAAATTGTCGATGACCCCGTTGTCGAAACTACCAAAAAACCGGTTGCAGAAATAATTAGCCCAAATGTCGATGAACCGATCGAAGAACCATTAAAGGAAATTACACCTACTGAATCACGGGGTGAAGAAATTAAAACATTAGGTGTAATTGAAAGAGACCAGATCCTCTACTTGAGTAAGGAAATAAGAGTTAAGGGCACCATATACTTAGACAGATACTATGATTTCGGATATTATGATACAGAATTTACCCATGTTTCATTCAAATTTATAGACGATAGTTATTCCTTTGCTTATCTCTATGGAGATAAAAACTGGTCGGGAGCTGAAGACCTAAAGGATAAAACAACAGACGCTGGCCCTCAGACCGGCACCTTTAATTTTATTATTTATCGCAGTCGCTACGCGGAAAGTTCCGCCATTCTCGCTGAATTAATAGATTACACTTTAGACTCTGAATAGAACCTAGTGTCAATGGGCGAAGGCTATACCTGAATTTTTTCTATTTCCGCATTCACCCAGCTAAGACTGAACCACTTACAGTCAATCCGCCACTACTCAGGCGGTTTGTAATTGTTCGATGATTTCCGGGTTATAATAGTACCCTTCAGCCATCATAACAGCAATCGCTATCTTTAAAGCCTCTACTCCCTCGGATTTATCTAGAACGCCATCTGCTCTTCCCGCAACAGCCATACTGATCGTATCGAGGGTTAAAAATCCCGAGTAAATAAGAACTTTTATTTTAGAAAATTTAGTTTTTAGCGGCTGCAAAATATCAAGACCGTTTTCACCCGGTAGCATTATATCTACAATCGCAATATCGGGTTGCTCTTCCGGACTTAAGTTTAATACATCGCGCCCGTTTTGGCTTGTCCCCACAAGTTCAAGATCCGGGAAATAGGTATCGACGATTCTCGCGACCATATCACATATCATCGCGTCGTCTTCTATGATATATATTTTTTTAATGGCTCTACGCTTCCTTGATTTCACCGATTACATTAGCATTCTGACCTAATGTAAAACCTTCATTTTCATACGAATAAAAATGCGTGTAATAATTTTTTATAGTTATTATGAACATTCTCACCCCGAATAAAAGCAAATTTATGGGACTAACTTCAAGTTATCACCTAATAATTGCATAAATTAAAAAAATCAGCTTAAAGCATTCATTCCTTCCATTAGTATAAATTTTATGAAATACGCATACACTCTACTCATTAATTCCAGATATGTCTTGGCAGTTATTCGATTTAGTACATTTAATGAATTGAGGAGAAAATGAATTATGGTTGAAACAAAAGAGATCGATGTAACAGAGATTTTTAGTCACTTGCCACCCAGCAGGTGTGGCGAAGCTGATCGCCGTTATGTTAACGAGGTGCTTGAAGCCGGATTTGGAAACTGGGAATCAGCGGACATGCTTGAACGTTTTGAGGCGGCGTTCGCCCAGAAGTTTGGCGTCCCTTATGCTATTTCGCAGAATTCGGGATCTGGCACCCTACTCTCCTGTTTACTCGGCGCTGGTGTTGGACCGGGTGATGAAGTAATAGTCCCGACTAATACGATGGCGGCCACCGCTTTTGCCGCTATCCAGTGTGGAGCCGTACCAGTATTTGCTGATAGTGACCCGCGTACTTTCAATATCGATCCGGCTGATGTCGCACGAAAAATTACCCCTTTAACCAAGGCAATCATTCCCGTTCATATATTTGGTTTACCAGCTGATATGGACCCTCTCCTGGCTTTAGCAGAGAAACACAATTTAACCGTCGTTGAAGACAGCGCTCAATGTTTTCTCGGGAGATACAAAGGCCGGATTGCCGGCACCATTGGTCACGCGGCTAGTTTCAGTTTTCAGGGCTCCAAGCATATGACCTCCGGTGGTGATGGGGGAATGGTTCTCACCTCCGACAAGGAATACGGCGGTAAAATCCGTAAAGCTGCAGTCCAAGGTTATCGTACACTTACAGCAAAGCCCGGCGAGACAATGATCCCACGCGATGAGCGACAGGACTGGGGATATAAACGACACGATAGCCTCGGCTATAATTTTCGCATGTCTTCTATGCAGGCTGCACTGGGTATGGGTCAACTTGAGCGGCTTGATTATCTCGTCGCCGCGCGCCGCTACATTGCGTCGCAATTTGACGCCGTAATTAAAGACACAAAATGCAGCTGGCTCATTCCACCCGTTGAACCCGAGGGATTAGTTCACTCCTATTTTTCCTATCCCATTATTCTCGATGAAAAAGCCCTGGGCGTGGACTGGCACACCTTCCGCAATAAGTATATCGAACTGGGAGGCGATGGACTTTACGGCATGTGTTCACCCGTACACCTCGAGCCTATTTTTCAGACAATGACATTTTATGGATCACCGGAGCGATCGCCTCACTTCGATACAAGGTATAAAGGTGACGTAAAAAGCTATCACGAGGGAGATTGCCCGAATGTAGAATCCTTCCAAAAGCATATTTTTCTTTTTAAAACGGGTATGCAGACCCTCGAGAAGATTGAGAGGGAAGTGGACACATTACGCGCGTCGATCGAATATTACGCTTAGGTCGAGACGCAGGTTCTTCACCTGTATTCAATCCTACAATTCTATCCTCACTTCCTTTAGTTTAGGCGAACCACAGGCGTAGGGAGAAACGAAGGTGGCTTTATATTGCAGCCAGCGAGAGGCCGTTGATATGTCCCTAATTTCATCCCCTGAACTTTCAAAATATGATCCCTCTCCCGCCGGCCCCATCCACGCTGCAGATGCCAACGCTTCTTCCCTCACGGCTGAACGCAGTTGAAACTTCAATTTTAATAGAGCCGACTCTTCGCCTACCCATTGAATGCTGCGGGGCCGCTTATCTCCCATCTCATAGGCAGGGGAAATATAATGTTCTACCGGTTCCCGGGTATAAGAATTCCCACGATCAAAGGTAGTCATCGCATGGGGTCCCAATCCTGGTATGCCCGTCATCCTGCCAGGTGAAAACCCCTGGGGACTATTCCAGTAAATCAATGAGTCTACTTGGTGCCCGATATCGTTGCGATGGCAGCCAAGGATGATATCGATCCAACCATCACGGTTCAAATCCACCTGGGTAACCGCACCGGCGGCGTATCCTGGAAGGTCTACGGGATTATCGAAGTCCAGCTTTTCACCATTGCCGTAAAATAATTGAACCGGTGGTGTCCTCGAGGTGGGATTGGCATAAGCCGTTGCCAGAAGGTCGAGATCGCCATCGTTATTATAATCCGCAACCCCGGTGAACCCACCACTGTAGCCAGCAAGCAACTCCTGCACATTATCAGGTTGATAGCCATCGGGACCGCCGAAGAAGATTCGCAAGGTATCTTTATAGCGCAAGCGATGGCCGAGAATCCCAACAATAAGATCCAGCCACCCATCATCATTTATATCAGCCAGATTAGGCGTTGCCGCATCTAAAAGACCATGGCATGGCACTTTGATCGTACGATCGTCTGAGTAGCCTTCAGAATCACCTGTATATATTAGTATAAAATCTCCTTTATCGTGGAATAAAACGTCAAGATAGCCATCCTTATTGACATCACCGATGACCGATCGGATTCCCGCGCATTGAAGGGTATCCATTCGTGATTCAGAAAATCCGTTTGCCGAACCATAAAAGAGTGGTGAAGGTTTGTATTCACCCGAGACGCCAGAAGCAACGGCAAGCAAATCAAGGTATCCGTCGCGGTTAAAATCAGCAACCTCCATATCAGCGTGATGTCCCTGGGTTGATAAGTCGACAAATCGATCCTGTCTGGGCCCCTCCTTGCTTCCTCCAAAGATACGAACTCCATCAGGGGTACTAAAAACCACTTCCGGAAAACCATCCAAATCGAGATCGGCAATAAGAGATATACCGCTATTTTTATTGTGAAATTCTAACCGATTTTCGATTCCGTACTCAGCTTTCTCATTGCCCAAATAGATATAGGAAGGCACGGAATGGACATGACCGTCATAAACGTTATTGAATATTACCTCGGGGCGACCATCTCCATCCAGATCACCAACCGTATTACCTACCACGCCGAAGGTGGGAACCCAGCTCGCTTCTTCAATGGAAAAACCATTCGGCCCATTCCAGAAAATTGCAGACTTAGTTTTAAATTCATTTTCCTCGTAATTTTTACTGACAATAAGATCTGAGTGATTATCGCCGTTCAGGTCCGCGGCTGTAACCCAACGGGCATGTTTAATGGGAAGTTTCATTTCAATGTTCGCAAGATCCTTACCGTCCCTGATTTGCACCCCTTCCGAGGTGGCGATAATTAATTCCATTTGGTCGTCTTCATCGACGTCAGCAATTTCGATACGAACGACATTCTGTGAAAATTCGCCGGTTTCACCCTTTGCTTCAATGATCAAAGGATTACTGGTATCTATGCCCTCATCTTCATTCCAGAAGATCTTAACCTGACCACTACCACTAAATGTAATATCCGTATTTCCGTCACCGTTGAGGTCTTCCAGTATCACTTGCCTTGCGCCGTAAGTCGGTAATATCAGAGGTGATTCGCTATCGACACCTTCCGCTGTTCCCCAGAAAACTTTCGACTCGGTGTTTAAAGGCAGATTCCTTTGGCCCGCGCGATAACTACCTGTAACAATTTCAGGATAACCATCTTTATTTAAATCAGCTGTCGCGATGGAGAGCGCTCCGGTTGCGATCATATTGTATCGCTCGCCTTCGTCTTTAAATTCACGGTTCGCGCCTTGAAGATAAACATGAACCGGCCAGGGCACGGCAGGATTGTGATTGTCTCGCCAGGCTGATGGGAAAATCAGATCCAGGCGACCATCGCGGTTAATGTCTAAAACCGCGACGTCGTAAGCACCAATTGTCGGCAAGTCAGTCCGGCTTTCTTCCGGCCCATCCGGTCCTCCCCAATAGATATAAGAAGGTAATTCAGAAGTCACCCCATTATATGAATTAACCGTTATGAGATCCTGGTATCCATCCCCGTCCACATCGGCAACTCGGCTCATCCAACCACTGTCTGCAGACATTTCATAGCGCTTCCAGTTTTCGCCGGGCCCATCATCTACAATGTAACCCCAGGTAGGACCACGCTCGATTTTATCATGATCATTACAAAGAACGAGGTCGACATAGCCATCGTTGTTCACGTCATAATGGTTAATCATCTCAATCGTGCCCTTGGCATTGACGTATAGATTAGCGCCCCCGTTATCAAAACTGCCCTGAGAGAAGTCGGCATATCCGCCATGCACCCAATATTCTGTCGGCATGGCGAGATCAGTTTTTTTCGGTTTTCGCGCCTTCGAATAAAGCGGTGAAAAGATAAAAAGGGAGCTGAGGATTATACCAAGCGTAACGACCTTTACCTTCGACCCTTTGTGGTTAGGTAAGCAATATTCATTTTTTTCAAACATAAGGTTCTCCCACTATTAGATATTATTAGACACCATCCTTTGAAGCTTTAATTAGAGTGAAGCATACTGGCGTATAGACAAGGTAATGACGAAATCTTCAGGATTCAACTCTTACATCCAATTCACAATACCGATTTCATTAAGCAGCTCCTCGTCTCCGTAGTACCAACCGCTTCTCCCTCTTTGCATCCAGCGAATGTTCCGATTCTTATTTAAGATAAAAATACTGGGAGTAATTTCTTTTTCGCTCATATCCAACCCCAACGATTTGGTAATTCGCAGTTTTTTATCTTCAATAAAGGGATAGGGAAAGCCGGTGTTTTTCTTAATCTCTAAAAGTTCATTTTGCGGTCCAGGCGATAGGACAAGAAAGGTTACCCGGTCGGTATTGATCAAATGCAAGTTATCTTTAAGGCGAATCAATTGTTCCTGGCAAACAGGACACCAGGTGGCTTTTAACGTCACCACAGTAACCGTCTTTTCCCCCGCAAGTTTGCCTACATCAATAAGTCTCCCATTAATATCTGCGATTTTCTCGGGGAATTGGGCTTGAGGTAAACTATCAATTTTCTCAGCTGATGCTACGACGACGAACAGGAGTAGAAGAATGGAAGTTTGTAAGAATGCATAATACATTGAAAAAAACTCACACTTCCTTAACTCAAAACTGTTCACTATCTAGATTATACACGAATCTTCATCGAACTCAAGGTCGACCGTAGCATGTTTAACGGACAAATTCTGGGCAATCGATCTAACCTCTGATTTTACCGTTTTGATTTCATCTCGAGAGATCGTAGGTTCGACAATGAGGTGGGTAGTAAGCACATTGTCACTTCCATCAAGGGACCAAATATGTGTATGATGGGACGAGATAACTTTATCTATGGACTGCAATGCGAGCTCGACTTTGTCCATATCGATATCTGAGGGAACACCCTGTAGAAATAGGAGCAGTGTTTTCTTTAAATTGATCAGAACATTATAGAGAACATAAAGGGTGATAATAATGGAGAGAATAGGATCCAGGATATAGAGATCTTTTACTAAGAGGACGATACCGACGATGAGTATAGCGACCCACCCGATTACATCTTCAAGCAAATGCCAGGTAATGACTTTTTCATTCATGCTTCGGCCCTTGCTAACACGCAGTGCCGCGTATCCGTTTACACCTATTCCGACAATAGCAAAGAGAAGAATACCCGTGGCATTGGTTTGTTCAGGGTTGATTACTCTGGGGATGGCATAGGAGAGAATGATTAACGATCCCGCGATCAAAACGATCGTGTTTATGAGTGCCGCGAGGAGTGACAAGCGTCGGTATCCGTAGGTGAACTGTCTTGTCGCACCTTTTTCCGAATACTGCTCCAACCCCCAGGCCATCCCCAATGACAGGCTGTCTCCCAGATCGTGCAATGCATCAGAGGTGATGGCCAAACTATTAGTCATAAAGCCACCGATAAGTTCAAAAATCGTAAAGCCTAGGTTCAAAAAGAACGCTAACTTAATGTTCTTAATGCGATTGGATGCACTATGATGATCGTGTGTCACGTCCCATTTATTGTTGAAGGAGATTTATCCTATAGCATTAGTCGACCAATAACCCTATCAGGAAAAATGCCAGTTACTGAGAAAAAAGCAATTAAGGGGTCCACCTTCGACCCTGTTTTTCCTCCGTATTTGCGTTGAGGGTTGCGCCAAGTCCAGTCCCACCGGGAAACCACAACCGTCCATTTTCGATCCGTTCTGGTGGAGAGAGGATATCCGCTCTCCACGAAATTTCATTAACCGCATGTTCTAATAAGTAGGCATCCTTAACCGCAGCTGTGGCGTGCGCACTCGCCAATAAAGAGACCGGGCCTGAAGGGCAATGTGGAGAATACTTACCACCCGCAGCAATTATTGCCTGGCCCACTCTCTGTGCTTCAGCAACACCCCCACAAAACTTGATGTCCGGCATCACTATATCACAGGCCCTGCTCGAGATTAATTCCAAAAATTGTGACTTCCCATATCTGCACTCTCCACCTGCCATAGGAATAGAAATAGCTTTTAAAATTCGCGCCATGGCTAGATTGTTTCCTTCCGGTATGGGTTCTTCAAACCACCCGATTCCAATTTCAGCCAATTTCTCAAAAATGATCAGCGCTGTATCTTCATCAAATCGTTGATGACAGTCAACGAGCACTGTTATATCTTTACCAACGGTACGTTTTATTTCCGCCACACGCTGTATACCCGCTTCCGCATATTTGAGTTTATCAGCTATCGAATCTTTAATCGCTACTTCATCGAAGGGCGCGCACTTTATAACATTGAAACCATTTCTAACCGCCAGTTCAGCAGCATGGGCAAATGCACCCGGAGAACGGTTCCCTAAGAGCGACCTATTTATATTCGCATACAACGGAATGCTTTCACACGATTCACCGCCTAAGGCCTGAGTCAGACTCACGCTTTTATATTCTGATTGAAATTGAGATACGGCGGTGCGCAGCGCACTGACCGCGCAGGCAAGGTCAAGTTCCGCTTGAATCTTTTTATCAACAAGACCGAGAAGACCGGGTATATCCTCTTCTCTCTCTACCGCCTCTCCTCGAATTTTCTCTACCCCCTCAACCAAATACTTAACCGCATCGCCCCTGCTACCCGTCTTCATTAATTCTACCACACTGATTATTCCATTATCGTCTCGGAATAAGGCGTGCACCCATTCCGTGCGGACGGTCGCAGGGTAGGCGACAAATTCTAAAGAATGAAATTTTACTGAGTCACTCACACTTTACTATTGTGAAGATCTCGCGTTGATAGTTCAACGAAAAGAGCCCTATGCAAAATAAGAATAGAGGTGGAACGGGCTGTCCCCAGCGCGTTGGATTTTCTCAAAATGCGAAGAAGCGTGCTAGGGACAGCCCGCTCCACCTTAACACTTAACACCTAAAAACATTAAAGGCATTAAGTCTCCCCCATTTTGACTTTTTGACTTTTTGACTCTATTCAATCGTCAATT
>Ga0115002_10005971_pt1 | contig 14202 bp, 17 predicted proteins | sample ArcticOcean_MG_C_8_FD_89576 | JGI IMG/M metagenome (GOLD analysis project Ga0115002, IMG submission 89576) | Marine microbial communities from western Arctic Ocean - ArcticOcean_MG_CB11_86 | ecosystem: Environmental > Aquatic > Marine > Oceanic | place: Arctic Ocean: Canada Basin | collected... | reverse complement strand
CCTGTTCGTCCTTGCCCTCAGGGGAGGGAGCCTCGCAGCGGTGAGTGTCGTGTCTTCGCAGTACGCAGCGGTAGCTGTGCTCCTTGGTGTTGCGATACGAGGACAGAGGATGTGGTGGTGGCAGGCATTCGGACTCGGCGGATCAAGCCTCGCTGTTGCACTGATCGCTATCGGGTGAGTTCTCGTGCTTGGAAGCTGGGATAACAACTGCATCGCATCAAAGATGCGGCATGGAATTGTTATCCAAGAATACTCCAATAATTTTATCTATTTAACCAATGGTGATCATTGAAACTGCCACCACTACAGCAAACAGCCCTACGCCTTGGGTAACCAATATGCGCTCACGTAGGAAGAAGCGATCAAGAAAAACGGTTATAGCCGGGTGAAGGCAACTCAGGACTGAGGAGACGCTGAGAAGACCCCTGTTTAGCGCCTCCAGGAACAGAACTGCAGCAAGAACGTAAGCGAGAACTGCCCCGGCAATGAACGGTCGTGCTCTGGTGAAAGGAATCGCAGGCCATGGAGCCTTTTTGGCGACAAGAAGAATGAGAATGGCTGGTACAACACTGGCACCAACGATTGGTCAGGGAGCGGTGCTGGGATTGGTGCTGTCAAGAATTATGTGTGCGAGGCCAAATCCTGCGCCTGCCAATACGCCGTTAATGATGGCATCAAGCTGGAGGTTCGTCTTCCCCCACTGAGAGCCGGATACGAGATGCGGCGAGGCACTCCAACAACTCCGCCAGGTGGCACGCCAGCGGGAATCCTGATGCCGCATTCGATGCCACGGCCAACCACATGGGCGGGACGCTCGCATCGCTTCACGCTGACTCGCCGGACGTCCTGGCCCGATCCATCTCCTGAAATGTCTACGGCTCGTAGCAAGTCATACTGCAACGCGATCCCAGCACCTTCGGCACTCACAACTTGCTCATAAGTTAGTTTCTTCCGGGAGCATTGAGTGCCGACTCCGCTTATCAGGGGTCTAAATCGATAACACGAGAACAATATTCAATATGCATATTTTTCCACTCATGAGAATTTACGGAGAATCGCATAGCAGCGTATGGTTTCTTACATTAGCTATAATAGTGTGTTCAAATGTTGAACGATCTTACCGGTTTGTCGGAGCGCCATCGGGGTGTCGTGAACGAGGCCCGTTCACTTGCGGCGAGCGTCGAGGCTGTGGCCATGGAGGCCGACGAAAGCTCGACGCTGCACCCGGTGGTAGTTGACGCCCTGCGCTTTAGCGCTCTCGGCGAGCTTATGGTGCCGGCAGCGTACGGCGGCCGGTTCGAGGAGATCGATCCGTTGGCCGTTTGCTTGGCGCGTGAGGCGCTGATGAAGACGTCGGCACATCTCGACTCCCTCTTCGCTCTTCAGGGCATCGGTAGTTACGCCATCGCCCGCGCTGGCAGTGATGCGCAACGCTCCGAGTGGTTGCCGCGGGTCGCGAGTTGTGAAGCAATCGCGGCGTTGGCGTTGACCGAACCGGTTGCTGGGTCCGATCTCAAGAGCATCACCACGACAGTGACCGAGCGCAACGGCGAGATCGTGATCAGTGGAGCCAAGTCGTTCATTTCGAATGCCGGAGCTGCGGCCTTTTACACAACGCTGGTCAAGGAGGGCGACGGCTACTCGCTCGTGCTCGTTCCAGCTGATACGGCCGGTCTCACGACCTCACCATCTCCTGAGATCCTTGCGCCTCATGTACTCGGCGAAGTGATCTTCGACGAAGTCGTGCTGCCTGCTACCGCTCGGCTAGGTGAGCCCGGGGCAGCATGGAAACATGTGCTCGCTACCCTCGCTGTCTTTCGCGTGTCGGTCGCAGGAGCGGCGGTCGGCCTTATGGAGGGTGCACTCGAAGAGGCGGTTCGACACACGCGTGAACGCGAGCAGTTCGGAAAGCCACTCTCTCGCCAGGGGCCCGTTGCCGCCATGTTGGCCGACTCGTGGGCCGACCTCGAATCGGCCCGTCTACTCACCCGTCAGGCTGCGGCCATGGCGGCAGATGATCCGGCCGATGCCCTGGATCGCAGTTCTCTCGCCAAGCTCCATGCCACCGAGGCGGCTGGGCGTGTGGTCGATCGCTGCGTGCAGTGCATGGGCCGGTGGGGCCTCATCCGAGGATCGAAGATCGAGAAGTACTATCGACAGGCTCGGCCGATGCGCCTGTACGAAGGAGCGTCGGAGGTGTTGAGGCTGGGAATCGCTGCCCGGCTGACCCGCGAGGTCGACTGATGGACCTCGGGATCGACAGCTTCGGTGTCATCGTTACCGGGGCCAGCCGCGGTCTGGGAGCGGCGATCACCATGGCCCTGGTCGCCGAGGGAGCCAATGTTATTGCGGCGGCTCGCTCCACGGAGGCCCTTGCAGCCCTCGCAGCCAGCGCCCCTGGACGAATCGAGCCGGTGTCATGCGACATGCGTGATACCGACGCAGTCGAGGCCCTCGTCGATGCATGCCTGGACCGGTTCGGTCGCGTTGACGCTGTCGTCAACAATGCCGGCATCGCACCAGCAGGCAAGCTCGTTGACACCGATTTAGCCGTCATGGAAGAGACCCTCGCCGTGAATGTCATCGCCCCTGCTGCGCTGTCACGAAGCGCAGCGAGATATTGGATCGCGTCCGAAACGCCAGGCGCAATCGTCAACATCGCGTCACTTTCCGGGCTGAAGGGCAAGGCGCTGTTGTCTAGCTATTCAGCCTCAAAAGGGGCGGTAGTTCGATTGACGGAGTCGCTCGCTGTCGAGTGGGCTCGGTACAACATTCGAGTGAACACGATCGCTCCAGGGGCGTTCCAAACCGATGCCCAGGCCGCCGTGCTCGACGATCCAGCGACTCTCGAGGCCAGATTGCGAAAGATCCCGGGGCGCCGGATGGCTGAACCGCATGAGATCGGCCCCCTTGCTGCATACCTCGTCTCTCCGCTCTCGCTCTTCGTCACCGGATCTTGCTTCGTCATCGATGGAGGCGAATTCGCCAGGCTCTGACGGCTCAGCGACCCCAAACGCTCACATCGTGTTACGCAGGGAAATTGCGACTTCCGGTTTTCCATGAAGGCATTGACGCCATCACGCATGTCTGCGGAGCCAATCGCCCGGAAGAGTGCGCCAAGACTCTGAATCATGTTGTCGCTCATCTGGTGATGCATGACGTTGGAGTTCGCCTTTGCAATCCCCATATAGAGAAGGCTCTTAGCCACAATTTCGGCACACCAGCGCTCAACTTCGGCATCAAGGTCGTCTTCGGGGACGAACTTATTGATCCAACCAAGGTCCATAGCCTCCTGGCGCTGTATTTACGACAGAGAAATTACGCTTCCTCGGCTTACTTCTCCCCGCGGTCATAACCAACAAGTTCTTTCCGCCGAGTACTGGAGCACTGCCCACCTTCCCCCTCTAGCCGAACTGGGCCCTCTCAGCGGCGATGGCCAGATCACTAACGATGACCAGTTCGTTTCCGCCTCCGAAATCGCCACCGTCACTTGCAGCAATCGCCGGCATCGGCGCATTACGAATGGCGTCAAAGACCTTGAGGCTGACGGCGAAGATCCCCGAAGTCGGTGTCAGCGAGGTTGGTGAGGCAACCACCAGCGCAGAACGCTTTGCCGGTGCCACGGCCACATGCGCATCGACGTGTTCGCTGAGCACTGTGACCAGCTCGTCGATCATGTGAGGTGATACGCGCTCATACTCTCGGGCCGGTTGAACTGCAGCCACTACACTTCTCACGACGATAGCGGGACATCGGTCAGGGATTCCTCCAACTACCGCGGGCCCAACTGGACCAACTGGACCAAACCCTAGACACATTCAAAATATCAGTACTACTAGATCCGTTGGAACAGAAGGTTGAAAAGGGCGTCATGGAACTCGACCGGTTTGAATGGCTCGCCTTGCGTCAGGAGGACGCAATCGACCCTGATCGCTCGATTGTCGATCCGCACCACCACCTTTGGGATCGTGGCGGGAGCACGTATCTCGCCCCACAGCTACTCGACGACATAACGAATTCCCACAACGTGGTCAAAACCATCTTCGTGGAGTGTCGAACCGGCTACAACAAGGAACGCGCCGAGCATTTCTGGCCCGTCGGTGAGACTGCGTTCGCAGCCAGGGAGGCGGATCGAACCGATGCTGCCGGCGGCCCGATCCTCGCTGGGATCGTCGGCCATGCAGACATGATGCTCGGCGATGGGATCGCCGAGGTTCTCGCCGCCCATATCGACGTGAGTGGTGGCCGCTTCCGAGGCATCCGGCACGCGACCGCATGGGACGCTAGCGACGATATCCGCAATGGCCATAGTCGGCCGACCCCGCTGATGATGGGTACGAGCAATTTTCGCGCCGCCGCTCGAACACTTGCATCGATGGGACTGAGCTTCGATGCGTGGTTGTATCACCCACAGTTGCCCGAAGTCGCATCTTTGGCCACGACGGTGCCTGATCTAGCCATCGTCCTCAATCATCTCGGTGGACCATTGGCGATCGGACCGTACGGGCAGGTTCGCGATCAGGCCCTCACAGCCTGGAGGGCCGAGATGGGGCGTGTCGCAGACTGCCCAAACGTTTTTCTAAAGCTCGGGGGCGTTGGGATGGATGACACCTTCGCCACCGGCTGGGCGACGCGCCAAGCGCCACCAAGTTCAGACGAAGTTGCCGACTACTGGGCTGACGATGTCCGATTCTGCATCGATCTATTCGGACCCGAACGGTGCATGTTCGAATCGAACTTTCCCGTCGACCGCCAAACGCTGCCATACCCGGTGATCTGGAACTCGTTCCAAATCATGGCTGCCACCTACACCGACGGCGAACAAGATTCCCTCTTCTCCGGCACGGCGACCCGGGTCTACAGACTCTCATGAGTCTCGAGTTCGCAATACTTCCCGAGTGGGACGATCTTCGAAAACGAGCCCGAGTGGTCGCTCAGCAAGGCATTGCCAAATACGGCAAGTGGCACGACTCGTGGATCAACGGCTACTCGAGAGACTTCGCACGGATCTTGGCAGCCGAAGGTTGGATCGGCATGACCTGGCCTATCGAGGTCGGAGGCCGCGATCGGCCGGATATCGAGCGAATTATCATGGCCGAGGAGATGATTAGCGCTGGAGCGCCAATTGCGGCGAGTTGGATCGCCGATCGCCAGATGGGCCCAGCCATATACACCTACGGCACCGATGACCAGAAGGCGGAATTCCTTCCGGGGATACTCTCGGGCGAGGCGACGTGGTGCATCGGGATGAGCGAACCCGATGTCGGATCCGACTTGGCCTCACTGAACACGTCTGCGGTCCGTAAGGGTTCGGCCTTCGTTGTCAACGGGCAGAAGATCTGGACGAGCCTCGCAGCAGAAGCGACGCACTGCTATTTGATCTGTCGCACTGATAGCTCCGGCCCACCTCACAAGGGGATCAGCGAGTTGATCGTACCCATGGACCTTTCTGGCATCGAGATTCGTCCGGTCGGCGACATGGTCGGCAACGAACACTTCTGCGAAGTGTTTTTCACCGATGTCGAGGTGCCAGTCGAAAATCTCGTCGGCGTCGAAGGTGCTGCCTTCAAACAAACCATGGTCCAGTTGGCCCACGAACGAGGGGGTATCGACCGGTTGGTATCGAATCGACCGCTTTATGACCTCGCCCTCGAGCACGCCGACCGCTCCGATCTCCGGATACGCCAGGAGATCGCCGCTATCGAGACCGGCTACCATCTGGGGCGGCTCATGGTCTACAGGGGCGCTCTCGGACAGGGTCCAGCCGATTTCAGCGCCGGCACTAAAGTGTTCTGCACCGAGCACGAGCAACGGGTAGCTCGGTTCGCGGCACAAGTGCTCGGGGCTGCTGCCATTGTTGGCACCGAGGTGCCCAACGCCATTTGCTATGCGCCGGCATACACAATCCAGGGCGGGATGTCAGAGATCATGCGCAACATCCTCGGGGAGCGAGTCCTGAAGCTTCCCCGCGAACCTCGCAAAGGGGCAGAGGCGTGAACGACGATCCACGATGGCTGGAGGGCATTACCGTGCTCGACCTCACCCGCTATCTCGCAGGGCCTGCCTGTACCCGCATGCTGGTCGAGATGGGTGCCGATGTCATCAAGATCGAACAGCCTCCCTATGGGGATCCCAATCGATCAAACCGTCCACGAATCAATCGCCGAGCAGGCGCTCACATCCAGCAGAACCGCGGTAAGCGCAGCGTGTGCCTCGACCTCAAGACCGACGAGGGGATCGCAATCATCAAGGACTTGATCCCCCACATCGACGTGTTGGTCGAGAACTTCAGCCCAGGGGTGATGGCTCACAAAGGTCTCGGGTACGAGGATCTCCGGACGATAAAATCGAACCTGATCATGGTGTCGATCTCCGGGTTCGGGCAGACGGGGCCACTATCCGAGCGTCCCTGCTTCGACTTGGTGGCACAGGCCATGAGTGGTCTCATGCACATGACCGGTGACCCCGACGGGCCGCCCACAATCGCTGGAATAGGACTTGCAGACACCAACGCCGGTGCCCACGCGTTCGGCGCGATCGGTCACGCGTTGTACCACCGGGAACGAAGTGGCCGAGGTACCCACCTCGATATCTCCATGGTCGATGCCCTGTTGCACTTTCACGACATGTCTATTCACACCGTGTCGATGGACCCTGATGGACCCGAGCCGATTCGACAGGGCCGGCACTTTCCGACCCTGTCGCCGGCGGGCGCATTTCGTGGTCCCGTGGGGTGGATCGTCATCTTGTCCACCGAAGCGCAGATGGCGAACCTGTGGGCGGCGTTGGGGAGACCGGAACTAGGAGAAGACGACCGATTCAGATCTAATCCCGACCGTATCGAGCACCGCGACGAGCTCACAGAAATCATCGAGACCTGGATGGCTACTTTCGAGACAGATAACGAAGCACTCGACGCTTTGGCGTCGGCTCGCGTCCCGGCTGGACCCGTTCTCACCCCCAGCCAGATCGTCGCCCATCCACACTTCGTCGAACGCAACATGGTGCGCATTGTCGACGACCCGCTTGCCGGGCGCTTAGCGATCCCGGGCTTTCCGATCAAGAGCACCGACCCGCTACCCGCCGACGACTACCAGTCAGCCGCTCTCGGCGAGCACAATGCGGAGGTACTAGGGGGTTTGCTCGGAATGTCGGATGAGCAATTGGCAGCGCTTGAAGTCTCCGGGGTAATCGCATCGAAACCGCACTGACGCGCGCACCCGGCTGTCACCCCATCGCCTGAGGAACGCTGTGGACGTACGGCACTGTCCGAAAGGAGCAGGATGTTCATTTGCCTTGCAGCCACCAACGGTTTCGACACGCTGGCACGACAGTTGCCATTAGTCGGCTCTACGCCATGCAAAACAGCGCACTCTTTCTTGTCGGCAAGGCCCTTAGGCAGCCGTTATCAAAGCGAGGCTACGCGACCCAAGAAACCCGTGGTTTCAACGAAGATTCGGATCAGAGCCGAAAGGAGGGAGATATGCAGTCACCCGTCCCAACCCAAAATCACCAGGGCGAGCATGTCGTCTCATTCCTGACATGGTTGGTGTAGGTCATCACTCGTGTCGAGTGCTTTCGTTTGATCTGCCATCTCCCGGCCCCCGATATAGGTAATCCGGACGGTGACGACGACACGATCAGCAGCATCAGGGACGTTGGTTGCGTCCATGCCGTAACGGGAGCGGAGCTCTCGGTGGAATTGCGCATCGAGGTCGCTCTCCAAACTAGTTACGAGACCACGCACCTCCACATAACGGAAGGTGTTCTCAGGATCCGTGATGCACAAGCTGACAGACGCGTTCGCATCCCAGTTGCGAACCTTCTGTCTCGTCGATGTGTGACTCATCTTTATGGCGGTTCCATCGAAGCTGAACCACATCGGATTGCATTGCAGCGTGCCGTCAGGCCGTTCTGTGGCCAGCGAAGCGACTAGCGGTCTGTCCAGAAGATCAGACAACTCGACCGGTACCACTACAAATCCATCCTTAGTTTCACCGGTTAGGTACATCTACGATCTCAATTCCTGTCCGTGGATGCCATCGAATCAGCAGCAAACTGAGTTAGACCAGAGAAACCTAGTGATGGCTCGACCGTGTGCAGATGACACCTTCCCGATCTTCCGTGATCAAACTCCGTCCGTTCTGGGACCACCAAACGACAGATATCCATAGCGAACGGGCACCGTGTGTGGAATCGGCACCCCGGTGGAGGCGCTCCGGGCACGGGAAGGTCGCCTTCCAAGACGATTCGCTTGGCCTGCTTTGATCGGTCGGCGGCAACTACAGGCACAGCAGAAAGAAGGGCGAGGGTGTAAGGGTGCACCGGCTCGCGAAAGACTCGCTCCGTCGGTCCTTCCTCCACGATCTCGCCGGCGTACATCACCAAGACTCGATCAGCAATACGACGCACAACCGACAGGTCATGACTTATGAATAAATAAGAAACACCCAAGCTCTGCCGAAGAGAGTCAAGTAGAGCGATGATCTGGTTCTGTGTTGACAGATCCAGAGCGGACACCGGCTCGTCGCAGATGATCAACGCCGGCTCGGGAGCTAGGGCCCTGGCAATAGCGATCCGTTGGCGTTGCCCACCTGAGAATTCGTACGGGTAGCGCCCTTCGACCCCAGCTAGCCCAACGCGAGCAAGTAGGTCTTGGGCGGAGCGCAGGCGCGTCTCTCGACTCATGGCAAACCCACGAAGAGGTTCTTCGACTATCTCTATAGCTGTCATCGATGGGTCCAGCGATGAATAGGGATCCTGGAAAACAAGCTGTGCGTTACGACGATGCGGCCGGAGGGCCCGTTGTGACAGCGTTGTGATGTCCACGCCAGCGAGGGTTATGCGACCCTCGTCGATCGGCAACAAACGTAGAACGGCCCGAGCAATGGTCGACTTCCCCGAGCCCGATTCGCCAACCAGGGCTACCACCTCGCCCTTCCCTACCGCAAACGACACGTTCTCCACGACGCGTAAGGGTTGCGACTTCCCCAACAAGCCGGAGCGTCTGGGAAAGGAAACACTCATTCCGGAAACCTCAAGCACCTGGCTCAACGTCAGTCTCTCCCGTCCAGAGAGAGCTCATCAGCACGAGCGCATCTGATTGCTCGCCCGTTCGCATCTAAGAGCAGCGGAATAGCGTCAGTGACGCACTTATCCTTGCTGTACTCGCAACGCGGACTAAATCTGCACCCTGACGGCAATCGTCCTGGGAGCGGTGGTGACCCGTCGATCCACCACAGAGGAAGATCGTCGTCAGCGGGGACCGAGCGCAGTAGCCCTTCGGTGTATGGATGTCGCGGCCCCTTTATTACCTCACCTACGAGCCCACTCTCGATGACTTGGCCAGCGTAAAGAACCGTCGCCCGGTCGCATATCTCAGCAATCACCCCGAGGTCGTGGGTAATGAAGATCACCGCCATCCCATGTCGTTCCACTAGCGACCGGATCAGTTCGAGCATCTGCGCCTGAACCGTGACATCAAGGGCAGTCGTTGGTTCATCAGCAATCAGGAGTCTCGGTTCACAAGCGAGGGCCACAGCCAGCATCACCCGTTGACGCATTCCGCCAGAGAATTGATGCGGATAGTCATTGCAGCGCCGGCGGGCATCGGCAATACCGACCTCCTCCAAGAGCTCTATCGAGCGTTCCCGGGCCTCCTTCCGCGAAGCGCCTAGGTGATAGCGAATAGACTCGCCAATCTGGTCGGCAACGGTAAACGCTGGGTTGAGGCTCGTCATTGGTTCTTGAAACACCATGGCAAGGTCCTTGCCTTGGCGCCTGCGGAGTTCTCGATTGGACAGTGCAAGTAGGTCGACATCACCAAGCAATACCTGACCACCAGTGACACGTGCGCTTTGGAAGTGGGAAATCAGACCCATGATGGCCATGGCCGTGAGAGACTTTCCGCTTCCCGACTCCCCCACCAGACCGTGGATTTCGCCTACATCAACAGCGAGACTGACATCTTCAACGACGGTAGCCCAACCATCCGGCGTGGCGACATCAACGCAAAGCCCATCCACGCGGAGCGCTGCAGTGGCAGAGTCCTTGACACTCATGAGGACATGTTCCGCACCTCACGGCCAAGAGCATCACGAATGCCGTCACCCAAGAGGTTGACACTGAGAACGGTGATCATGATGGCTAGACCTGGCCAAAGAATTAGGGTCGGCGAAACCCGGATAAACCGATAGGCCGTCGCCAGCATTGACCCCCAACTGGCCTGAGGAACCTGGACCCCGAGGCCAATGAAACTCAAACCAGCTTCGATTATCATCGCCATTCCTGCCAACACAGTGGCAGTAACGACCAATGGCGAAAGGACGTGCGGAAGCACGTGGCGCCAGATGATTCGGGGCTGACTGAGACCCATACTCTTAGCGGCCTCGACAAAAGTCTCTTCTCGGACGCTCAACACTGCGGAACGAGTAATTCGGGCAAAGCGTGGTGCAAAGATGATCCCCACTCCGATCATCGCATTGGTCAAGCCGGTACCGAGTACCCCAATAACCGTAATAGCGAGGATCAGTGGGGGGAAGGCGAGCAGGGCATCGGTGAATCTCATGAGAAGCCAGTCCCACCATCGTCCGACATAGCCGGCAACCAGGGCGGGAGCGACCCCGAGGATCAAGCCAACACCGACTGCCTGGACCGCTGCTACTAGAGATACCCGCCCTGCGAATAACAGTCGGCTGAGAACGTCTCTCCCGAGATAATCCGTGCCGAGTAGAAAATCAGCAGAACCGGGAGGTAAGAGGGTATTTCGGAGATCGGTCTTATTGGGATCGAGCGGGGCGAGGAGTGGAGCAAATATAGCGGACAGAACCACGAGAATCAGAATCACCCCTGATGCTGTCGCCACCTTTTGAGTAAGAAACCGTCGAATAAATCGTCTTGAAGGAGATTCATATCGGGTCCCCAGAAATGTCGACTCTCCGAAAGCCGGTCCGCCCGATCCCTTTGAACGCTCGCCAGTCATGTAATCACCACTCGTGGATCCAAGTGCGACGTCGCGATGTCTACAAGAAGATTAGTGCTGACCGCGACCACCGTCGTCAGCAGAACGATTCCCTGAATCACTGGGATGTCGCGACCGAGCACCGCCGTGATAGCCAACTCACCCAGACCCGGCATGCCAAAGATCTGTTCGACGATTACCGACCCTCCAAGAACAACGGTCAGTTGCAGGCCTAGGGCTGTAATCACCGGTATCGATGCGTTCTTAAGGGCGTGCTTTCCAATCACCGTGCGTGGCGGCAACCCCTTCATGCGCGCTGTGCGGATGTAATCGAGATTCATGGTTTGTGCCATCATCCCGCGTGTCTGGCGGGTGATCTCGGCAGCAGAAATCGCCCCAAGGGCGATTGTCGGCAGAATCAAATGCCAAAGCCATTGGCCCGGGTCGTCGCCTATTCGCACATAGCCTGCCGCCGGAAACCAACCCCACTCGACTGCGAGGTAGGTCACGAGGATCGCAGCAAGCCAATAATTGGGTACAGCAACTCCCATAGACGCCGATCCGACCGCAAGTCGATCCCGTACACCGCCGATTCGAGATGCGGCAATAATGCCGAGCGGGATGCCAACTAGTCCGGCAAACAAGGTGCTGAGTAGAGCAAGCGACAGCATCACCTCCATCCGTTCACCAATCATGGTGCGGACGTCTCGTCCGACTAGGTACGAGTCGCCGAGGTCAAAGGTGACTGCATTACCCAGCCATACGATGTACTGACCCGGGATGGGGCGGTCCAAACCGAGATCCGATCGGATTCGAGCGATGTCGTCGATCGTGGCATTAGGCCCAGCGATCGTGAACGCAGGATCGCCAGGGATGAAATACGGGATAGAGAAGATGATCAGCGATACGAGGATCATCATGGGGATCGCTGCCAAGAGGCGCGCAAAGGCAACGCGGATCAAACTAACGACGGAACCCCCTGATCGGAAATTACCACCATTTACGCGGCGGGCCACGCAAAGGATCGGTGCCATCCCAGTTGTCGCAGACTGACTTCAGGGCACGGTGTTTAGCTACCACGTCCTGGGGCAGGTACTGAAGCTCGATCGGTTCGGGAGGCGAGCCAAGGCCTTCAAAGTACATAAACTTGGCATCACCCGAGTGACCTTCAAGAATTGGCGTCTTCCCAGATTGACGGAGACCTTCAATCGCCGCATCAAAGTTAGGGGGGTAAAAAGCTCCATGCTGGAGACCTTCTCTGCCCGCGTCCAAGAACTCACGGTAAGGAGACGGAAGATTGTCGAGAGGCTGAATCAGCTCATACATGACGTCACCTGACCACGTCAGCCCCCAGTCAAACCTGGTGTCACTCTGCTTGCCCCGATGAAGGAAGGATTCTGGCGCCTGACCCCGGGTCACCCACCAAGGGCCGATCCCGAGAGCAACGAATTGCTCTAACCAGGCATCCAGGTCATGAACGGCATGCTTGAGAACGCGAAGGGGCCCAAAGAGCCGATGTGGCGAGAGATCGCTCCCTCCCGGTTTACTCCACTGCATGCGCATGCCGCCCGCAACCAGTGCACGTCGAACACCGTCAGCACTTGCTGATGAAGCTCCGCTACCGCTCGGAGGCCGGCGCTCTGGTGATCCCCCTCTTGCAACCCTGACCTGAGCCATCAGTCCAACAGGCGAGGCCTGACCTCGTCCGGTTGGATGATTGCCACGATTGCCGTGTCAAGTGGGCAGGCGTTCGGATTGCCCGGCTGTAGCGCAGCGCCGGCTGCCTGGCCCTCCGTGATCAATACGTAGTCACCCACGCTCGCCTGCAATGAATCTGCTGCTGCGAGGACTTCGTCCTCGTCAGTCGAACCGGTCGGCGAAACCAACACGATACGTGTGCCCTCGATCCCGTCGATCTTTCTAGAGGGCCAAGCAATGCCCTTGACCATTGCGAGCCTCATACCAACTACTCCCCAACGCCCGTCTCGTTAGCGCTCCCGGCCAAAACTTTCCGCATCGCTCCAGGACGGCTGAGCAGGCTTCCAACATCACCATCAGGTCTCACTAGGAGCGACGTCTTCACGTTGGCATCAGCCTGACGTGCAGCCTCGACACCCGCCTCAAGCGCGTATTCGACCGCCGAGATCTCTCCCCGTACGACCCCGCAAAAAGTGATGCCGCCTGATCGCTGCGATCCGACGAACTCGGCGTCAGACGCCTTGAACATCGCTTCCACCGCTGCGGCCATCGCTACATAGCCATCTATCTCGATAATTCCAACTGCGATTGAGTTACCAAACACCGATTTCCGTCCTCGCATTGTTAGTTATTTCACAGGTATTCATTACAGGCTCTGAGCGAGATCAACACTCACGCCGAGATTGTTGAACAGCTCCCAAACCTCCGGCCCTGGATGGGCGAATACTTGGGTTCGTATCGACTCTTCATAGTCCACCGCCGCAGCGTCAGCTGTCTCAAGCGCAACACGCACAGCGCCAACCTCTCCGCTGATTACGGCCAAAGTGATGCCGCCACCGATTGGTTGGAGGTGGTGAAGGGCCACATCGGCCACTTTCCGCATTGCGTTTGAAATGTTGATCAGCGGAAGAAGCAAACGACCCTCAATAATTCCGATAGCTCTCACCTGACTTGCCACGACATCCGCCCCTCCTGAGCCATTACGTATCTCATCACGTTAATCATGCGCTCACCGACATCGACATAAACTCACGAACCACTTCACTAGGGAGCGTGAAGATGCATGATCGGGCCTCTCTCGAATCTGCCAATGCGAGATACGCAGCATCTGTCGCTGTGTTTATAGCACTCAACTCACCGCCGGCCCAGATCGCAATTCGCCCGCCCCCTACTCGTAGGGATTCTATTAATGAGATATCAGCCGCTTTGAATATGGCGTCGACCACGACAGCCGCATCCAACATTCCTGTTACCTCAAGTACGAGAAGCGTCGGAAAGTCCGCATCTTTGTTTTCAGCCATCTACGTATCCTCTCCTTTTCGATATCTCACCCACACGAGCGTAGCGCTCACTCGACAACACCCTTCTAGCCGACCCTGTGGATACCTCGCAGGTTGAATCCACCGAACAGGCGTAGCCGGTCAGCGTTGATCTCGATGCCTGGTGCAGTGACGAGCGGCGGGACGGGATGCACTAGCACCCCTACAACGGCCTGCTCATCAACTGCTGCAGCCAGCTCACTGAACTGCCGGATACGCACTTCT
>Ga0115002_10005969_pt1 | contig 14203 bp, 9 predicted proteins | sample ArcticOcean_MG_C_8_FD_89576 | JGI IMG/M metagenome (GOLD analysis project Ga0115002, IMG submission 89576) | Marine microbial communities from western Arctic Ocean - ArcticOcean_MG_CB11_86 | ecosystem: Environmental > Aquatic > Marine > Oceanic | place: Arctic Ocean: Canada Basin | collected... | reverse complement strand
GGGAACCCCTGAGCCTATACCCCAACAGATACCGACCTTGTCAGCGACCTCTCTTGAGATGATTTTAGCCAACCACTCATTCATGGATTCAAAACCAATGGCAAATACAATCAGATCTGCCGGCAACTCCGTGCCATCAGCAAAGAGCACCGAGTGTTCCTTGATTTCTCTGATTGCAACACCACTCTTCACTTTGATTTCACCTTCTGCTATCAGTTCAGAAGCTCCCACATCAATATAATATCCGGAGGCAGTCCGAAGGGCTTTCATCATTAGACCAGTACCATCCTCTCCGAAGTCAAAAAGAAATCCTGCTGCGGCCAGACGCTCATATAAATCAGAATCTCTCTTGGCAATTTCTTCACACAATGGGATTTGCAGAGAAGGCATCATTTTGAATGGGACAGAAGCAGATATCATGTCTGCGATTTCGGTGGTGATACCGGATTGAACAGCTTGTTCCGAATAAAGTGTTTTGAAGCCCAGTTCCATCAAAGTTTCTGAGCGGATCACAATGGTAGGAGAACGCTGAATCATGGTCACATGGGCATCATTTTCCCAAAGATCGACACAGATATCGTGTCCAGAGCTCGCCGAACCCACCACAACGCAATTTTTCCCAGCATACTTTTCACCACTGGTGTATTTACCAGAGTGGAAACAGTCTCCTTTGAAATTTTCCATACCCTTAAAGAGAGGCTTCTTGGGTGGGCCATAAGCCCCTGTTGCAAAGACAAGCTGCTTGGGATTGAGCATGACTTTCTCGCCCTCTCGATTCACAAGAACAGTCCATTCCTCGGTCTCGTCGTCATAGTTGGCGCTGATGCATTCCGTAGAAGACCAATAATTCAATTCCATCACTTTGGTGTATATCTCGAGCCAATCACCCATTTTGTCTTTTGGGGTGAACACAGGCCAGTCGTCGGGAAACGGGAGATACGGCAGGTGATCAAACCAAACTGGATCATGTAAAACGAGGGATTTGTATCGGTTGCGCCAAGAATCTCCAGCTCGTTTGTTCTTTTCCACAATAATCGTAGGTACCCCCAGCCGTTTCAATCTAGCTCCTAAAGCGATGCCTCCTTGTCCCCCTCCGATAATTACACAATAAGGCTGTCTAATATAGCCCAGTTCTGATTCTTCTTTTTCTTTGAGTTCCAACCAGTTTTTCCGATGCTTCTTCACTCTGTGCTGAACCCCGCTCTCCCGCCGCTCTCCCTTGCGTTCCTCAAAACCTTTAAGTTCAGTCATTGTAGTGAGCAAGGTTAAGCATTTTCCGTTCTGGAGGACCAAGAGCCCTTTACCTCGTGCGACGGCTGTCTCAAAGGTGAAAAATGCTTTGGTGTAGTTGCCATCCACTTTAGCTGCTCCCTCAATGGCCCAATGATCAGGTTTGACGTCTGAAAGAACGGACTTGAGCATTCCAACTATCTCATCTTTGCTTTCAAACGTTTTAATATTCCAAGTAAAAGAAATAAGGTCCCTCCAATAGCATTCTTCGTAGAATAGATCAAAGACCTTAGGAAAGTCGCTATTTTCTAACGCATAACTAAAATGGGATAACCACATTGACACTTGCTGTGTCGGGGAAGATTCATGCATCACTTCGACCTAGAGATATACTGCTTGTTCTGTTTTGGTTGATTCGCATTTTCAATAGGATCTCATTTAATAAAGATATATGGATGGAGATAAACACTCGGTTAAAGAAATCATGAAGCATTCATTTCCCAGGGCATCGTGCATACTTACTCTAAGCCGGTTCGGATATGGCAAGCCATAAATAAAGACTCACAAATTGAGACCCTGTCAATACGAGAACTCAACAATGAACCTAATCCAGCTTACCCTTATAAGCAAGAAAATAATATATATGCAAAATATACAATACTACAGCATGCTTGGGCATGTGCTACCTCAGCATGCAGATAGCTAGGATTAGTTAATTACCTGTTTGCAGATCCGGCGGCAAGAGAATAAAAGTGATAGAGTGGACAAAGAAGTGAGGAAAGAGGAGGCCCGGCAGGGACGTTAAGGCCAAAACTTAAAGAAAAGTGATAGAGCTGACAAAGAAGTGAGGAAAGAGGGCCGGCAGGGATATTAAGGCCAAAACTTAGAGATCAGAAGTTACATTATCTTTATCCTCTGATATTTAGGCTAAAGAAACACTCCATCAAAATACTTGACAACCATTATAATTCACTGTAGGGTGTGTGGTTCCATTGAAATATTGTTGATACTTCTTCTGATGGGTACCATTGCAAAATGGATTGTTAACACTTTAATTTAAAAAGTCTTAATAAGTTTTGAATACCAGAATTTCACATCAAAGAATATTGTTGACAATAAATGATAATTCACATACTGTGTGTTTTCATTAATTTTATTTATCTAACAATTAACATTTCAGAGATAATTATGAAAAATTTTCTAATCATAAGTTTTGTTTCAGTTTTTACAATTTTTTCTTTTTTATTAGAACCTACAAATTTGGAGGCGAGTGAACTAGTTTTTGCTACAAAGGTAGGTACTCCAAGTTTGGATCCTTATAATGACGTATCTGATGCTAGAATGCGTCGCAGCCCACTAATGTACGATTGTCTCTTAGAATGGACAAATGATTTTGGTGTAGCACCCGGTTTGGCAAAAAAGTGGGAATATGATGGTAATGTACTTCGCTTCCATCTTAGAGAAGACGTGTTGTTTCATGACGGATCATTGATGACTTCAGCAGATGTGGTCTATTCATTGAGGAAAGTTTTGAAATCTCCTGGTTCGGGATTCTATTCTCAGATAAAGAATGTGAGAGCTATTGACGAAATGACGGTAGAATTAGATGTATCATCTCCATCAGACGCATTATTAGCTGCGCTTGGGGGGCGCTATGCATATATAGTTCGTGAAGGTGCTGTTGAAAATAGTAATTTGGCTATAAGTGCAAATGGGACTGGTCCTTTTAAAGTTGAAAAATTTGCTCAAGGCGAATTTCTCCAGTTAAGAAAAAATAAAAATTATTGGCGTGCAGATAAAGTTGGTGTTGATTCTCTAAAAATAGTAATTATGCCAGATGAAGCATCTATAGCTGCTGGATTAAAGAGTGGACAAATCGATGCAACAATTTTTGAGGATGCACGCATGGCAGAATTAGTAAAGGGAGTAAGCAATTTGACCATTTTCGAAAAAGTAGCTGCTCGATGGGACATTCTAGATTTCCCAGCATTAGAAATTGAACCTTGGAACAACGTAAAATTTCGACAAGCAATTGTTGCAGCCATTGATCCAAAAGCGGTAATGAGTCTTGCAATAAATGGAAAAGGGACCTTACTTGGAGGACATCCTCCAGCCTTATGGGCTTCCCTTCCTTTTGAAGACGCACCGTATGCTGCTAGAAACCTTGACTTGGCAAAAAGACTTCTAAAGGAGTCAGGTGTGGACCCAAATACTAATTTGACCCTAATCTCAATTCAGGGCTATAGCGCACTAAATTCAGGAGCAGAAATTATAGTAGATCAATTAAGTGATATTGGATTAAGTGTTGATATCCAAATATTAGATCTCGGTACTTGGATTGATAAATTTCTCAAACGCAAATTTGATACATTCACGATGAACTCATGGGGAGGTTGGATAGATCCTGATCAACTTTATTTTAATCAATTTGGTCAGCGTCCAGTCGCAAAAGATTTTAGAAAATGGGACAATCAAGAAGTTTCTGATTTACTTAATGAAGCACGAAGTACTGTCAATAGATCGGCAAGAAAAAACCTCTATTTAAAAATTCAGACCATACTAGCAAATAAGGTGCCTTGGTATCCACTTTATTCTGCAAACTTTGTAGGAGCATATAGTGACAAGGTTGAAAATTTTGGTGTTCATCCTTCGGGACATTATCATGATCTCCGCTGGGTAAAAGTTGTGAAATAGTACATTAAAGTATGTAGCCTTTTTGAAGTTATGCATAATTATCAGTTTATAATTAATAATAAAATGTATAACAGTTGAAGTGCATGATACTCATATTTAATGAGTCGTGTAAAAGAGAGGGTAATAAATGATTCCGTCCTAAGTTGGATTCATTTTATGAAATTATATGCAGCAGAGGAGAAAAGAAACTAATCTTGTTTTAGATACATTTTGGTTGCTTCTAGACCGGCTCTTTTTATAAATTTTTCATTTTTTGTTTTTGGTTTCCCTATCAGCAGGACTTTAGGATGTTGATGCTTAGAACTGAGTTTTACTTCAATCTATTCCTCCCCTGAAACAATGAACGGCTATCAGGAATTCAGGCTGAGTACTGATAGTTCGCCAAAGTTGTTTGCATGCTGCATCTATTGATCGACTATCATAGCTTATACCCGGTAGAGAAAGGGCGCCGAAGGTAATACCACTTTCACTTGTTCAGTCGACAAGGATCATTTAGACAAACTCTTAGATAGTATGCCTTGTCTTTGGCTATATACTCAACTTGGGGTTCATGTAGACTATAGATTTTACCTGTATCATTTTTCTGCTGAAACAAAATCCTTCAGGGGTTAAGCAGGGTTTCAACATATGGTTTTAGCTGTTTATATTTCATTTTGCACAGCAGCTCACGAATCTTAGCACGTCATTTTGCGGCATCCTTTGCGTTGCTTTTATGTCATTTCTTATGCCCGGGAGTTTTTCTATTGGATGCTTAACGAAACATAGCATGAGCAATGTATGTGTAACTTTATCTTAAGGGGATATCTATTTTTTTGAGTAATCGTCCTGAAGGTCTATATTAACTCTCTATTAGTATTGCATAATAGTAGAGGTGATTTTTTCCTGAACCGTGGAGTCAAAAAATACCTATACCTGCTTGTTCTATGGATAATTGATATTTAGTTAAAGTTTTAGCAAGCGTTCCCCCTCATTTCTTCCAATACGCCTGCGAAAATGTGTCAGGTCTGATGAGGCAACTGGCGCTGACAGCTGCATTTCTTTCTCTCTACTGAGAATCTGCCAGTAGGGATTTATAATCCTGCACTCAACTAATTAATCTTTACTAAGACCATGCAATTGTTTGAACAGAATCAGGGAGAGTCATCAAACAATTCAGATAGGACGGACGGCCTCTATGGCATAGAAACGTGTAAAATCATCTTCAAAATAAGACTAGTTTATGCTTCTGCTTAGCTGGCAGATTGTAATCTTTGGATTTAATTATTCACTCAAACTTTTCATAAGAAAGATGGGTTTTTTTATCAGGAGATTTTGCTTTCATTGGATTATCAATTTGAAAATTATATTATAACTATGTTTTAGTATCAAATATTTATTATAACTAAGTTATCAGAGTATTTTACCACATGAGTTACTATGTTATCAAAAGGACATTATACGGATTAGTAACGGCTTTTGGTCTAGTGTTACTCGTTTTCGGCCTGATGAAACTAATACCAGGGTCTGTAGTAAACCAACTTGTAGATCAGTCTGCTGGATTCGACCAGAAAAAACTAGCTGAAATTGAAGCATTTTTAGGATTGGACCGCCCATGGTATGTTCAATTTGGAACATGGTTTAGGGATTTTCTTATGGGTGATATGGGATATTCATGGAGGTCACGCATAGCTGTTTCACAACTTCTAGGCCCCCGTTTATTTGTTACTCTTGAATTAGCAGGCTTGGCTACATTAATTAGTGTAATTTTTATTGGTATTCCTAATGGTCTGCTTGCAGCAAACTACAAAAGTAAATGGCAAGATACTGCAGTTAGGGTTTTTTCTTTAGCTGCTTTATCAGTTCCTGTGTTTTGGATGGGTTCAATGCTGATTTTAATTTTTTCAGTATACTTTAACTGGTCACCACCACTTACATGGGTATCTCCAACTGATGATCTCTGGGCTAACATAAGCATGATGGCTTTACCTGCTATTGCTCTTGGTTTAGCCGGTGCAGCCCCTTTAGTAAGGATGACCAGAAATTCTGTTTTAGAGGTTAAGGGACAAAATTATATTCGAACTGCTCGAAGTATTGGAAATTCTGAAATTAAAATTCTTTTTAACCACGCCTTACCTAATGCTAGTATCCCTATAATAACCTCTGCGGGCCTTCAATTTGGTTTTCTGCTGGGAGGCGTTGTAGTTATTGAAGAAGTTTTTGCGCTTCCTGGTGTAGGACGCCTTTTACTCCAAGCAATATCTCAACGTGATTTTCCAGTTGTACAAGCATGTATTCTAACAATAGGTTTATTCCTGATTTTCCTCAACATTTTTGTAGATATATTATACGCTTACCTTGATCCGAGAATTAGATTTATAAAAGAATGAAAAAATATAATAATCTAAAAAAAAATCAAAATAATAAAATTAGTTCTTTATTAGTATCCTTGAAATTATATTTTTTAAGAGAGCCTTTTCTGTCATTTGGAATTTTCATCCTTTTTTTAATAACCTTAATTTCTATATTCCCTGATTATTTTGCTTCATTTGATCCAAGAGAGACTAATGCCAGTACCTCTTTTAAAGGACCTTCTATAACTCACTGGTTTGGAACAGATACACTTGGCCGTGATATTTATAGTAGAGTTATATATGGAACTAGAACTTCATTAACAGTGGCAAGCATTTCAGTTGGTATCTCTCTAGTAATTGGTTCATTTCTAGGACTAATATCTGGTTACTATGGTGGGATAATTGATCAAATACTCGGCCGATTAATGGATATAATATTTTCTCTACCAGCACTGCTCTTAGCAATAGTTATTTCTGGAATACTAGGACCTAGTTTGAAGAATGCAGTAATGGCAATTGCTATTGTATATACCCCACATTTTTTTCGTGTAGCACGCAGCGGCACTATTGCAATCTCTGCGAGGCCATTCGTGCTTTCCAGCAAAATCATCGGTGCAACAGATTTTAGAATCTTAGTTGACCACATTTTCCCCAATATCTCAGCACTATTAATAGTTCAAACAACAGTGAGTTTTGCATATGCGATTCTTTTAGAAGCCTCCTTAAGTTTTCTTGGATTAGGAGTACAGCCTCCAAATCCATCATTAGGATCTATTCTTAATGATGGTCGTCCTTTCCTTCAATTAACTCCATGGATGTCAATATTTCCAGGTATAGTTATATTTTTATCAGTTTTAGTAATTAATTTAATTGGGGATACCCTTAGAGACCGGTTGGATATAAGTCAAGGAATTAGATGAATATTTAAAGAATAATTATTGATTGTTTTTTAACTAATGTTATAACAAGTAATTTATTTTTAAATCATCAAATTTGCAAATAAATATAAATGTCATCTACTATTTTTACCATTTCTGATAATAAGGAAGTCGTTCTGAAAGTAAAAGGACTCCATACTAGTCTTTTTAATTCAACTGGAAAGGCTTGGCTCAAGGTGGTAAGAAATTTAAACTTTACGGTTAAGAAAAATCAACTGTTAGCTATTGTAGGTGAGTCTGGATGTGGGAAATCTGTAACAGCACTCTCAATATTGCGCCTATTAGATCCAGATGCATCTCAAATTTCTGGAGAAGTTTTCATCAATGGAAAAGATGTACTTTCACTTAATAACACTGAATTAGAAAAAATCAGAGGTCGTAGAGTAGCAATGATCTTTCAAGATCCAATGACTTCTCTCAATCCCATAAAGCGAATTGGAGATTTGATTATAGAAGCTATAAGTCTTCATTCCACAATTTCAAAGAGTGACGCTAAAAAAGAGGCTATTCGATTACTTGATGAAGTACAAATCCCTTCTCCTAAGAGATGTTTAATGGCATATCCGCATGAATTATCTGGTGGTATGAGACAGCGTGTTATGATTGCAATTGCTTTATCTATGAAACCGGATTTAATTATCGCAGATGAACCTACAACTTCTCTGGATGTTACCGTTCAGGCACAGGTCATAAAACTATTTAAAGAGCGTGTAAAATCGCACGGAACTGCAACAATTTTAATCACACATGATATTGCACTAGTATCTGGATTTGCAGATGAAATCTTAGTTATGTATGCTGGTAGGATTGTGGAGTATGGACCAATAGAACGTGTATTGATGAAACCTGCACATCCATACACAGCGGGCTTGTTAGCATCTCTTTGTACTTTAGAATCTCAACCTGGAGATAGACTTACATCTATTCCTGGTAACCCACCTCAACCTGATAACATTCCAAATGGATGCGCTTTCCATCCTAGATGTGATATGGCGATAAAAAAATGTGCCACAGAGATGCCACCAATGATAACAGGTCCTTTTCATGATCAAGGTGCTGCTGAGTGTCATAAAGCTTGGAATATCAAAGACTAATTTCCCTAATCATGAACGACTTAAATTTAGAGAATCATAATAATAAAAATATTCCTCTTCTTGAAGTAAAAAATCTTGTACAACATTTTAAAGGACGTAGAGAAAGTCTGGTAGACTTTGTTCCACCTATAGTTAAAGCCGTTCGTGGAGTATCATTTAAATTAAAACCACTTGATACACTTGGGCTTGTAGGAGAATCTGGTTGTGGAAAATCAACTGTTGCCTTATCAGTACTCAGAATTCACAAACCTACATCAGGAGAAGTATTCTTAGATGGAATGAATATAGGTTTGCTGAAAAAAAATGAACTACGGATACTTAGAAAGCGAATTCAGATGGTTTTACAAGACCCCCTCTCTTCCTTGAGTCCACGCAAAACAATTAGAGAAAGTGTTATTGAGCCTCTAAAAGTTCACAAAATTGGAACTAAGATTGATCAAGATAATCTTGTTAAAAAATTATTTAACCAGGTTGGACTAGATGAGAATCTCGGTAATAATTTTCCACATCAACTATCTGGAGGACAGAATCAGAGAGTTTTGATTGCAAGAGCCCTCACTTTGAATCCAGATTTATTGATTCTTGATGAAGCCGTTTCTGCATTAGATGTATCAGTTCAAGCACAAATACTTAACCTACTTAAAGACTTACAAAGAGAATTTGGTTTGGCATACCTTTTTATCTCTCATGATTTAGCAGTAGTAAAGCAAATTTGTAACAGAATAGCAGTTATGTATCTTGGTGAAATCGTGGAAGAAAACAACACATCCGAGATATTTGAAAATCCACAGCATCCTTATACAAAATCTCTGATTTCTGCAGTACCAAAAATAGATTTTTCTGAAGGAAACAATAATAACCATATAGTTCTTGTAGGTGATGTCCCAGGTCCGTATGATATTTTTGAAGGATGCCCATTTATGAGGCGTTGTACAATAGGTAAAGACAGGGATATATGTTTAAGGGAAAAGCCCAAACTAAGTTTAAGTCCCGATCATAAAGGTTATGTTTCCTGTCATTTTGCTGGTGAAGAGATACCAGTAATTTAATATATTAATATAATTTAACACTAGTGTCACAATAAGTTGTCGAATAATTTCAAATAGATATTTGTTTTCGATGAACTTTGATAATTTCAAATGGTTAATTTACAATTCATTTAAAAAGTACATTTAAAAAAATATGGAAATTCAAATTGCTGCAAGGACTAATGATCTTCTTGGTGAGGGAGTTATATGGAATCATAAAGAAGAAGCACTATACTGGGTTGATGCTTATGCACCTGCAATTCGAAAGCTTAACATCTTTTCGGGCGAAGTAAAATCTTGGACTACACCAGAAATAATAGGCTCTCTAGTATTTGATAAAAAGGGAACGTTAGTAGTAGGGCTTGAATCAGGTTATTGTAGGTTATCTTTAGATCCTTGGTGGATTGAACCTATCTGTAATCCTCAGGATAAACCTGGTATTGTTTTTAACGACGGGAAATGTGATCGAAAAGGAAGGTATTTCATTGGAACTATGCACAAAGAATTTGTGGAAAATGCGGGTATTTTATGGAGACTTGATCCAGACTTAACCTGTCATAAAATTGATCAAGGTTTTAATGTTTCAAATGGTTTGGCATGGAGCCCCGATAATAGGACTCTTTACTTTGCAGACACTCGAAGAGATGTAGTATACGCCTACGACTACGATATTGAAAGTGGTAATGCTTCAAATAGAAGAGTTTTTATTTCTACCTCTGATCGAAAGGGTAGGGTTGATGGGGCTACAGTTGATGCTGAAGGGAATTACTGGGCTTCACTTATACACGAAGGAGCTGTTGCTTGTTTTTCCCCTGATGGTATTGAATTAAGAAAGGTAGAACTTCCGGTAAAACATCCAACAATGTGCACATTTGGAGGTCCGGATCTTAATCGCCTATATATTGTCACTTCAAGACGTTTTCTGAAACCAGAAGAGGTAGATCAACAACCTCTCGCAGGTTCAGTATTCGTTGTTGATGGTCTTGACACTCAAGGGATAGCTGAACCTTTTTTTGAAGGATAGTAGAAAGGTAAATATGGACTGGAGATCATTCGATGCAGTAAGCCTTGAGAAGGCATATAATCCACAAAAATCTGTTGAGAATTATTCTCAATTCCAAACACATCGCACTGCTATTTCAAAAGAGTGCCGAAAAAACATGAAGAGTTATCTTGATGTTGCATATGGGCCAAATGAATTACAAAAAATAGATATATATCCAGCTAATAACTTTAGTCCTGTACATCTGTTTTTCCATGGTGGTTACTGGCGAACACAGGACAAAAAGAATTTTGCTTTTCTAGCGAGAACTCTAGTACCACAAGGAGTTACTACTATTATTGTAAACTATGATCTTTGTCCAAAGGTATCACTTGATGAAGTTGTTGAATCATCTAGAAATGCTATAGAATGGACTTACAATAATATAGAAAAATATAATGGTGATCCTAATCGAATAAGTGTGTCTGGAAACTCTGCTGGAGCACATCTTTGCTCAATGTTATTAGCCACAGACTGGAAAAAACGTGGGTTCCCACAGAATATTATTTCTGGTGCAGTTTTATTTAGTGGCATCTATGATCCTGAACCAACTCGATGGATCACAGTTAATGAAGAAATAGGACTTACTGCAGAAACTGCCGCCAGGAATAATAGTATGAAATATGAACCTACTGTCGAATGTCCAATTTGGATTGGTGCCGGAGGATTAGAGCCATGGTTGTGGCTACAGCAAACTTTCAATTATTCACAGCATCTCCGCCGGCATGGATACGATCCTGAGGTACACATATTACCAAATCATCACCATTTTTCGATAATGGATGAAATGTTAGATCATAATAAAATAATTGCGCAAGCGGTATTAAAGAGGCTTGGTTGACAAATATTGATTAAAAAATTAATTTATTTTGTAATACAATTTTCTTAGAAAAGATGAACAAAAAAGTTTTAATAATTGGAGGAACAGGTTTTATAGGAAAGCATACTTCTCTGAAATTAGTTGATGATGGTTATAAGGTATTTATTATGGATCAGTCCAGAAGCCTTTTACACAATAAAAAAGGTTTCCCCAAAAATGTGGAATTTAGGGCTGGTTCAGTAGTAATGCAAGAGGAGGTTAAAAATATTTTTGAAGACATAAAGCCGGAAATTGTAATTTTTCTTGCTGCATTTGGAACTGAATCGAAAGGATTAGTTCCTTCGAGCGAGAAGTATCCAGATTTAGCAGTGGAAACAAACATCTTAGGTCTTATAAATATATTACGTGAATGTAAAAAAATTGCAGCTCGCCTAATATGGACCTCTTCAACTACTGTTTTTGGTTCTGCAGAATGTTATTCTGGAAATGTAGTCGAGGAGTCTCTTGTTGGACCAAAAAGTGTTTATGCAGCTTCAAAAGTATTTTGTGAACAATTGATCAGAACATACCGTTTACAACATGGAATTGATGCCGTTGCAATTAGGCCAACTTTAGTCTGGGGTCCTGGAATTCAATACCGGGGAATTCAAGCCCCATTTTCTGATATGGTGGAGGCTTTCGCTTTTGGTAAAACTGCCAGTGTGCCTTATAACGATGAATTGTGGGATCTTATTTATGTAAAAGATATTGCAAGAGCCTTAGCGTTAATTATCCAAACGAAACAAGTTCCAATAGTAATTACCGTAACAGGTTACGTAATTTCTATAAATGAGTTTAGAGAACATATTTTAAAAAGAAAAAAATCTACTCCAATAATTGTTGAAGGAATTGGGAAAAGATTAGATCTTCCTCTTGTTGATACTTCTAAAGCTGAATTAATTGGTTTCAATCGTTTTTTTGATGTTTCCACCTCAATAGATGATTATATCTCTGAAAAGAGGATTAATCTTTAAATAGGCTAAACCTTTTGAAGGTTACTTAATTAACTTTTAAAATTTGCCATGTTTATTACTAGAACAAAAATATGCGGATTCGGAGGGAATAATATTTTTTTTAGTTCAGGGAACCTTCATACTTAAAATATTCTTTAAAATTATATCCTCCTAACATAATTATGTATTTATAATTCAATCATGTATGATTGGAACTGATATGCGACAAACTACTACAGAGGTTAAGAATACCTAGAGTGATTAAGACAATTTTACACAATGTATTACGGATCACTCTGAGATTTAAGATAAGACTTGAATTCGGAAAAACAAAAAGTGGACATACATAAAATAATTGAAACCCTTAAATTTAAGCTAAATGTATAGAGAAAATAGACTAAAAAATATTTTAAATGCAGGAGGTAAAGCACTTGGTTGTTGGAATAGTATGGACAACCCAATCACAACAGAGATTCTTGCCCTAGCTGGCTTTGATTTTTTGCTGATAGACCATGAACATGGTTATGGTGACGTAAAAAGTTTGTCCGTTCAACTTCAAGCTATGAGTGGGACTAATTGTACATCGATCTTGCGTGTTCCAAAAGCGGATGAATCTTATATCCAAAAAGCTCTGGATGCCGGAACAGAATGCTTAATGTTCCCGAAAGTCAATACTTATCAAGAAGCTAGTCAAATTGTCGAGATGTGTCGTTACGCCCCATTAGGAAGTCGCGGTATGGCACCAGGTATGATCAGGGCCTCAAAATACGGCATTGATATCCCAAATTACGTGCAGAAGGCTGCTGAAAACACCTTTATTATTTGCCAAATTGAAACTCTAGAAGCGGTTGCAAATATATCTGATATCGGAAAAGTTGATGGTGTTGATATGTTTTTTATAGGGCCCAATGATTTGTCATGCAGCATTGGTAAATTTGCTCAATATGAAGATCCTGAATTTGTAACTTTGTTTGAAAATGCGGAAAATGCAATTAAGAAAACAGGTAAATTTATAGGAAGTATTCCATATGGAAAATTTAACTGGCAAGCGATGTTCGACCGCGGATTCCAATTGACTACTGCAGGATCTGAAGTTGCTTTGTTAAGGGAAGTTGCTGTAAATATTGTAAGAGAGTACACGAACAATAATCCGAATAACATAGATCTATAGAAAGGGTCTTAGATTATTATGATCTGTTCGTTCAGACAAGCCTCTAAATTCTATAATCCAGATATGTAAGGAGTGTGTTAAATGTGTAATAAATTATGTCAAGATTAATAAATGAAAAGTCCTTTGATAAAAAAAATTGAATTTACACTATTTAAAGTGAGAATTCCATCTATTGCAGCTGACCCTTCTGGATTCAGTGTCTGGTATGAACCAGGACCTGGTATCCACCAGAAACGTTTTTCCGTCAAAATCTACAGTGACGACGGTCATGTTGGAGAATACGTGCCGCCTCGCTCAAGGGCTGATGTAATAATGCCGGCTGCAGTAGCATTGGCACATTTTCTAGTGGGGGAACCTGTTCTTGAGCGTGAGAGTCATTACCGAACGATGCGCCGGATCACGAAGCACGTAGGGGATGCGGGTATTGGTGCATTGGACATTGCCTTATGGGACTTGGGAGGTAAGATAACAGGGCAATCGGTAGCACAGATGTTAGGAGGTTCACGATGGAAACTTCCAGCTTATGCCAGCACTCTCCAAGGTGATGAGCAACCCAAGGGTCTAAGCAGCCCTGAAGCTTATGCTGACTTTGCAGAGCAATGCCTCGAGCTAGGCTATAAAGGTTTCAAGATGCATGGATGGAAAGAAGGTAATCCCAAGAGGGAAGAATCGATGATCCGTGCCGTTTCTGAACGAATAGGCAAACGAATAGACGTCATGTATGACGCAGCATGTCACCTCAAAACCTTAACGGATGCAATCAGGATCGGACATGTTTGTGACGAACATAAACTCCTCTGGTTTGAAGATCCATATGCGGACGGAGGACTAACTATTCGAGGAAATAAGGCTTTAAAGGAAATT
>Ga0115002_10005967_pt1 | contig 14204 bp, 9 predicted proteins | sample ArcticOcean_MG_C_8_FD_89576 | JGI IMG/M metagenome (GOLD analysis project Ga0115002, IMG submission 89576) | Marine microbial communities from western Arctic Ocean - ArcticOcean_MG_CB11_86 | ecosystem: Environmental > Aquatic > Marine > Oceanic | place: Arctic Ocean: Canada Basin | collected... | reverse complement strand
GTCGTCCCGACCGTTTGTCTCATCCTCGGGCATCGTCCTTCCCCTCCCTGGTCTTTCTCGCTTGCTCTTTCTGGTCTCTCAACTCTCTACTCTCTCAACGTGCTTCCTTCGACGTGCTCGCTGCAACCTGTCGCGCTCTCGCGTCTACCGGGTGGCATTGCCTCTGCGATCAGCGGGTCCCATGAAGGCTCGCCCATCAGCACCAACATTCGCGCGCGCCATGGGTCGGACGCGAAACGTCCCTTCGGACGTCTTGCTGACGGTATGAAGCAATGAGATATCAACACCAACTTCTACTCACGAGGTCCCTGCGATCGACGGCCAGTTGGCGCGGATGGTCGCGGTTGAATTGCTATTGCACGGACCTTGCCTTTTGAACAGCGATTCGCGGACACTCCCTCGACATCCGTGGCGCGGACCGACGCTCTTGAGCACCCGTCGGCCTGACACCAGGGTCTTTAAGCGCACGATCGTTGTAGCGATCGCCTTTCTCCTCGGCAGCTGCAGCTTGATACCGCCCGATCGCGTGGAGTCGCGGCCAAACATCATTCTGATTGTAGCCGACGATCTGGGCATCGAGGCTATCGGTGCCTACGGCAGCCTCTCCTATGACACGCCTGCTATCGACGCGCTTGCCGCAGCCGGCATGTGCTTCAACCACGCCTACGCATCGCCCCTCGGTTCCATGACCCGCGTGCAACTGCTGACCGGCCGGTACACCAACCGCAGCTACATCGCATGGGGCGTGCTGCCGCCAACGGAAGAATCGCTGGCGTGGGCTCTGAAAGACGCCGGCTACGCGACGCTCGCCGTCGGCAAATGGCAATTGGCGGGCCACGACCTACTGTCATCTGCGACACAGTCCGAGCGCGAAGCGCCGGGGCAGACGCCAACGGACGCCGGCTTTGACGACTACCTCGTGTGGAACCAGCACGACATCGACGGGGCGGTAAACCGCTACGCCGATCCATTCCTGTGGCTGCCCAACCAGTCCACCGGCGCCCCGCTCTCACGCACGCTAAAGGGCCGCTATGGTCCGGATTTCTTCGCAGACAAGGTGCTCAACTTCATCTCGGCCCAGAGCCGGTGGCATCGGGAACAGCCGTTCTTCATTTACTATCCAATGGTCCTGCCGCACGCGCCGTTTCTGCCCCCACCCACCAGCGATGCCTGGTGGACGGCGCGGCACGAGGCGGACGGCAAGAATTTCGCAGCGATGGTCGGGCACATGGATAACCTCGTCGGCCGCATCGTTGGACACCTTAAGCGGCTCAACATCGACGATGAAACCCTGGTGCTCTTTACTGCCGACAACGGGTCATCGGCTGACGTGATCAGCCGCATGGTCGACGGCACCCACATCAGCGGCGGCAAGGGCAGTCCGATGGAAACCGGAACGCGGGTACCGTTAGTGGCCGCGTGGCCCGGACGCATTGCCCAGAGCAAGGTGACGGACGCGTTGGTTGATTCGACCGACTTTCTGCCCACCTTCGCGGAGTTTGGCGCGGCCCGCGTTCGGCACAATCAGGTCATCGACGGCAAGAGTTTTGCCACCACCCTCGAAGGTGGCCACGTTCTCGATCATCCACGGCAGTGGACGTTCACCGATTATCGCCCGCAGCGTTCAGACCTTCCTTCCGGAATCGAGACGACGCGCTACGCCCATGACCAGCGTTACAAACTCTACGCCGACGGCCGGTTTTTCGACGTGGCATTCGACCGCACGGAAGCGGTCGACATCATCGACAAAGAGGAAAAGACTCCGAAAGCCATCGATGCCCTGGCAAAGCTCCACTGCGTGCTTGATGCCATGGCGACGGTCCCTGATCCCGTCACCTCCAGGGTGCCGCCCCCTGGCTACGTCGAAGCAGCCGACGGGGGCTCCGTTCAATAACGAACAAAGTACCGCCCGCAAGCCACGACGCGAAGGAGCATCTCGCCGGTTGCGGAACAGCGCTCTCCTGTACTTTGAAGGTCGGGTTGAGGGTCTGGCTTGAGTGGAGGGTCCGGGTTGACGCTCCAGGTTGAAGTCCGCTTGAGGCCGCAAGCTCACCGTCGCAGATTACCCACTAACAATAATATCAATAATTTACGTCACCTTATTAATGTCGATACTATTCAATATTCGCGAACCGAACCGTGAATTCACCAGGTCGGTGCGGCTCTGCTAATGGAAGACCGACGCGTCGTCTTCCTGCCGATGCACCTCCGGGTCCACGCCAAGTTCCTGAACGACAGAGCCCAGAATCTCGGTCAGACAAGCGGCGCAGGCACCATCGCGAATCATTTCTTCGAGCAGGTAGCCGACCAGATCGTAGGATGAGTAGGTGCCCTCGCCCATCTCATCAGCCCGCATGAGCATGTCCTTGACCGACTGCACGGTCATCTGCACGCGTGCGTCATCGCGATGCCGTTTGTGCTCGTCATCGTCCAACATCGCGTCATTGCCGTCATTACCAAGGGGCTCATCCATCCGGGACATTTCTCAGGGGCTCAAAGGCGACGATTCTAACCGCCGACGGATGAAGTCGATAGGCCGATCGACGCGCCCGGTTCAAACTCAAAAGTCCAGCTTCTCGCCTGGCTTGCCGCTAGCACGCGAGAGTAAGGCGCAGGCATACTCGCGCTGCGCCTCACCGGATCTCCACGGCGTCGTACAAAACGAATGGAATAGACTTTGAAGCAAGCTTCAACACACGATGCGTTACCAACTGCAAAGCGCTGACGGCGGCACAGCGCCCGAGCAACTTGCTGAGATCACCGGGTTGTCGCGGACGCGAATCAAACTCGCCATGGTCAGGGGCGCCGTCTGGGTCGGCAAACGAGGCCGCAAGCCGAAACGTTTGCGCCGCGCCAGCACCCGGTTGCGCGCGGATGACCAACTGACGTTCTACTATGACGCCGCGATGTTGGATGCGGTGCCAGAAATCCCAACCAGGATCCTGGCACGCCACGGATACAGCGCGTGGTACAAGCCGAAAGGTCTACTCGCCTCCGGTTCAGTCTACGGCGACCATTGCGCCATCAACCGCTGGATCGAGACCAGCCAGGCAATCCCGGCATTCCTCGTGCACCGCCTTGATCGCGAGACCGACGGTGTCATGTTGATCGCGCATAGCAAGACAACCGCCGCCGCCCTGTCCGCCCAGTTTGCAAGTCGGGCGGTCGACAAGACCTATCTGGCTCGGGTCTCCGGCAGCTTCCCGCCGGACCTCATCTGCCGCGACCCGATCGACGGACACGCGGCGGAAACTCACTTCAGCCGCGTGTCGAGCGACGACGCGACAACCCTCGTCCGTGCAAAACCCAGAACCGGACGCACCCACCAGATTCGCATTCACCTCGCCGGCGCCGGCCATCCAATCACCGGTGACACGCGCTACGGCGGTATCCCGGGCACACTCGCGCTGACCGCGGTTCAACTCCAGTTCTCATGCCCGAAGACGTCTGAGCCGCTCGTGATCAACCTGCCAGAGCAGTTCAGCGACTTGATCAACGCCGCAAGCGCCATCGACGGAGACAGCGCCACATGACATCCAGTGCGCAGATGCCCTCGCCGCGTTGCAGTAAGCTGGCCTGACCGCGGTCGTCTTCATGCTCGGCGACTGGCAGGATGCGCCGGTCGAACCGATCTTCGGCACTATCGCGACCTATGTGATGCGCAGTTTTCTGCTCGCAACGTCGGGCATCGCGGCTGGTTTCATCGCCAACGAACTATTTCGCCGTTCCCTCGCGTCATTCCAGGCGTCGCAAGCGCGCGATCGAGAACAGCAGGAAGGTGAGCTCAAACCCCGATTCATGGCCGAGGTCAGCCACGAGGTACGCACCCGGTCAACGCGATTCTGGGTTTCGCCCATCTTCTCTCCGCCGACCCGGCAGCAAACGCGAGCCATGAGAGGCATCCGCGCGCATCGCCGAGAGCGGCAAGCATCTGCTGTCGGTCGTGAGCGAAGTCATCAATATCTCGAAGATGGACGTTGACCGCCAACCTCTCAGCCCGCAACAGACCGACCTCGCGGCGCTCGTCGACGATGTGACGCGAATGTTTGCGCCCGAATGTGCGCGCAAAGGCATCTTCTGCCGGGTCGAGGCCGATGTTGACGGCCCACGGCTCGCGGACCCGACGAAACTGCGCCAGGTGCTGATCAATTTGCTCGGCAACGCCACCCGCCTGACAACCGAGGGCGGAATCGTGCTGCGGTTGACCGACGCCAACGGGGGCAACGTCCTGTTTGCGGTCGAGGACACGGGGTCAGGCATCGCGAGCGAGAACCTGCCGCACGTTTTCAGTCCCTTTTGGCGTCAAAGCGAGGGCGGAAGCGGCCTTGGCCTGACGATCACGAAGCGCCACGTCCAGCTCATGGGCGGCGAACTCAGCGTCGATTCAACGCCGGGTGCAGGAACCACGTTTCGTTTTACCCTGGGCCTTGGCAGCGCGCTCGCCCTGTCACACCCGGGACCACCTCACCACCCATCGCCCCGGAACGGCATCAGACGCTGACCGACGCCGTCCGCCAGCTCAATATGAGCCTTCAGACACGCGCTCGCGACGCTCGGCGCGAGTGACGCCCATACGCACATTGTCGAACATCTGGCAGGCATCGCCGCCAATTACGATAGGGTGCGCCTTGGAGAAAACGACGATGCTGTCCAGACTGTAGTCCTGGGCGCCAAGCGTGAATTGGGCGGCATTCCACTGGGTTGAGAAGATGTCGTTGGTCCCCAGGAAGCCGCCGCCTTCTCCGGGGGGCGTATTGCCAAAGATGGTCACCGCGCCCGCGGCCATCGAAAACGTCAGCCACGCAGCCACGACCGCCTGCTTGCACCAGTGCTGCCAACGGGTCTTATAGCTCCGGCCGGTCTTAAAGGTAGGGTGTGATTTGATTCGGGTCATGTGAGTCTCCGGGTTCGGTTTTCAAATTGCAGGTGGAGTGCGGATGCGCCTCACTAGCAATACGGAGAGCAAGCGGCGCGCTAGGTCCACGGATCAGTCATTGACGAGCAGGCCTGGCTCATATATTCGCTATATATCAATTAGTTATTGAAACTACCTCTACTCAGGATCACATGAAGCCTGATTGAGATTGCTCATCAACGAGCGATCAGGTGCTCGCCAGCGAGCGAACGTCGTGGAGCGGGCAGGAGACCGCAGCCCCAAGCCACCAGCGACCTTCGGCCAGCAAGCGGGTGATATGTCAGGCAAACGCAGGTACTCTCCACCCGCGCTCCACCCGCGCCCGCCTGCGCCCGCCCCCCCTCGTGCCCCCGTGCCCCGATACAAACAGCACCATGCCTCCAACTGACATATCGTCCATGGCCAAGAAACCGCGTGAGCTGACAGAGCTCTTTCGACTCGGCCTGCCGATGGTCGCGACGCAGTTCTTCATCATGGCGATGGGGTTCATGGACACGGCCATGGCGGGCCACTATCGATCGGTGGACCTCGCCGGCGTCGCGCTCGGCGGTCACATCATGTGGCCTGTCTTCATGCTGATGTCCGGTCTCAACATGGCGCTCACCCCGATGTCGGCCAACCTGCGGGGCGAGGGCAAGATCGGCGACATTGGTGCATTGGTGCGGCAGGGTCTGTGGCTTGCGGTCATTGCGTCTGCCGTGACCGTGCTCATCCTCTTTAATGCGACCCCCTTGCTCGCGCTCTTTGACGTCGACCCGGATGCGGCGGACATCGCCATACGCTATCTGGATGCTGCGGCCTGGGGCATGCCGGGGGTCATGCTGTACGTCACGCTGCGCTATGTGTGTGAGGGGCTCGGCCACACCCTTCCGCCGATGTACATCGCAGCAGGTGCACTGGTTGTGAATGCTGCCCTCAATTATATCTTCATCTACGGCAAGCTGGGGCTGCCGGAGATGGGCGGAGAAGGCTGCGGCTGGGCGACGGCGATCACGATGTGGCTGCAGCTTGGACTCATCCTTATTCTGCTGCGCCGGCCGTGGTTCAAGGCGACCGGACTCATGGACCGTTTCGAGGGTCTGCGCCTGTCAAACATATTGCGAATCGCGAAGGTCGGCGGGCCGATCGGCGTGACGGTCTTTCTTGAAATGGCGATCTTCTCGGTAATTGGCTTGCTCATCGGTTCGCTCGGCATCACCGCGCTGTCAGCACACAGCATCGCCGGCAACATCAACTGGGCGACATTCGTGATCCCCATGTCGATCGGATCGGCCGCAAGCATCCGCGTCGGCTTTTTTGTTGGCAGCGGAGATTTCGCCTATGCGCGCAAGGTCGTCGTGACGGCGACCAAGGTGACGATCTGCTACGGCATCGTGGCAAGTGGGCTGGTGCTCGCCGGGCGCCACATCATCCCGGGAATCTACTCGGCGGACCCGGCTGTACTGGCCCTTGCGAGTCAGTTGCTGATCATCCTGGCCGTGTATCTAATGGCCGACTGCATCCAGGCGACAACAGTCGGCTGTCTGCGCGGGTACAAGGACACGCGGGTGCCGATGGTGATCTCGTTTGCCGGGTACTGGATGATCGCCTTGCCTCTCGGTGTCGTACTCGGTTTCGGTTACGTCGGTTCGGAACTCGGCGTCTTCGGCTTCTGGATGGGCATGGCGGTTGGCCTTGTCATCGTCGCGATTCTGGCATGTGTGCGCCTGTACCAAACGGCCACCAACGATGAGCGGATCGCGCGCTTTCTCGCGATCTGAGATCGAGTGGGGCGTTTGACGCCACGGCTCCCTCCTGCAACGATCTTCGCGATTCGATGTACCGCCAATTCTCTCAGCGAAAAGATGTGCCTCGGGGAAACCGATGCCTATGGTAGCGGAGGCTCCCACGTCCCCTTCGATTGATGTAGGCTTGCGAGAAAACAAGCGGGAGACACAAGTTGTCCAACGACACTACCGATGGAATTGATGCCGAGAAGGTCTCGGCGTGGCTTGACGCCAACATCGACCACGCCAGCCCACCCTTCGAGTACGGCCTGATCTCTGGCGGCAAATCCAACCTGACCTACCGCGTGGAAGACGCCGCCGGCAACACCTTTGTATTGCGCAGGCCACCACTCGGGCACGTTCTGCAAAGCGCTCACGACATGGCGCGTGAACATCGGATCGTCTCCGCGCTTGCAGGATCGGGGGTCCCGGTCGCCGCGACGTGGGGGTTATGCCAGGACGAGGCTATCAACAGCGCCGATTTTTACATCATGGATTGTGTCGAGGGCACCGTGCTGCACGATGCGACGGCGGCGGAAACGCTGAGCGCCGCCGAACGACAGGAATTCGGCCGTGACGTCGCCGACGTGCTCGTCAAACTGCACAACCTCGAACCATCCGACGTCGGGCTTGGCGAACTGGGTCGGCGCGAAGCCTATCTTGATCGCCAGTTGAAGCGTTGGACAGGTCAGTGGGAGCAGACCAAGACGCACGAGGAACCAGAAATGGACGAGTGCCTGCGGCTGCTGGGCGAACGCAAGCCGGAGCAGGTAGGCGCATCGATCGTCCACGGCGACTATCGGCCCGGCAACTTCATGGCCCAGGGTGGCAAAATCGGCGCGGTCTTCGACTGGGAACTGTGCACCCTCGGCGATCCGCTTGCCGATGTCGGTTACCTGCTCAACAATTGGCACCAACCTGACGAACCCATGACGGCAACGGCGGAGATACCGCCGATCTCGATCGGGGGTTTCCCCACCCGCGAGGAACTGTGCGCCTGGTACGCCGACGGCACCGGCCGGGATCTGTCACAGATCGACTACTACCGCGCCTTCTCCCACTGGCGCCTCGCGTGCATCGTCCAGGGCGTCTACAAGCGATTCCTCATGGGTGCCATGGGCGATCAGGAGATGGATCTGGAAGGCTACCGAGCCGGCGTAGGACGCATGGCCACCAGCGCCCTCGAGTTACTCCACTAACCTCTCCCTCCTCTCTCCCTTACGAACTTCAACGACACACACCAAAACCGGCTTACAACGCCTCGTTGTGTCGCACAGATCGGGGGGCCGATTTCGCACAGTCAAGTGAGCCCATTTTCGTCTCAGTCACGAAAACCGGCTCACAGCGCCTGACAGCGTCGCACAGACCCGGGGGTCGATTTCGCACGGTCAAGTGAGCCAGGTTTCGTCTCAGCCGCAAAAACTAGCTCACAATGCCTGGCCGTGTCGGGCAGAAGGTCGGGCCGATGTCGCACGCCGACTGCAGCGGTCGGCTATCGCTGCAAGTCAGGCTTGTCGCCGCAGATGGTGATGCGCTCGACCACACGGCGGTTTGGGTAGAAGTCGGCGGCGGCGTAGTGCTAGGTGCAGCGATTGTCCTAAAATGCCACGAGTCGACCTGCCATCAAAAAGCGACATTGATACTCGGGTATCCGCGCCTGGGGATACAAATGCACAAGCAGCTTGGTCAGCAAACGGACGCACGTCGCCGCCGCCCGCCTCCCCATTTGACCCGCACGTCATCCCGTGCGGCAAACACCAACGCGGCAGCCCCGGCTCACGCTTGACAGACGGTCCGATTCGGCTGCGGGTTCTAAACGTACGCAAGAGGAGTGAACACAGTGCAGTGCCCGAAGTGCGAGAGCGATATGGAGCGTGTGATTCACCAGGGGATCGAGGTGGATCGCTCCACACTGTGCAAGGGGCTGTGGTTTGACTTCCTTGAAAAAGACACGGTTGTGCAGGCCGCTGGCGCCTTCGACACCGGCAGTTCAACCCGGGGCAAACGTTTCGAGGCGATTCGTGACGTCAACTGCCCGCGTTGCAAGGCAAACGGTCACGGATGCCCGGCAAAGTCACATCGACGACGAATCCTGCCCCGAATGCCAGGGCACCTTTTTCGACGCCGGCGAGTACCGCGACCTCGCCGAGTTCACGCTGCTCGAACGGATTGTTGCGCGCTTTAAAGCTAACGGTTGCCCGTGCCCTCAAGATCCCTCAGGGGCCGTCCAGATACCACGTGGCCGGATGATAGGACAACGTCCAACGATTATCCCAGCCCCAGATGCCGTTAGGCACCACATTCTTAAGGCGCTTTGACACCACGACAGGATGGGGTGCCAGGCCCACCGTCCCCATCGTCCAGATATTCTCAGCAGCAGTCCCCAGCACATGCCTGGCGGCCGCTTTTCGCTCTGAGTCAATCATGGTCGTGCGCATGAGATCGGTCGATCGCAGCACATCTTTCAGGATCTGAGGAGGCTCTTCACCCAACTCACCATCTGTTTGATAGTACCGTGCCCAATTGTTCCACAAACTGCGGTCCCAGCCCGTTGAGCGGGGCGCAAACCAGTCGGGAATGAGCGGAAACAGTATGTCGGTCACCCGATCCGCATGCCACACCGTCATCTGCATTTTGTTCGCCTGCGCCCGCGCCGACTGCAGCGCGCGATCGACCATCTTGAGGCGCACATCCAGGCCGATTTCGTGCCAGTAGTCGATAACGAGCTCCAGCGAGATCGCTTTCGGGGTTTCAAAGTCCAGAAACTCGAGCGTTATCGTCAGATCAGTCCCGTCCCCATATTCCAGCAAGCCGTCGCCATCGGCATCCCTCAGCCCGATCTGGGCCAGCAACTGTCGCGATAACGCGGGATCGTACTGGGAATGGGCAAGCGCAAACGCCTCCTCGTAGTAGGAACTCGTCGGATGCGCAGAGACCTGGCGCGGCACCCCGCGACCAAAGTAGATGATCTCATTCATCTCTCGGCGATTGATCGCATAGGACAACGCCCGGCGAAAACGCTTGTCCCAGTAGAGCGCCCGCAACTTCGCGTCCGGGAAATTGTAGTTCGGTTGTATCGCCACGTCGCTTGCGTGCACCCGTGTCCAGATGTGAACGTCAACGAGGCCGTTGCGCTCACCGAGCTTGAGTATCGGGATGTCCTGCGTGCGCAGCGCGTACGCCGCAAAGTCGAGTTGCCCGGACGACGCCATCGCGGTCACAAGCGCCGAGTTATCCACAATCACCTGGGCGTCGATCGTGTCCACGTATGGCAACTGCCGACCTTCAGAGTCAATCTTCGGATAGTACGGATTGCGCGCGTATTTCATCATGGTCGGCGTGCGACTGATCACCTGGAAGGCACGCAGCGTTGGCGTTTCAGCGGCGTCTTCGATCCTCGCCATCCGCAGGTTGTCGATATAGGCCATCCAGCTAATAAAACCCTTCTCCCGGATGATCTCGTTGACGGTGTCGGGATCTGCGTAGGACGGGTGAAACTGCGCGAAATGATGCTCCGGGTCTACGAGAAAGTTTCCGTACTGGGCGATCAGAAATACAAAAAGCGGATTCGGTTCACGAAAAACATAGCGAAAGTTGAGGTCATCAATCTTCTCGATCTTGCCGCCCAGCACCAGCCGCGACGTCACCGGCGAGTACTCCTTGTCGAGCCAGATGTGGTTGAACGTAAAGAGGAAGTCGTCACTCGTCAGAGGATGACCATCCGACCATTTGATGCCTGAGCGCAGATGGATGGTCGTTACTTTGCCATCAGCACTGACTTCCCAGGAGTGCGCGAGATTGGGCAAGAGTGTCCGCATATCCGCGGAGATCGTGAGCGCTGACTCCCAATTGAAAAACTGCCAACTATCGCCCAGCGTGATCACCGCGTTGCCGCCATAGCGGCCATTGCTCTCATACGCGTCAATCACGATCGGATCGTCCGGTAGTCGCTCCTTAACCGGCGGCAAACCCCGGTTGTCGAGGTACGGACTCTGGGAAAACGAGGTCACACCCGATTCACTGGCTGACCTCGGTGGGGCATACCAGGAGGTTGGCCAGCCCATCTCGCTACGCTGCGCGGCGGCCACGGACAATCGGGCTGAACCTGGGTCGTCAGCATCCACCGCGGGGCTGGCGATCACCAGGACGAGGAGCCCAACGACCCCAGACCATCGCCGCCTTGCGGCCAAACGGATGTCATTCATCATGGGTGTGACTCCTGATCGACCGAAGGTCCGGTGCGGTCCCGCAGAGGACGGTGCGCCTGACAAGCCCGCGCTGCCGTAACGTCCCAATCATGGACCACTTCGTTCCGAGCGCACAACTGCGCAAAGCCCATCGTCAACGGTTCAACGCCAGAAGCACAACTCAGCAGAGCGGCGCGGCGCACCGCGCAGGGTACGGCAACAGGTACTGAACGCGCTGCCATGCGCCGTCGCGTCCGTACCGGCGACATTGGATGACACCTCGCCCATGCAGGCGAGTGGTCATGACCCGCGCAGACGAGCTCGTTCCTGTCACAGAACTCTGTTCTGGGGCGGGCACTGGCGTGCGGTGCAGGGATGCACCGCCATTTTCCGCAGGCCTCTTCCCTGCAAGCCTCTTTTCTGTAAAAAAGTGCAAGGTTTGTTTGCAAACCGACTCCCAAGAATCGTCAGGATGACGATTTTGGGACGAGAATGAGCCAGACGCCGTTGCCCCAGCCCAGAGCGCCGCCATCACGGCCGCGAGATCGCGCGACCCCGATCACTACGCGGCTTGTCGAGGCAGGTAAGCACGCGCACGTGCCCGATGTGGTCCAAGCGCGACGAGCACGTTGTTGTGACTTTCCTGGTGTACGAGATGGGGCTCGCAGACCGCGCGTCATCACAGGAATTGACCGCCCTTTCATGGAACTAAAACAAGGTGCCGCGGTGTACCCTGCGCGACAGCGCTGTGATCCCGCACCGTGAGATGCTGTTAAGGAAGTTCCACGAAACCGTCCTGCAAAACCGGCGCAGAACGTCGCCGCGCCGAGCCCGGAACAGCATCAACCAGAACCGATTCTTCAAACTTTTTTTCGCGCGAAATTTCTCTCACCAGCGACGTCGAGATCGAGTTCTGAGCCTGTCTTCAGTGGCCGCCATTGCTCCAGACGAGGATTAGCGATGAACTGATTGTGGTCTCGCCGAGGCGGACGGCTGCAACTGCGCCACGGCGATCAAGCAGAGGCTGGAAATAACCCGCAGTGACCGGCATGCTCGGACACGGGCGCGGTCTTTGAAAGAGCCGGGCCGCCAACACGCCAATCGGAAGCGCGCCTGCGAGGCCCGAATAGCATACAGATCATTGCCCTCGATGGCGGCGGTGGCAGAATTGCTCGGCCGTGCTTCGGGCGAGATCTCCTTGCTGCGGCTCGCCGAAACTATCAAGGTTCCCGACTCACAACGGGACCGTCAGCAATCGGAGGCAGTCACGGTGGGACCACTGCGAACAACGCTCACATCGATCCTGACATTGACTCTCCTCACTCTGTCTTTGGCAGCGCCCGGCCGCGCGCAAGCTGCCAAATACCGCAGCGGATTTAACGTCACCGAGTCGGCGGTCGACGTCCGCGACATCAAGCGCATCGGCAGCACTAACTCAATACGCGCCATCGTCGCGCCGCACTTCTCGACGGCCGCCGACACTGGCCTGCCCGCTGACGAGCGTGTCGTCGGCGTGGTGATCGGCAACGCCGCGCGTGCGTACCCGGTGCGCATGCTGGGAGCCCACCTTGCCGTCAACGACCAGATCGGGGGCCAGAGATTCACCGTTACCTACAGCGCCAGCGCGCTGACCTTCGCCACGAATCTGGAAACGGGATATCTTGAATTTGGTATCGCGGCCTGATTTACAATCACAACACGGTCATCTACGACGCACAGACCCGCTCCCTGTGGTCGCAGCTTCGGGGTGAGGCGATCACCGGAATACTCCTGGGCACCCGACTCCCCCGATTGCCGGCCTACGACACAACGCTCTCGGACTGGCTCGCGCGGCACCCCACAAGCCATATCCTTGCGCGGCAAAAGGGCACGCGCACGACTTACCCACGCGATTTTTTCAAACAGTACAAGGCGACCGAACGACTCGCGCACAAAGTGAATCACGAGGCCCCAGCCACGTACCCACTCAAGTCGCGCGTGCTCGGCATCCTTCTTGATGATCATGCCGTCGCTTATCCGTTCGTAGAACTCCAATCATTCAACGCAAGCATTTTTGATCAGCAGGTTGCTGGGCATCGGTTCCGGGTTCACTGGGACCCCCGCGCAAGGCGCGCTCACGTCACCGACCTGATCGGAAGGCCGATTGTCTCCACCGCTGTCTACTGGTTTGCCTGGTATGCGTTCCATCCAACGACCGGGGTCTTTTTGGATGGCGAAATGACCAACCCCGAACGCCCGCCCGCGACCGCTTTCGACGATGCCCGGACTGTCCCTGACACCTAATTTAACCTGACACCTGACACCTGACCGGAGCCAGCCGTCGCGCAGGTCACTCGATCCGATTTCAGAGGGCAACCACTCCGGCCTCGCTCCCCAGGCTATGAACTGTCCGTGCCTGGCGACGGGCCCCTTGACACGAAACCGAGGCATTTCAAAAACTTGCGTGCACCGAGCCAACCCACCGGGGAGATTGGCCTAGCTGTCTGGACCCTCAAGTTCGAAAACCTGTACAAAGCGGAAGTCCGAGTAGTCAACCGGTTCGCCGTTGACGACTGCGGGCCGAAAACGTGCTTTTCGCAGAACGTCCGACATCACGCGCGTCACCGCTCGGGGTGCGTTGTTGCCAGGGTACCGGGGGCGCACTCCTCGTCCACTCGCCTTCACGTGGACATTGATCGTCACTCGAACGCCCCCCGGCCGTTCGAAGTTGCGCCGAGGCACCACCGAGAACAACTGCTTGGCCGGCAAGCGAAACGGGTCGCCAATCAAGTCGATCAACGGGGTGCGAAAACGCGCGGCATCATGACGGCGGGTAATCTTGGACCGATTGTCATCAGGATTAGCCGGGACCAGAAAATACTGGGGCGAGCGGATGCCGAAGTCCTCGTGCTTCTCGGGCAGCGCTTCCTGGTCGTCTGGACCCAGCGTGCCCGCCCGATTTCCCGCCACATTATACGTCGAGGATCCGCCGGAACCGGGCACCCGAATGATCGTCTTGGTTTTGACGCCTATCACCGCTGGCCGCCACAGGCTTGCGCCCATCGATATAACCTGCGGTTCGTCAAGTTTCTTGCGCTCCGCGAATGTCAGGTAAGTCCAAGCCTCGCCGTATGCACTGGCGGCCTCATCGAACATCCCCTGCACAATGTACGCGTCCCCGAGATGCACGAGCATGCGGCCCGTGTCAGTATCCGAAGCGCCACTCTTGCGAAGCCGCGCGAGCGCCGAATCCAGAACCTTGTGGGCACAACACGTGCGATGGGTCTGTAGCAGTTGTGCCAGCAATATCGATTGGCGGACCAGCCGGGGTTGATCGATCTCGCCGACCGTGCCGTT
>Ga0115002_10005966_pt1 | contig 14205 bp, 12 predicted proteins | sample ArcticOcean_MG_C_8_FD_89576 | JGI IMG/M metagenome (GOLD analysis project Ga0115002, IMG submission 89576) | Marine microbial communities from western Arctic Ocean - ArcticOcean_MG_CB11_86 | ecosystem: Environmental > Aquatic > Marine > Oceanic | place: Arctic Ocean: Canada Basin | collected... | reverse complement strand
TGATGTGGCAGCAGTTGCGCTACAGGCAGCGTATTGAGCAGTATCAGGACACGCTGGTCGAACTCGGCCACTCCGGATATCTCGAAACTGTGCAGAAGGCGTTCGTATACGTCGCTCGCAATAACAAGCTCGATCCCACATCCGAGCAGGTCGACACTTTTATGGCTGGATGGCAGGAGCTTTCGCCGTTTCCAGAGTGTGTTGCGGGTCTCGACCGACTCCGCACACGCTACAAGTTGATCGCACTCTCAAACGGGAATCCGTGGTTTCTCGATCACCTTGTAAAGAACCGCATTAAATACGATTTCGATGGCGTGATCTCGGTTGAAGAGGTCGGATACTTCAAGCCAAAACCTGGTGTCTACCGTCGCGCCGCACGGAATTTGGGCATGGAGCCTTCCGAGCTATTAATGGTTTCCGCGAACTCGTTCGACGTGATGGGTGCGAGAACCTGCGGCCTGCGCGGGGCGTACGTAAACCGATACGATCTGCCGTTTGAGGACACTCACGAGATGTACGAACCCGATGTCACGGTGACCAACTTCACCGAGCTAGCCGATGCCCTCCTGCCGCCGGGTGCGGTGTCTTGACCGTGTGCGGCATTTTGACTAGGACGACTCGTTTCCTGTTGCCAGTTTTGGCGACGATGGGGATGATGTTGCTCGTCGGGTGTTCAAGTGATGAGGTTCCGGACCCATCTCCAACCGCTTTTGTGCCGTCCGAATCACCGGATGCAACTGCTACCGCGCTACCTGCCGTCGAAACACCCGAAACGCCTGAGCTAACAATTGACGATCTGCTAGCTTCTATCGAACGAGAAATCGAAAGCATTCGCGGGATCAATACACCACCGCCAGTCGAGCACAGCTTCGTCGATCAGTCCGGGATGAAAGAGCGACTTGCCGAGGTGTTCACCGATCTTGAAACAGCCGAACAACTCATACACGAATCGGAGTTGCTAAAGCTGCCCGGTGTCATTCCTAAAGAATCGGACCTAACAGGAATTTACGAGAGCATGCTCGGAAGCCAGGTACTCGGGTTATACGATCCTGAAAAAGAAGAGTTTTTCGTACTCGGTGACGATTCTTCGGGCGCTGATTCTGTGGGTATCGAGGCTCAACTGACCTACGCCCACGAATATGTGCATCGACTCCAGGACGCCGAGTTCGATCTGGAAGCAATCGAAGATCTGGCGACCGGCGACGACATGTCGATAGCGACTTCTGCCCTAATCGAAGGCGATGCAACGGCCGCGCAGACCCAGTACATGCTCGAAAACCACGATTTCACCGAGTTGCCCAAACTGCTTGAATCGACACTCGCGGCACAGGCCTATATTCCAGAGGTACCGTACTTTCTTCAGCGAAGTCTCGAGTTTCCGTACACCGAGGGTGCTGCTTTCGTTGCGATCCTGAATCAGATGGGCGGCTTCGCTGCGGTCGACGCTGCGTTCGACCATCTGCCACGTAGCTCTGAGCAGGTTCTTCATCCTGAAAAATACTTCGATAAAGAAGAACCAACTACTTTCGAGATTCCTGACGATGCGATGCGTGGTGGGTGGTCGGTACAAAAAGAAGACGTACTGGGTGAGTTCATGTTGCGAACTTGGCTGGAGACGCTCGGAAGCGAAGACGCCGCCGCGGCCGCAGCTGGCTGGGGCGGAGACGCCTATGTAGTTTTCTAGAACGACTCCGGAGAGTTCGCGCTGGGAGTGGGCATTCTCTGGGACACGGACGAAGATGCCCGAGAGTTTTTCGTCGCACTGTCAGGTGCCATGATGAACAGCGATTTGCATTCCTGGAGTGCTTGAAGGCTGGAACACACCTGGCGGCCATCTGGTGATGAGTAGAAGGAACTCGAAGGGCAAGAATGAGTTTGTTGCGATCGCGATAGTGGCCACGGCCGGCGATGCCCAAATGTTGCAGATGAGAATTCCCGATGAGTACGCTGATGACAATCGATCCGAAGTCATCATTCCCGATTAACTCCCCGGACTCACCGTACGAACTGACCCGCATCTGCGCTAAACTAGCCGACGGCGCGTAAATCCTGATTCCATATTCAGAGTTCACCCAAAAGTCGTTATCCGACTCGCAAGTTGAACATTGTCGATATGCGTTGCGTCCGCGAGTCGGCCACAAAACCCCATAGAACACCCATAGAAAAACGGAACGGTAAATATGTCTGCACCAATCATCCTGCCCCAGTGGGGCATGGGGATGAACGACGGCGAAGTAGTCAAGTGGCTCAAAGCAGTCGGTGACCCGGTCGTAAAAGGCGATCAACTCGTTGAAATCGAATCCTCCAAAGTCAACGCCGAAGTCGAAGCAACCGCCGACGGCACACTCGGCAGAATCGACGTTGAAGAGGGCCGAATAGTCGACGTCGGAACCGTCCTTGGATATCTGCTCGCAGAGGGCGACTCGGAATCCGACCTTCCCGCCGCCGCTGCCGCCGTAGGCTCAGCATCTACTCCGGCTCCACCAGTAGTGGCTGCCAAACCCGCCACAGCAACCGCAGCGGCCAAAGGCGGCAAGCAGATCGTCACGCCAAGGGCACGGCGTTTGGCGAAAGACAGGGGAATCGATTTGGCAGGTGTAGTTGGAACTGGCCCCAGCGGTCGAGTTACCGAAGACGATGTGAAAGCCGCCGGATCTGCACCTGCCGCGGCCACTGGTGCTGCAGCACCACTGCCTGAATCAGTCATTCCAGTGAAGGAAATGGTCAAGCTAGCCGGTCTGCGAGGCGTAATCGCAAGACGCATGACTGAGAGCTCGGCAATCCCGGCTGTAACGCTTTCGACCAAAGCCGATGTGACCGATGCGGTTGCATTCCAGCGTTCGCTTGTTGGCGAGTGGCGACAGCACAAGCTTCGCCCTCAGTACCAGGATCTCGTAATCGCAGCAGTTGCACGGGCGTTGAAAGAGACCCCAAAGGCAAACGCACACCTTGTTGGCGACGAGATCAGGATTCTCGACGAGGTCAACGTCGGTGTGGCGATGGCAGTTACCGACGGATTATTGGTTCCAGTAATAAAAAACGCAGACAATAAATCGCTGCTTGAGATCGCCCAAGAGGTTCGAGACCTCGCAAAGAAGGCGAAATCGAACACACTGTCTATCAATGAGATGACCAATAGCACGTTCTCGATCACAAATTTGAGCTCGTACAACATCGATCAGTTCAACCCACTGTTGAACCCACCCGAAATCGGGATTCTAGGAGTCGGCACCGTCGAGGAGGCAGTTGTAGTCGTTGATGGCGAGGTTGTTGTTCGTTCAATTGCCAACCTGAACCTCGCGTTCGATCACCGAGCATGGGACGGCGCACCGGCCGCTGAATTCGTACGACAGATCGCCAAGTTCCTGAGCGACCCGAGCTGGATGAAGGCGTAATCGTCACCAAATGCGCATGCCAACTCACGACATCGGAAAAGCTAGCAAATGAGTACCGTCGGAATCATCGCTAACCCGGCGGCAGGTAAAGACATTCGCCGTCTGGTGGCGCATGGGCGTGTTGTCTCGAATCAGGAAAAGGCCAACATTCTCAGGCGTGTATTCGCAGGGGTCGTTTCGACTGGTACTGACCGATTATTGATCATGCCTGACCACTCGGGCCTGGCACGACCTGCTACGAGTGATGTCGAAGGTCAGATCAAGATCGACTTTGTCGAGATGCCGGTTGCCGATCACCAGAGCGCGTCAACAAACGCCGCACGTGCCATGGCAGCTCAGGGTGCAGACTGCATAGTGACTCTAGGTGGCGACGGCACGAATCGTGTGGTCGCAAAGGGCTGTGGAGAAGTGCCGTTAGTGCCGATTTCAACCGGTACTAACAACGTCTTCCCCGCCAATACAGAAGGCACCCTCGCCGGAATCGCCGCAGGATCTGTTGCAACCGGGCTGGTGAGTCGTGACGAGGTCTGCCGGCGGTCTAAACGGATAGATATTTATGTCGATGGCGAACGTAGAGACGATGCGCTGGTCGATGCAGCGGTATCGAACCAGATGTTTGTTGGCGCAAGGGCCGTGTGGGACACCAAGACGCTTCAGGCCATGTTTCTCACCCGCGCCGAACCCGCGAGCATCGGGCTTTCATCGATCGGATCGAGGCTCACTCCGGTCTCGATCGACGAAGAGTACGGTCTGTACATTCGGCTAGCTGGCGAGCCCGGACCGAATGCGACCACGGTTAAGGCTCCTATAGCCCCGGGAACCATCTCAGAAGTCGAAATTTTAGATTGGCGAAAAATCACTCCGGGCGAAAAGATCGATATCAATTTGCAACCCGGAACTATCGCACTCGACGGTGAGCGAGAGGTTGAGTTACTTCCCGGCCAGAAGGTTTATGCCAGCCTGAGCATGGACGGCCCGTGGGTGGTCGACGTGCCAAAGGCGATGCTTTTGGCGGCTACGCGGTAATTGCTGGTTTCTCCCTCATCCCATCCCTCTCGGAATAGGGGGCGGAAGGAGGAAGATAGATAGCCAGCGATGAGGTGCCACATTTGAAACCCTGTGGATTACTCAGTGGTGACCCGCTGCCCAGCGCGTACTCCGTGGGCTTAAGCGATCTCAGGAGATGGATTTGTTAAGCCTTCCAGCATCATTGATGGGCTATCAAGCCGCTCTGTGCCTTCAGAACGTGTACAACGCCGAATTGACCGACTCCTAGATCAGGCCGACGAAGCCTTTGAGAGGGATGCTTATCAAGAGGCACTCGAGCGAGCGAGAGATGTCCTTGCTCTCGATGCGGACAACTCCGAAGCGGATGCGTTCATATCGATGGCCGAACGTCGTATTGGTAACGGCTCAAATGCTGAAGCAGCCCCTACTGATACCGAGATCGTTTTTACCGAACCCTCAAGCACTCCCACGTCTTTCGCCGATGGCCGTTACACCGTCAGCCGTTTACTCGGAGAAGGCGGCATGAAGATGGTGTGCCTCGCCCGCGATTCCGTCCTGGACAGGGACGTTGCGTTCGGGCTGATCAAAACAGATGGGCTGGACGATATTGGGCGCGAGCGAGTACTTCGCGAAGCACAAGCGATGGGCAGGATGGGAACACATCCCTGCATCATGCCGATCTACGACCTCGGTTAAGAAGACGGTCAACCTTTCATGGTCCAGCCACCAATGGGCGGCGGCGATGTTGAAGAGCTGATTGAAGATATAGACGGCCCGCTTCCACTCGAACAGGCACTGCAGATAGCGAACCAAACTGCTCAGGGCCTGGTTTTTGCTCACTCAAAAGGCATCATTTATCGAGACCTGAAGCCCGGAAACGTCTGGCTCGATGATGATGGTAACGCCAAGATCGGCGACTTCGGTCTTGCGATAGCTATAGACCGTTCGCGTCTCACCGTCGAAAAACTCATGGTCGGCACCGTTAACTACATGCCACCTGAACAGGCGACAGGTGGCGAAGTAACTCCAAGAGCTGACCTCTATTCACTCGGCGCTATGCTCTACGAGATGACCACGGGTCGAGTTCCGTTCATGGGTGACGATGGCATTGCAGTCATCAGCCAGCATGTGAACACACCTCCCGTCGCACCAAGCTGGCATAACCCGAATATTCCTAAGACGCTCGACTCTCTGATCATCAGATTGATGTCGAAAAACCCCGACGAGCGACCTCAGTCGGCCGATGAAGTGGTGGTCGCACTCGATGCGGTTGATTTGTCAGTTGTCGAAGAAGCTGTTGATGGCAAACAGACCTCTCTCGACTCGATGGCAGGCGGTGTTTTCGTCGGTCGCCAGAGAGAAATGGATAACCTCAAATCGATCTTCGAGGAAGTTCTCTCAGGTAAAGGCCGCATGGTCACTCTCGTCGGTGAGCCGGGTATCGGGAAAACCCGTACCGCACAGGAGCTAGCAACGTACGCCGGCATGCGAGGCGCACAGGTTCGTGGGGACGGAGCTATGAATCAAGTGGCGCACCGCCTTACTGGCCGTGGGTGCAGGCGATACGAAGCCACGTGGCATCAACCGAGCCCGACACACTACGCAACCAGATGGGTTCTACCGCTTCTGTCATAGCCGAGGTTGTCGCAGACTTAAGAGAGAAACTCCCTGATCTATCTCATCCAACGCCGATAGACGACCCAGAGTCTGCCCGTTTCCACTTGTTCGATTCGATAGCCAGGTTCTTGAAGCAGGCTGCGTCAACCATACCTCTTGTGCTGATGCTTGAAGACCTGCATTGGTCAGATAAGCCCTCTCTGATGCTGCTGGAGTTCGTCGCACGTGAACTGGCTAACGCCAAGATCATGATCGTCGGCAACTACCGAGACATGGAGCTCAACCGGCGTCATACACTGTCCGTGTCCCTTGGTGATCTTTCCAGAGAACGGCTGTTTGAACGCGTAGTTCTGCGCGGGCTCCAGAAACACGATGTTCAACGGTTCATTGAGATCGCTGCGGGTATCTCACTGCCGCCAGCCCTTGTCCAGGCTGTATACAGCCAGACCGAGGGTAATCCGCTGTTCGTCACCGAAACGGTGCGGCTGCTCATACAGGAAGGCGACATCACCGCTGGCAGGTCATCGAAAGGTGGCACTAGCTCATGGGAGATACGAATACCGGAGGGTGTTCGCGAGGTCATCGGCCGAAGGCTCGACCGCCTCTCCAAACGCTGCAACGAGGTACTGACCATCGCCGCCGTAATCGGCCGACAGTTCCGTTTTGACGTGCTGAAGATGCTTTCCGAAGGCACCACCGATGGTCAGTTGCTTGATGCGATGGATGAGGCCCCCTCCGCCCGCATTATCGAGGAGCTACCAGACGAGGTCGGCTTCTATCAATTCACTCATGCTCAGATGCAGGAGACCCTCATTCAGGAGATGTCTCACACCCGAGCTGTCAGGATGCACGCATTGATTGCTGAGGCTCTCGAAGCCCACTACGGAGACGAGGCAAAAGAGCATGCAGCGGAGCTTGTCGAACACTTCGCAGAAGCCGAAACAGTGCTCGGCACGGAGAAATTGGTAGATTTTTGTGTGGCAGCGGGTAATCGGGCATGGGAGCAGTCAGCGTTCGAAGAATCCCATAAATTCTTTCTGATCGCGTACGGGCACATAGATTCGATCTCAGTTGGAGAGAAATGGGCCGATGTAACGTTCGGACGGGCCAGAGTTCTTTGGCTTGAGCCAAAACTCACACTCCAACAGGTTTGGGATCTGATGGTCGCCAGTTTTGAGGCGTATTTAGTTGACGGACAACCTGAGAAAGCCTTAGATGCTATCCGATACGAACTTCCGTTTGACCCGATGCTGACGGGAGTGATCGAACCTTTAGAAAGAGCACTGAGTATTCCCGCCGAAGGTTCAATTGAGCTTGCCTGGATCAAAATTCGGTATGCCATTGCCAGACATACCCAACTTGCAGACTTTGACGGGGCAGGCAAACTACTTTCGGAGGTACTCGCAGCGGCCCAGCAGTCCGCTAACCGTCAACTAGAGGGAAGAGCACTTATTCATTTATGTCAGCTTTCATACTTCCACGGCGACTTTGAACAGGCGATTGAATTGGGCGAGCAAAGTGCCAGATTCGCGCTAGAAACTGGCGACACGGTAACTCTGGAGCGGGCGGGTTTTCTCACATTGAGCCAAATCGGGATTGGCAAATTTGAAGCTGCGCAAAAGTCCTTGCATCGTGCCAGTGAAGCCTTAGCAGGCAGGGCAGTTGGTGAATGGGCAAGGAACAATGCCGGAATTGGAGTGGTGCTATCAAGAGCCATGGGACTCGTGGGCACGAACACGGCGACGCTTTCGGCTCGGATCACCGATATTCACCACAGTACTGGCTCGAACTTCTCGAAGAAAATTCGGGTGATTCGATCGGAGAAGCCCTTTCCCTTGCTGAGGAAGCAGACCGAATAAATTCACCGGGCGTTTCCGATATTCAGCGTTTACAGACGCAACTTATCTGCGGCCTACGCCTGGCGGGTTCGAGATGAAGAGCTGGTGCAGCGACTTCTTGAAAATAGCCCCGTGGGCGATGACATGCCTTTCGATTGTTGGTTAATTGGCTCCAATAGGCACGCCACGGGACTGATGAAGTATTTAGCAAATGTTGATGGTGCGGCGGAAGAGTTGGAAGAGGCGGTTCCGGATTGCAGAAAGGCGGGTGCGAAGATTGAACTGGCTAAAACACTTGTCGATTTCTCTGAGATACTTCTCGACCGCAACGCCCCCGGCGACCGCGAAAAACCACCGAACTACAAGACGAAGCCATCGTCATCGCTACCGAGTTGGGTATGCAACCATTGCTGGAGCGTGTGCTTGCGCAGCGGGAGATATTGAAGGCGTAAGAACGCCTGTAGATGTCATCGACACACAGAACGTGATCTGAAGCACTATCGGAACTCCCATTACGCGTCTCACCTCCGTCTCGCTGGCAGCTGGGAGAAGAAGTCGTACGCCGACAAGATTGACGAATAAGTACGTATGACTCCTGAACGTCTGAACATCGCACTCGTTGGTGCAACCGGCAAAGTAGCTGCTCCCGCGCATATCAACGGCCTGGCCGCTGCCCCGAACGCCAATCTGTACGCCGTGTGCGACATCGATGCCGATATAGTAGGCGAACTTGCCGAGCAGACCGGGGCGAAGGCCTTCACATCGCTCGCCGCCGTACTCGCCGATCCTAATGTCGACGCGATCGACCTCGTAACCCCCCCGTTCGTTCATGCCGAACAAACCGTTGCAGCAGCTAACGCTGGCAAGCATGTCTACTGCGAAAAACCGATGGCACACTCTCTGGCAGAGGCGAGCGAGATGGTGTCGGCTCATCAGCAGGCCGGAACAACCCTGATGATCGGTGAGAGCTACGTGTTCCATCACCCGATCGTTGCGGCCCGCGGAGTCATAGATAACGGCGAAATTGGCGATGTTCTATATATCCGAGAGACCAAGGGCCCGTGGCTGATGCGAGGAGGCGAGGCGAAACGTCTCGATGGGCTCAGTCACGAAGCCAACGCACCTTGGCGAGTCGACCCAAAGCTATCCGGCGGCGGCAGGTTTCCGTGGATCATGGATCATGCCCCCCACTTCTTCGCCACCGCAAGATTCTTTGCTACTGGGGCCGATGTTGTTTCGGTCACGGCACATTCTCAGGCGGGCGTTACTGCCAGCGAGCGTGTTTCGGGTACGGGTGCCCCAACGGGACAGGCGATTACTTCGGTGGCGTGGAGTTTTGACAGCGGGGTCGACAGCGCCTGGAGCCAGATCGAATCCGGCGGTGAAGCCGCGGGCGTCGTCGGCTTTGTCACGACTGTTTACGGAACAAAAGGCACGCTCGTTGTCTATGGCGAGGGCGGTGGCTCTGGCTCTGCTTTGGGTGTGGCCCAGCCTCCGGCCGTTGTGCTGCATCGAGACGGCAAGACGCGGATCATCGACGAAGCTAACCCAAGCGATCGCGTGTGGCTATCGAACAACAACTACTACGACGCGTCTCACCAGACAGCCCTCGAACACTGGGCCGATTCGATTCTGGCAGGAAGCGCGGTCCGCTATTCAGGTGAAGACGGCCGATCGGAACTGGAATCAACGCTGGCGACGATCATGAGTGCCGATGAGCACCGAACGATTTCGCCAGCTGATGTGCCACAGGACTGGACGGCGTACTAGGCTTTGAGCGACCAACATTGTCATGCTGAACTTGATTCAGTATCGCTGGCAATCACGCAGATCGCGTTCACTCACGAGGAATACGCCACATGTTTCGACGCCAGTTCATCACGCCCAGAAAAGGTGCCACTGGCACCCAACGGCACCCCTAGAGGATTGTGAAGATTTCGGTGTTGTGGGTTTCGGCTAGTAGCGGGTAGATCTGATCGAAAATCCCCGTGATACCTGGCGTATTCGTAACTGGGCCTCGCGAAGATTCGTAGTCGGCAATTGAATCCCACAACTGCTCCGTCTGCAGCATACCGTGCGATCCGTGCCAGCCTTTGTAAATCGTCGGCTTACGATATCCCGCTGCTTCCATTGCTGCTCCGGCTTCGTTCACCAGTGCTGCTAATTTGCCGCCGGTTCCGGCCTTCGGTTGGTAGGTACGTCGTACTGCAATCATTCTCGAACTACTTCTTTCTATTGGCCCATTGACCATCGGTCGTCGGCTGCAAGTGTGATTCGCTCGCTGGCCATTTCACAAATTGTCTAAATCTTGAAGCTGCGCCAGTCCCGCTCGAAACGGTCCTTGCTCTTCATACCCGAAACTGTCGGGTCACTCAATACGGTTTGCGGTCCGCCGTCTGCGAGAAACTCGCCGCCAACAGTCGCTGAGCGTCCACCTGAGTACGCCATGTAGCAGAAGCCGACACCGTCGTACGGGGTCGGCTCATCGGTTTGGTTAATCCTGCTGGCGATAACCTCGCCGACCTTCGTGCCCTGACCGGCTGCAAAAACGCCCGCCTTTGGAATGGTGAAATCGCCAGAGGGAACAATGTTCACATCTCCGATAGCGAACACGTTCGACGTAGAAGTTTCGAGCGTTGCCTTGTTCACGGGAACCCACGGATTGCCGCCTGCTATTCCAGAATCGGCAACAACATCGGGCATTTTGTGAACCGGAACCGTGGCGATAATGTTGGCTGAAGCCGAGCTGCCATCAGCGAACGACGCCTCGCGTCCGTCCCGGGCAACCTCGGTCACTCCAGCGGCTGTGACCAGTTCGATTCCTCGTTGGTCAAGTGCGGCTCGAACACGCATCGACGCTTCTTTTCCTGCTACGCCAAGAGGCCCGGGCTCGGGAATGTACACAGAAATGTCGATGTCTTTGCGAATGCCTTTTTTACGCGCCCACCAGTTGATAATCATTGCTGTTTCGAGCGGCGCGGGCGGGCACTTGTATGGGGGCTTTGAAGCAGCGAGAACGATCTTGCCCCGCTTCAGACGGCTAAGGCGTCGACGCAGGTGGCGGGCGTAGTCGAAATCGTAGAACGAGTAGGCGTCTCTGGCTCCGGGAACGGCATCCCAGTCGTACGCGGCACCGAGAGCGATCACGAGATAGTCGTAGTCGAGCGCACCCGCCGACGTGACCACCTTCTGGCCACTCGTATCGATGGAATCGATGTTCGCTTCGACGAAGTTGATCCCCCGATTGGCAAGCCTGCCAAGCGATCTTCCGGTCTTATCGGTGTCACGTTCGCCCACGATAAGCAGTGGGTTCATTCCGCAAAGGTGCGGCACCCGATTTCGATCGACGATTGTCACTTCGTGAGTAGCGTCGAGAGAAGCGCGAGCTTCTATTGCAGCTTGCACGCCTCCGAAACCTCCACCCAGAACGAGAACTTTGCTACCGGTCATATCCAATTGCCCTCGACGGCTTTATGCGTTTAAGCCAAAACCAATTACTTCATTGCGGGCGAAATCTTACCGGGTTTTTAAGGCGATAGTGCGGTTAGTTATCGACCGGGGAGGCTATTTGCGACTCGAATTAGGCGTTCTTTGGCGTCACATGCCGTATCGAAGATCTCTGAATTGGCGGTTTCTCGCTGAATTAACTCTGGATCCATGAACGCAATTTGAGTCCCGCCGTCTATCTCCTGGGCGACCACGTTGCATGGCAGAAGCAGACCTGCCCATGGCTCAGCATTGAGCACATTGTTCGCGAGGTTCGGGTTGCAGGCGCCAAGAATGACGTATTTTGTCCGGTCGATGTCGAGCTTCTTTTTTAGCGTTGCCTTTACATCGATCTCAGTAAGTATCCCGAAACCCTCTTCAGCCAGAGCGCTGGTTACGGCCTCAACTGCCTGTTCGAAGTCGAGATCGACGTAACGCAGGATTCCGTATCTGATCGCAGTAGTAGTCATGTGAACTCCCTGGAAAAAACGCATCGGCGTATATCCAGCCCGTAAACCGACTACATCCAACATATGACCGATCTCAGGTGAATATCGTGATACTCCGTGAAGGGCGCATGTAAGATTCCGTTAAGTCCAACATTTTGGTGTTTAATCGGCGGAGCAGACTAGGACTCTAAATAAGCCACCAGAAAAAAGAGCCAGAGGGCGCCTAAGGCCCAGAGGAAACGACTGTGAAGACCCGATCGATCGACATAGAGCCGACCAACGACTGGATTGAATCGTGCGACACCATGGTTGCGCTCGAAACCTCGACCGTCGGCGGCAACACGGTTTTCGCTAAAAACAGCGACAGGCCCCAAGAGGAAGCTCAGCCGTTGGTGCTTGTCCCCGCCGCAGATCATCTTCCGGGGAGCGGCCACGCCGGGGCTCAGTTCGTAGACGTGCCCCAAGTCGCGCACACATATCGACACGTCGGGTCGAAGCCATACTGGTGCGCAGGCTATGAGCACGGCTTCAACGAGCATCAGGTAGTGATAGGCAACGAATCACTCCCATCGCTTTTACCAGAGGTGGATGAACCGAAGCTTGTCGGCATGGAGCTGTTGCGACTCGCACTCGAACGTTCGAAGTCGGCAGAAGAAGCTGTCGATGTGATGACGGGTCTTATATCTGAGTTCGGCCAGGGTAAATTCTCGAACGGCGACGGAGTTCGAACCTACGACAACCTGTACATCGTCGCTGACACAAAATCGGCCTATGTTGTCGAGTGTGTTGGCCATGACTGGGCTGTAAAACAGGTCAAGGATTTCACTTCGATTTCGAATGTCAGCCAGATCGGCACGGACTCCAACCGCTTGTCTGAGGGCGCTAAGGCAAAGGCTAGTAGTCTCGGCCTGTATGACCCGGGCTCTGGCGGTGAATTCGACTTTGCAGGCGTGTTTGGCGATGCTGATAACGCGGCGAGCGGCACCTCACGGCAGTGTCGATCCGACGCGATGCTGGGTGTCGGATCGGGTCGACTCGATGCCCGAGCGATGATGCAGGTGTTATCGGATCATTCAGATGGTGAAAACGCGGATGAGCCGCCGGTAGTCGATGTTGCAGGCGATATATCAATCTGCGTACACCGAACAACAGGAGAACGAACCGGGGCTTCGACAGCCAGCCTCGTTGCTGATCTGTGCGCAACGGGCGAACGGCTGCCTGTTTACTGGACCGGCATGTACTCACCCTGCATGACGGTGTTTACGCCCATGTTTATCGAAGGCGACATTCCGTCGGTACTGGCGATTGGCGGGGAGAACCCGAGCAATGACAGCCCCTGGTGGGACTTCTACCGACTTACTCATTACGGATTTCGGTCGGGTGCGCAGGCACGAGCCGACATCAGGTCAGAGCTTGCGATACTTCAAAACGAGCTGTTCGAATCGGCATATGACATGGCCGAAAAAGGCCGTGATCTAGTTGAAAATGGAGCGAATGGCGCGGCGTCTGATCTGCTCACAAAATACATGGTCGAAAACACTCGCCGAGTGATATCGAAAGTGAAATCGATGGTCCCTCCCACTTCGTCAGTAAGATAGGGTCACGGATTTTCAGGCCAGAGCAACACGTTCGCTTCGCCGCCATGAACGCCTAGATGCGTTTAGCGTAGATCTTCAGATCGGAAGCGTTGAACCCGGCGGATTCCAGAAATCTCGAGTCTCGATCATCTTCTGCTAGTAGTACCGAGTAGATCTGATCGATTCCTTCACTACGGGCCTAGTCTTCGAGGGCGCCGACCAGTTGTTTGCCGATCCCGGCACGCCGTTTCGACGGAACAACGGCCATTGCGACTATGCGAGCACCCGGGGGCAGGCCGTAGGCGGTGGTCTGTCGCTCTGACAGTAGGAACCCAACGAGTCCCGACTCGTCCTCTGCAACAAAACAACCCCACGGTGGATACTGCAGCCAATCGAGCTCGATTATCGACAGCAGGCGTTCGACATAGGTGTCCCATGTGACCGAACGATCATCGCCCTGAATCTTTGAATCGAGAGCGCGAACGGCCTCGGAATCGGTCTGTCTGATTTGGCGAACGTCGACCAACCTGTCCTCCGGTTACTCTGGCGAACACCAGCGTCCCTGATGACCAGAGTATATCTACGCGCGCTTCTACTATTCACAAGTGGATATTTACGCCAGAACGCCAATATATCGTTTGACTGGTGTGGGCTTTGTACGTAGCCTCGACAGCCGATAATTAGATATTCGAGTCGACAATATTCCGTACGTATTTCACAGCGAGAAACAGCATGCCGTTCAACGTAGATCACATTCACCTGAAGTCGAGCGATCCTAAAAAGACAGCCGATTGGTTCGTCGAGGCGTTCAACGTCGAGATCGTCTCCGACACGG
>Ga0115002_10005964_pt1 | contig 14207 bp, 8 predicted proteins | sample ArcticOcean_MG_C_8_FD_89576 | JGI IMG/M metagenome (GOLD analysis project Ga0115002, IMG submission 89576) | Marine microbial communities from western Arctic Ocean - ArcticOcean_MG_CB11_86 | ecosystem: Environmental > Aquatic > Marine > Oceanic | place: Arctic Ocean: Canada Basin | collected... | reverse complement strand
CCCTAAGAGACTCAAACGAGCCATTTGCCCGTTGCCAGTAACCTGGCTTGGTCAAGTAGTGATGTAACCACAGTTCTGTATTTTGCTGGCTACCACGAAGCGGGATTTTCACAGAATGTGTTGGCCGGTTGTATTGTTGTGCCGCAATAGTCCACTGAGCGAGATCGATATACTCAGAACGCGAGTAGTCAAAAGGTAGGGAAGCATGTGGCCGGTTAATCGCTGTGATCGGCTGATCGTCATCTGGAAACGTCAACCGCTTCTGCAATGAGGTGTATTTCGCCTCGGTAACATCATTCGCAATACCTGCCCTGATGGGGTTTAGGTCAACGTAAACCATGGCTGCAAGCACCGCGTTTTCATCAAGCAGTTGCTGTGATTTGAAACGTCCTTCCCAAAACCTGCCTTTGCAGTCGTCCTCTTTGTTGGCGAGACGTGCCAGCGGTTCATTGATGAAGCGCATAAACCATGACAGTGAGGTTAGGCGCTGGCGCAGTACGGCGATTCTTTCAGCATCCTTAAGCAGCATTGCCTTGTGGATCTCTCTAATCTCTTTCTTCTGTTTCGAGTAGCTGGGACATAAGACTTCCCACTTCGCAAGAATGTCTTCGTCAGACCATTCGGACGTTCTGGATGCATCGACACACAAAACGATATGATAGTGGTTAGACATTACTGCGTATCCGTAGAGGTCGATCGAGAAGATCTCGGCGAGTGCCAGGATGCGATCTTCGAGCCAGGCGCGACGATGGTCAAAGTCAAAACCAGTTTCTTTATCGACACCACACAACCAAGCCCGCCGGACACACCTTGAACACACGTGATAGACGCCGCCTTTTGGATCAACAAGATGTGCTCGTGCATAAGTCATACAGCAATCTTGAAGGAACCAATTCGTTCTAAAAAGACGTCATCCGATGGGAAAGTGCTCAGTAAGTTGCCAGGAATGTTGTAGGACGGGTGCGTAATGATGGATGTCCTGTTTTGGAGATATTGATGGATGTCCTGAATTATTTTGTTGTAGGACGGGTGCGTAATGATGGATGTCCTGTTTTGGAGATATTGATGGATGTCCTGAATTATTTTGTTGGAGATATTGATGGATGTCCTGAATTAAAAGATGGGGTGGGTGAGGATTTACTTGGGGGGGACGTCAGTAGTAAAATCGTGGAGCTTTTGGTGGGTGTTTTTAAGGGAACTATGCGTCAAAGTCGGACACAATCGCCTATTTCAGCCGCCGAGGCTACTCGTCTTGAGGGGTTAGCGCGTGAGTATCGTCCTGCATTAACCCGGTATTTCGGTAAACGTTCCTTTCAACAAGCGGATGTTCAGGACCTTGTTCAAGAGGTTTTGGTGCGTTTGGCTGTTCGTGGTGATGGGGCGAGTATTGAGCAACCTGAAGCCTATTTGATGCGAACAGCGACGAATGTGTGGCGGGATTTTCTGCGGAAGAAGAAAACGCACCAGGAAAATGCGCACGATGAGTATCAGGAAGAGTACCACCTGCGTGAACATTATGGGCCCCATGACCTTGCAGAAGGTCATGAGACGGTAGAGAGAATAATAGCGGGACTTCAGGAATTACCGGACCGAACGCGACAGGTTTTTATGTTGTGTCGCGTAGAAGGACTGCGTCAGAAGGTTGTAGCAAATAGACTCGGTGTCTCAGTGAGCTCCGTTGAGAAACATATGATTAAGGCGATTGCCCATTTGGCAATACGTCTGGATAAGTAATGAGATGAAATTAGTTAATGTAAACATACCTAAAGATTCTGATGAAGCGGCAGGATACTGGGTTGTGCGCCTCGAATCGCCGAACTGCAGTCCGGCAGATCGCGCTGCGTTTGAGGCATGGCGTGCCGCAGATAGGCAACATTCTATAGCCTATGCGTGTGCACAGAAGATGCTGGCGCTTGTCGATCTTCATCTCGGCAGTATGGAATTGACAGATCTTGGAGAACGGGTATTTGTAGAAACAAAAAAATCTCACAGATCATCCTTTTATTCCGCTGCAGTTGGCTTAGCTGTGGCCTGCACGTTGATTGTGGGTGTTGTGCTAATCCAACAGATGCGGGTCATCAAACCCGAGAACATCCTCGAGACAGCTGTAGGACAACGTTCCACAATAACATTGTCGGATGACTCCATCGTGACGCTGAACACCGACTCGCGTGTGGAACTTCACTACTCCCCGGACGTTCGCCAACTGGTGCTGGTCCGCGGTCAGGCACACTTTGGGGTCAAAAAAGAGCCACGGCCATTTGAGGTACTTGCAGGAGAGCAACGTATAGTCGCACTGGGTACAGCGTTTGATGTCCGACTCGATGCAGACCAAAGCGTGCAGGTCACTCTGGTAGAAGGGCGCGTTTCAATAGACGAAGCGACGCTAAGTGCACCAGTCAAACCGAGCACTATTGACCAACTACCGCTCTTAACAGAACTCGAAGCGGGCGAACAGTTAATTATCGAGCAGGATAAGCTACCCATAGTCGTTAAGGCTGATATTGAACAGGTTGTCGGCTGGCTTGAAGGTCGATTGGTATTTCGTGGCGATTCCCTTGAGGAAGCCATAACGGAGTTCAACCGATACAGCTTGAGAAAACTCGTTGTCTCAAACGATCCTCGACTCGACACCATTCAGGTCAGTGGCGTTTTTAATGCGGGTAGCACGACGAAATTCGTCGCTGCACTAGAGATCCTGCACCCGATCAAGGCGCGAGAGTTTGCCAATGATCGAATTGAACTACGCTGGTGGGACGCTGGTCTCATCGCGACGGAAACTGATACACTGCATCAGTAGCGAGGGAACCGGTCCTACACTGGGCCACCATCCAAGCAGTGCAACCGGCATCCTGATTGATCTTCGAAACCAGACTGTAATTCATTGAAGTAAGGGGGATGACGCGACGGTGGTTGCTTCGCGAAAAATAAAATTGTCGCCAGTCCTCGTGCTTGCAATCGGCATGCTTGTCTGGCAGGCCCACGCCGTCGCGGCTGAAATAGACAGTGCCGTTCATTTCAATATCAAAGCCCAGAACCTGGGCAACGCTTTAAACGAGTTTGCATTACAGAGCGGCAAGGAAATCCTGTTCGTCGAGGAGGAAATTGCCGATAAGTCGACCTCCGGCATCTCGGGTAGTTATCAGCCCATCGCTGCCCTGGAACAATTGCTGACCGACGCCGGGTTGCAATACCGCGTCAACGATCTCAATACTATCCTGGTCGGCACCCAGATCCGTGTGCTTACCGGCGAACCCTCAAAACCCAGGAACATCTTTCGGCGTATCGCATCTGGCGTCGCAACAGTGTTTCGTGATACCAGAACCCCTAACAATACAGTGCATGTCGCTGCAGGTGATGAAGGAGAAATGGAGGAGATTGTTGTCGTCGGGATTCGAGGCAGCATGCTGCGTTCGCTGCAACGAAAAAGAAATGCCGACCATTTTGTCGATGCGATTACCGCAGAAGACATTGGCGCATTTCCCGACCAGAACCTGGCGGAATCCCTGCAGCGGATCAGCGGAGTAGCCATTGACCGCAAAAGCGGTGAGGGCGCCTTTATCAGCGTTCGCGGACTCGGCCCCCAGTTTGTACAGACTACAATCCATGGGCGCGTTTCCGCGTCCAACGTCGCACCGGGAAGCCATGATGGTACCGGTCAGACGAACGCTAAATCACGCGCGGTCGGTTTTCACGCATTCCAGTCGGGGCTGGTACAGGCAGTGGAAATCCACAAGTCGCCCCGGGCCGATCACGTCGAGGGGGGCCTGGGTGGTTTCGTCGACATTCAGACACGTAAACCGCTAGAACTGGGCAAGCGGCATATGGCCCTGTCTTTGGATGCCACACGCAATGAGCGGGCTAACGACACGGCGCCCGGTGTATTCGCACTGTTCAGCGATGTGCTCAGCGATAACCTTGGGTTGATGGTGTCCGCGCAGTGGGACAATCGCGAGTTCCGAACGGACTACTTGGAACAATTTGGATTTCTTGGAGATCCCAGAACCGTCACCCTCAATGGCGTGGAAATGACCGGCTATTATCCGTCTCAGCTCGATGGGGAATTGCATCTCACCAACCGTGATCGCCTGAATGTCTCCTCTGCCCTGCAATGGCAACCTTCGGACCGTGTTGATGTGGCAGTGGATGTGCTGTTTACCGACAACTCGACCGATGAGGTACGCCACAGCCGGAGTTTCCAGCTGTCACAGGGGCATCAACGAATCACAGAGGCAACCCTTATTGATGACAACGGTACTGGCGTATTCACCATGATTTCTACATCTGGTGCCGGCGCGTTCATCGAGCACGCCACCGAGCAGACTGCTACGGAAGCGCTCAACCTTGGTATCAATTTGAAGTTCCAGGCCACCGACAATCTCGCACTCAACGTTGATGTGTCGGTCTCTGATACAGAAGCGCCCATTACGAATAGAGATGCGCTGATGCGAAACACCAGTACGCAGATGACCTACCGTAAGAATGGTTCGGGCCGTTTGCCATCGATGAGCTCATCTTCCCCGTTGACAGATGTCGACCATTGGAGCGTTGTGAAACAGTCGTTTCAAAAGCATGTGGTCGATGACCGGCTATCGCAATTCAGAGTCGATGCTACCTATGAATTTGAAGGGAGCTGGCTCGACTCGATCCAGGCTGGTGCCCGGACATACCGGCAGGATCGCCGTGACCGATCCAGATACCTGAACAGCAGGGCTTTTATCGATCAGCCGATCGCAGACTTCGGCGGTGGCGTTGCCTTCCCGGAGGACGGGAACTTTCTCTCCGGGCTCGGTATGGTGTTTCCTGCGCCTATCCTTAACCCGAACTTTGATGCGCTGCAGCAGACATTTAGTACCCGCGCGGATGAAATCCTGAGTGGAGGTGGTTTTCGAACTGGCGCTCAGATCAACAATGGTGTGGTCACTTTTGATCAGGACAACTTCAACGAAGACCTCAATCATGATGACGACGGCAACGCGATATATGCCATGGTCACGTTTAGAGGTGCACTGGGTGACACGCCATATTCCGGCAATCTCGGGGTAAGGGTTGTGGACAACAGCACGGGGTCGGTCGGGGAAATCGCGGCACCCATCGATATCGATTTTTCCGATCCGACGCAGGGTGTAGTCATTGTGTCGCCCCCAGATTTTCTGCACATTGCCCACGACTATACGGAGGTGTTGCCCTCCCTAAATCTGCGGTTTGATCTGACAGACTTCGTCATCAGGGCCTCGGTGGCCAAAGTGCTGAGTCGCCCTCGCTTTCTTGACCTCAGTCCTCGTCAGACCGTTCAGACACCGACTCGTACCACCCGCGGCGGCAACGGCAAGCTTGACCCGACCACTGCGGTGCAGTTCGACCTGGCGGTGGAATGGTATTTTGCGGACTACTCGATTGCCTCCATTGGCCTGTTCACCAAGAATATTGAAGCGTTCGTTCAGTCTCAGGGCGTACCCACCCCGTTCCCCGGGGTGATTGATCCTGACACGAACCAGCCGCTGGTCCTGACTGCTTTCAGGCCGCTGAATACCGGAAAGTCCGATATGGTCGGTGTGGAATTGTCGTTTCAGCGCACGTTTGCAGATTTTCTGCCAGCACCATTCGATGGCCTCGGCGTAGTCGCCAACTATACCTACATTGATTCCGGCTCGGACTTCAAGAACGACAAAACGGGTGCCTCGTACAGCCTCCCGGGGTTGTCCGAAAACACGCTCAACTTCACGTTGTTTTATGAGAAGGGTCCGGTCGGCGCCAGGATTTCCTATAACTTCCGGGATGACTTCCTGGATGATATTAACGGCGGCTTTTCAGGACATCCATTTTTTGTCGACGCGTACGAGCAATGGGATGCTTCCTTCGGTTATGTCGTGAATGAAAATATTGCGCTGAGCGTCGAAGCGATCAACCTGACGGACGAGAACGTGTATTACTACAACCGGCTGGCAACCGGTACACAGGAGCACATCTCAAGTGCGATCCATGCCGGCCGTCGATTTCAACTCGGTGTCAGATTAAAAATCTGACCCTGCTATCCTGCAAGCAAGCTTCCACGCCGCTAACGGCGCTGCGCCGGTGAGGATAATGCAACACCACACGTCCTCTTTAGAACGTAACTTCGACATACTTAAACCTTTGACATACTAAAATAAGGAACCACTATGCAAGTAGGCACCATGTCTGGCACATTCACCCGTCCGACGCTTGAGGAAACACTCGACGCGAGTCTAGAACAGGATATTCGTCACCTCCAGTTTAACTGGGCCTCGGCGCATCCGTCCGGTCCGTTGCCCGAAGTCATCGACGAGGTCTGCGCCTACGCCAGAGCAGAGTTTGAAAAGCGCGATATGGTGATCGCCGCTGTCGCGGGCAATGCCAACATGGTCGATATCGACCCGGAAAAACGTCAGAAAGCCGTCGATAAGCTACTAATGCTTATCCCCGCCTGTGCCAAGATCGGAACGTCTGTCATTGCGACCTGTACCGGTTCACGTCATCCGGAAAGCATGTGGAAGGATCATCCCGATAACGAGTCGGAGGAAACCTGGCGCATTTTGCGCAACACGCTGGAGCAGGTATTACCAGCAGCAGAAGCTGCTGGCGTAGACATCGCATTCGAACCTGAGTACAACAACGTCTGCAAAAGCGCACGCAAGAGTCGGCAACTGATTGACGAAATGGCGTCACCCAACCTGAAGGTGGTCATGGATGCCGCCAATATTTTTGGCAAAGATGATCTATCCCGTATGACCGAAGTACTGGACGAGGCCTTTGATCTATTGGGTGACTATGTCGCCATCGCTCACGGCAAAGACCTGGACCACGGTGGCGACGCCGGGCACCTGGCTGCCGGCACCGGCAAGCTCGACTACGCGCACTACGCCAAGTTACTGTGCGGTCTATCCTTCGACGTACCTGTCATCCTGCACGGCGTCAGTGAAGAGCAACTGCCCGAAAGCGCTGCAATGCTCAGACAGCACGCCGCAGCCTATCAATAAGGAGAAGAATTCATGAAAGCAAAGATCGGTATTCTCGGCTGTGGAAACCCATCACGTAGTTGGTACATGCCAACACTCAGTGAATTAACCAAACGTGGCGAGATCGAATGGGTGGCCCTGTGCGACATGGATAAGGCACTCGCCGAAGAACACGGCACCCAATATGGCGTGCCATACTATCTAAGCCTCGACGAGATGCTGGACAAGCACAAAGACTTAACGGCGGTTTGCGTGGTCACCAGCGATCCTCTCCACCATGTGCTTGCCGCACAGGTTGCCGAACACGGCGTACACGTCATGGTGGAAAAACCCATGGCAATGACCCTGCCGGCCTGCGACATGATCATTGATGCCTGTCGCCGTAACAGCGTGCACTTCGAAGTGGCGGAAAACTACTTCCGCTGGTCCAAGCAGCGTTTAATGGTCAAGCTTGTTAAAGAAGGTATCCTCGGCGATATCGTTCGCGTGCACTACTCCGACCCCAAGCGACAGCTACCGTTTGATCCAAAGGTGGCCTATAGCGATCTGGGTCGACCTATCTCGGGATTTGGTAGAACGGGCGGCATGGTCATGGATATGGGCGCGCACCGGTTGTCACAGTTGCGAACGTACGTTCAGAGTGATGCCAAACAGATAAGCGCAACAGTGCGAAGATACCGTGCGGATGCTAGCATCCTCGCTGAAGACTGGGCGCACGCGATGATCGAGTTCGACAGCGGCGCTATGGGTATCTACGAGACATCCCGCGTTGGTGAGACACAAAAGTATTGTCAGATCACGGGAACCCTGGGTGGAATTCTAGACACCGACCCTCATGGACCTGAAATCCCGTTACGTTTGCTTGATGGCGACGAGTGGAAAGATATCCCGGTCGAAACAGAGCGTCGTAACATTGATGGCGTCGATGTACTACAACGCATCGTTGTGCACACTGATACCAAGATTGTCTACGAGAATCCGTTTCGGGATTACGCCATCAATGACTGGTGCGTCGGCCATGCCTCCGAGATCATGAGCATTGCCAATGCCGCACTCAACGATGAACCGGCCGAATACGGCATAGAAGGTCGCAAGGATGTTGAGATGGCCATGGCGATTTACGAGTCATCGCTTAACGGCACGGTGCCTATTCAATTACCCCTTGAAGGTATCACCGGTTACGAGCAGGCGGTACATGAGGATTATGAGAAGAAGTTTGGCCGCCCGATCATAGCCTGACGCAATCGCCGCCCGAAAAGGTAAGCAAAATGTCGAACGATCGTCCGAATATTGTATTTATATTCTCAGATCAGCACCGCGGTGATGCCCTTGGCAGTGTCGGGAATACTGCGGTTCGTACGCCGAATCTGGATGGTCTGGCGGCAGAGGGAGTGGTATTCAGAAACTGCAGTACCAGCTCACCGCTTTGCATGCCTGCCCGGGCGTCACTCGTTACCGGGCAGTATGTTAATGAACACGGTGCCTGGGGGAATCGTAATGAGGCAGATCGACATGGCCAAAGTCATGTGAAGAATATCCGGGACGCCGGCTATTGCACGGCGGTATTCGGTAAGACCCATTTCAAAGTACCACAGGCCGACGCGGGCCATACACGGGAAAGCGCCTTTGAGCTGAATGATTGGGGCTACGAAGTCGCCCACGAGATTCTCGGCGAGCCCACCAGCGGCAGCTACTATGATGACTTTCTGGCCAAAAGGAAGAAGCTCCAGATCCACGAAACCGCTATGTCCACCTGGAAAATGGGTCAGGGCAACAGTACCCTGCGGCCCTGGGAACATACGCCCTGCCTGCTGGAAGAAAACGAACATATCGATGCCTACATCACCAACACAGCGAACGAGTGGATAGCGCAATATACAGATGAACGGCCGTTTTATTTACAGGTCGCACTGGTAGGCCCACATCCACCCTTCGATGCACCGGCCAGGTACCGGGACATGTTCGATCCAAAGGACATGCCGCCTGCCATCATGGAGCCACCCGCAGAACCGGTTTCGCCACAGGTGAAGACGATGTTTAAACGGCGAGGCCTCGCCAACATGACCGAGGGTCAGAGCCGACTAATGACCAGTCACTACTACGCCAAGGTCGCTTTCGATGACAACCTGATCGGCAGCGTGATCGAGACACTTACAGGAAAAGGCCTGATGGATAACACCTGGATCATTTATACGTCTGATCATGGAGAGATGCTGGGCGATCACCGGATGGTACAAAAGGCAGTGTTCTATGAGGGCGCGCTCAACATTCCTCTCATCATCAGACCACCAGGAGGCACTGAACCATGGATCGCGAACGGCCTCACCGACCACTACGATATCGTCAACACCATGCTTGATGTAACAAGCGGTGCGCCGTTAGAAGATGATCACGGCGTTTCCCTTATATCTAAGATTGAAGCAGGCAAGGACGCAGCCAACGCTCAGCAGGGGAAAGACGTGATCTTCAGTGAAGTGAGACTTTACTCAATGGCCCGCACCGAACGCTACAAAATGACGATCGACTCCGTTACCCGGGAGCCCCTGGATCTCTACGATATGGGAAACGACCCCGATGAGCTTAGAAACCTGGTGAACGAGCCATCGCTTTCAAGCGTGCGAGATCAAATTCTAGAAGAGCACTTTGAAAAATTGCTAAACAATATCAACAAGGCGCAAGTTGAGTTCGCCCAGGCAGGTGGAATTGCCACCGCGATTCACGAAGACTATCCTGCGTACTAGGTCCGGGTATTAATCGAGTGGAATCCCCATTCCCGGTCTTGTGCGTTCTGGCAGCGGTACTGCTACCGCTCCCCGCGATCGGTGAAAAACCATCGTACCAGCATGGCATCTCACTGCTGCACGATCTGAAATACCCCAGGGACTTTACGCACTTCGAGTACGCGAACCCCGACGCCCCAAAGGGCGGACGCATCGTCCTCGCATCGGAATCGAGAGTCGGCAACCTGTCTGGCTATCGCTCCAGCGAGCTGCCTTCCGCGCCCGGTCTCGGGCAAACCTACGACCGGCTGTTCATTCGTACCGGCGATGAACTATCCGCCTTCTACGGATGGCTGGCCCAGGGCATAGCGCTATCCCCGGACCATAAGTCCCTGTATGTACGGCTTCATGACGCGGCGCGATGGCATGACGGCGTACCAATCACCACAAAGGATATCCTTTTCACCTACGAGGAAGTGCTGCAAAGCGTTTTTGGCCAGGCTTCCCTTGCGCCCTGGGTCGAGGAACTTGAGATCACCGGGAGCCACGAATTCATTGTGCATCATACGGATGAATTCACAGCCTCCAGTCTTCAGTCCATGATGGCGTTCCGCGTCCGTCCGGCGCATTACTGGCAAGATCGTGATCCGACCAAGGCGACACTCATTCCCCCTGTCGCAAGCGGGCCTTATCGGATCAAAAAGTTTGATCGGGATTACATTGTCTACGAGCGTGTTGACGACTACTGGGGACGTGATATACCAATCAACCGCGGCCGCTTCAACTTCGACGAGATTCGCTATGACGTGTACCGCGATACCACGGTGGCGCGGGAGGGATTTCGTAAAGGGCTTTTCGATGTGCACTTCGAGAGTAATATGGGTCAGTGGTTCAGTTCCTATGATATCCCTGCATTTGAGCAGGGATATCTGAAAAAGGATACACGGCCCATTACCAAATTTATCGGCATGCAGACTGCGATTGCACTGAACACCCGACGTGAGCACCTGAGGGACGTCCGCGTTCGAGAGGCACTGACCATGGCACTCGACTTTGAATGGCAGAATCGGGTGTTCCATCATGATTCCCGGGAGCGCGCACGGAGCTACTTCGCCGGTTCACGGTTCGCGGCAACCGGAATTCCGACCGGCGAAGAACTGCAACAACTGTCCCGGTTTCGCGATCAGCTTGACCCCCGGGTATTCACGCAGCCGTTCAAATTACCGACCTCACCGGGCAGGGGACTACATCGTCACGGGCTCGAGCGAGCACAGGCGCTACTGGCTGGAGCTGGCTGGCGGATCAAGGAAGGACGATTGGTGAACGACGACGGTGTGCAGTTCAAGCTGGACCTGCTTACGCAGAATTCTGCCTTCCAGCGAATGTTGCTACCCTACGTCCAGGCCCTGAAACTGCTGGGTATCGACGCTAATCTACGCCTCGTTGATAGCGTACTCGCCATCAATCTGCTGCGCGAGCGCGACTACGATGCATACGTGCGCGGTCATGATTTTCTTAATCCGCCCGGCGCGGAATTGCGCGGCGCGTTCAGCTCGCAGACGGCAGAAGTCCAGATGAGCTACAACATGGCCGGCGTTCGAGATCCTGTTATCGATGCCCTGATCGTGAAAGCAGAGCGGTCGGTCGATATTAATGCGGCAACCAGCGCACTGAAGGCGCTGGATCGGGTGTTGTTGTGGAACTTTTACAACATCCCCCTACACGCCCCCGAAGGGGAACGGTTCCTGTTGTGGGACAAGTTCGGACGCCCAACGAACGAATCAGTTGCCCGTTACGAGTATCTGGTGGGCAGCAGTCTGCGCGTCATTGATAGTTGGTGGTTTGATACCCAAAAGGCAGCGAAGCTGACGGCCGTTGGTAAGTAACAATGGCGCTCTAGCAATAATTTCTTTTCATGCGATAATCGCCGCCACTATGCAAAACAGCTATCTCAACAATCTTAAGGTTCTGGACATCTCCCAGGGTGTGGCCGGTCCGTTCTGCGCCAAGCTCCTTGGAGATCTTGGTGCCGATGTTGTAAAAATAGAACCCCCTGGGGGCGACATCAGCCGGCAATATGGGCCTTTTCCCGATGGCGTGGCTGATCCCGAAAAGAGTGCGAGCTTTTTCTTTTTTAATACCAGCAAGCGCGGGATCGTACTGGATCTTGAAAGCGCAGCAGGCAAAGACGCGCTTGCGCGACTGGTCACCAAGTATGACGTGGTCATCGCAGGTGAGTCCGAGGAAGTATTGCGCCAGCGTGGGCTGACCTACGACACTTTTCGTCGATGGAATCCCAACATCATCTTGACCACGATTTCCGGTTTTGGCTCCTTTGGCCCACATTCCGAATATCAGAGTTCACACCTGGTGGCCGGTGCCATGGGTGGCTTGTCGACCTATTGTGGCCTCCCCGACCGGGAACCACTCCAGAATGGTGGGGCGACCAGCGAGACCTTGACCGGCGCATTCGCGGCTGTGGCCACGTCCCTCGCTGTCTTCGGTCGTGCTCAGCATGGTGGTGGTGAGCATGTCGATGTCAGCGTTCAGGAAGCGGCACTTGCATGTGCGTCTTTTCCTACCATGTCATATGAGTATGCCGGCCTGGTACGTGATCGTTATTCCAGTGTCGGCGGCGGGGCAGGTGCGTGTTACATGGTACCTACACGAGAGGGTTATATAGGGTTGAACGCGTTGACTCGTGCGCAGTGGGAAATGATGTGCCAATTTCTTGGCTGTGAGAACATTGTAACGGACCCCTATTTTGAAGGCGTCTCGTGGAATAAGCCCGACGAGCGGTTAGAAGAAATACGTGAGGCGTTTCGTGAAGCGGTCAAAGATAGAACTGCAGAGGATCTTTTCCACAAAGCGCAAGCGGACCGTATACCGTTCGGCCTGGTTCCAGACCTGGCGGGCGTGTTCTCGCTTCCGCCTCATCTCGAACGCAAATTTTTCCAGAAGATCAGCCATCCGGTCGCGGGATCTGTCACTATCCCCGGTATACCATTTAACATCCCGGGACGTGACGATCAGCTCACCATCCAGCGTCCCCCGCTTTTAGGCGAGCACAATGATGAAATTCTGGACGCGTTGGATTCGGTGACGGCGATTTCTGAAAAGGATCCGAACACTTCAGATGAACCGTCCCCACTCCCGCTTAAGGGATTGAGAGTATTGGATCTTTCCATGTTTTTCGCGGGTCCTGTCTGTTCCCAGATTCTTGCCGATGCCGGTGCAGACGTGATCAAAGTCGAGTCGGTCCAGCGCATTGACGGTTGGCGCGCCAGTATTGCAAAGGAAGGCTTCACTGCACCAGCATGGGAATCGGCACCACACTTCAACTGGGTGAACCGCAACAAGCGCGATATTACGTTAAATCTTACGGATCCACGTGGCGTCAAAATTCTCAAGCGGTTGGTGCGCGATGCAGACGTGGTGATGGAAAACTACACGCCCCGTGTCATGGATAAGTTCGGTTTGGGTTTCGAAACCCTGCGTGAAATTAAACCAGATATTATTATGATATCGCTTGGGGGGTTCGGCGCTGACGTCACCTGGTGCGACTACACGGCCTTCGGCATGTCGACAGAGCAGATGTCAGGGTTGGCTCACCTCACCGGTTACGAAGGCGACGGACCGCTCTTTACTGGCGCCACCGGTGGCGACATTTACGCCGGCGTCATGGGGGCACACGTGTTACTGGCCGCCCTTCATGAACGACATGCCAGCGGAAACGGACAACACATTAATCTGAGTCAGATGGAGTCGTGTAATTTGTACCTTGGGGATGCCATGACGGGTTTATCCCTGGCGGGTGTTGATCCAGGGCGAACTGGGAATAAGCACACGCTGTTTGCGCCACAGGGGATATATCCCTGTCTTGCCGATCGCTGGATCGGCATCAGTTGCCGAACGAACGATGAATGGCTTCGCCTCACAAATCTTATCGACCCGGAACTTGCGACGCGCTTTCCAGATGTTGAAACGCGGCAGCAAAAGGAACTCGATACTATTATTGGTGGCTGGACGATCGAGCGCGACGCTAACGCGCTGATGTCTGAACTGCAGGCACTGGGCATCGCAGCAGGCGTTGTACAGAACGGCCCTGATCTGCTTCGTGACCCCCAGCTTAAAGCGCGCGGCAGCCTGTTAGTCCAGGATCGCCCGGGTATTGGGGAGATGCACTATCCCAATCAACCCTATCGATTCCGCAATGCGATGTCGCCCCCCAACGTGCGCGCTCCTTTGCTGGGCGAGCATTGTATTGAAGTGCTCACCCAGGAAGCCGACGTGAGCGATGAAGAACTCGGTGAGCTCTTTATCGATGACGTTATTGGCATGGACCCTATTGCTTCGCGTTAGAACTACGGGGCTTTGCTGCGAAGGTGCCGAATGGAGTTGGCATAAAACTGAAGCAATGCCTGCGCCTTCGAGTTAAGCCGAAAACGATCGTTCTCTCTAATGAGAATCTGGCGATCAGATAACAAAGCCAATCCTTGAGCGATCGTAT
>Ga0115002_10005960_pt1 | contig 14209 bp, 6 predicted proteins | sample ArcticOcean_MG_C_8_FD_89576 | JGI IMG/M metagenome (GOLD analysis project Ga0115002, IMG submission 89576) | Marine microbial communities from western Arctic Ocean - ArcticOcean_MG_CB11_86 | ecosystem: Environmental > Aquatic > Marine > Oceanic | place: Arctic Ocean: Canada Basin | collected... | reverse complement strand
TGTGTTCGCAGATTCACCTGGTTTTTCAGTTGGTCAAAAGATTGTTGACAAAACTGGAATGCGAGGCTCCAACACTGCTGAGTTAGTCTATGATGACTGTGTAGTTGGTCCTGATAGCCTCGTAGGCGCATGCGGAGAGTCAATGATTCATATGATGCGCAATCTGGAATTAGAACGGCTTACTTTAGCGGCGATGAGTTTAGGGATTGCTCGCCGCTCAGTCAAAGAAATGAATCGCTATGCCACTGAGAGAGAAGCATTTGGACGACCAATCAGAGATTTCGGTCAGATACAACGCTACATCGGCCAATCGTTCGCTGAATGGCGTGGGATGGAGGCATATCTCTACAATGTGGCTAGACAAATGGATGTAGAGCAGAGTGGCAATCGGTTGGATTCTGATGGAATAAAGTTGGTATCAACAACACTAGCGAAAGATATTGCTGACCGAGCAATGCAAGTAATGGGTGGCTACGGTTATGTTGGTGAATATGTGGTTGAGAGATTGTGGCGTGACGCAAAACTTCTCGAAATTGGTGGTGGGACTTTGGAGAGTCATCAGAAGAATATTACCAAAGATTTAGCTAAAGATTCATCAATTCTAGGTTGAGGTGTTCTCTTGTCTTGGCCTTGGAAATCGGTGGATTGGAATGACCCTGATGGAGGGGTAATCCGATTTTTCCCTTACATCCCTACAGTTGTATTACCACGTATTATTCGTCCAAGAGATGATTGGGATGGGCTTGCGTTATTACTACATCCAGAAGAGCGGGAATCTTGGGAGGATGAAGAGAAGATGGAGAAGTCTGGAAAGGGATCTTCAACCATATTGGCAATTCACGGTGGCGGTGATTTAGCGCGGATGTTGATTCGTATGCAGATGTTAGAGGATGTCAAGGGAGCGAAATTTCCTGACCCAGAGCCTCGCCGCTTACTCAAGTTGGCGGATAGAGATAGTATTCCCACTTATTTCATAGAGCCAGGGGTTGAAGATGAGGATTGGCTCACTTGGTTAGAAGAAACTGCAGATGAAGCAGCAAAATTATCTCGCATATTTTTGCAATTATTTGCTCGTCGCCGATTTGCAAAAACATGGAAGCGTACTCAACCAGAAGTTAGCGAACCCCCAATATCAGAAGGTTCGGATTCACTTGCTATAGCGGCAGGGTTAGCAGGAACTTGGTGGCGGATTTCGGAATCATTTTCTACAGTTGAATTGCAAGAGAGGAGAAATCACCGGTTTGCAAGCCGTCTCCGTGGGGCACTCGCAAATCTTTCATCAATCAAAGAAGAACCAGTTTTGATTGTCCCAATTTACCAAGATTGGATGGGGGATATACTCGCAACGCTCAAGACTAACGTAGAAGTGGAAGCAGTTGAAGCAGTCGGGTTGGAGGAGTGAGAATGGGTCGTCGAAGTGCTATCAAAGTCAGGGTAGAGAACCAATTGGTCAGGTTCACAGCCCCTCAACCATTTGAGGCTGAGGAGGTCATCAAAACTCTAGGAGGAAAGAAGAGTGGTAAGTATGTAATACTGGCTCTTAAGAATCCACGCGCAACTCTTCTAGTTGACGAAGAGGGAAGGCTGGTAGTACACGGCACAAATCATTCAGAGATTGCTTGGGCAGCGGCTCGTGAAATGTTACTCCGATTAGGCAGACCAGATGAAGGGATTACCACTGAGAAGGGACCTCTCGTCGTTTCATTTGACTATGGCCAACCACTACGAACTGACCAGGTTTCAGAATACTATCCCGATTTTGAGGAAGACGAGCGACTTGAGTGTATTCGCATTAGTGATAAGTTGCACGATATGGATTTACTATTCTTTTCTAATGGGCTTGGAATTGCTCTTGGTGCTAGACACAAAAATTTGGTTGAGATGGCGGCCACACATTGGGGTACAAGATTTGATGCTGAGGGTCTATTCGTTGAAGTTCTAGTAAAATCTAATGAGACCAAAGAAAAAGTTGATTCAGAGCCTGAAGAAGCCGCGCTTGAAGTAGAAGAAGAAGAAGAATCGTGAGGCGCCACAATGACTCTTGTTGATGGGCAGTGGAATGGACCTATTTTAGACAACCATTTTCACTTAGATAGAGTTGGACGCTATCTTGATGCAGCGGCTGATTTTCAGCGTGTTGGCGGTACCGATTTAGTATTAGTTCACAAGCCAGATTTTGACAACCTACCAAATAATGTGGAGGATGTACGAAAGGCATACCAAGACACTGTAGCAATGGCTGAGCAAGTTCGCTTGGAATGTGATTTGAGGGTTCGGGTCGTACTCGGTCCTCACCCTGCTGCGTGGGTTCATCAGTGTGCTTCGTTAGGCACTGAAGAATCGAATGAATTACATCTCCAAGCGGTTGAATTAGCAATTGAATTTTGTGAAGAAAATTTGGCGGTCGGGGTCGGTGAAGTAGGTCGTCCTCACTGGGATGTCGGTGATGAAGTGTTAGATCAGGCTGATGAGATTTTGATTGAAGTGCTTTCAATGTGTAAAAGGGCAAATGTTCCTGCTCAACTCCATCTCGACGCAAATGGTGAAAAAACTAACCGTGAAATTGCTAATATTTGTGACCATGTAGGTTTCCCAAGGTTCGGTGCAATTCACCACCATGCCGATGCAGATGTCAGTAAAAGTTTCACACATGGCTTGACTTCTTCGGTAGTGGTTGGACGTGATTCAATCAAGGATATTTCTGATACAATATGGCAAAATGAAGGTGGGTTCCTAATGGAAACTGATTACATGGATGACCCGCGTAGGCCTGGAGCAGTACTCGGTCCAAAGACGGTACCCCGAAGAACCCAAGCTCTTGCAACTTCTCTAATTGGCAGAGGATTGGATGCAGAAGCGGTGTTGAGTGCAATCCATATTGATCTGCCTGAGGCATTGTATGGCGAATATGAATGAAGCCATATTAAGTCAGCAAAATTAGCACAATTTGAGTTCTATTGAACATGAATTGTGAAATTTGCCAATTATGGACTGCTTTCACTTAGTTTCTACCCGACCTATGGTCGGAGTTTCGATAATTGTACTCAAATGAGGGGGTAATGAACACATTTGTGGGATAATTACATCCCTTCGTGGATGACGCTGTCGCCTCACAGAGTAGGCAAAGGTCTTGAAGGCGTCTTCGCCGGCGAACCGATGTTGGTAGGAACAGGTGCTTTTATGTTGGAACTAAAGGGAAAAACTGCACTAGTATTTGGCGTGGCGAGCGAAGATAGTATTGCATGGGCTATATGCGAGCAATTATCGGCAGCAGGATGTAAGTTAATTCTTGGTTTTCAGAAGCGATTTATGAGCCGTGTATTCCAATTGAAAGAGAAATTAGATGGTATTGAAGCATTTTACCCAATTGATGTTGAAACCAATGAATTGACAGCCGAATTTTTCACAGAGTGGCAAAATGCCCACCCAGGTGCAAAAGCAGATATTGTCATTCATGCAATCGGTTTTGCTCCACGTCCATGTTTTGACCGACCAGTGTTGTTCGTTGAAAATGACCCGATGAATACTGCTATGACAATCAGCGCCCATTCACTACAAAGAGTGATGCGCTACGCTTTGCCACATCTTGCCCCTAATTCTTCAACAATCACTCTAACCTATGCGGCCTCAACTAGATGGGTGCCAAACTATGGCGTGATGAGTATAGCAAAAGCAGCATTAGAAGCTTGGACTCGTGAACTTGCAAATCATGTTGGCCCAGATGGCCACCGAGTGAACGCAATATCATCAGGACCGATCAAAACCTTAGCGGCAGGTGGTATTCCTGGCTTTGATGACATTCTCGCCCATGTAGAGAGGAATTCACCATTACGTCGAAATGTCACTCAGAAAGATGTTGCAGGATGTGCAACTTGGTTAGCCTCACCCTTGTCTTCAGGTGTCACAGGACAAATAATTCACGTTGATGCTGGATATTCTAGTATCATGGTGCCTGACAGTATCTCGGATTGAGGTGGTAATATGACCGAACAATTGGACGAAGTGCCCCAACATCCTTTCGCGCCGATTGCGATAGTGGGGCAGTCTGCTCTTTTGCCAGACGCACCAGATATTGAGTCATTCTGGGATAATGTGTTGAATGCCAAAGTTGCAATTCGTGAAGTACCTCACGATAGGTGGAACCCCGACGACTTTTGGGTTGAAGGTGAACCTGGGAGTGCAATAGAAGGCAAAACTTACTCAAAGATTGGGGCTTTTGTTGAAGGTTTTGAGTTTGATTGGCGGCGTTGGAAACAACCGCCTGGAACGCTTTCTCAAATTGATGATACCCAATTGTGGGCGGTTGAGGTTTCAGCAGCAGCGTTGGAGGATGCTGGTTATATTGGTGAAAACAGTCGTTTACAACTGCCAAATGCTCGTTGTGGTGTGATATTCGCTAATGCCTTAGGTGGAGAAAACCGAGTAATGTCAAGTAAGCGTGTTTACGCAGACCAAATTACACGCAAGGCAGTTGAAGCCGGCATGCCAGAAACTAGCAGTGAAGAATTCAAGGATTCAATCACTGATGGCACTCCACGAATTGATGAAGATACGATGGCTGGGGAACTAGCCAACGTAGTTGCTGGTCGAGTGGCCAATCTGCTTGACTTACAAGGCCCGAATTTCAGTGCTGATGCTGCTTGTGCCTCTACTTTTGCCGCTTTAGTGGGGGCTTGTCAGATGCTACAAACTGGCCAGACGGATTTGATGCTATGTGGTGCAAGTGACCGAACTATGGATCCAGGAACATATGCGAAATTCAGCGCTATCGGTGCGCTCTCCCCACTCCATTCCCGGCCGTTTGACGTACGTGCCAATGGATTCGTGATGGGGGAAGGTGCAGGTTGTGTAGTTCTCAAGCGATTGGAGGATGCCATTTCAGATGGTGATACAATTTACAGCGTCATCCGCGGAATAGGTTCCTCAAGCGATGGCAGAGGAAAAGGAATCACAGCCCCATCAACTAGAGGTCAAAAGCAGGCAGTTATGCGGGCATATCAGCAGGCTGGATATTCCCCATCCTCAGTAGAATTGATTGAGGCCCACGGAACGAGCACTAAGGTTGGAGACGCAACAGAGTTGTCAACACTTGCTGGAGTATTTGCAGACCGTGGCGCTGGTGATTTTGTTGCAGTAGGCTCAGTAAAAAGTCAAATTGGTCACCTTAAAGCAGCTGCTGGAATGGCTGGGTTACTGAAAGCAAGTCTAGCACTTCATCACAGAACTTTACCCCCATCAGCAGGGTTTGAGCAACCAAATACTTCAGTCAATTGGGACGAAATCCCGTTTTATGTCCCCACAGTATCTTCTGATTGGCCAATTCCACAGTCTAAAGCACCCAGACGAGCAGGCGTGTCCGCGTTTGGTTTTGGAGGGACAAATTTCCATTGTGCACTTGAGCAGTACGACCCAGAATACCACAAATCCCTAGTTGGAAGTTTGTCTAATAGTTCACTTTCTAAGTTACAAGTTCCAACGGCTGCAAGCGTTCTAGATTCAACTACAACACCTTCAATGAACCATCAAGAATTACTTGATATTGAGGGGGGGATCTTGCTTCTGAATGCTGATGGTATCGAGTCTTTAGCCTCAGAAATTAAACATGTTAAATCAATTCTCTTCTCATCATCAATTTCAAATTTCGATGATGACCCAGCAGGACGTAGACTTTCAGCAGTCCTTTCGGATTTGTCATCTGATTTTGAGCCACAAGGCGCTCGGTGTGGAATTGTCGCGACTAATTGGGGACAATTAGCTAAGAGAATGGATTTACTCAGTGAGAATATCTCAGACCCCTCTAAATGGACATTCCTAGCAAAACAGATGGTTTTCATTACTGAAGAGGAAGCACTGCCAGCCGATGCAAAATTGGTACAGATGTTCCCAGGTCAAGGTAGTCAATATGTTGGGATGACGCTAGATCTCTCAAAGAGGTTTGAAGTGATTGGTGAAACATGGGCCGAAGCTGATTCAACCATGGCTGAAATTCTTGCAGGTGAGAAACTTTCTGAGTTTGTTCTACGTGATAACCTCACTGAAGAGCAGGCAAAAGTAGCAGAAGAGAAGTTGAAACAAACAGAATTCACTCAACCAGCGATGTTGACGGCAGATTTAGCAATTTACAGATTGCTAAGTGAGCATGGAATCAACCCTGATATGGTTGCTGGACACAGTTTAGGGGAATACGCCGCACTGATGGTCTCTGGAATAATGAAATTCCACGACGCACTGCGTGCTGCGGCTGCTCGCGGGACTGAAATGGGTAGCGTTGAAGTGAATGATAAGGGATTGATGGCAAGCGTCACTGCACCACTTGAGAAAATACAGGAGGTGATTGATTCGGTTGATGGTTACATTATTGCTGCCAACAAGAATTCTCCGATGATGGCAGTCATTGCAGGTGAAACAGAACCGATGCAAGATGCAATTCGCCGGTTTGGTGAAATGAACATTCCATGCGTTACTCTTCAGACGAGTCACGCATTCCACTCGCGTATCGTTGCACCTGCCAACAAACCGCTTCGCCGCTTCCTCGAAGGTTTGGATTTGTCATTACCTTCAATCCCTATCACCGCTAACTATGATGGTAAATTCTATCCCGAAAGTCTTGAGGATGGAGAAACCGTTCACGATGCAATCCTAAGTAAATTGGCGCCACAGATGTCGTCCGCAGTAGAATGGACTGGGCAGATTCAAGAGATGTATAGTCGAGGTGGCCGCCTATTCATTGAGGTTGGGCCAAAACGGGCATTGGCCCTTTTTACCGAGCAGATTCTTGATGAACAATCAAAGGTTGTAACGAACACAAACCACCCTAAGGTTGGAGGTGTAGCATCATTCCTTTCATCACTAGCGGTATGTGCTCTTTCAGGACGAATACCATCAATGCACTCGGTTGATTCAAACCGGCTCACTGAGGGATTCAGGGCTGGACCTTTGGAGGTGTGGCAGCAAAGTGGAATTGTTAGCGATGATTCTAGTAGTGAAGAGATGGAAGAATTACGAATTCGCGCTAGACCCTTACCGAGTGGCTCTTCAGATGGTCAATTGCCAACAACATCTCAGAATATTCCACATCAAACAATAGCGATTGAGAGTGGACACCATGTTGTCCAACAAGTTGTTGACAAAGAGGGTTACCTTGCAAGCCGAATTTCAGATATTACTGGTTATCCCGCTCGCCTCATCAAAGGTGAACTCCACCTTTCAGCCCTTGGAATCACTGATGAAATGTTACCTGACTTACTAGCAAGCATCGCTTCTGAAGCATCAGTGTCAGGTCCGGCCGATGCTAGCCAATTAACATCCTTAGCAGCCCTAAACGAGTGGGTGATATCCCCTCCTAGTGGCTTCACAGTTTCTCAAAAGGTGAAAGGTGCAACGAATGTTGTGCTATCTTCAGACCCCCATGCTGAACGAAGAACCAATCCTTATGTGGTGACGGGGGTAAGTCTTGGTCTTCCGGGAATGGATGAAATATTTGAGCCAGATGCATTAGAGAGAATCATTGCAGGAGAGAACTTCATCACCGAATTACCTGATGATGTCAAGCAGCGTTTACTTGACAAAAACATGGTTAGAATCGTTAAACACCCTGATGGCAGAGCTGAATTCGTACCTTGTGATTCCTTCGCTACTATACCTCAGTTAGCAGGAGTCGGTGGCTACTTTGATTTGGCTGAGCAGTATGGAATTGATCCAAAAATAGTGGCGGCAATGGATGTTTCCACTACACTTTCATTTGCCGCTGGGTTGGAGGCCCTCAAAGATGCTGCCCTACCACTTCTACCGGTTGAACAGGTTAGTAGTGCTGGTAAGAGGTTAGTCCGTGGATGGAATCTCCCTAACTCGATTCGTGAAAGAACTGGCGTGGTTTTTGCTTCTGTATTTCCTGGTATAGCTATGGCAATGAGGCACGCACTAAACAATGGGGCTGACGAAAGCGGCACCTTTGATAGAAAATTCTTACTTCAAATCCTAACAATGGGTCACGCCCAGTTTGCTCAATGGATTGGGGCGCGCGGCCCGAATTTGGCTATCAACAACGCATGTGCATCCACTCCAGCAGCCTTTGCAATCGCAGAGGATTGGTTAGATTCAGGCCGATGTGACAGAGTGATTACCATCAGTGGTGACGATTCTACAGGTGACGATTTAATGGAATGGATTGGCGCAGGTTTCGCAGCCGCGGGTGCCCATTCAATGGGGGATGTAGTGGAAGAAGTAGCGTTACCATTTGATGTCAGACGCAACGGTATGTTGCTAGGTATGGGTGGGGCTGCCTTCGTAATTGAGAAATCAACTCACGCAGAAGAGAGAGGGGTAGTTCCGTACGCAGAATTATTGGGTGCTCACATCGGTAATTCAGCCTTCCATCCTACAAGGTTAGATGTTACACATGTAGCCTCAACTTTTGACGAGTTCGTGACTGATATGGAAAACCGTTGGGGTATTGATAGACATGAGATTGCACCAAAGACGACCTTCATGTCACATGAACCATTTACTCCTCCGAGAGGTGGTTCGGCTGCCGCTGAGATTGAATCTCTTAGAGGTACTTTCAAGGACTCTGCTGATAGTTTAATCATCACTAATACCAAAGGATTCACAGGCCATCCAATGGGTGTTGGTGTTGAAGATGCCACTGGATTGTATGGGCTTGCATCAGGCCGGTTACCACCGATTGCTAACTTCCAACAACCCGACCCTGCTTTAGGAAATCTCAGGCTTTCTGAAGGTGGGGAATATGATGTTGAATACATGCTTCGCCACGCGGCAGGATTTGGCAGTCAAATTGCTCTGACAATGTTCAAGAGAATTGCTAGAACCCTCAATAGAGTTGATAGAGAAAGTGTTGTGAAATGGGCAATCAATGAAGCCGGTGACGATGTTGAATTACGCTTATTGAAGCGGAAACTAGTAGCGTATATTTCACCGGATGAATCACTGATAGGTGGCGTTGAAGGTAGTGAATGGCAGGTTTCTGCTCAAGATGCGCAACCTGATTCCACCCTTTCAGCATCCCTATCTCCGAAATCAGGCCCACCACAACCTGCTGTAATACCAAAACAGGAAGTGAAAGAGGAAATCGTTGAAGATACTCCTCCTGCTGTGCCAGCAAGTCAAACAGTTCCTGCAATACCGGCTGGAGAACATCCAGAGGGACTTGAACAACAGGTAGTGGAGACGGTTGCGAAGCACACAGGTTACCCTACTGATTTCATTGAACTTGACCAAGACTTAGAAGGTGAATTGGGAATTGACACGGTCAAGCAGGCAGAAATAATGGCCGACTTACGGGAGACATTTTCCTTGCCAGTTGATGATTCATTTCAGTTACGTGACCATCCAACGCTAAATCACATGATTAGTTACATTGTCAGTATGGGTGAGGGAAGTGAAGAGCAACAAAACCCCCAAGAAGAGCAACCCTTGCAGAGTAGTACTGTGGACGAAGAGTCGGTTGTGAGTAATTCTCCTAGTCTAGAGAATACCGATAGTGATGTTGAGTCAGGTGTTCTTTCAATTGTTGTAAAGCACACTGGGTATCCAGAAGATTTCCTTGAGTTAGATCAAGATTTAGAAGGTGAATTGGGGATTGATACAGTCAAGCAAGCGGAGATTATGGCCGATTGCCGTGAACATTTTTCCTTACCTGTAGATGAATCATTCCAATTGCGTGATTATCCAACTCTTGCCCACATGATATCCTACATAGGTTCGATGAGCGGAGGCGAACCGGTGGTAACAGTAGATTCTGAACTAGAGGAAAAAGAAGTTGCATCTGCTAAACCGGAGTTAGAGGTGGTTGAACCATCTCCTTCAGAAAACCCTGTTGAAAGTACAGTTCGGCGCTGGGTAGTTGAAGTTGAGGAAGCGGATGAATCTGAAGCCCATCCAATAGATATGGCTGGTTCATACATCATCGTGACTGATGATTCATGGGGGCTCGGAAATGCCATCTGTAAGCAACTTGAATCAAGTGGTTCTGAAGCTGTTAGGTTGATGTTAGACCCTAGCATCACTTCAAAGATTAAAATTGAAAAAGATGGGGGGATTGATATCATCATACTAGACCCAGGGAACCAAGACCACCTTTCTCAATTTGGTGAAATCATTGCAGATTTAGACATTGCAGGAGTTATCCATACTGCTCCTTGTACTTTAGCAGGGATTGCTTGGGCGGAGGTTACTAGCCAGCAACAAACACAGATGGTATGCCATGGTTTATTTGGGGTATTGCAACAAATAGATGCAAAGTTGGCAAACCGTAGTGATGGAATTGTTTGTTCAATTTCAGCACTCGATGGACGGCATGGGAATGGCGGATATCGATTTAATCCATTAGGGGCTGGTGCCCACGGAATCGTCAAATCGTTTGGTAGAGAGAGACCAAACATCAGGGCTAGAGCAATTGATGTTGCACCTGAACTTTTGGTGAACACAGACAAATTGGCGGCGACAATACTCAGCGAAATTGAGCACATGGGCCCGCGTGAAATTGGGATTGATGGTGATGGGAGAAGGTGGCAGGTATGCATCTATGATGAACCTCATGAATCCGAGCCACAGTCGCTAAATTCCGAAGATGTGTTCATTGTATCCGGAGGTGGTTCTGGAGTTACTGCTGCCTGTATAGTTGGTTTAGCACGAGCAAACCGAGGTATTGGTTGTCACTTTGCATTACTTGGACGAACTAAACTTGATGACTCACTTTCAAGTTTAGCCGATGCCCCAGAAGAAACATTGCAGCAAATGAAGATGGAACTGCGAAAACAGATGCAGCGCGATTCGAAGTCCGGCAAAGTTACAATCGTTGATTGGGAAAATACATGGTCAAAGATTGAGCGCTCAATTGACATTCATAAAACCCTTTCAGATATAGAAGAAAGTGGTAACACTGCTACCTATCATATCTGTGATGTGACAGTTAGTAAAAAGGTCAGAAAGGTCCTCAAGAAGTTGAAGAAGAGGAACTCCGCAATTACTGGAATAATTCACGGAGCAGGAATTGAAGATTCAAAGGTGGTTGCTGACAAAGATTGGGATACCTTCAGCAATGTGATGTCTGTCAAAGTTGATGGTTGGCAATCTCTAGTTAATGCTGTTAAAGACCATAGCACACAATTACGGTATTGCTGTGCCTTCACCTCAATTGCAGGGCGATTCGGCAATGGTGGGCAAGTTGATTATGCTGCAGCAAATAGTATTCTTGATGCAGAAATGTCGCGCCTCGCTCACATTGAATCAGAACCTCATGGCGTTGCTTTGGCATGGACTGGTTGGCAAGATGTTGGGATGGCAACCCGTGGTTCAATCGAAAAGGTGTTTGAGGAAGCAGGTATTGAGACCGTTTCAGTTGAGCAGGGTGTTTCATTGTTCGTCGATGAAGTGATGCGTGGTGGTAAACGCAAAGTAGTACTTGCAGGAAATCTCGGAGTTCTGAATGATGATGGATCTGACCGAGAGCCACCACAACGATTACCGCCAGATGTTTCAGCGTTGTTAGCTGACGCCGAGCGTTTTCCATTTGTAGACAAAGTTGTGGCTCACCAGCCATTTGACACACTTTCATATGAGTGCACATTAGATGTCAATAGTTACCCATTCCTAGAAGACCATGCAATCGATAACGTACCATACCATCCTGGGGTAATGGCTCTTGAGATGTTTTCACAAGGTGCACAATTGTTGTGGCCTCCATGTGCAGTAATAGGATTTGCAGGAGTGAGGTTTGGCCTGCCAATTAAATTACTCAAGCAAGAGCAAAAGTTGAGGTTAGTTGCTGAATTCTCACATCAAAATTCAGAAAATGTATGGGTTAAGTGCCGATTGGAATCAGATTTGATGACTAAATCGGGGGAGATATTTGGAGAACCAACAATCCATCACAACGGATTAGTGAGGATGTTAAAGAGAGATGCCGACCGAGGATTGTTGAAGTTACCATCGATTGGAACTCCTTCAAGAGGCGGCGTTGTTTTAGGTTCAGATTTTGTTTATCAACGCTTCTTCCATGGTCCAAGATTCCAATCACATGGTGGGATTTTAGGTGGATGTAGTATTGATGATATGTTTGGAGTAGATGGAATTGCATTATCTCGGCACCAGTTAGCAAACACAAATCAATTCTCAGTTGAAGATGTTACATTAGAAGCTCAACCGATGTTGATTGAAGCGTGTTTCCAGAATGCTGGAATGCTGGCAATGGAAATAGATGGTTTGCAATCTCTTCCTGTCGGAATTGAGATGCTTGAATTGATTAGGGTTCCTGAAAAGACAGATTCACTAAGAATGCGCGCTGTGAGGAGAGGTGCAGAAGATGATGGCGTCACCATTCACGATTGCTTGGTTGTGGATCAGGATGGTAAACCAGTTGTTTCCATCAAAGGCTTGCGATTGAAGGGAATGGCTCCCATTTCAGAAGATGATTCATTTTCGTTGAATCGCAATTGAAAAATTGAATTTCCAATTGGTGAATGGGATGTGGGAACCGGCATCAAAACCCATTTCTTTGAATATTCCCGAAACTGTTGAAGGAGATTTTGATGCTGTCTGGATGAAGACGCGAATCACTTCACCAACAGATTCAATACCCGATATATCCAATCTTCATTTTGTAGACCCCATTGAGGCTCAGTCATTCAAAGTTGCAAAACGTGCCGAAGAACATGCTTCAGGCCGATATCTCATTGGCTATCTTCTACAACAAAACGGGTATGATGTCAAGGATTACCAAATCAAGAGGGACGAAAACCGGAGACCAATTCTAATTGGTCCAGAACCTATTTCAATTTCTATCACCCATAGTGGTGGCTTTGCTGCTGCTATTATCGGACCAACTGAACAGTCAGTGGGTATTGATGTAGAACCTGATTCTGGTCGTCAGCGTAATTTGTTACCACTGATGGCTTCAGGAGATGAATTGACAAAACTTGAGACAGTATGGGACCAAAATCCCGAAACAGCAAGCACACTAACCAATCAGGTTTGGGTTGTTAAAGAGGCGATACAAAAAGCCACAGGGCTTGGAATGGGTCTTGCACCACAATCTTTTGAGGTAATAGGGAAAGAAGTAATCACAATTAATTCTCAATTATATCGTATCCATTCTTGGCAACCATTTCTTGCTGGTCAGGAAACCAATGTGGCTCTAGCCCACATAACAGATAGACTGTAGTAGTGTTACTCACTAATCTCAGCATCAATTACATTCTCACTAGCGTCAATGCGTTTCGCTAGCAAGTATGTGAATGCAATTGCAATAATCCAAAGTGGCACATTAGCTCTGTAGAATATCTCGTATGAGGCGATGTCAGTCTTACCTGAGGATATCAGGTAGCCCAGCACGAAGAAACCGGCAAGAATACCGATTGATTGGCCTAAGAAAGCAACAAGGCTTGCCATACCAATTCCACGATTTCGCTCATCATCATTGGTGAACTTGGCCATTAGCGCATCATTAGACACCAACAGCATTGGGTAAATTGGCACAACAAAGATTAGCACAGCAATCATTGGTGGAAGGCCGATGCTGAAAATTGACCACAGAGTACCATAGGCTGCTGCTGACCAGAGTAGAACAGTCTGTGGCCCCCGGTCATCGCATACCCTTCCAATTACAGCGTACAAGATTAGGACAGCAATCACAGCCCATGCTTCTAACAATCCAGTGAAGTCAACATCAAATCCAACAACTTCGAGGTAACGTAGGGCAGTTAGAACAACAGCTCCACGTGGGATTGCAACGAGCATCACTCCTAAGAGACATAGAAGTGCCCATTTACTTTCAAAACGAAGCATGCCTCGGAACATTGACATTTTTTCGGAAATTGTTAATTTAACCACCTCTGGTTTTTTACCGCCTTTCAACATCCATACTGGCCAGGAAAACTCATCTCCTTCAAATTGTAATATCATCCACGCACCAAACAGCAAGGCGGGAACTGATAATACAACAATACCAAGCATTGCAAATGTGGTGCTCATTGGCAACAAAGTGACATATAATTTACTGCATACCATTGATCCAATCGCTGCCGCAAACGAGGCAAACGCGTACAATACCCCAAGGAACTCACCTTTCTGTTCAGGATACCATTCGGTACCAACAGCAACCCCCATTCGAACCGCTGAGAATAGAGCAACCTGTAAAGTTGAGGCAATGATGTAACCCTCAAGAGGCATGAATGGGAATGTTAGCATCAGT
>Ga0115002_10005957_pt1 | contig 14212 bp, 13 predicted proteins | sample ArcticOcean_MG_C_8_FD_89576 | JGI IMG/M metagenome (GOLD analysis project Ga0115002, IMG submission 89576) | Marine microbial communities from western Arctic Ocean - ArcticOcean_MG_CB11_86 | ecosystem: Environmental > Aquatic > Marine > Oceanic | place: Arctic Ocean: Canada Basin | collected... | reverse complement strand
TTCAATCTGGCACGTCAGTTCGCATCACTAGATCATATAAGCAACGGTCGTGTCGGATGGAACATCGTTACGTCCTGGTCGGCACCTGCCGCGCGGAACTATGGAGACGCAGGCCAGGTCACCCATGCCGAACGCTACGCACGAGCCGCAGAATTCATGCAAGTTACCAAGAGCCTTTGGGATAGTTGGGCAGACGACGCGATTGTAGACAATCGGGAGAGTGGGCGTTACGCGCTCGGCGAGCGTGTTCGGGCCGTGGATCACGCAGGACAGTACTACAATGTGCATGGCCCATTAGTTATACCCCGCAGCCCACAGGGCTGGCCCGTACTCGTACAAGCGGGCTCGTCCGACACTGGCCGTCGCTTCGCCGCGCGCCATGCAGAAGCGGTGTTCACCGCGCAAATGGAAAAGTCGGAGGCGCAGGCGTTCTACCACGATCTAAAATCCCTAATTAAGGCGCAGGGTCGTGTGGAGGACCAGGTACTTATCTTACCGGGCCTCAGCCCTGTTATCGGGTCGAGCGAAGCCGAGGCCAAGCGCTTGGCGCAAGAATTGACAGATCTCTCCGATCCTGAAATTTCGCGAGGCCGATTGTCCGGACGCTTCGGGGGTGTTGATTTATCCCACCTGCCTCTGGACAAGCCGCTTTCGCCAGAAGATTTCCCGGACCCCTCGACGGTTGAAGCCGCACGCAGTCGGGCCGAGATAATACTCGGTGTCGTCCGCAGGGAAAAACCCACGCTCCGGCAATTGCTGGCGAAGCTCGCGGCCGCTCAAGGACACTTCACCATCGCTGGCACCCCGGAGCAGATCGCCGATTTGATCGAAGACTGGTTCACTGACGGCGTGGCGGATGGCATCAATCTAATGCCAGCCGTTGTACCCAAAATCCTGGACATTTTTATCGACGAAGTCATTCCGCTGCTCCAGAAACGAGGCCTTTTCCGCACTGCCTACGAGGGGGATACATTGCGTGCGAATTACGGCTTGGAGCGGCCGCCCGACAACTTTAAATAGCGTTTTGAACTCGGGAAGATGCGGCTGTCGATCCTTCCGGGTGGAGAGGTCTTTCCAGGCAGAACGTCCACCGGAGAATTGATGCCCCACCTGCTTCGCGAAGACAACGACGGGATATGCATCCTCACCCTCAACCGTCCCGAAATACGCAACGCCATCGACGATGAGATCATGCGCCTGCTGGCCGAGGAAACGGCCCGCCTCTCGGCGGACGAATCCCTGCGCGCCGTGGTCGTCACGGGCGCCGGAAGCGAAGCCTTCTGCGCGGGCGGCGACCTCAAGTGGCTCCAGAGCTTCGAGAACGCCGATGCAGGCGAGGCGATGAGCCGCAGGATCAGAAAATTCTCGCGCGCCTAGCGAATCTTCCTGTCCCGGTCATCTGCGTCCTGAACGGCTACGCCCTCGGCGGCGGCACCGAGATTGCGCTATCGTGCGATATTCGGGTGATGGAGAAGAGCGCCTACCTGAGCTTCCGGCATGCCCGAATCGGTCTAATGCCGAGCTGGGGCGGAGGCGCCCGTCTCCTACGGCTGTGCGGACATGCCCGCGCCATGGAGCTTTTGACGACCTGCCGCGATCTTCCCGCGGTGAAAGCGCTCGAGATCGGCCTCACTAACGCCGTTGTACCGGGGGGCACGGGACTCGCCGAGGGGGTGCGGATTGCCTGCGAGATAGCCCGCGCCGCGCCGCTTTCGGTGCGCGCGATCAAAAAACTCATAATCGAGGCCGCCGAGAAACCGCTGGCCGAGGCGGCAGACCTTGAGGCGAGTCTTTTCGCCAGCCTCTGGGACTCAGAAGATCATGACGAGGCCGTGAAAGCTTTTTTCGAGAAACGCGCGCCCGGATTTCGGGGCCGCTAGGGAGTGGGCATGGCAGCCGAACAGGACAAGCGAAAACGCTTCGAGACCCACGCGGGCCTCCCCATCAAGGCCGTCTACGGCCCCGGGGACATGCCCGAGGAAATAAAGGGAGAAGCCCCCGGCGAGTATCCCTTCGCGCGCGGCATCCACCCTGAGATGTACCGCCAGCGCCTATGGACCACGCGCCAGTACTCGGGCTTCGGCACCGCCGAGGAAACGAACCTTCGCTACCGTTTTTTGCTGGATGAAGGCAACACCGGTCTCTCGGTCGCCCTCGACCTGCCCACCCAACTCGGCCTCGACAGCGACACCCCCCGCTCCGAGGGAGAGGTGGGCAAAGTAGGCGTCGCTATCGACACCCTCGCCGACATGGAAACCCTCTTCGAGAACATCCCCCTTGGCGAGATCAGCACCTCATTCACCATCAACTCGACGGCGGCGATACTTTACGCCATGTATATCGCCGTGGCGAAAAAACAGGGCACCCCCCCGGCGGGGATCACCGGCACCATCCAGAACGACATATTGAAAGAGTACGTCTCGCGGGGAACGTGGATATTCCCCCCCGAGCCCTCCCTCCGGCTCATCGTCGACACGATCGAGTACGGCGCCGCCCATACCCCGCGCTTCAACACCATCAGCGCGGCGGGCGCCCACTTCCGCGATGCCGGGGCCACCGCCATAGAGGAGGGCGGCCTCACCCTCGCCGACGCCATCGTTTACGCCGAGCGCTGCATAGAGCGCGGGATGGACGTGGATGAATTCGCCCCCCGTTTCAGCTTTTATTTCTACACACACTCGGATTTTTTCGAGGAAATCGCCAAGTACCGGGCCATGCGACGCCTCTGGGCCCAGATCATGCGCGAGCGCTTCGGCGCCAAGGACGAGCGGAGCTGGAAGTTCCGCTTCGGTGTCGTCTGCGGGGGGAGCACACTGACCGCCGCCGAGCCCGAGAATAACATCGTGCGCGTCGCCTATCAGGCGCTCTCCTCGGTACTCGGCGGGGTGCAGACCATGTTCACCTGCGCCTACGATGAAGCCCTCGCGCTCCCGACTGAGGAAAGCGCCCTCCTCGCCCTGCGCACCCAGCAGATTATCGCCCACGAAACTGGCGTCATCGACACGGCGGACCCCTTCGGCGGCTCCTATTACCTCGAAAACCTCACCGCCGAGATGGAAGCTGGAATGTCGGCGCTCATTCGGAAAATCGAGGACGAAGGCGGGATGGTCTCGTGTATCGAGCGCGGGCTGATACAGAACTGGATCGCCGAGAGCGCCTACAAGCTGCAAAAAGCCATCGACTCGGGCGAGCGCACCGTTGTCGGGGTGAACAAGTACCGGGACGAGGCGGATGCCCCGCCTGCGATCTTCTCGGTGCCGCCCGAGCTTGCCGAGCAGCAGATCGAGCGGCTGAACCAGGTGAAGGCGGGCCGCGACCCGGCTCGGGTGGAAGCCGCCCTCACCCGCATCGGGGAGGCGGCCCGGGGGACAGAGAACCTCATGGAGCCCACCATTGAGGCGGTAGAGGCCTACGCCACCCTGGGCGAGATCACCGGTGTTTTAAAGGACAAATTCGGGGAGTTCCGGGAGCCGGTCTCTCTTTGATGGCTTTGCGCCCTCCCCTTGCCCGGCCCTCCCGGATCGGGAATAATCGTCTGACATATGAACGGAAGAACTCCGGCGGGCCGCCAATGGTCAGCAGCCGGGATTTCGCTTAGTTTCTCAAATTTTACTGGAGGTGGCTTTACCCATGTGGACGGACACTAAAAACGGCAACAACGCGCCGACCGACTATAAATACCGGAGTGTTTCGATCGATCTCGGGACTGGAAAAATATCGGTGGAGGAAAAAGCCTGTGCCGACCTCGAGGATTTCCTCGGCGGCATAGGGCGGCTTTTCAAAATTCTCTCCGCGTACGACGTACCCGACCCCTACGCCCCCTCGGCCCCCCTCGTGATGGAGCTGGGCTGTTTTTCGGGCACCAACGTCATGACCGGTCTGCGCACTTTCTTTGGCGGCTACAGCCCGCTCAAGGGAACCCGCGCGGGCGCGCCCTCGGCCATGTGGTCGGCGGGCTCGGGTAAGTTCGGCTCAAAAACCGCCTTCGCCGGGGTGGACGAAATCATCTTCACCGGGCGGAGCGAAAAACCCGTCACCCTCGTCATTAAAAGCTCCACGGTAGGCAGCCCGCCCGAGATGGCGCTTGTGGACGCCTCGGGCCTTCTCGGAAAAACGGCGCACAATAAGATCATGGACCTTCAGAAACAGTATGACGACGCGCACTTCGCCGCCATCGGGCCATCGGGCGAAAACTATCAGACCAACCGCATGGCGGCCATCGCGCTTAGCTCCGAGAACCAACTCAAGAGCGGGGACAACAAGCCGCGCTTCTGCGGCCGAGGCGGTTTTGGCGGCGTCATGGGGAGCAAGAACCTCATAGCCATCGTCTCCCAGGCGCCCGACGACAAAACAGCTGTCACCGAGGTGGTGAAAGAGGCGAACAAAATCATCTCGCGTGGCGCGGGCTCGAAAAACTACCGCGACGACTACAAGGCAGAGGGTGGCGGCGGCACCTGGCGGAACATCGCGGGCCTCCACCCCATCGGCTGCCTGCCCGAGAACAACTTCGAGCCCCCCGGCAACGACAACGCCGCGGAGATCTACCGGGGCGCATACGAGGGCGGCTACGTCATCAAGGACGAGCCTTGCTTCAAGTGCGGCATCGCCTGCCACAAGAACATCTACGACAGGCCCGAAGGCGAGGACGCCATCGGGAGAAAAGCCAAGAAGGGCACCTTCCGCGCCAAGTTCGACTACGAGCCCCTGGACCTCATGGCCCCCAACTGCGGCATTTATGACCGAGAGCAGGCCCTTGAGCTCGTCGAACTAGCCGACCTTCTTTGCTTTGACGCCATCAGCCTCGGCGCCACCGTCAGCTACGCGATGGAGTGGAACAAGCGCCACCCCGAAAAAAAAATTCTCGACGGCATGACCTTTGGCGACTACGACAAAATGGTGAAATTCATCAAGCTCGCCGCCGAGGGGAAATGCAACCAGCTCGCGCAGGGCTCGATGCGGCTCGCCCTGGAGATGGGCGATCTTTCCTTCGCCATGCAGGGCAAGGGCCTCGAGTACCCGGCCTACCTTCCCGAAACGAACCCAGGCTACCCCTGGGCGCTCGCGGGCGGCCACATGAGCCTGCGCACCTTCCTGCTACTCATCCTCGATGGCCAGAAGACCGACATGAAATACTGGGAGGATGCCATCCAGAACGGCATCTACTACACTAGGGACGACCTCGTGGGCACCTGCAAATTCGGCGGCGCACCCGACTCGAGCATCGTCGATAGCATCAACGACATGTACAGGCTGACGATGACCAAGGACGAGATGTACACGGCCATCCGCCGCTCCTACCTGCGGGGCCGCCTACTCGAGAAAAAAGTGGGCTACACCGACGAGGAATACGATGTCCCCGGCCGGGTCTACGAGCGGGTCAACGACAACATCAAAATGCCCACCTTCATTACCCGCGAGTTCATGGACGAGCTGAAATCGCGCACCGAGAAAAACTGGGACGAACTCACCGAAAAAGAGGGTCTATCCCTTCCGGCCTAGCTTTTCGAAGTCCGCACAATAACAAAACCCTCGGCACGAGAAATCGTGGTGGGGGTTTTGTTACTAACGACTCTACACCCCCCGCTTATCCCCCCACAAAATAACGTGCAGCCTCGGGGTGAAACGCCAGCCGCGCTCAAGAGCGGCATCGGCGAGGGGAAGAAGGCGGGGCTCCATCTCAGAGAGTTTTTTCCCGCCTGGGGAGATAATGACCCGATGGGAGGGGAAATCTGCGAGGCCATATTTAATAAGGAGGGCGTCCACCTCGGAGATCTCTCCCGTTTTATGGAGAACAAATTTCAGAAAGGGCTCGGTGGCGCGGGAGAGCCAGTCAAGAGAGCGGGGCTGCTTGTCGGGGGCAATTCCGGCGGAGGCGAGCTTTGGCGACACGTTCCACTGATCGACCATGGAGAGCACATCACACCCCGGATCGATGTAGCCCGAGGTTTCGACCTCGATACGAAGGCCGGCGTCTTTGAGCAGTGCGATCAGCGAAGGGAACTCTTCATTCTCAAGCGGCTCGCCCCCTGTGACGATGACCTGGCTGCCGGGCCGCGCGGCGCAGTAGTCGAGAATTTCCCGGCCCGTCTTCTCCACCACGGGCGGGCCCGCCCAGCTGTACTTCGTGTCGCACCAGACGCAGCCCACCGTGCACCCCATGAGGCGCACGAAAACCGAGGGCCGGCCAAGGGTCGCACCCTCGCCCTGCAATGAGTAGAAAAGCTCGTCCGCCAGCGGAACGCGCAGGTCCGCCGCCGAGGCGGCGAGGGATTCCCCTCCGTTGAGAGAATCAGGCATGAGCTTGTTTGGCCTTTCCGCCTAGCCGATGGCGGCGGCGACGATGAGGGCGATACTGATGAAGATCGCGCCGACGACGATGCCCACGGCGCGGTTCTGGTCCTTGGCAAGGGCGTCGTTCACCGAGAATGGGGTGATCCACTCAAAGATCTTATAGCCGATCATGAGAAGAGCGACGCCAACCAGACCATAGATAATCGACCAGACAAGATTGCCGGTTGGGCCAGGCAGAAGGGGTGTGACGGCGCCGTTGGCGAGGGCCAGCGTGGGCGCGAGAGCGGTTACGATAATGGTGAAGAGCTGGAACATGTATTTTTTCATTGCGGTATTACCTCCTGTGGGCGGTTGCCGTTGACCATAGCAAGAGGCCCTGCCCGGCTCAAGAGGGGGCCCCCGCCCCGGCAATCGCCCCGCGAGAGCACCCCTGGAGCGCGGCGGTCGCGCTCTTCCCGACCCTCCGGCTATTTAAAAGCGTTTCTCGCCTCAGATCCTCCGGCATGATATAGATGGTGGCGCGAATTTTATACGCATCGCCTCGCGGGGAGAGCATTAATGGACTGGAAGGGCCGAAAAGTTCTGGTGACGGGCGCAGGCGGCTTCATCGGGAGCCATCTGGCCGAGGCGCTGGCGGAGCGTGGGGCCGAGGTGACGGCGCTGGTGCGCTACACCTCGCGCGGCTCAGCGGGCTTTCTCAACCCTGTTACCGATAAGTTCCGCATCATGGCGAATGACATCACCGAGGCGGGCGGCGTCCTCACGGCGATGGAGGGCCAGGAGTATGTCTTCCACCTCGCTGCCCTGATCGGGATTCCCTTCTCCTTCGAGCATCCCGAAGAGGCCTTCGAGGTAAATACAACGGGCACGCTGAACGTGTTGAACGCCGCGCGGCGGACAAATCCCCGCCGGGTGGTGCTCACCTCAACGAGTGAGGTCTACGGCACGGCGCAATATACGCCCATCGACGAGAAGCACCCGCTTCAGGCGCAATCGCCCTACGCGGCCTCGAAGATCGCGGCTGACAAGCTGGGCGAGTCGTTTTTCCACAGCTACGAGCTTCCCGTCGTCACCGTGCGCCCGTTCAACACCTACGGCCCGAGGCAGTCGGCGCGGGCCATCATCCCCTCCCTGATCACCCAGATGCTCGCATCTAAAAATGTGAGACTCGGCGCCACGGCCCCGACGCGAGATTTCAATTTCGTCAAGGACACGGCGCGCGGCTTTATTCTCGCCGCCGAGTCGGACCGCGCGCCCGGAGAAACGATGAATCTCGCCACAGGCAAAGAAATTTCCATCGGCGAACTCGCCAAAAAGATCGCCTCGCTGATCAGAAAAGAGGTCACACTTGAAACTGACGAGCAGCGTATCCGCCCGGGCTCAAGCGAGGTCATGCGCCTGTGCGGCAGCGGAGAAAAAGCCGCGGAACTCATCGGCTGGGAGCCCGAGGTTTCGCTCGAAGATGGTCTCGGGCAGACAATCAACTGGCTTCGCGAGTTCGGCGCCGCCGTTGATCCGGCAAGGTATCATATCTAATGAAAGCCATTGTCCTCGCCGGCGGCCTCGGCACGCGCCTGCGCCCACTCACCTTCGCCATCCCCAAGCCCCTTGTCCCCGTGGGCGAAAAACCGATTCTCGAAATCCTGATCGAGCACCTGGTCGTGCACGGCGTCACGGACATCTACCTCGCCGTGGGGTACCGCGCCGAGCTTATCGAAACCTTTTTTCAGGACGGCGCGCGCTTTGGTGTCAACATCCACTACTCGCGCGAAGAAACGCGCCTCGGCACCGCCGGGCCCGTCCGCCTTGCCCGCGATCAGTTCGGCATCTCCGATACCGTTCTGGTCATGAACGCCGACATCATCACGAAAATAAACTTTAGCAACATGCTCAAATGTCACCAAGGCATGAACGCCGCGATCACGGTTGGCATCCGGCGCTTCGATCAAATTGTTCCCTTCGGCGTCGTCGAAACCGAGGGCGACCGGATCACCAGTATTGTCGAACGCCCGACGCACACGCACCAGATCAATTGCGGCATCTACGCCGTTAGCCCGCAAGTCATCGACCTTATCCCGCCGGGCAAGGAATTTTACATGCCCGACTTCATCGCCGCGGCCATGCGGGCGGGCCTTACCATCTCGGGCTTCACGTTCAGCGAAAAATGGGTCTCCATCGACGACCTCGGGGATCTAGAAAAAGAAACCGGTAAGCTGGGGCGGGAATGAAAGTTCTTTTCTGCACAAACGATCAGAGTTTCCAGCCCTCGAACGAGCCATACGCCTTTTATCTCGGCATCCAATCCCTCGGCCACAGCGTCGAGGTTTTCTACTACCGAAAAAAAAGTTTTTTCTACTCGAATTTTCGCAAGCCGTGGGTCCGCTGGATGAACACCCAGCTCGCGGAAAAATGCATCAACGAGGGCTTCGACATGCTTTTCGTCCACAGGGGGGGCTACGTCGTCACCGAAACGCTTGAGCGCATCCGCAAGGAGAGCCGTTGCCGGACAGTCTGTTTTTTCCCGGACAACCCCTTTGGCGCCTACACCCCGCCCCTGCCCTTCGACCTCATCGGGGCCTACGATCTATTCGTCTCCAAGGACACCTATTTCGAGGAGGAATTTGAAACCTACGGCTTCGATAATGTGGTCGCCCTGCCCCACGCCTACGACCCCTCGGAGTTCGAAACCGAATTTTCAGACGATGAACTCGAACCTTTTCGTGCAGACGTAGCCTTCATCGGTGGCTTTCATCCCTTTCGCGAGCGGATATTTTCAAAACTCACCGACGAGGGTGTGGAATTTAAAATCTGGGGCCCCCGTTGGGTGCAGGCCACCGACCCGTGGATCAAGGAGCGTGTGCACATGGAACGAGCCCTCGACCGGGTGGAAAAAATCAAGGTGCTCAAGGCAAGCAAAATTCTCATCAACCTCCAGCACGGGGGCGGCGCTCTCTACTGGCCGGACGACAAGGTGGTTCAGTACATGGGCGCGGGCGCGCTCATGATCGTCAACGATCGACGTGACCTCGGGCTCATCTTCGAGCGCGGCGAGGAAATCCTGACTTACCAGAAAAAAGAGGAACTCCAGGCCCTTATTCGTGAATGTCTGGACGATGAGCCAAAGCGCCTTGATATCGCCCACGCGGGACAGGCCCGCGCCCGGCGCGACCACACCACCGCCGTGCGTTTCGAGCAGATATTAACACTGCTGAACGAGCGGGGGCTCCCGGTGGATGACGATTGACCGACTGAGTGGCTTCCGCCGCCGGTTTCGGCTATCTTTTGAGCACCCGCCCATTCACTAAAAGGAACCACATCGTCCCATGAGCAAGACACGCGATCTTTCCTATGATGAGGTGAAGGACCACCTCTCCATCCGTATCCGGGCGCACACCGAGTTCGCCAATTTCCAGCTTGAGAACTGGTTCGCCGAGAATCTGCGTATTCCGGTGGGCGGAGAGCTTCTTGAAATCGGCTGCGGCGACGGCAACTGGTTCGAGACCTGGGCGGGCGCCCTGGGGGCCAGTGGATTCATCACAGGGGTCGATAAGAACGATGAGCTAATCACCCGTGCAGCAGCACGGGATGTTGCTTGCCGAAAGCTCTTGATGAGAATGGATTTCAACGATCTCTCAGCCTTTCTGCCAGGGACCTTTGACTGCGCCATCGCCCCTTACTCGATTTACTACGCCGACGACGCACGGGAGACCATGGGGGCGATCCGGAATTTACTCAAAGAGGGCACATACGCCTACCTGATCGGGCCTACCGAGCAGAACGCCGAGGAGCTTTATCAACTCAACAAGCTCATTTTCGGCTTCGAGAGCGATGATCCGACAAAGCGGCGCGCCTGCCGTATCGAGGAAGAGTTTCTGCCGGTGGCGAAGGACCTTTTCACCGAGGCCACGAGTCGGCGCGTTCCCCGGCTCATCGAGTTTCCCACGCTTGAGCACTATTTCGAATACTACCGGGCTACCCTTCTTTACCGGGAATCGTGCAAAAAAGCGGGCCGGACGCCGGAGGCAGACGAGATCGCGGCCTGCGGCTGGGACAACCTGAATCTCTCGAAGGAAGTTGTCGTCGTCGAGGCGCGCCGATAGGAACCGCTCGCGGGGAGCGTCTCGCTGTAAGTGACTCGTGCTCTAATGTTTAAAGGAGAATCGCCATCGCAGGCTCGCTGCTAGTTGTTGCTCCGCACCCGGATGATGAAACGCTCGGTCCGGGGGGCACCCTTCTCCGCCGCGCCGCGGAGGGATGGGATCTCCACTGGCTCCTCATAACGAACGGGCAACACTCGGGGGATGTGACATCGAGCGATAAGCGCGGGCGCGAGATCGAAGCCGTGGCCGGAGCGTATGGCTTCAAAAGCGTGTGCCGGATGAACATGCCGGTCTCGGAGTTGCATCAAGTCGCCGAGACCGACCTGTACGAAGGAATCGCCGGAGCGATTCGCGAGGCCCATCCCTCGGACATCATCCTCCCCTTCAGGAGCGATGCCCACAGCGACCACCACGCCGTCACCGCTATCGGCTGGTCTTGCACAAAATCGTTTCGCTTCCCCTCAATACGGCGGGTGCTGATGTACGACACTCCCTCTGAGACGGATTTTTCGCACCCGGGCGATCCGTTCATTCCCAACACGCTGGTGGACATCACCGGTCATTTGGACCGCAAGATCGAGATCATGGGAATTTACGAGAGTGAGCTGAAGGCCCACCCCTTCCCCCGCTCCGAGCAGGCGCTGAGAGCAAGGGCGACGCTCTATGGCGCGATGGCGGGCTGTGAGGTGGCCGAGGGTTTCATGCTCATGCGGGACATCGACCGGCTCTAGTATTCATTTCTCATTCGTATTCGGAAATTTCCACCAGGTTCTCGTCCGGGTCCCGGATATAGACCGACTTTATCGGCCCATCGGCCCCAGATTTTGAAACCGGCCCCACCTCGATTGGAACCCCGGCCTCGGAAAGTTGGCGAATAACCCCGCCTAGCGGCTCGGCACTGATCAGACAAAAATCTCCCGCGCCGGGAGCCGGTGATTTGGCCTTTGGCTCGAACTCCTTCCCTGCCTGATGAAGATTAATTTTCTGGTGGCCGAAGGAGAGCGCCCACCGCCCGCCGCCAAACTCAGCCGCCTTCATGCCCAGGACCCGCTCATAAAATGCGCAGGTGGCCGGGATCGAGCGTACAGTCAACACAAAATGATCGATGGCGGAAATTTTCATTCCTTAATCCTCCGTCGCGGTAGGTCATAGCTATATTTTCATCATCGCGGAAAATTCCCCCAAGGTCTATAAAAAGTGCCTGTTTCGCCTTATTCTTATAGTGATTGGACAGGTCGGGGCGGGAATAAGTACACTCGTTTTAAGGTCGCTGTACAATCTAGTGAACTACAGAGGGAAAAATAATGCTAACTCCCACGGAACTCGTGGATTGGGTTACTGACGCCCGGGACCGCACGCTTGAACTCGTCGCCGATCTTTCGGACGACCAGCTCATCGGCCCCAAGCTCATTTGCGTGAACCCCCTGCTATGGGAAATCGGCCACATGGCTTGGTTCCAGGGCAGGTGGCTGCTTCGCGGCATCAATAACCGAGAACCTGTTCTTAAAAACGAGGACGTACTCTACGACTCGATGGAAATTCATCACCATACGAGGTGGGAGCTTCCCCTCCCGTCCCGGAAAGACACCTACGCATACATGAATAAGGTGGTGGAATACGTGATTGAGCGTGTCGAGAGCGGAACGCTCACCGACGAGGAGGCCTACCATGTCCGCTACGGTGTGCACCACGAGGATATGCACACCGAGGCGTTCTCCTTCACGCGCCAGACACTCGGCTATCCGGTGCCCTCGGGGCTCATCGCGTACACCGAACGAACCCGGACAAAAGAAGATATCGGCGGGGGCCCCCTTCCCGGCGACGCAAAAATACCGGGCGGCACCTACATGCTCGGTGCACCAAAGGACGAGCCCTTTGCCTTCGACAACGAAAAATGGGCGCACCCGATCGAGGTCGCATCCTTTGCCATCGCGAAGGCAGCCGTCACCCAGGCCGAATTCGCCGAGTTTGTCGATAACGGAGGATACGGGAAAGAAAACCTCTGGAGCACAGAGGGCTGGGAGTGGCGCGGCGAGGAGGACTCGCAGCACCCTGTCCACTGGCGGCGCGGCGACAATGGCTGGGAGCGGAGAAACTTCAACCAGTGGGTGCCGCTTGAGCCGAATCGGCCCGTGATTCACGTGAATTTCCATGAAGTTGAGGCCTACTGCCGCTGGGCGGGCCGCCGCCTGCCCAGCGAGTCGGAGTGGGAGCTTGCCGCCTCTGGTGAGCCGGATGATTCGGGTGCTGGCTTCACCGAGCGCAAGCGGCGCTATCCCTGGGGGGATGAGCCTCCCCGGCCCGAGCTGGCCAATCTCGACTGGCGCCACATGGGCTGTGTGGACGTGGGTGCTTTTCCAAAGGGCGACAGCGCCTTCGGCTGCCGCCAAATGCTGGGCAACGTCTGGGAGTGGACGAGCAGCGTCTTCACCCCCTTCCCAGGATTCGTCTCAGATCCCTACAAGGATTACTCGGAGCCCTGGTTCTACTCACGCCGCGTTCTTAAAGGGGGCGCCTGGCCAACCCGCTCCCGACTGACACGGAATTTGTACCGAAATTATTTCACGCCCGAGCGTAAGGATGTCTGGGCGGGATTCCGCACCTGCGCCCGATAAAAGCCGCCGCCAGAAAAGATGAAAATATCCCTGATCACACCGGCCCCGCCCCGCTCCCGCACGGGAAACCGCGTCACCGCGCTCAGGTGGTCGCGCCACCTCCGGGCTCTGGGCCACAGCGTTCACATCGATGAGGAATACACGGGCCGCGATTGCGATATTCTGGTCGCCCTTCACGCCAAGCGGAGTTTTTCATCCGCCAAGCGGTTCAGGGAGGCGCACCCGGATCTGCCCCTGATCGTCGCGCTCACGGGCACCGACCTTTACAAAGACATCCGCACCGACACCAACGCCCAGCAATCCCTTGAACTAGCTGATCGACTGATCGTCCTTCAGGCGATGGGCACCAACGAACTTCCCGAGCGGCACCGCGCGAAAGCACGGGTTATCGTTCAGTCCGTCAAAGCGCCCGTCGGTAAGTTTAAGCCCCGGGAGGATGCCTTTGAAGTCTGCGTCATCGGCCACATGAGGCCGGTCAAGGACCCGTTCCGGGCGGCCGAGGCCACCCGGTGGCTAGCCCCTTCCTCGAAAATCAAGGTGAAGCAGATCGGCAGCGCGCTCAGCAAAGACATGGAAGCGCAGGCACTAGAGGAGGCAAGATTAAATCCGCGTTATAAGTGGATTGGTGAAGTTCCCCGCTGGAAGGTGCTCCGGCTGCTCTCCAGAAGCCGTCTCCACATCCTGAGCTCCGAGATGGAGGGTGGGGCCAACGCCCTTTGTGAGGCTATCGCCTGCTCGGTACCCACACTCGCCTCGCGCATTTCGGGTTCCATCGGTCTTCTTGGGGAGAAGTATCCGGGCTACTTTAAGGTGAAGGACACCGAGGGGCTCGCATCGTTGCTTGAGCGGGCGGAGAACGATCCCGATTTTTACGGAGAGCTCAATACGTGGACCGAGCGAATCAAGCACATTGTCGAACCCGCGCACGAGAGCCATTGCTGGGATTATCTTATCAGAGAATTTTCCGTCTGAGATTTTTTACGCGATTTCCAGGAAAACTACCGCAAACATTTCCTCGGTATCAGCCCAGACTTTCTTAGTATGAAAACCGTGTCCCGCCGCGAAATCCGAAAAATCGCCGATGTCGAATTTGTGCGAATTCTCGGTGGTGATCGTATCATCTAAAAAAAAAGTGAACGTTTCGCCGCAGAACTGAGTGCTCTGCGCGAACCGGCTCACCAGATAGCTCTCAACGCACCGAAAAAC
>Ga0115002_10005956_pt1 | contig 14213 bp, 10 predicted proteins | sample ArcticOcean_MG_C_8_FD_89576 | JGI IMG/M metagenome (GOLD analysis project Ga0115002, IMG submission 89576) | Marine microbial communities from western Arctic Ocean - ArcticOcean_MG_CB11_86 | ecosystem: Environmental > Aquatic > Marine > Oceanic | place: Arctic Ocean: Canada Basin | collected... | reverse complement strand
GTCGCCATCTTCGTCGCCTTCGCACTCGCCGCAGTGGGACAGCAATTCTTTTTTGTCGCCGTCTTCGTGCTCATGGTCGCCGTCTTCATCGCCTTCGCACTCACCGCAGTGGGATAGCAGCTCTTTCTTGTCGCCATCTTCGTGCTCATGGTCGCCATCTTCATCGCCTTCGCACTCACCGCAGTGGGCTACTTTCTTGTCGATGTCGTCCTGCTTCTCTTCTGCGGGCTCCTCCTCTTCCAGCCCCTCGGCAGGCTTCGAAGATTCTTCCGCGTCTACAGCGATCTTCTGCAATTTGCAGCAGCCGGGAGAACCTTTGTGCAAACCGCAAGCAGTGCAGACGTCAGCACCTTCCCCACAGCAGGAATCGGTGCCTTTGATCTCGCCACAGCCGCCGCAGAGCGTCAGCTGCACACCCTCTTTCATCTTGCAGCAACCGGGGGAACCCTTGCTGAGGCTACAGCCGGCGCATTTTTCGGCGCCTTCGGCACAACAAGCTGCGGACCCTTTGATCTCACCACAGCCGGCACAAAGCGGAGCTGACTCATAAAGGGCCTTATTCACGGTTGCACCGGGCTCAGAAGTGGTTGAGTCACCACAACCTAGCGAAACCACAATAGCCAGAGAGAGCAGGCTACAAACAGCAATCATGTTCTTCATCGGATGGACTCCTAAAAAAGTGTCAGGGCATTTCATTATAGCCGCCCAGTTCGGCTGCCAAGGTGAAATACTGCACAATCCAGCCAGTTTCGAGGACGGTGCCGGCAGAGCCGGATGGCGATTTTGGGTAAAGATCTACTCATGGAAACACGCTGTGGCGAGCAGGTCGCGTGCGGCGAGTGCCCGTCGGGCGGCCTCTTCGGCAGTGCCGGCAAGAACTGTCAGATGGCCCATTTTTCGGCCTGCTCGCGGATCTGTTTTGCCGTAGAGATGCAGTCGTAAGTGGGGGTCTGCCAGCACTTCTGGCCAAGGTGGTTCGCCCCCCTGCCAAAGATCGCCCAGCAGATTGACCATTGCGGCAGGCCAGATGGATTCGCCCGAACCTAGCGGTAAATTGCAAATGGCGCGCACCTGCTGTTCGAATTGCGACGTCGCGCAGGCATCCATAGTCAAGTGCCCGGAGTTGTGCGGCCTAGGAGCAATTTCGTTCACGAGCAGTTGGCCGCCTGTGGTCAGAAATAGCTCAACGCAACAGATGCCGACTAGATCCAGTGCTTCGGCGATGGCTCGGCCAATTCTTTGAGCCTCCGTAGCAAACGGCTCTAGCTCGGCCATCGGAAAAAGCGACACATCAAGAATATGGTTCACATGCTCGTTGGCTATCGGGCCATGCGTAGCAACCTGTCCGCTGGGCGAGCGCGCCACCAGCACCGAGAGTTCCCGCTGAAATTCAACCCAACCCTCCAAGACGGCTGGCGCCTGAGCTACGCCGGCCCAGGCGGCGAGCGCTTCTTCGGGGGTCGTAATTTTGGACTGGCCTTTGCCGTCGTAGCCTGATTCGGCCGTTTTTAGGACCGCTGGCAACCCGATTTGATCCAGGGCCTCTGCCAGCTGCTGGGCAGTTGTGATCTCGGCGAAGGGGGCACAAGCGATACCGTGCTGCTGAAGAAAAAGTTTTTCTCGCAGTCTGTTTTGGACGATGTACTGGACCTCGCCCGCAGGCCTCACCGGGACCACCTGAGCTATGGTTTCGACAGCCTTGGCCGGAACATTCTCGAACTCCAGAGTGAGAACATCGATCGAACGGGCAAAATTTTCTAGCGATTTGACGTCATCGTAGTCGGCCACTGTTTCGCGCGTCGCGACTTGCGCCGTGGGACTCTTTGCATGCGGCGAATACACATGAACTTGATAACCTAGTCGAGCCGCGGCTAGGGCGAACATGCGTCCCAGCTGCCCACTGCCTAATATGCCCAACGTCGCCCCAGGAAGAATTGGCCTAGAATCAATGATGGGTGCGTCTCGCATAGTGTTATGAGAGTGTGTCTTGACGGACGTCGTCGGCTTGCTGCCGGTGGAACTTGTGCAGCTGCTCCCGCAGCTCGGGCCGTTGATTGGCAAGAATGCGCACGGCCAACAAGCCCGCGTTCTTAGCACCGGCCGCGCCAATCGCAAGTGTACCGACCGGCACGCCGCCAGGCATTTGCACGATCGACAGGAGTGAATCCATTCCCTTAAGCGCGCGGCTCTCGACCGGGACGCCAAGCACCGGGAGCGTCGTCATCGAGGCTACCATCCCGGGCAAATGGGCCGCTCCGCCGGCTCCGGCAATGATTACCTCCAGCCCGCGCTCCTCGGCCGACTCGGCATATTCGCTCATCCACTTTGGCGTGCGATGGGCTGAGACGATTTGGCACTGGTGGGCAACGCCAAACTGCTCCAATACTTCTGAGGCGGCGCGCATCGTCTCCCAGTCGCTCCTGCTACCCATAATCACACCGACGAGCGGCGCCGAGTTGTCGGCCATCGAAATCACCTTTTTTGAAATATCCGGGCTAGCGCCTACGGTCCATCTTCGACCGATCTCAGCCAATTGTCAACGTGCCGTGACACGTATGCCGTCGACCACTTCGTCCCCCGGGTGCACAACCACCTGCTCGTGCGCTTCGAGCCCCGAGAGTATCTCGGCCTCCAAGCCATTTTGCATGCCAAGTTGCACTCGCGTTTCTCGCGCCACGCCACCTTCCACACAAAAGACGGCCCAGTCATCACCGAGACGAAACAAAGCACTCGTCGGCACCGTTAAAACATCGTTGGCTTCGTCCACGACAATGCGGGCCTCCACCCGAAAACCGTCGCCCAGCGCTTGGCGCTCCTGAGGCGGATCGACCAAATCGACAATCACGTTGACGCGTTGCTCCTCCACACCTAAGGCCGAGATCTTTGTAAAGGCCGAAGGTTCGATCAAACGCACCCTGCCCTCTAAGTTTTTTTGCCGCCCCAGTTTTCGAGCAATACCTTGGCACCTGCATTGATGCTGACCGCGTCACGTGACAGAACGTCGATCTCAACTTCCAAGTCGGTCGGGTCGCCCAACTCCAAGAGGGCCGTCCCGCCCGCTACTACGGCGCTACTTTCTTGGCACACTCGCAAGATCCGACCGTCGATCGGCGAGCGAATTAGAAAATTCCAACCGCCGTTCGCACCCATATCATTTCCCCCTGTTTCGTTGACCTTCGTCTCGTTTAATAGCATGCCATTTTCCGTCGCAGTGTTTTCCTTCGGGGGTCGCGAACGAATGAGCGCTGCCCGTGCTTGGTCGAGTTCAAACCGAGCAATTTCTTCGTTGTGAGTCGATGAACGCACGAGGGCGGTACGTACCCGGTAGTTGAGAAGTTTGCTTTCGACTTCGCTTACCGAGATGGCCTGCGGACTTGCACGACGTGCTTCTCGGACACGCTTGAGTTCAGCTTCGGCAAACTCCTGTGCGGCGCGCGCCTCTTCGAGCGTCGGCTCCATCTTCTGCAAGGCGGCATCAGCCGCTTTCACCCTCGCCTCGGCCTGGGCAACGGCGCGGGCGTCAAGCAGCTCGGGATCGCGTGGCACCACCGTTGCTAACAGCGTTTTGCCGGCCTCAACCGTATCGCCAGGTTCCATCTCAATCCGCAATAACCTACCGGCGAGTGGGGTAGAAACTACGTAACGCTCGCGAATTCGTGTCTTCCCGTCTTGATCAACGGTCACTCGAATCGAGCCCGCTTCTGCACGGGCCATATCGACTTCGACGGGTGCCGGTAGTAAGCCATAGCCGATAGCGCCGGCCACGGCAGCGGCCGCCAGAATAGCAAATAGTCGACGTGCGAAGTTTTTCATATTCCATCTTTCGGGTAGTCTACTCGCGCGCCTTTAGCACCGCGACTAAGTCCAATTGATCGAGTCGCCGGCGAACAATCAATCCCGACACCAGCGAAGCCACAATCACGACCAACGCAGCAATGGCATAGGTATAACGGCTAATCACCAGCGGAAAACGAAATACCTCCAGGTTAAAAGCGGCTGTCATCCACCAGGCAAAAAAGGTCCCGCAAGCCAGACCTATCGGAATCGCCGCTAAGGTGACCACGGCGAGTTCCCCTAACAAAACAGCGGATATTTCTTGTCGAGTGAAACCCACAACCCGCATCGTCGCCAATTCGCGACTCCGCTCGGAGAGCGAAATACGGGCACAGTTATAGACGACACCGACCGCAATCACGCAGGCGAATAACAAGTTGATGGTCTTCATCGTACCTAGGTTCTCAGCGACGGTCGCATTGAAACTTTCGATCGCGTGCTGCTTGATCGTCACCGCGGCAAGCTGGGGGGTCGACTTCAACTCGCGATACAAATCGGCCTCGTATTTCTGATCAATCAACAAGTGCGCGCCTGTCACGACCGGACCCTCACGCATGAGTTGCCGGAGAGCATCGAGGTTCATGTAGGCCGAGAGGCCAACAAAATCTTGCAGTGTTCCAGCAATCATGGCCTGGCGGATCGGTTTTTTGCCCTCCAACACTTCGAGCTGAACCCGATCGCCCACGTCGACATCCAGGATCTCAGCCAGTTGTTTTGAGATCAGCAGCCCACCCGGGGGCAAGGGTACCGTGCGACCGTCCATGTTCACCAAGCCAAAAAGTTCGCTATCGGGCCGGATCCCCATGATGCCCACTCGCCGATTTCGCGGCCCAGCGCGCATGCGTACCGGCACACTGCGGTTGGGTTCGCATGGAAGCACCCCCGGTAAGCGGACTAGTTCGTAAATCGCTCGGTCGGAAACGGCTTCGGTCGTCGCGACGGACATGTCGTACCGCTGTACCCAGTGGAACTGGGCCGCCATCATGTAATTCACGGAGTCCTGAAAGAAGTTGCCCAGCACCAACACCGAAACCGCCAACGCGATGGCAATGACCGACAGCGAGGTCTTCACGGGATGCCGTTCTAACTGTCGTAGGACCATGAGTGCCACCGGAGGCACGAGTCGCCCCAAACCTAATCGCTCGAGAAGCGTCGGTCCGTAACCGGTAGGCGGCTCGGGACGCATCGCCTGGGCCGGCGGTAGTCGCACCGCGCGACGCACAGCGCCCACAGTCCCCAAGACTGCCGCCGCGACAGCCACGCCGCCGGCCGCGAGTAACACCGAAGCGTAAATGCGAAACGTGAACTCCGGAAAATGAAAAACTTGGCGTACATCTCAGTAACCGCTCGGCCAAACCAAATCCCCAGCGGCACACCCGCAGCCAGAGCACCGCTGACGATCAACAGGACGCTCTTCAGGTAATGCCAACCCACCTCAAGGTTGGAGTAACCGAATGCCTTGAGCGCCGCAATCTCCTCCCGCTGAGTATTAATCGTGCGTGTCATTACCACGTTGAGCAGAAACGCTGCCACCGCTAGAAAGATCGTGGGGGCGAACATGCCCATGTTGCGATTTTGCTCAATTTCGTTTTCCAGAAACTGATGCGAAAGCTGATCCTTGCGGCCGTAGGAACCCAAGCCCCCGTAGGGCTCAATGAGATCGTCGATCCGCTTGAGCACTTCTGGCACCGATGCCCCGCGCATCAACGAAAGCGATAAATCGTTGAATGCCCCTTCCAAATCGTAGGCCATCGAAAGTGCTTCATGATTCATCCACAGCACGCCGAAGTGGCGATTATCAGGCACCATGTCGCCCGGCTTAATTTCGTAAATATACTCTGGCGAAAGGGCAATGCCGACGATGCGCAATTCTTTTTGCCGACCGTTGATCACGGCATAGATATTGTCTCCCACTTGCAAATTGTTGGCCAACGTAAACGCCTCGCTGGCGATGACCTCGTCGTCCCGTCCCGGTGCAAGCTCACGCCCACGACGGAAATAAAGCTGATTCAGCAGAGGTGGGCCGCTTTCTGGCAGAGAAATTAGCTTTCCCGAAGCAGGCTCCTCAAAACCTGGAACCGACAGATTGACGTTATGCACGATGCGCGTCTGCACACGGCCGACACCTGGAATCTCAGCCAGACGGTCTCGCAAAGATTCAGGAGCACGCTTGAGCGACGCAAAAACCTCGGCAAAGTTGTAATGTGAATAGTACGAGTCTTGAGTGAGCTCTAAGGAGTGCACAAGACTTCGAGAGAGCACAAACGTCGCGATGCCGCAGGCCATCACCAGCGCAATCGCCACCGCCTGACCCTTGAGGTGCCATAAATCTCGCAGCAATTTTCGGTTGAGTGCGCTCATGATCGTAGCTATCGACTACCATTTTAGCTCGGAAGCTTCTCGTTTCTGCGTATTGCGCTTCACGCCCGTAATCGTCCCCCCTGAAAGGTGAATGACTCGGTCGGCCATCTCGGCGATCACCGCGTTGTGGGTAATCACCGCTGTGGTAGTGCCCAAGGTACGGTTGATCTTTTGGATCACCTCCAGTACCAGTATGCCCGTTTGAACGTCGAGTGCACCGGTCGGTTCGTCGCACAGTAGCACATCGGGCTGCTTGGCGACGGCACGGGCTATCGCCACACGCTGCTGCTCTCCACCTGAGAGTTGAGCGGGGAAATGGTTGGCCCGATCTGCCAAGGCGACTAATTCCAGCGCTTCATGTGGCGCCATTGGGTTTTGGGCGATTTCCGTGATCAGTCCCACGTTCTCTCGGGCAGTGAGACTAGGGATCAGATTGTAAAACTGGAAAACGAAGCCCACGTGATCGCGGCGATATCGCGTAAGACCTGCGTCATCCAAATCGGTCAATTCCTGATCGAGATAATGAACCGTTCCCGATGTCGGAGTATCAAGTCCGCCAAGAATGTTGAGCAGTGTACTCTTGCCACTGCCAGACGGTCCGAGTAGCACGGCAAACTCTCCGGGATAGAGATCGAGATCAACGCCTCGCAGCGCGTGAACTTCGATCTCTCCCATCGGGTAGACTTTGGTCACAGCTCGTGCCGCGAAAACCGACCCGTCACTGATCGCCGAAGGTTTACTCATGGCTCGCTTCCATTTCTGCCCTGCTTTTCCTGGCAATAGACTATACGAGCCGTTGATTTTACACGCCTCCCGCATTACGTGAAAATTTGCCCTGACCCCCCCCCGCAAATACTGTACGTTTGTATCGGATCTCGATGCTAACAGCTTGGGCTTCCGAAATCAGGACCCCCAATCGACAAATGGCCCCAAGATTGGCTAATCCGCACGCGACTAATTCGGTGCACTTTCCGCTCATCGAAAGCTCTTTGCGAACAGAATCATGGCGACTTTGAGGATTGTGAGAACCCCAAGACAGGCATCGTTGACACGGTGATTCTCGGGGATACGATGAAGTTGGAAGTGTCGTCTGCAGGTTTTTTCCAGGCACGATAAATTGTAAACCTACTGGGTCCCAATCATGCAACGATATCGGATCAACCACCGACTCATCATAGGTTTGTTCGTCGGCTTTATTGTCGTCGGAGTGTCAGCCCATTTTTTTCACGCCTGGAGAATCAGCCGCCGAGCCGACGATTATCAAAAAGAGGCAGCACAAAAGTTTGAGGAAAAGGAATATCTGGAGGCTCTCAAGCTCCAGCGCAATTTCGTGATGTTTCGTCCCGACGATGACGCGGCGCGTATCGAGCTCGGAAAAATTGCTCTTGATGTCTGTAGGCTACCCAAGGTTCCTAGAAAAGAAGCGCAGTTTGCCTGGGGTACGATCCTCGATGTGGTTCGCCGCACGAGTGACAAAAGTCTGCGCCGAGAGTTGGCCAAAATGATTTTGACGCACCAAGCGCCCAAGCGAGCTGGTGATGCGCTGGGTCACCTTGAAGAATTACTTCAAAATGACCCGAGCGACCCTGAACTCAATCGGCTAAAAGTCGAGGCATTATTCCGTATCAAGGATTACCGTCGTACCAATGAGTTTGCTTCGAAATTAGTCGGCTTTGACGTGAAGAGTGAGACATTTTCCGACGAAAAAACGATTGGTGGGGATCAGCCGGAAATCTTTTACATGCTGGCTCAGTCTTTGATGCGGGCTAAGGGGGAAAAAGAAACGAGCCTGCTCGTAATCGATCGTATGATCGAAATGAATCCTGATTCTCACCTCGCACATCTGAACCTATCCACATTCCTTTCTGCCCTCGGCGAAAAAGAGAAAGCGGCTGCTTCTCTGGACAGGGCCTACGAATTAGACCCTACCGACGTGACAATACTGGTACAGAAAGGAAGGATGGCCCTTGGAGACGAGAATTTTGAAGAAGCTGCAAAGATTTTCCGCGATGCTGTAGAGTTGCACCCAGATAATCTGAGCCTCTATCGATCTCTGGCACGTGTAGAAAGGGCTCGAAAGAACTATGACGAGGCGCTAGCCGTTGTTGAAGAGGGCCTCTTGAAATTCCGAGATCAGCAAGGCGTCTATTTGAAATTAGAAAAAATTGAAATCCAACTTAACATTGACGACTTTGCAGGTGTTGAACAAACGCTTAAAGAATTAACAGACCAAAACATCCCAGCGCTTATCCCACTCGTTGATTTCAGCCGCGCGCGTATACTACTGAAACAAGGTCATTTTGCGCGAGCTGCAAAAGCCCTAGAACGCGTACGCCCCAAGTTAATCAACGAACGCAACCTGCAAGTCCAGGCTGGCTCCATGCTGGCTGCCTGTTACGAGCAACTTGGCAAGCCAGATCTAGCTCTTCAAACTTACGAGCTGATTCTCAATGAGTACCCAAAGTACAAGCACGCCGTCCAGGGCCGTAATCGCGTAAGAAAAAAGTTAGGCTTAGGCAACCCACAACAGGACTCTGAAATTAACGGCTTGGTCAGAGCAACTCTCGCTCTCCCTGAAGATGAGCAAGATTGGGAGCCGGTGAACCGCCTGATTGATGAAAACATTGAGAAGCGCGAACTGTCAGAAATAGACGCGACGCTGCTGCGTCTCCAATTGTTACTTCAGAGAAAAAAAATTCCCGAGGCGGAGGAACTACTTCGTGTTGCGACGTCTATTGAGCCAGAAAATGTTGCCGTTCGCTACGCGGCATCTGCTTTGGCAGCGATTGACCCGGAGAAAGGCCCCGCGGTGGCCCTGGACATATTGGATACAATTGTTGCCGAGCAGGGCTCCTCATTCCTTACTCGAGTCCGTCGGGCAGCGCTGCTGCTTTCGTTGGACCTGGATGATGACAGTTTAGTAGAGCAACTATCAGCAATGGGAGATGGGATCGACGACTGGAGCCTTAGCGAAAAATTGAGGATGAACGAAGTTCTCGCGATTCAATTTCAACAATTAGGCAAGCTCAAAGAATCTCGTCAGTTTTGGAATAAAGTATCTGAGCTGAGTCCAAACAATCTTCCGGTGCTGATGAAGCTATTTACGATTGCACTCCGGGAACAAGATGACCTTGCAATGAGCCAATCGCAAGCAGCTATTCTTGATATAGTTAAGGACAAAAACGATGCGAACTATATCCTAACTCAGGCGAAGAGACAGTTAGCCGGCTTTGCTCAAAAAAGCGTATCGCGTGAAGAGCTTTCAAAGACGAGGAAATTACTAGACACGGCTCTCATGAATCGTCCGCAGTGGCACGAACTGCACATTGTTTACGGACAACTTCTGCTAACTCTCCAAGAAGATCTGGGCATAGCGCTGGAGCATTTTGAGAACGCTCTCGAATATGGACCCCCTAGTCCCGGCGCTTTGGTTTGGCATGTCAAACTATTAGCTCAATTTGGAGAAACTGCCTCTGCATTAGAAAAAATGGAATTGTTGCCGAAGGCCATAAGGGAACGCGTTCTAGGTGATTTGGAGGCTGAGCTACTGTCGAGCGCTGGCGAAAAAGAACGAGCCTATGCAGCTGCCAAAAAAGTGGCTTCCATGCAACCAGGTAATCCCGCGATTCAAGTTTGGTTCGCGAATTTTGCCAAAGAAGCCGACGAATCGGAAGCGGCAATTGAAGCCCTACACCGTGCCATCAAAATCGATCCTTCCAGCGCAGCCTATTGGACTCAGCTCGCAGACGTCTACTTAAAAGCCAAGGATATGGAATCCTTGCAAGAAACTCTGCGCGATGCGCAGCTAGCCGTCGATGCTGAATTTTTACCCCTTTTGACGGCTAAACTATATGAATACAGGGGCCAGTTTCAAAACGCAGAGGACGTCTATCTGTCGCTTTATGCGGACCGATCGGGGGAAGTAGGCGTAGATCGTAGATTGGCTGAATTTTATCTGCTCTGGGGCCGTCTTGATGCCACCAAGACGGCAAACGCTTTCTCTTATATCAATCGCATCTTACGCGAAGCCTATGAGGGAAGGGCGGCGATGAGCGACCCTCAAGTTGTCTGGGCACGCGATCGCGCAGCGCGCCATCTGGGAAGCACACGGGATCACCGGCAATCCGTCAAAGCTCAACTCTTGCTGCTCTCTGGCGAGGAAGATGGCAAGCTCACGGTCGCGCACCGAGTTCTTTTGGGAGAAATTCTCACCTCGATGCGCGACCCCAAGTCGCAGCTTAAGGCGATTCGTATTTTTGAGGACCTTAACCAGCAGGGCCAACTTCAAAAGAAACATATTCTCTTGCTCGCACAACTTTTGAATCGCACAGGTGATTCGAAAGGATGCGAATCACTACTCACCGATGCTTTGCCAACATATCGGAATGACCCGGAACTATGGTCGGCCTACATCAACTTTCTAATTGACCGTGGAGAATACGGAAAAGCCTCATCTCGACTCAACCGATACGAAGAACTGAAGCCGGACAAAATGGCTTATATCAATCTGCGCGCGCGACTGGCTTCAGAAAAAGGCGATAAAGATCAATTGCGGTCATTACTCAAATCGTTAACGCCTCCTAGTCAGGGTGGTCTCGACGCCAAACAACTCCAGCAAGTGTATGGAATCGCCCAGTTGGCTGCCAGATATAAAGACTTTGAACTTGCCGAACAGTTGCTCCGCTTTTACGCTAAACGTATTCCAGCATCGATCGGCGCTCTCGCCAATTTTCTAGCGTTACACGGTGACAGCGACGAGGCAGTCGAACTGATGAAGCAACTGTTTGATCGCGACAAAGATGCTGTGCTGCAGTTATCGACACGGATGCTGCGTTCGCGACGATCCGAGATTGGAGATCGCTTCGACGAGACTTTCGAAAAGATGTTTTCTTCTGCCATTCGTGAAGATCCAGATTCGGTCGCGCGGTTAACCATGCATGCAGAGTTTCTCGAACTTCAGCTAGACTTTGAGGGGAGCATTCAAGCCTATGACAAACTCTTAAAACGGGGCGACCTGAGTTCGAAAGCAAGAGCGACCGCGTCGAATAATCTAGGCTTTCTGCTAGCCCTCAAAGGCGAACAACTTGAGCATGCGGATGAACTCGTGAACGAAGCAATGGAGATACTTGGCCCTATTGACGATATGCTGGATACAAGAGCAGTCGTCAGAATTGCTCGCCAAGAGTACGACTTGGCTGTTGAGGACCTGACGCTGGCTACTTCCATCAGTCAAGACCCGATCAAATACTACCATTTGGCAAAAGCGCACCTGCTAGCTGGCAATGATAAAGCCGCCCAGAAAGCTTGGTCGGTAGCCCTGAATCGCGAATTCAAGAAGGACTTGCTATCCCTACTTGAGCAAAAAAGTTTCGAAGACATCGAGCAGCGGCTAGAAAGCCTGCGACCCTAAATGCCGCCCAGCGCACTTTTCTTGCTCGATTGATGGTTGAGATCGCAAGTCAGGCGATTTTCAGGAATTGCTTGTTCGAGAATGGCCGGCCAGCTATCATGACTGGTTCGTCGATAGATGCAGTGGCGGCCTGACATTACTACAAATTGCAGAGTGTCCGCTACGAAAATAGGGGCCGGGAAAATAGGGGCCGGGAAAATAGGGGCTGGTACAGCAAGTGCTAGGCATGGTCTTTCGAGTCAAAATGGCTCAGGGCATTTCCTTCATTTCAGGGAGTCTTCTTCCAATGCGTTCTTCTCAGCACGACAATTCGATTTTCGCTGGATCTTGGCAATCTGGCTTATGCCTGCCAGATGGTTTGTTCTGGCAACGCGGTTTTACATGGTCGCGTAGCAGTGCACTTTCCCTAGCGCTAGCTGGAGCTTTTTGCTGCTCCTTTTCAGCTGCCGTCGCCCAGGATTCGCATGCGTTAAGAGCGACATTCGGCAGAGGCATGCACACATTTTTCTCCGGGCAATTGATTCAAGCTGAGCAACATTTCTCACATGTAATCGCTTCTGGGTCGATGGATCCTCGTGCTTACTACTTTCGAGCCATGACTCTATTAAGGCTCGAGCGTCAGTTCGAAGCCGAAAACGACATGCGCGTCGGTGCTTCGTTCGAAGCTCGAAATCCCAGTGGTCGATACGCGATCAGCAAATCTCTGCAAAGAATACAAGGCAACGGTCGAAGAACATTGGAAAAATTTCGCCGACAAGCCAGGCTGGAACGCGCTGGGCTGATCCGCGATCAGACAAGTCACCGCTACGAAACGATAGAGCGACGAGGCGATACGGTGTTGCACATAGATAGACCTTTTAAAATTGAAACGTTAGTAGCCCCCAACGGAAAACCAGCCACGTCCGGCGCCCCTTCTGGTAAGACACTGATTCCTGTTGCGAAGGGCGATGCCAACGGGCTCGACGATGATTTGTTTGGCGACTCGTCCTCCGCTCAAAAAGATGATGGCCCCTTGGGCGAAGATCGTGATACGATGACGAAAGAAGATCCTTTTGGTTTCGAAGAATTGAACGAGAGCAATCAGGGGGGAGAAGCCACGGAGAAAGAACCTGAAGAAGCTGCCGAGCAAGAACTGGACGGGGACCTTTTCGGAGGACCTGTCACGACATACCCCGATGCAACTGGCCCCGATGCAACTGGCCCCGAGACAGCTGGCCCCGTGCAAGACGATCAATTTGGTCGAGATGGCTCGTCTCCAGGCGTTTCCCACGCTAATTCCTTGACCATGACTACCCCTGCAGAAGGCCTCGTGACAAAAGGTGTTTTTTTTGAAATCGGTCGCTGGATCGGCCAAGCAGGGACTCGGGGTTCCGGACAAAAAGAAACGAGTAGTTGGCCTGCTGCCCATGAACAATCCGATGGAGTCACCCAGGCCGAATTTGACCTAGGCCCGTCAGAGAATACTAAAAGTACTTTAGCAGCCGCAATCGAAACCGGCGAAGAAGCCAGCATCTTAGAGGACAATTCTCCAGAGGAAGCTCAGGAGGCGGAAGTAAGAAACTCGAAGGCGCCGGAAAATGAAGAGTCCTTAGAAGACGATCCGTTCGCTGATTTCGAATAGTCGATTTCTGCATTCGAAATATCAGCGTCTCAAACAAGAAAATCCAGGATAGGGTTGATTCGAATGGCTCATAACCCAACACGTTTGGAACCTAACGTACGTAAACACCGCCAATGCCAGATAGCCGAACTGTCTTGGGTCTTTGCACTCTTCCTAGGGATGTGTCATCTTGCCGGATGCGAGCAGCAGGGGGTCGAAGGCAAGTTGGCGCCCTCTCATTCTGTCTCGCATCCCGAAGCCGACCTCGATTGGGCCATGCAACGCTTAGAGCGAGCTCTCAACTTACATCAGGCTTCTGCTGAAGTTGGATTGAGAATCAAACGTGACATGAGCTTCGAATACCAGGCTCCTGACTCGTCTGGCCCTGTCCCGAGGGCGGTCGTCCATGTTAATACTCATACGATGCTTCTGCACGACAGCCTTGCCGCACCAAAAACGACAGCTCGTTCAAAAGCCGATGACGATCCAGTTGTCAAGAAACTTCTGCTTCATGAACCTACGGCCGACGCCCATGTACCTCCACGGCGCTTGCAAGAGCTGAGAACGTTTGACCTCGTTTACAAACAGGGTAAATGGCAATTGGACAAGGAGCCCGAGTCTGAACTTGAACGTTCGTGGTTCAAATACGCCTTGGAGAATTAAGGTCGCTTAAATGCCAGCTAGGCATGCCAGTATTGTATCCTCGGACTGGAAATGTCTCGCTAGATATTTTGTCAGCGAATCGAACGCTATCAACGGAACACCCACTTATCGGGTCCCGTTTTGGCCAGAAGCTTCCAGATTTCCATCACGAAAAGCCTGAGCCATCGCTTTGGGGACCTCTGCTTGAGCTAACAATACCCCGGCGCGGTTTTCGGCCACATTCGCCTTCATCTCTTGCTCGCGGGCAATGGCGTTGGCTCGACGTTGTTCGGCTAGTGCCTGGGCTTTGCGGGTGTCGGCTTCGGCTTGATCGGCCTGCAGGCGAGCGCCGATGTTTTCGCCGAT
>Ga0115002_10005954_pt1 | contig 14215 bp, 10 predicted proteins | sample ArcticOcean_MG_C_8_FD_89576 | JGI IMG/M metagenome (GOLD analysis project Ga0115002, IMG submission 89576) | Marine microbial communities from western Arctic Ocean - ArcticOcean_MG_CB11_86 | ecosystem: Environmental > Aquatic > Marine > Oceanic | place: Arctic Ocean: Canada Basin | collected... | reverse complement strand
GCCTGCTTCACGTTCTCGTGCACCGGGGCTTCTTTGGTGGCTATAAAGCGCGTACCCATGTTCATCCCCTCCGCCCCCATGGCCAGCGACGCAACCAGCGAGCGGGCGTCGGCCATGCCGCCTGACGCTACGAACGGAATTTCCAGCTCGTCGGCCGCGCGCGGCAGCAGTATCATGTTGGGAATGTCATCCTCGCCGGGGTGGCCGCCGCACTCGAAACCATCGATCGAAGCGGCGTCGCAGCCAATGCGCTGGGCCTTGAGCGCGTGCCTGACCGCGGTGCACTTGTGGATGACCTTGACGCCGGCGTCCTTCAGCGGGGGAAGGTACTCCTGGGGGTTGTTACCCGCCGTCTCTACTATCTTGACTCCACCGTCGATGATGGCCTTCACGTAGCCCGGGTAGTCGGGCGACTGGACGATGGGTAGAAAGGTAATGTTCACGCCGAAGGGCTTGTCGGTCATGTCGTGGCAACGGGCGATTTCGTTTGCCAGGTCGGCCGGTGTTTTCTGCGTCAGCCCGGTGATTATGCCCAGCCCGCCGGCGTTAGACACCGCCGCCGCCAGCTCGGCGAAGCCAACGTAGTGCATACCGCCCTGAATGATCGGATGCTCGATGCCAAAAAGTTCGGTTATCTTGGTTTTCATGATTCGCTCCCCTGTAAGTTGAGCCCGTAGTTAGCTCGGCCACTGCGGAACCAAACCTGGCGGACCCCGCGGAAGCTAAGGCAAAACCCGAACCTTGTCGAGCCTTGCCATCGTTGTCAGACACGCCCCGGGCAAGCGTGGCCTTTACTACGCGGCTGCGTCAGACTGCCCGCTTGGAGAAATAAAGATAAAATGCTCAAACTTCACTTTGCCCCCAACTCTCGTGCCGTACGCATTCTGTGGCTGCTCGAGGAACTTGAGCTTCCCTACGAGCTCAACAAGATGGAATTTCATCCCAAGGACCTCAAGTCCGACGAACACCGCGCCCGCCATCCTCTCGGGCGCATCCCGGTGCTCGACGACGGAGACATCACCCTCTGGGAGAGCGGCGCGATCACTGAGTACATCCTCGAGCGTCATAAAAACGGTGGGCTGAAGCCTGCTGTCGACGCGCCGGAGTACCCGGCCTACCTGCAGTGGTTTCACTACTGCGAGGGCATGGTCATGCCGCCGGTCAACACCATCGTCGTACACACCCTGCTGCTGCCGCCCGACCGCCGCGATGAGACTGTGCTCGGGCAAGCCCGAAGGCTGCTTTCCAAGGCGCTGGCCCCGGTCGACGCGACCCTGGCCGACAAGGACTACCTGATCGGCAATTTTTCGGCTGCCGACACGATGCTCGGACACTCGGCCGTGATGAGCAACCGGCTCGGCTGCGTGCCCGACGAAATGGAGAACCTCAAGGCCTACTGCGCGCGCCTGGAAGCGCGGCCTGCCTTTTTAAAGGCCGACGGACTCAAGTAGAAGTACTACAAATGGATTTGTACAGAATAAAGACCGCCTTCATCGGATTGAAACGCCTGGCGACCCTGCCCGAAGAGGACAAGCAGGCTTGCATCGACGCCTATAAGTTTTTCCAACGCATGCAGGCCGGCGAAGTAACCGAGACGGCCGACGAGACCAAGGCGGTAGCCGACTACTACAAGGTCTTGAACAACATGCTGTCGATCTTTGACCTCGAAAAACTCTACATACCTCCACAGCTCGACGAATCGCTTGGCCTGTACGGCAACCAGTTGTTGTGCGAGCAGGCGCTGTTGGAAGAACTCGACCTCGACGAGCCCGACGAATCACACCTGCTGGACATGGGCTGCGGCAGGGGGAGGATCTCGCATTACTTTGCCTCCATGACCGGAGGCCAGGTATCGGGCTACAACATCGACCCCGACCAGATTGAAAACGCGATCGAATGGGCGGCTGAATGTGAGATGAGCGACCAGTTGCACTTCAAGGTGGGCAATCACCACGACCCGCTGGAGTACGAAGCGGGCACGTTTGACGGATGCTTTTCCTTCCAGGCGGTCTGGCCCTTCTTTAAGAAGGAGGAGCTCGACGATCACGCGCAGGAGATGTACCGGGTGTTGAAACCAGGAGCCCGCTACGCCTGTTCAGAGTACCTGCTCACGCCGTATTTCGATTGGGACAACGAAGAACACGCGGCGCTTCACCGGACTTTTCTTCCAACGCTTGCCGCCACCCAGTCGATGTATCCGGCGGACGTCTGCGCGGCGCTTGAACGAGCCGGCTTTGAAATCCTCGTTTCGGCGCCTTCGAAGAGCGAAGCCTGGCCACTGTGCGAGCAGAAGCGCAACTTGATCTTCATGGGTCGAAGAGCCGTCAGGGCCTTGGAGGCAATACGCGTTCTGCCCCCGTGGGTCGAAGAATCTCTCGACCTGCTTCAAACAGGCGGTGAAGCCTGGACGACTGCCGAGAAAGCCAAGATCGCCGACCTGAACTGGCGGATCGTCGCTAAGAAAAATTGATCTTGCACTACGCGCCGCCGGTCTGTACCGGTCGAGCGACCCGTGGAGCTGCGGGAATCAAAACCCTGGCTCGCCATTGAGATACAACGCTTTGCCGAACTCCAGACTCGTTGGTTACCGTCAGGGTTACCGTGATGATTTACGCGCGCGTCAGTTATTCGTGCATAAAAGCTTACGGGGACCCCTCGGCTGGCACAGGGAGACACTGTCACGACGGGCAACCGGATTGGCGAACAGGCCCACGTCTACGGGCCCGGTGGGAACAACCACGCCAGTCGAAGCAGCGTCAAGTCCGTTCGCGCGCAGCCTGAGCTTGGACACGAACAACGACGAACCCTGGTAGGGACCACCGATGCCCCCCAGCGGCTTGAGCACGGCCCTGACCCGCTTATCGGCCGATCGGCACGTCACCCGCGCACCGTTACCAGACGACGCGCAGCCGGTCAGGCTTATCGTGCGGGAGAAGCCGCCCTGGTCACCGACAGTGACAAAGGCGTTGCCTGCCAGCATCGTATCGGCAAGGCCTCCACCGGTGTCGTTTTCACTGATGAAGCTACTGGTTATACGCGCGGCCCCGTTGTCCTTCGTAGCCCTTGCGGGTCTCAACACTACGCTCTTGATGACGAATGAACCCGGGGTCGTGTCGAGATCGTCGGCGTCGCAGATCCCGTCACCGTCAGTATCGCTTCCACCGCCCGTGTTGACGCAAACGCCGCCCAGGCACTCGTCCAGTTCACTGCAGGTGTCGCTACCACTGTCACAGGGAGTGGTGTCCGGTTCAGGGACGCAGGTGCCGGCCGGCTCTGTACAACTCGCGTCGCACGGGGCCGTGCATGGTGGAGTGCCTACCACGCAGCTACCGCTGCCGAGGTCACAGGTCTCGACACCGTTGCACGCCAGGCTATCGTCGCACTCGGGGTCAGAGGAACAACCGCAAAGGCGGGCCTCGAACTCCAGGATCCTCGCGTCGGCGGCATTGCCAGCGGAGGGAAAAACCAGCTTGGCCTTAAGGACGGTCGCCGCAGATATGTCGACCACCTCGGTGCCCGCTCCTAGTCCACTGAGGCTGGTAACCTGTGTCCACCCGGTTAACGAAAAGGAGTCCGCCGAGGCATCCGTGGTCACGTATATGTCCAGGGCCTCGCTCGTGGTGCTGTCCTGTTCGATGACGAACTGGTTGATAACCTCGGGCGAGGAAAACTCGGCGATCAGGTAGGAGTGGTCTCCGTAACCCTCAGCCGGCTCATTCCCCGCACCGAACCAGTCGCTGTTCCAGTAGGTGGCCAAGTCCATGTCGAATACGTTAGCGGCGTCAGACGGCAACCCGTTTTCGTCGGACCACACGTCGGTCAGGATCGGCGCCACTCCGCCATCAACGGAGCTGAGCAGGTTGTCTTCGCTGGTACAGACCTGTGCCGTCGCTTTTTCAACGACGAGAACACCCACCAGCACTGCAATCGTGAGGGCAACCGAGAGGGCTACTAACCGCCTTAGTCCCCGATTCAATCTACCTGGTTCCATATTGTATTTTCCCGTCCGTGCCCCGGCGGCCGAACTAAACCGTGAGCCCATCATTCGCTGCATACCAGTCGCTTACGGTCCTGGCCGGCTGACACCAACGTGCATCCGTCGATGGCATCGACCCTGGTGATGAATCCGTGTACCAGGCTTCCCGTCACCGGGGCGACCGGGTTGGTCACGCCGGCCGGGCCCGTCTCAGCACTGGTAAGTTTCTTCGCCCTTATCCGCAATACGAACAGGTGCTCGCTGAGACGCTTCTTCTTCGTTGCCGTGGCGCGCACGCGGCCGTCGTTGGAGCGACAACGAACCCTGCGCAGCTTCGAGGAATGCGCCGAGCAGTTCTCCAAGGGCAAAGAAACACTGAAACTGTCCGAATCGGCCAGGTCCATCGTGTTGGTCCCGGCGAGGAGGTTGGTAAGAAAGCTGCCCTCGGAATCGGAGTCGGCGAGCAACGCGGCCACCACCGCTTTTCCGTCGTCACCCGACGAAGCGCCGGCAGGTTTCAACTTCACCCGCAGCAGCGTGAAAAGGCCCGGCGACGTATTATCGTCATCAAGATCGCAGACCTGGTCTTCATCCGTGTCCCCGCCGCCACCGTTATTGGGACAATTCCCCTGCGGGTAACTGGCAACGCCAGTGCAACTATCGTCTACCGTACACGTGTCAAGCCCCGAATCGCAGGAGGTTGACACCGGCACAGCCGTACAGAGACCCGGCTCGCTACACACACCCGTGTCGCAGTCGCCCTGGCAAGGCAGTGCACCCGCCAGGCAGCTACCCGTCGTGAGGTCACAGGTTTCTATCCCGTTGCAACCCACGCCGTCGTCGCAGTCCAAGTCAGTAGCACAACAAAAGCGGGCCTGGAATTCCAGGATGCGAGCATCGCCACTGTTGCCCGCGACCGGGAAGACCATCTTCACCTTGGACGCCGACACGGTAGCTATGTTGACAAGCTCGGTGCCGGCACTCTGACCGGTAAGTCCGGCCACCTGCGTCCACCCCGTCAGCGAACCCGCCGCCGCGGCCGGGTCATCGCTCACGTAAATGTCTATCGCTTCGCTGGTGGTCGTATCCTGGACGATGCGTATCTGGTTGATGTCCTCGGCCGAAGCGAGCTCGGCGTACAGGTAGGAGTGGCTCCCGTAGCCCTCGGTGGGCGCAAACCCCGGGCCCGACCAGTCACTGTTCCAGAAGGTGGCCTCGTTCATGTCAAAAGCGCCGGGCGCGGACGACGGCAGCCCGTCTTCGTCCGACCACACGTCGGTTGCCACCGGTGCCACGCCCCCATCGATTGAACTCAGGACGTTGTCCTGGGTCTCGCAGGCCGGCGGGGGCTCCAGCTCGCAACTGCCGTCACAACCGTCGCCGGCAGTCGTATTTCCGTCGTCGCACTCCTCGAAAAATTCAGCGGTACCGTCACCGCACACCGCGCCGCAGGTCGGCGGAGGGTCGCCCGGAAGCGCGCAGGGTGTCGCAGACGGGTTCAGCGCCAACCATATGGTACGGGCACCTGGCCCGATGCTGTTGCTTACCCCGCGTGAATCAAAGGCCGACGCACGAAACCACGTGCACGCAAAATCGGGAGAGTCCGTGTAGGTGGTATCCCCGAACTTGTCGAGGTCAGCCCGCGGTATCGACCACTCAATCGGGTTGATCGTGGCACCGACCGGGTTCTGCACGTAGTTCCAGGTGCTCGACGGTGGTGTGCTTAGAAAGGATGACTCTCCTCCCGAAATATTAAACTGGCCGGCTACGCACTCGGCAGCGAAATGCCCGTCGGTCATCCCGTTGCCGTAATATGTACCCGTGCAAGCCTCGCAGCCGGTAGGCGAATCGTTGGGATTGCCGAGGGACGGGTTGAACAACGCGCCAAACGCCGTGTCCGCACAACTGCTGGATGCGCCCATCGGATCGGCGGCGAGGTAAAGGTTGGTGGCATCCCAGTCCCAGTACAGGGTCCAGTCACCGTGACAGTTCACCGTGCCGCCGGCGAAGCTACCAGAGCTGCCGGGGTCGTACACGCCGCCCAGGTCAGGAGTGCTGTCAACGACAGCCGACTGGGCGTACTCGCCGATGCTGATCACACCGTCAACGACCGGGGCCGCCGATGACACCGAGGCCTGTCCGACCGCTGCCAGTAGCACGACGGCGAAGAAAGCGACAAGCCTATACCGGTTTTTCGTCATTTATAGCTCCCTGGCAAGCGCCGGGTGTGGCAAGCCCCCGAACTCAATCAAGGGCCGGTGCGGTCCCCGGCAAGCCTTAGATTGATACTCTTGCCCCTTTAAATTATGTGTCAAGGGGCAAAACACGACTTATTTGAAATTCGGGGACCACCTTCCCGAACCATTGGTATTCGGATTTAATACTCGTCTAGAATTGACACTTTCCTCAATATGGACTGCGCCCAACTGGGGGAGGGGCGGGGGGAGTATCGAGCAGGTGTGCCTCTTTGAATCTCCGCACTTGTTGCGCGCCCTACTGATCACTGGCATTTAACGCAACAATTGTGATTTCTTTAAAGCATATGGTCGCAGCGTCCTGTTTCGCGATGATCGTGGGATCCGTGGGGCCAGTGCTGCCGGTCGGCGCCGCCCCGCCCGGCAGCGAGTCGGACAACTCCCCCGCCTCGAAAGAAGAGCAGGTAAGTATCGCGAAACAGGTGCAGCGCATAGTCGACAAGCGCAGGCAGAGGGACCAGACCGTCTGGTCGGGAGAAATCAGGGCGCAGGTATACGAACAGGCTTTCGTCAGGCTGTGGGATGAACTGCGCGGGAGTGACGACGCCTTCGAGGTGCTGGCCGATTTTCGTTTCCTGGACGCGCTGTTGATCGGCCGGGCGGGCCCGACTCGCGTCCTGGGCCAGGGAGTAAGCGCAACGCGATTCGGCTCGCCCGTGCGCGCTCTCGACCGGGATCAGTGGCGGCTGTTCCTGGACGACTGGAAAGAACGCGGTTATCGCATCGAGCAGACCGAGTGGCATCATACCCGGTTTTCGTACGATGAAACGGCCGGGGCCCGGTCACTGGTTACCTTCGCTATCGACTGCGTCCAGGCCGAACACGGGCACCGCGCCTCGATACGCGGAGAACTGAATGTCCGTTGGTCGGAGCTCGGCGACGCTAACGGTTTTCCCATAGCACGCAGTATCGACGCGACCGCGATCGAGATATTTGAACGGACCGGCGATCTCGCCTTCGAAAAAGCCGCCACGTGGAACCTGGGCTACGTCCCCCCGCTACTGGTCCACGACCTCGACCGCAACGGGTACTCCGACGTGGTACTGCCCGGCATGAACACGGTCTACTGGAACAGGGGTAACTGGCAATTCGATAAGGCCCCGCTGCTCGACCGGCCCGCGGCAGTGGACGGCGAGATAACGGCCGCCGTGCTGGCCGACTTTACCGGTGACGGACACCTCGACCTGCTCAGTGGGGCACGCGGCGAATACCTGCACCTTTACGAGGGGGCGAGCGGCGGTAGCTTTCCCACGCAGCCGCACCCGGTAAAGGCTACCTCCAGCCCGTTGGCCAACCCGCAGGTGCTCACCGCCGGTGATGTTGATGGCGACGGTGACCTCGACGCCTGGGTCGGCCAGTACAAGATAGCTTACCTCGCCGGCACCTTGCCCCAGCCCTACTACGACGCGCGCGACGGCTACCCGTCTTACCTGCTGCTGAACACCGGCCACGGCCGCTTCGAAGATGGCAGCGGCGCAGCCGACATGGGCACCAAGCGCTACCGCCGCGTACTGAGCGGTTCGCTGGTGGACATCGATGGCGACCGCGACCTCGACCTCGTAACCGTCAGCGACTTCGCCGGAGCCGACGTCTATCTCAACGACGGCAGCGGTCATTTCAGCGACGCCACCGACCAGGTCATCGAAGACGGCGCGGGGTTCGGCATGGGTCACTCGTTTGCAGACTACGACCTGGACGGATTACTGGACATGTACATGATAGGCATGAGTTCGACCACCGCGCGGCGACTCGACTTCATGAACGCCGGGCTCGACGGCTTCGCACGACACCAGGAAATGCGCAGACCCATGACCTACGGAAACCGCATGCTGCTTGGTACCGGCGCCGCCCGCCTGGTCGCGCCGGCTTTCAAAGACAGCGTGGCACGCTCGGGCTGGGCGTGGGGAACGGCTTCACTTGATTTCGACAACGACTCGGACGTGGATATATTTGTCGCCAACGGCTTTCGTAGTGGCAACTCGGCCAAGGACTACTGCACGCGATTCTGGACGCAGGACATTTACATGGAGGCCGAGGTCCCCGATCCCGCACGCCATTCTTTCTTCAAGAACACGTTTTCAAAGATCGGCAACGAGTGGTCGTGGAACGGCTTTGAGCACAACGTGCTCTACATGAGCGACGCGGGGCGCGACTTTACCAACGTGGGTTACCTGATGGGCGTCGCCGACGAGATCGACGGCCGCGCCGTCGTGGCCGACGACCTCGACCTGGACGGGCGTGTCGACCTGCTGGTGGTCGAACACGACTACGAGGGTAGATCCAACAAGCCGCGCCTGCACCTGCTGCGCAACCGCTGGGCTGGCGACGATAACTGGATCGGTGTCCGCCTGGCCCGCCGCGCCGGTGGGCCTTCGCCGTTAGGCGCGAGAATCGCGGTGGAACTGGAAAACGGCGGGCGCCGCATCGCACGCATAGTAACCGGCGACTCTTTCTCGGCCCAACACGCCCTGCAGAAACACTTCGGCCTGGGCTCGTTGCAGTCGGTGTCGGCAATAGAGGTCGAATGGCCAGGCGGGCTCTCGACCCGTATAGATAAACCGGCGATCCGACGCTACCACCTCGTCAAACCGCCCGAAGTGGTCGAGCCACCCGCGGGTTGATAGAGAAGCGCTCCCTTCAGTCGCCGAAGCGTCGGCGGCGCTCGGCATAAAACTCGTCGGCGGGCTTGAACTCGGGTTCGCCGCCAAACTGTTCCTCGGTGACGCGGCGAAGTTCGTCCTCGCTCATTGCAAAGTCCCAGGGGTGCGCCTGCGGTTGCTGTACGTGAAAAGGCGAATCGCAGAACACCTCGACCCCGTTGTCATCGGGGTCCTTGAAGTACACCGACCAGGCGTTGCCATGATTCATCGCGTTAACTTCCGTGGCACGACCGTCGTCCTGCAGGCGCGCGTGTGAATGGGGCTGTGTTACTGGAAGCCGTGTCACTTAGACCTCGAGCACTGTGATTGCTGACAGCTAGGGCTACCCTTCAGGAACCTGCTTCGCCGGGCTGGTAGCCCCCTCCACCACCCTGCTCTTCGGCGGCACTGGCTATCCCGGTCAGCATTCTTCGAAATACCGCTGCGTGCAGCGGGTAAATTCCGTACCAGTACAAGAGCCCGAGCAGCCCCCTTGGATCGAACAACGCCGTCTGCCTGACCGTACTGCCACTCCCAAGTGGTTTTACCTCAAACTCCAGCCACGCCCTTCCCGGAAGTTTCATCTCGGCCCGCATACAGAGAAACCTTCCCGGTTGGTAACTCTCGACTCGCCACGAGTCCACCGTATCACCGACCTGCAGGTCATCCGGGTCACGTCTTCCCCGACGCACACCGACTCCGCCGAGGAGCAAGTCGATGGAAACCGCGGAGGCGCCATAACCAGTCGTAGCCGTACCAGCCTGTTCGCCCGCCTATGCGCCGAACCGGGGCAAACGCCTGGTCGGGGCAGACATCGACGGTGCACTGCCGCGAATCGATGAGGCGATGTCCTCGACGCACTCCGCCGTATTTTCCGAAAAGACCCGGGTCAGTTCCTCCAGCCGACATCGCATCAGACCACCGGGTTTCGGCGAACTCGCGATCCTCGTTTTTAAGGGCACTCGACAACGCCTCCCTGACTCCCATCGGTTCCACCTTGAATTTACGGCGGGCACGATCATCGCGTATGACCGTCTCGTGACAGATACTCTCTATCAGCACGCGTCCGACTCTTGCGTACAGGGGTGTAACCAGGCCCAACCAGAGGCTGCTCAGGCGCGGGGTCAACAGGGGAACAGGAACCATCACCCGGCGCAGCCCTCGTAGCCGGGAATACTCCCTCATCAGATCTCCGTATGATACGCGATCAGAACCGCCTATCTCGTATATGCCGGCTTCCCCGGGCTCCATATCCAGAGCGGCTTCCAGGTACACGAGCAGGTCGTTTATGGCTATAGGCTGGGCATTTACGTAGACCCAGCGGGGAGTGATCATGGCCGGCAAACGCTCGACCAGGGAGCAAAGCATCTCGAAGGAAAGGCTGCCCGACCCGATCACTATCGACGCTCGGAACTCGACAACCGGTACCCCCGTCGAGGCCAGGACTCGCCCTACCTCGTGTCGGCTGCGCAGGTGTGGCGACAGGTCAGAATCCTCGTCCCCGAGGCCACCCAGGTAGACGATCCGGCTCACGCCGGCGTCGCGCGCCGCACGAGCAAAGTTCTCGGCAGCGCGGCGATCCTCTTCTTCGAAGTCCCCCTTACTCACCCCGCCCATGGAGTGAACCATGTAGTAGGCCGTGTAAACGCCATGCATAGCGTCGGCAAGGGTTTCCTCGGCCAACACGTCCCCTTTGACTATCTCGGTGCCAGTCCGCGTCTTTCCCGCGAGAAACTCTGGTTTACGGGCAAGACACCGTACGGCTAAGCCCCTGTTTTCCAATCGCCTGACCAGGCGACCGCCGATGTAGCCCGTCGCCCCGGTCACAAGAATAAGCCTCTTCACTATCGTTTACCCCCCGTGGCCAAGCCCCCCTTGGGCTCCTGCCGCGACCCCGCTCCGACGTGTCCCGTGACCCACACGTCTACCTTCTGCCACTCTGCCCGCAGCCAGTCCGCGCCTGCATCACGACCCGAAGGCACCTGGTCACCAGCAACGCGGCGAAAATCGACGCTCACTTGCCCGTGCAACAGGTCGCCGCGCCAGATCTGTGCAAGTGAAGCAGCTCCCTCGAATCCTGTGTGTGTGCAGATCACCACGTCCACCCCCGGTGCCCCCTCCCGTAGCGCCAGCGTTCCAGCCGTACGCGGTGGGAGTACGCAAGCAAGTGATTCTGAATACTCGATAAGCTCGGCGTCGCCCTCCCGCCGCAACCGGGAGAGAACCTGCTCACGCTTGGACTCTGAGAAGCGGGTCCCTTCCGGGTATATGAGAACACCTTCGTCCGGACCAAGGTCGCACGCCAGTTGCCGTATCCTTTCCACTTCGGCACCCGAATCTTCTGCAGCACGATCTACGAAAACGTTGGGTATCCGGTTGCCAACTATGTCCAAGCAGGGATCCCACAGCAGTTCCCGCTTGAGTACGTAGCGCAACATCAACCCGTGCGGCCAGCTGATAAGGGCCGAGGCCAGCAGCGTGTCAGCAGTGCTCGCGTGCCGAAGCAGGAGTATATAAGGACCACGCCCGAGGTCGATGTCCCCCTCTACTTCAAACCGCATCCCGAACAATCCGATCACCGCCCGAAGAAGAGTTGCCCCCCACCATGCCTGCAGGCGAAAATGCAGGCCTAGCCAACGGTCGCGGTCCATGCCGACCGTCTTCCGCCACGCCCAGAAGGCCAGGCTTGCCGCCAGGCCCAGCATCTCGCATCCCAGGTATACCGTTACGACCAGCGCGCAGCGCAGAGCCACGCCGTTGTTGCGACGAAACAGGTCAGTGGCGGCCGCTACAAGCAACCACGCAGGTGCAAGGGCCATCCACGCTATCCACGCGACGATATATCCCGGCACTGTCAACAGCCTGCGGCGTAACATCCTCGCCAGCCCTCAAACGTGATTCCGGAGCATGAGCTCCCGGGGATGAGGTTCCAGGAAAAGCTGCCCCTCCAGGTATTCTATATAGTGCATCCTGACCTGGGCATTGTCGCTCTCGGTTCGGCCGGCCTGTTGGCTGCCACGCTTACGCTGCAACCGAAACAACCGCGCCCAGCCTACCTGCTCGCTTTGCTGGGGCTGCTGCCATTCTCGTTTCAGACCATCATCCTCGATGCGATAGCCTGGCCCGCCTATTTCTGACCTACTTCTTCGCCATCATCGCTCACCACCAGCTCGGGCCTTCTCACCGCCGGACAACACCCCGGCTCGCAGGGGTCGATCCGGGGACCGAGCGAGCCAAGGGCCAGCCTCCGGGAGCCGGGTACCAGTCGCTCGTCTAACAGTTCGCGTATCATCGAGACAAACCGTGGAGCAGTCCCAACCGTAGGCACCCGCACGAGCTTCATACCAAGCTCGTCTGCACGCTCACGAACCTGCACGTCGAGGTCGTAAAGAACCTCCATGTGATCAGAAACAAAACCGGACGGGACGAGTACGACGTACCTGGTTCCCCGCGAGTGCAATGCCTCGAGATGCTCCACGACGTCCGGTCCCAGCCAGGGCTGTGTCGGCGGGCCACTGCGACTCTGGTAAACGTTATCCCACGACTCCACCCCCGCTCCCCGTGCCACCAGCATGGCGGTGTCCTGCAGCTGCAGCTCATAATCGCAGGTATTTGCCATCGCACGCGGCAGGCTGTGGGCAGTAAAGACTACCCTCGCCTCGGCCCGTTCGCCGGGCGAGAGCCCGGACAGGGCCTGCGCGAGGTTTTCAGACATCGGCTCTACAAAACCGGGGTGATTCCAGTATGGACGCAACTTGTCGATTCGAGGGGCTCCCTCCCCCACGGCCAAACACGCGGCTTCAATGTTTTCTTTGTACTGGCGACAGCCCGAGTAGTTGCTGTAGGCAGAAGTCACGAAGGCCAGCGCCGTGCGAACACCGTCACGTTTCATTTCTTCGACTGTGTCTGGCAGAAGCGGATTCCAGTTTCGATTTCCGAAATATACTGGCAACTCGTACCCGTGCTCAGCGAGCTCGGTTTCCAGGGCGGCGATCAAGCAACGGTTCTGGGCGTTTATCGGACTGACCCCGCCAAAGAGCTGGTATTGGCCGGCAACTTCCTCGAGCCTCTCCCTGGGTACGCCACGGCCGCGGGTGACGTTCTCCAGGAACGGCAGAACATCGCCGGCCCCCTCGGGCCCACCAAAAGAAAGAAACAGGACTGCGTCGTAACCAGGCATCTGCAAAGATTTTGTCTGTTAATTTTCCGCAGTCAAAGGTTAACAACAGTTGGCGGTTTAACTGAAAAATCGAATACATAGGAATATCTTGCTCAACGATGTTTCCTGGAGACCTGAGCCCCTACCACCGCGGTCGCCCGCTCGTCCATCGATGTCCCCCCGGTTGGAGCGTTTGTGATCACGCTTCAGTAACGGCGGCGAAGATATTTCTTAGTTTCATGGGGGGCCTGGTTGCGGCCCGTTGGATTGACAGCCGGGTACGAAGTTAAAACGCCAATGAGGTCCCGTCGATGACCTCCCTCCCCCGGTTGGAAAAATATATGCGGCCGACAAAGCTCGGCCGCACCGGGCGCTAAGTTTGCCCGGCGCGGCTCGAACGCTGCCATGCAGTGCAGCTCGCCATGCAGCCTATGCAGCGATCACGCTCGATCACGGGCCACATAAGGGGTTAATAGCCCGTGATTCAGTCCGCGGCCCCGGTAACGGCAGCCTCATCGGGCAGTGAGCACTCCAACTCCAAGTCGATTCCAACCGCCACCTGCAGGGTCAACAGGGCATCGGCCGCGGTCACGCTACCGCTACCGTTGACGTCACACAGGGCTAGCGGACAGTAGACCTCCATGCCGACGGCGTTCTGCAGGGTGCGCAGAGCGTCGGCCACTCCCACCCAGCCGCTGGAGTCGGGATCGCCGCAGCATTCATCGACCAGGAATTCGCTCGCACAGCTTCCCTCGGCGCACACATCTGTGCCAGTACACGGGTCACCGTCGTCGCAGAACTCCTCGTTGGCGGCCACGACGCAGCCCGTGGCGGAATCGCAGCTGTCGTCGGTGCAACCGTTGTCGTCGTCGCAATCAGCAGCCGCTCCGCCCACACAGGCTCCACCTGCGCAGGTGTCCTCCGTGGTGCAAGCGTCGCTATCGTCGCAATCGGCCGAGTTGTCCATGCTGTGACACCCCTGGGTCGAGTCGCAACTGTCGTCGGTGCAACCGTTGCCGTCGTCGCAATCAGGCGCGACCCCGCCCTCGCAGCTACCCGCCGCGCAGGTATCGGCCGTGGTGCAGGCATCGCCGTCGTCGCAGGCGGCCGTGTTGTCGCTGTAGGCACAACCAGTCGCGCTGTCGCAGCTGTCGTCAGTGCAACCCTCGGCGTCGTCACAATCGAG
>Ga0115002_10005952_pt1 | contig 14217 bp, 10 predicted proteins | sample ArcticOcean_MG_C_8_FD_89576 | JGI IMG/M metagenome (GOLD analysis project Ga0115002, IMG submission 89576) | Marine microbial communities from western Arctic Ocean - ArcticOcean_MG_CB11_86 | ecosystem: Environmental > Aquatic > Marine > Oceanic | place: Arctic Ocean: Canada Basin | collected... | reverse complement strand
GCAACGCCGATACTTGAGGCAGAGAAGTTAATACTAGCCCCTGGCCTATCCCGCAATAAGCGATCGCCGCCAAGCGAAATAGGCTCCGCAACGAAAGCGACGGCAGCACCTATGCAGCTTATAACAGGGCGACGGCGAAGATGATGTTCATGGCGCCGCATATCACAGCCAATGTGGCCTATAATCAGTAGTCTGGGGCTTTTTGCGACTAGTCGCAAGCTATCAAGCGCGCGTGGAGATATTTTACTGCTCGCGAGCACTCAGGGGCACTCCTACCTCCACATGGCCGCCGACGCCTCTTAGTGACTGGCTGAATTTGCGTCCAGTTGGCCCGCTTCACACTTCCAGCGCAATCGCCATCAACACTTCGGCGGTGCGGACAAGTTGTTCGGGTCGCAAGCTAGATTTCTATTCTCCCTAACCCATCAGCCGCGTCCGGAGTTGGGCGGTAAGCGGACATCGAAGTCGCAAAATCCGATTTGACCATATGAATATCCGCTTTGCGGCGAAGAGCAGACCTAAATTTCACTTAGCATTTTCGTCTCAGTTTGACCCGAAGCAGACATTGGACGAGACCTGCGACGGGGACTTCAACTATGGCCTAAGTCAGCCTGTCAGTCGTCACATAAAGGAAGTATACTTCTTGGCGCCGAGGGTCTCTTCGGCGCCCGTGCTAGCATGGGCACGCCAACAGATTCTTTAAGAGCTGGAGCCAACACATGCATTCGTTCGGAGACCTCGGCCCCAACGAGCCTTTGATAGGCGTTGAGAGTTCGCGAGTGGCACTGTCCACGCCGGCGCTCGTGCTCGATCTCGATCGGATGGAGCAGAACATTGCTCACATGGCGGCGCGCACGAGGCAGAGCGGCCATGGGCTGAGGCCGGTGGCCAAGATCCACAAATCGATCGAGATCGCGAAGCGCCAAGTCGCTGCCGGAGCGCTTGGCGTCTGTTGCGCGACGCTAGCCGAAGCCGAGGTGATGGCCAATAGCGGGGTGCCGGGCGTGCTCCTTTTCTCGTCGGTCGTCAGTGCGCCTAAAATTAGTCGGCTTGCCACGCTCAACACCCACGCCGAGGGCCTTCTGGTCGTGGTCGATGACTCTGCGAACGTGGACCAACTCGCGCACGCCGCGCGCAGCACCGGCGCTCGGCTGCAAATGCTCGTTGATTTCGAGGTTGGCGGCCGACGCACCGGGATCGTGAATGAGGACGCGGCGATTGCGCTCGCCAAGCATATCACCGAGATCGAAGGCGCCGAATTCGCCGGGCTGCAGGGCTATCATGGCGGTCTGCAAAACACGCCGGACTATGACGAGCGCGCCCAGCTCCAAGCCGCGTGCGTCGCACCGCTTGCGCGGCTCGTGGAGCGCCTCTCCGCCAATGATTTGACGCCAGCCATTGTGACGGGCGGTGGATCGGGCACATACGAGATCGACCCCCCGCAGGGTGTGCTCACGGAGAACCAAGCCGGCACTTACATATTCATGGACGTCAATTACATCAACACCGTGTTCGAGGGTGAGATGCCGCATCCTTTCGAGGTTGCGCTCTTTGTGCACACCACTGTGATTAGCGCCAGCAATCCGGGGTATGTCGTCACCGATGCCGGGATCAAGGAATTCGCGAGAGAGGAGCTCGCGCCGCGCATCCTGTCTGGTCCTGCGGCGGGAGCTCTATATGAGCTCATCGGCGATGATCTCGGGCGTGTCACGACGAAGCCAGGTAGCGCACGCCCGGGTATCGGCGAGGTACTCGAATGCGTGACGCCGCATTGCTACGCGACGCTCAATCTTTACAACGCCTATCATTGTGTGCGCGGCGACACGCTTGTAGATATCTGGCCGATCGACGCCCGCGCTCAGTGGTAGGCCTACCGAGTGTATAGTCTGCCGACGGTGACGGGAGCTCTGCTGGAATTATTAAGGCCGTACGTCAAGCAAGCGCCAGATTATGACGTTGAGAGATAGCTAGATATTTGCCGCCTATTTTAGAACCTATCGTCCCTGAACGCCTGAGCCGTCTCCACCAATTGGCATCTCGATGAGATGGTCATCGTTATTCGAGGGCGACGTCATCGGTTATGGCGAGTCGTCGACAATGAGGGTGAGGTTCTGGATTTCCTCACGCAATCGAAGCGGAACGCCAACGCGGCGTTGAAGTTGATGCGGAGACTGCTGAAGAAACAAGGGCGGGCTCCAACGCGGATCACAACCGATAAACTCAGATCCTATCATGTTGCCATTCGAATCCTCGGCCTGACGGCTGAGCACATCGATAATAAGCGTGCGAAAAATTGAGGTTTGATTGTTGCAACTTCGGGTTCTTTGGAGACTGGTTCGCATTAGCCTGACAGCACCCAGCCCTGCAATCACGGCGTTTCGTTGAGAAGACCTCGAGCACCTCACCTTCATGACCGACGGCCCGCCAGACGTAATGAGTCTCGCCGTTGATCTTTACAAAAACTTCGTCGAGGTGCTAGCACCAGTTCAAATAAGATCGGTGACCAACGCGCCGCTTTCTGACTTCAGATGCAAACAGTGGGCCGATCCGGTTCCGCCAGAACCCTACAGTCTCGTGGCAAATGTCCATACCGCGTTCGAACAGGAGATCTTCGACTTAGCGGAGCGACAGCGGATATCGGATATACATCATCGCCGCGAGGCCGATCACCTCGGGTGAACTATTGAGATAGCAGAACGGATTTTTCATACACCAAGACTAAGCAGCGCCCCTGCCTCACTCAAACTAATTTGCTCTGAGAGTGCCGTTGGCGGACCAAGTTTACTGAGCTCTTGGAATAAAAATCTGGATCAAAATGTCCATATTTCTGCCCGACAAGGCCGAAAGACACCTTTCGCTGCAACGCTATAATAAACAATTTATAGAAGTATAATTAAAAGAAATATCTCTCATAGAGATAGGCATTCAATACCATTAACATAATTTTATGTTTGCATTTTTACACACAAAATTCGTTAAATTACTTTGACAAGAGTCTGGTAAATATGCTGGGGTAACTTAAACCTTGCGTGTCGCCGGAGAATCGGTCACCAGTAAAATAGGGAGAAAAACTGGGGAGAATAATCCAACTGCTGAAGTAGCGTGCGTCGCCGGGCGAGGAAATCAGTGATCACAGAATTTTGATGAATAAAATCAATGGAGAGTGCACATGACTAAGACAACACGACGTACCTTTCTTAAGGGCGCAGCAACAGCTGGAGGGATAGCCGCGTTTGGCGGGACCGCACCTTACTTCAAAAAAGCGCTGGCGCAGGGCCGAAAGCACATCACCTACTTGCAAACAGAACCGCTGACCGCAAGTTGGGATCCGACTTCTCACACGATCCTGGGGCAGATATATTTCGAGCATCATACCTATGGCAAGCTGATCCAAACACCCATGCGGGCGAATGATCCCGAGGGGATCGATTACGATTTGGCAACAGGTCAAAAAGTTGTTGATGAAAAAACAATAGAGTACACGCTTCGGGACGATGTAACATTTCATGATGGACAAAAATTTGGTCCCGAGGACGTCAAAGCAACCTTTGAATATGCCTCGAACCCTGAACGTCCTGCCGGCACGTGGTATCCGGGCCAGGCTGAAGTAGAAATTGTTGATTCGAAGACAGTGCGCGTGCGTGCGGCGGACGGGTCCTATCCGGGCTCCCTGTTCTGGTTCCTCGCCGGTTTCCTGCCGATCATGTCCGCGGATGACATCAAAAATAACTCCCTGGCGGAGCGGCCTAATGGAACTGGATACTTTAAATTTGTTAGCCGTGAAGGCCCCACCACTCGTCTCGTGGCCAACGCCGACTACCACGGTGGGAAGCCAGAGATAGAAGAGTATATCTCGACGTTTGTCGGCGACGCGAATACCCGTCTGTTGAGTCTCCTCAGCCGTGAGAGTGATCTTATTGAGCGCATCGAACCTGAACAGTATGAGACCCTGCTGAACGAAGACGTTACTACGGTACGGACGATCTCGACGGAAAATAAATATCTCCATTTCCGTAATATTGCGCCATTCGATGATGTCCGAGTCCGCCAGGCAGCGTGCCACGCGATCGATCGATCGCTGATCCTTGAGATCATGGGCCCGGCAGGCCATGCTTCAGTCGGCCAAATTTCACCAGTGAAATTCGGCTATACCGACGACATCCCCAACTCGCCTGAATATGACCCGGCGCGATGCCAGGAATTGCTTGCTGAGGCGGGCTATCCAAATGGCGAAGGTATGCCTCAGATCGACTATCTAACCTCCGTGGGTTTTTATCCGAAGACCAAGGAATATGGCGAGGTGATCACCGCTATGCTTCAGGAGCAGGGCTTCCCTGTTAACTTTAGCGTCATGGAAGTCGCGGCATGGCTCGAATCCACGTTTGATTTGAGCAGATACGCGCTAGCAGACACGGGTTGGATGACCGGCTCACCGGAGGCCAATCTTGTCGTACGGCCGATGTGGCATACGGATGGAGGGATTTTGAGCGACTGTCTCAGTGAAGAGCTCGACGGCTTGATCGACAAACAACAATCGATTACGGATCCGGTCGCTCGTAAGAAGTCGATCCAAACTGAATTGATGCCGGGTCTTGCCAAGCAGATGCCGAGTTTTGGTCTGTTCACCTCGGTGCTCATTCACGCACACGACCCTGCTCTAAAAGACCTCTATATCTATCCGAATGGCCCCATGGATCTTTCCCGGGCGACTTGGACCTCGTAGGAACTAAGCGGCGCGTCCCGGCACAAATTGTGCTTTGGGGCGTGCCCCCGTTCCCATCTGATTTGATATGATCTTCAGGATATGACTTTTATTCTGACTTTTTTGCTGCGGCGCATCACGCAAGGCGTCGTTATTGTTTCGCTTGTTTCATTTTTAATTTTTACATTATTGCGTGTTATACCAGGTGACCCGGTACGGATGATGCTCGGGCCGATGGCGACGCCTGCGGTTATGGAGCAAAAGGCAGAAGAACTCGGCTTGCGGGACCCCATAACGACCCAGTTCGGCCGCTATATAGAAAATATGATGAACGGAGACCTCGGAGAATCTTATCTTCTCGGAGAGAGTGGGGGCGCCGCGCCAAGTGCCCAAAATACGGGAGGCGGCAGCGTAACTGACGAACAAATTGTAGAACGCACAAAAACAAAATCTAACCGCGCCAAGGTGTTGAAGCTGATTGCTGATGGTCTGCCGTATACCATGCAACTTGCGGGGCTCGGCCTGTTATTTACGCTTCTTATTTCCCTGCCACTTGGAATAGCCGGCGGCCTTAAGCCAGAAAAGTGGCAGGACCGCCTAGCTTTTTTCACGGGCTCGTTTTTTATATCTCTGCCTAATTTTTGGCTCGCCCTCGTCCTTATCCTGCTTATCTCAACAAAGATGAACTTGCTGCCAGCCATCGGTTACAAGGGTTTTGCCTACACCATATTGCCGGCCATCGTGCTTGCGATAGAGCTATCACCGGTGATGATTCGCGGTCTTTCCGTTTCTATAGCTTCAAACCTCAGTCAGGGATTTGTTGATGGCGGAATTCTACGCGGCCTGCCCTGGTCTCGTATCGTCTGGCGTCACATCATCCGAAATTCCTCGATACCGATGTTGAATTTGTTCGGTGTTCAGATCGGCGGGTTGCTCCTAGGCGGTGTATTCGTGGTCGAATACATCTTTGATTTCCCCGGCATTGGAAAGCTAACGATTCAGGCGGTCCTGCAACGTGATTTTCCGATTATCCAGGGCGTCGCGATTTTTGCCGCTGCATTCCTGGTATTTGTCAATATTCTCGTTGACTTGATTGCTACTTATATAGACCGAAGACTGAATTATTGACATGACCGATCAAAATAAAACCATAGAACAACAGGGTAGCTCTCGCAGCGAAACGATGACCCGGCGTATGTTCCGCTTGGCTCTGAGCATGACCGGATTTCAGGTTGGTCTAGCCATATTTGGTCTGTTGGTTTTGGCGGCGCTGATTTTGCCGGAAATATCCTCCGTCTCAGCGACAAAAATTGCCGTACGAGAACGGTTTCTGCCGCCGTTTTTTTTCGAGGGAGGTTCCCTCACCCATCTTGCGGGCACGGACCAACTAGGCCGCGATCTTTTTCTGCGTTCCCTGATTGGTCTTCGCAATGCGCTTGGTATTGGCGTTGCTAGCGTGGTGCTGATGTTCCTGCTTGGCGCCACACTCGGGATAATTTCCGGCTATTTTGGCGGTTGGGTAGACACTATCCTCATGCGTATCACCGACGCTCAGCTTTCGGTACCCATAATTATTTTGGCTATCACCATCTTGGGTGTGACCCGGCCCAATGTCTTTACTATCATCGCGGTGTTGGTTTTGGCGGGTTGGCCAGTTTATGCACGGGTGGTGCGCAGTGTCGCGCTGGCTGAACGACAGCGTGAATATGTCCGCGGTGCGAAAATTTTAGGCGCCTCCGATATTCGGACAATGCTGATCATGATTGCGCCAAATATTTTGCCACCGGTCGCTTTTGTTGCCGTTCTCGATATCGCGCGGATGATGATATTTGAGGCACTATTCGGATTTATCGGCATTGGAATTCAGCCGCCAACTCCGACCTTCGGAAACATCATCGCCGATGGCACGAAGTATATTATAAATTATTGGTGGATTCCGACTATGCCTGGAATCTTTCTTATCCTGGCACTGCTCTCGATTAATATGATGGGATCTTCGCTTGAACGCGCGCGCAACAAGATCTTCGCGGGAATGCACTGATGGTAGATGAGCCAATCCTACAAGTCCAAAATGTTTCCGTCGACTTGGTTCTCGACAAAGGAACAAAACCGGTGTTGCGCGATGTCTCTTTCGACCTCTATGAAAAGCGCGCAATGGGCATCATTGGGGAATCTGGCTCTGGGAAAACGGTTCTGTCCCGTCTTGTTATTGGTGCCATTAACCCGCCATTGCACGTAACCGGTGGCAAGGTACTATTTCGTGGGAGAGACCTGTTGACCGCCAGCGCCAAGGAACTTCAAGTAATCCGGGGCTCTGATGTAGGCTATATCGGAAACAATCCGGGCAGTGCTCTTGATCCGACCATCTCGGTTGGTGATCAGGTTGTCGAGAAAATTCGTGCTGCTGATTCCTCAATATCCTATAAAGACGCGCGGGACCGAACGATAGAGCTGATGCGGGCAGTTCGCCTGCCGCGCCCGGAAGCGCGCTTCCATGAATTTCCGTTTCAGTATTCGGGCGGCATGATGCAACGGGCGCTTATTGTGGACGCCTTAGTTACAAATCCGTCATTCTTGATCGCCGACAATGTGACGCAACCGCTCGACGTGACCGTGGCAGCCCAAATCATCCGCCTAATGCACGAATTGCGGGTGAATTTTAATACTGCAATCATCTTCGTCTCTTCTTCGCTGGCGGTGGTGCGGGAGATCGCCGACGAAATCATCGTCCTAAAAGAAGGCGAAATCGTTGAGCGCAGCACACCTGATAAAATCATTTCTGCACCGACGCATGAATACTCGAAACGCCTGCTGGAACGTATTCCACGGATTTGGGAAATTGAGGAGCGGCAAGAGCCGCAGCATGAAGTCCAAGCCGACCAGAATGTCATTCTGAAAGTTGAGGACGTATATAAAACCTATAGCGTGAAGAATCCCAAAAAATTCTTCAGCCACAACAAAGTAGAAGCGGTACGCGGTGTTTCGTTCGATGTGATGGCGGGAGAGAATTTTGGCATCGTGGGTGAATCAGGTTGTGGCAAGTCAACCTTGTCGAGGCTCTTGAGTTGGGTCGAAAAACCCGAGCAAGGCACTATATTTTTTGAGGGCGAAGATATCGCTGGAATGAGTAAGCGTGAGCTACTTAATTTACGTAGTCAATTCCAGCTCTTGCTTCAAGATCCCTATAACGCCATGCCGCCTCACATGCCCGTAGGCCGAACGATCGCAGAGCCGCTTTATATCCACGGTGGAGTCGGGCGCAAAGAAGTACGCGAACGCGTTTATGCGGTAATGGAAGAAGTCGGCCTGCCCGCATCTCTATACCAAAACCTTCTCGTGGGCATGAGTGCAGGACAGCGACAGCGAGTTAACCTCGCCCGAGCACTCATCCTGAAACCACGTTTGTTGATTCTTGATGAAACGCTATCCGCGCTCGATCAGGTTGAGCAGTCAATTCTCCTCGACCTTTTTGAACGGCTTCAAGCGCAGCACGGGTACACTTACATATTTATTTCACATGATCTCGCGATGGTGCGCCGCGCCTGCACCAGAATCGGCGTGATGTATCTAGGCAAGATTGTCGAGATCGCCGGAAATCAATCGGTGTTCTTTGATCCGGGCCACCCCTACACAAAGGCACTGCTCAGCGCCGTACCGACCATTGAGCAGCGGCGCTACAATGCCGAAGAGTGCCTGCTGGAAGGTGAGCCGCCGAGTCCCATCGATATACCGTCAGGCTGCAGCTTCAAACCGCGCTGTCCGTTAGCGTTTGAGCGCTGCTGGACCGAGGAGCCGGAATTGATCGTGCGTGAAGGCGGCGGAAAGAGCGCTTGCCTGCTCGCCAATGAATCGGAGGAAGGCCTGGTGGAAGCTGCGCGCGGCAATTTGGAGCGCCGGACGAAAGAAGGGTCCCTTGTTGAGGGTTAAGTAAGTTCAGGTGTCTGCCCGAAACGGTAAATAAATCGTCGACAACCGACCGCGGTGAGAATTTGCCATAAATTCGTTGCAGGTCCGAGGTCGCGGCTAAAGAGCTTTTTCCAAAGCGTCGAAAAAGCGCTCTATGTCATTGTCTGTGACCCAGAGATGCGGAGTAATCCTCAGTGAATCTCCACGCACACTGACATAGATCTTCTTTTCCGCCAGCGTCTGTAACAACCCATCCGGCACGCCCTTTGGAAAACTAAGGCCGAGAAAATGACCGGCACGAAAAGTGGGAGATTGAGATGTTAGTCCGAGCTCGCTGGCACGCTCTGCAATTTGCATGTTCGTGCGGCCCAATGTGTGTTGGATCGAGGCGGGGTTCCAGGCGATCAATTGCTCAAGTGCCGCAATGGCGCCGGGCAACAGAATAAAATTTGCTCGCTCGCCCACGTCGAAGCGGCGCGCGCCCGGTTCGAAATCGTCGCGGTATTCAGCCATGCGAGCGAAGTCTCGTGAGTTGGCACGGTTGTTTGGGCTCTCTTCGATCGGCGTGCCGTTTTGGCGGTGCGGTGCCACGTAGAGGAACGAAATGCTGTAGGGGCAAAGCATCCATTTATAGCCCGCCGCAACGAGAAAATCGGGCTGGACCGCACCAATATCAAGAGGCATCGCGCCGAGTGACTGGCTGACATCGACGACGAAGGCCGCGCCGACCAATCGCGTGGCTTCGCCGATACGCACAAGGTCGATCAGGCTGCCATCCATCCAATGATTGTTGGGGAGTGCCACGGCAGCCGTCTGCTCATCGATTGCATCGAGGATGGCGGTAGTCCAATCGCCATCCTCGGGTTGGTGTATTGTCTTGAGGATCGCCTCTAAAGCGGCCGTGCACCGCCGCCATGGGTACAAGTTAGATGGATGCTGATTGCTCAACACGACTATGTTTTGGCCGCGCGTGAGGTCAATATTTACTGCCGCCGTCGCTACGCCGTAACTCGCCGAGGGTACTATTGCGATATCATCGACAGTCGCGCCAATCAGTGAAGCAAACAATTTTCGGGCACGATCTGGAGGGTCGTAGAAATCATCCGCGCTAATCTTCCAGGGCTGCTGTTCAACACTAACGCCTTTTCGAATCGCGTCCGCCGAGTGCTTCAAGAGGGGAGAGACATACGCGCAATTCAAATACGCGATGTCGTCCGGGATTTCGAAGAGATCGCGCTGGTTAGCCAGTAACGAAGGTTCTGACAATTCAATATCCGAAGAGAATGACATCTGAGCGACTCATATGTGATGGACTACAAAGTTTACTTGAAACTGAGTCAGGTGACAAAATTTATTAGCGCTCACAGCCACATGTTAAAAAATAATCTCGGTTGAAGGGAGCGAGATTTTAGATCAAAAACGAAACGGTTAATTGGACTCCAGTATTCACAACCAAATCACCTTACTAGGAGTCAATGCAGGTGAGAAAACAGGCTTAGTTTTAACTTAGGTCGCGCATTAGGGCCTCCCTTTGATGCGCAGCCCATGCGGTTGTTTGGTGGGCCACGTACGGCCCCAACCCTGACCGGTGATTCCACTGAAACCCGATGAGGCGGCAGTAAAACAAAACAGGAGGTCAATGATATTGATGGAACTTGTTGGGTGATGTGTGCCACGAATGATGGCGCTCTTCTCTGGGCATCTAGATGTTAAATTTTGATTGAGCAGGGCCATTTGTGCCGTTTGCAAACATGGAGACCCCTTGGTGTGGAGGTTTAGTTGTTGGATTTGATAGCAAGAAATACCAGAATTCCTGCCGACGCCGTTATGGTTGGTCGGAGACAATCTGCAGAAAGCGGACTCACAATCCACGGCTAGACCGCACCCAGATTTGGTGCCATTCTTTACGTCGAACCGTCTGACGGGAATGACCGTAGGAGAAAAAGAATGGCGTGGGATTATATTATCGCGGGTGCCGGGTCTGCCGGCTGTGTTTTGGCTTATCGACTCTCCGAGAATCCGAAGAACAGGGTTCTCCTTCTCGAGGCCGGCGGTGAAGATAATGCGCCACAGATCCGTATTCCTGGTGGCGAGATCAAAGCGATTCTTAATCCAAAATTCAATTGGCAATATATGTGCGAGCCGGACCCATCTCTGAACGGCCGAACCGATATGTGGCCGGGCGGAAAAGTACTGGGTGGGAGCAGCTCGATCAACGGCATGATCTACCTGCGTGGCCAACGCGAGGATTACGATGAGTGGGCTCGTCTCCTCGGCAATCGCACGGAGTGGAGCTATAGGGATGTTCTGCCGTACTTCAAACGGATGGAGACAAACCCGTTTGGCCCGAGTGAATATCACGGCGATAGTGGGCCGCTTGTGGTAACCGACACGCCCTCGCCCCATCAGCTCACCAAAGTATTCATCGAAGCCTCGCAGCAGATCGGGATCCCTTTTAATGCTGACGTTAACGGAGAAAAACAGGAAGGCGTTGGCCCGAATCAGGGAACTATTCGGTTCGGGCGGCGCAACAGTACCGCGCAGGCCTATCTCAAGCCTGCCCGCGCGCGCGCGAACCTCCAAGTTATTACGGATGCCAAGGTCGATAAAGTCATAATTGAAGACGGACGGGCGGTCGGTGTTAGATTCCTACGCCAAGGTAGCATTCAGGAAGAGCGGACGGAGGGCGAGGTCATTGTCGCCTGCGGCGCGCTTGCATCGCCCACCGTTTTGTTACGCTCGGGCGTTGGGCCGGAGGCCCATTTGCGTGAGATGGGTGTGGACGTGGTGTGCGACAGCAAAGGGGTTGGGCAAAATTTGCAGGAGCATCCTGTAGTTTGGACGGCTGCACATGTTAATGTCTCCACCTACAACCGCGAACTCACGCCCTATCACTATGTGAAACATCTGTCGAATTGGTTCCTGCGCGGCAAAGGACCGGCGGCCAACTCGATCTCACATGCGGTGGCCTTTCTTAAAACGCGCCCAGACGATGAAACACGACCCGATGTCCAGCTGCATTTCACGCCCGCCGGATATGATTTTGGGCCTGAAGGCCTTTCGATGATGAAACGTCCGGCGATAACCATCGCGGTCAATGTATGTCGACCGAAAAGCAGGAGCGATATCTGCCTGAGATCCTCAAATCCGTCCGACCCGCCTAGAATTAATTCTCGGTTACTTGAAAACCAGGATGACCTAGATCGCATGGTCGCGGGTTATCGGATCGCTCGCAAGATCGTTGAGACACCCGCCTTCAAACCTTATTACGAAGGCGCCTCGCAGCTCGAATCGAAGATTGATATGACTAGTGACAGCGCTTTGCAAGAATTTGTTCGGGGCTATGCGCTGCCGACCTATCATCCGGTCGGCACCTGCAAGATGGGTACAGACGGTTTGGCCGTGGTCGATCCGCGCCTGCGTGTAATTGGCGTCGATCACATGCGCGTTGTGGACGCCTCGATCATGCCCAACGTGACGAGTTCGAACACAAACGCGCCGACAATCATGATTGGCGAAAAGGCGTCAGACATCATATTGGGGGATATGTCAGTTTGATGGTGTAGGGATCTTTATGCCGACGCCCGTTCGTACCGGTCGCGAAATTCGGGACCGATTTGAATCTTTTGCCTCCTTAAGTCTCTGCCATGTCCTTCGCGAACTATTACGAATATGTGGAGATGTCGGGATGGCCATGACGCGATAGTCCGAGGAGGATATGGTGATCGACTGTGTCAGATTGAGCTCTGACTGGCGTCGGGCAACTAGTGTTGAGATAGCCGGCCGGTCAGCCAACTTCAGCGATGCGCCATTCCGCTTTTTGGCGCAAGAGCTATGGCGGATTAGGCAAGTCACAGCTTATAGAAATCCAATATCCAAGAGATTATGCTATCCGTTTCGCGTTGGATCAAGGCGTTTTTCGCAATCAATTATGGGTTATAATTTCCGCTTATGGCTAATCTGAGACTCAAATTGTCGGTCCAATAAACTTCCGAAGTTGAGGGTAAAGCGGACATAAATCGATACTTTACGCTGCGTCGCGGATGCGCATAACGGTCATACGCGATACGCCGTGATCACGGGCTATCTGAGCCACACTAACGCCGCCGCCCAGATTATCCATAATTTCGGCAACGGACTTTTCATTGGTGACCTTCGGCCTACCCAGCGTTTTACCCTCGGCACGCGCTCTGGCGAGGCCAGCATTGGTTCGCTCAACGAGTACGTCACGCTCCATCTCGGCTACTGCTGACAGCGTGGACAGGACTAGCTTTCCTGCTGACGAGGCGAGATCCAGATCACCAAGTTGTAGGACACGAACTGCACAACCCATTTCCGAGAACCGTTTGACAGTCGTCATGATGTCTATGGCATCACGACCTAGACGGTCCAGCTTGGTTACAATGAGCCGGTTCGGCTTTCTAGTACCGGTGACTGTGTCCAGTATCTTACTAAACTCAGGACGCTGATCCGCGGGAACTTTGCCACTGACGGTGTCAGTGTAAACGGTGTGGGCGTCATATCCTGCCTGCTCAATTTCGAGAAGCTGATTATCATTGGTCCGCTCAGCGGTGGATACTCGAGCGTAGACGAAGGTGTGCATATTCATGAACTCCATGTGTTCAATAATGATGTTCTAAACATTGGGTGTTCTAAAGTTAGATTAAAGGGTTTTGGGCATCTGTTATTGGAAGAATTGACGATGTTCAGAAGGGGTCGTTTATGAACTGTATCCCGGCAGACGTAGTGCTCGCGGGCTGGGGGCAGCTCGTGATCCTTATAAACGACCACCCAATTAACGCGGATAGTCCAGTGCCAGACCTGCCTCGATGATCAAGATACCGATGTCTTTGTCCCCGAGATAACAAGTGCCGACGCAGCGGTCATACGTCTTTTCACCATGTAGCTCGCAGCGGACCAGCTGGCTCAATACAAGGTCGCGCATGAATATTTTCGACCGCGTCCCCTGTGGCTCATCCAACTCTGGCGCGCACACACGCCGTTCAGCCGTATCCTCATTGTAGCGTCACTCATTGGCTTGTCGGGCCCCATCGGCGACCAGAATATGTAGGGATGGTTGTTGCGTACTTCTTCAAGTTTATCGAGCAGGTCCATCATCTCATCTGTCAGTGGGAGCACAAACTCATCGTATGTTTTTGTCCGCTCTGGACGAATCACCCAGCCTCTATCTTTGCGAGATATTTCATCCCATATAGACTTTAAAGTCTCGTCTGTTCGAGCACCTGTCAGGATTGTCCAACGTAGCGCCAGCGCAGACATCGATCCTTGACGGCACAAAGCAGCGTAAAAGGAGAGGACTTGCGATGCTGGCATGGCTGGGTGTGGTTTGCTTTTGGTCAGGTGCTTTGCGCGCCTTGGTAAAGCATCTTTGAGTAAAGCGATGTTGGCAGGATTTGCTCGGTCAAAAATTCCATGTGCTGCGGCAAAATCAAAACACTTTTGATACGCTGTCTGGTCCTTTTTGCGGTTTCAGCCTTTGTTAACCAAATTGGCTCTAGCAGCCTAACAATATCTGGGTGACGGATTTCCCCAATCTTAATGTTTCCGATATAGGGGAAAGCATACATCTCGAGAGTCCTCAGCCATTG
>Ga0115002_10005947_pt1 | contig 14219 bp, 8 predicted proteins | sample ArcticOcean_MG_C_8_FD_89576 | JGI IMG/M metagenome (GOLD analysis project Ga0115002, IMG submission 89576) | Marine microbial communities from western Arctic Ocean - ArcticOcean_MG_CB11_86 | ecosystem: Environmental > Aquatic > Marine > Oceanic | place: Arctic Ocean: Canada Basin | collected... | reverse complement strand
GGTTGCGTTCTCGTTGAGTTGGCTGAATATCAACGCGCTGTTAGTAGTTTCTCGATCGCCGTTGAATTGAATCCAACCTACGGGGTGGCTTGGCTTCGCCGCGGCGATACATTTGCGAAGCTGAAACAATACGACCTAGCGATGGTCGACTACGGAAAAGCGATTGAGTTTTCTCCCAGCGACGCAGGGATTTATGTCGCGCGGGCAGCTGTTCGAGCAAAGCAAGGAATGGCTGCCGCAACAATTAGCGAATTGAGGCGAGCAATCGAAGTCGATGCCCAGCATCTTCCGGCTCTGCTGCTGTTGGGAACTAAGCTCGTAGAAGCCAAGGAAATTGGCGAGGCCGAGGAGGTTTTTGCCCGCGTTATCGATTTCCAACCAGAGAATTCGATCGCATTGCAAAAGCTCGGGATTTGCAAACTGGTTCGTAACGAAATGACCGAAGCGGCCGCGCATCTTCGTCGAGCAGTCGAGATAAACCCAGCGAACGACCAAGCGAAGTTTTACTGCGGTTTGGTTTTATCCGATCTGAAGCATTTCGCCGAGGCGGAAGTCCACTTGCTCGACGCCATCCGAATCCAGCCCCGCGATGTGAATTATCGTTTGGCGCTCGCAAAACTCTACTCCCGAACCTATCGCGCCAACTTAGCTATCGATATTGTCGATCAGATTCTAGTCGAAGAGCCAGGGCATGAACGAGCAGCGAGAATGCGACGAATTTGTCAAAAGGCGAAAGAGCAAGAGAAAATGATGGGTCGGTCTCTGAGGAATGTTTCCAACGGACCAAGTGATTCACCAGGCGGCCTGAGGGTCGACTAAACGTTCGAGTTTTTAGACATCCGAGTTTTCCAAGACTCGTCTTCTTATCACAACCTTGCCGATTGCGATTTTTAGCGAAAATCGGCGTTCAGTGGTTGTTTCGGTGATCCCTCGTTTTTATCTCTGTAACGAGTAGCAATTCGCCAAGAAACTTGGTCTGATATTTTAAGTTAGACACAGTTCCATTTCGTCTTCTTGGTAGATATCAACCCGCGATGACAGACCCTTCAAAAACGCCAGATCAAGTCAATAATTCTCGATTGTTATGGGCGATTAGGTTACTTTCACTTGCAGCCGCGGCGCTGGCCACTTACCTCTTCGTCCTTTCGATATCGGGTCGAGGGTTACCGGTTGGCTGCGGATCGGGATCGGGGTGCGCCGAGGTCTTGCAAAGTACGTGGTCTGCCGTTTTCGGTATTCCAGTCAGTGGGCCCGCTTTGCTGGCATATGCGGCGGTCATCTTCTCGACCTTCTTGGTTAAAACAAACGCGTCTCCATTTGTTCAAGAAATGGGCTGGCGAATTTTGGTGGCTTTGGGAACGGCGATCGCCGCTTCGGTCGTTTGGTTTGTCATAATTCAAACCGTAGTTATCAAGTCGTTCTGCATCTGGTGTATGACCGATCACGCTATCGGTTTGCTCGTCGTATCTTGTATCTTTTATGGAGCTGCAAAACGAAATTACGGCGAGGCTCCCGATGCCAAAGTCTCTACGAAGGGGCCACTGTGGCCGAGCGTTCTCATCGGGGTTGGCTTTGCCGGGATGTTGTTCGCTTGTCAATTGGCTGTGCCATACAAGGGGGGAGGTGTCGTCCGCTTGCCTGAAGGTCAAAATGCGGACAGTGGGCCTGGTGCCGATCGTCAGATTTCCATCTTGAGCGGAAAATTGGTTGTCCTTCCGCACGAGGAACCGATTGTAGGATCCCCTGACGCGTCACACTTGCTTACTGTTTTATTCGATTACAGTTGTCCTCATTGCCGTCGAACTCATCAATATCTTGAACAAGCTCGGGAACGTTATGGCGACGTGGTCGCGTTCATACCGATGCCAATGCCTCTCAATAGCCAATGCAATCCGCATGTGGAGGAAACGGAGCCACGCTTTAAGGACTCATGCGAACTGGCTCGCCTCGCCTTGGCTGTTTGGAATAGCGACCCAACGAAGTTCGTCGAGTACGATCGTTGGCTTTTTGAATCGGAAATGCCTCGTGAACTCCAAGATGCGAAGGATAAGGCCGAACAACTGGTTGGTGCAGAAAAACTCGCCGCCGCTCTTTCCGATCCCACAATCGATCAAAAGATCGCCCGCAATGTTCAAGCTTACGAAGATAGTACCGCCGAAAGCATTCCCGTTGTCTTGTCGCCAGACTTTGCCGCCATCGTCGGGCGGCCTGAGGACGCCGAGGAACTGTTTATGATTTTGGAATCCGACGTGAAACTCGTCCCAGTCAACGGAGATCCGCCTTTGCTGGATCAGAGCGAAACGGAACCTGGCGGCGAAACGGAACCTGTAGAGAACCCGCAAGATGACAATAGCAGCACTAACTAGTCGATGTTATTGGGTGCGACATACTTGTGTCGCAAGAGCGAGAAAACTCGCCGAAAGTCTGAATGCGAGAACTCCGCAACCAAGATCAGAAGAACTAAAACTGAAGAACCAAATAGAACATCGAGAACTGACGCTAATTGGCTGAATACATAGAAAGCGAAATAGATAAATGTCTGATGCTCCCATCCTTGTCGAAAGCGATCTGAAGTTATTAGAGCAGGCGAGTCTTAGCTACCAACGCCTACGACAAGAGGTCGGCAAAGTCATTATTGGCCAGGAGGACATTGTCCGCCCTGCCCTGGCCGCCATTTTTTGCCAGGGGCACACGCTCATTATTGGCGTGCCTGGGTTGGCGAAGACACTGTTGGTGAAGACCTTGGCACAGGCTTTGGATTGGAGTTTTAAGCGGATCCAGTTTACTCCCGACATGATGCCAGCGGACATTATCGGTATGGAGTTGTTGCAAGAAGACGAGTCGGGGCGTCGTTCAATGCAGTTTGTGAAAGGGCCGTTATTCGCCAATATAATTCTTGCGGACGAAATCAATCGGACGCCGCCAAAGACGCAATCGGCGTTGCTCGAAGCGATGCAGGAATACACTGTGACGAGCATGGGAACGGGCCATTCGCTGGAGCAACCTTTTATCGTCTTTGCGACTCAGAATCCTATCGAACAAGAAGGCACGTACCCGCTTCCAGAAGCTCAGCTCGACCGTTTCATGTTTAGTTTGTGGATGTCCTACCCGTCGGCTCTCGAAGAAGAAGAGATCGTCATGGCGACCACCGAGGGAAAGGTACCGCAGGTCTCGTCGCTGTTTAGTTTAGAGGAAGTTAGAACCTACCAAGAATTAGTACATCGGATTCCGGTGTCACGTCACGTGGTGAGTTATGCGGTTAGCCTGTCTCGCGCAACTCGACCCGACGACCTTGATGCATCGACCTATACGAAGAATTACATTTCGTGGGGAGCGGGTCCGCGAGCGAGCCAGCACATGATTTTGGGAGCGAAGGCGATGGCTTTATTAGATGGTCAGCCGACAGTCACCGCCGAACACATTCGCCAAATTGCGCCGCTCGTACTGCGTCATCGGATCTTGCCGAGTTACAACGCCACGGGCGAAGGCCTAAACTCTGCCGATCTGGTTCGCCATATCATCGACAGCGTAAGCGAGCCAATTTATGTCGCATGATTCCAACGAAGTCGTCATTGCCGACGTCGTCTACCAGGGCGGATTGAACCGTCGTTACCTGCGAGTGCAAGATCTTCAGCGATTGCAGCACGCCAAGTTTACCGGTCGACGGATCGTGGAAGGCATGTACGCTGGTCGGCACGCTTCTGCTCAGCGCGGGCAGAGCGTTGAATTTCGAGACTACCGGGAGTACATGCCAGGCGACGAAATGAACGCCGTGGACTGGAAGGTTTATGCTCGCAGCGATCGGTTATTCATTAAGCTTTTTGAAAACCAAGTTGAGATGACGGTTCATTTGTTGGTCGATGGTTCTGCTTCCATGGCCTACCGTGGCCATCGCTCGAAAGACAAACTGAGCAAGTTCGATCAAGCCTGTCATCTTGCTGCCGCAATCGCGTTTCTGGTGACCAAGCAAAACGATCGCGTTTCGGTTTCCTATGCAAAAGAAGGGCTCTTTGGATTTCGCCGAGCGAGTAATTCCATGCGAGACCTGTTGGCGTTGCTCCACGAAATGGAAACAGTGCGTCTCGCGGGGCAATCGCAGATCGGCACAGCGCTAAAAGACCTCGTGGGAAATTGTGGGCGTCGCGACCTGTTCGTGATCTTCAGCGATCTGCTCGAAGATCGAGAGGAACTGCTCAAATCGATTTCAATTTGTCGTAGCCGCGGTGGCGAAGTGATCGTCTTCCACGTCCTGCACGACGACGAAGTGAACTTGCCAACCGTCGACAATGGTCTTTTCATCGATAGTGAAAATGGCAACCGAATACGACTGAACATTCGCGATGTTCGCGAGGAATACGAGAAACGTATTCAGGAGTTTCTCGCTGGTTGGGATTTGGCTTGTAAGGGACACGGGGTCGACTACAACCGGGTACTAACATCCGACCACTATTACGAAGTTTTAGAACGGTACATGTTCCGACGCGCTGCGCGTCGAGTTTGAAACAAATAGCCACGCATTGCTCATGATTCACTTTGCCCTGATTTCGTTAACAACTCCATTGATGATCGGTGGCGCTGCGCTGGTAATGTTGCCAATTATTGCGCACTTGTTGAACCGCCATTCGAGGCGAATTATCGTTTTTCCCACGATTGCATTATTGCAGGCGTCGGCTGCAAATCAGTCCAAGTTGTTCAAGTTGCGACGGTGGATGTTGTTGGCTTTGCGATGCTTGTTGGTTCTGCTGTTGGTCTTGGCGTTTTCTCGGCCGGTTTACTTTCAGTCGGAAACATCGGCAGCAGCTGTTGGTGAAACGCACGCGGTTGTTCTGTTGATCGACACCAGCCTTTCGACTCGGCAGCAGCGTGGCGGAGTTCAGTTGGTCGAGAGTCTAAAGGCTTCTGCGAATCGAGCGATCGAATCATTGTCCCGCGGCCGCGATGTGGCGAATGTCATTTTAGTTGCGCGGGAACCATTGGCCATATTTCCGCGGCTCAGTTACAACTTCGACGGACTGCGGAGCAAGATGGCGACTGTCGAAGCCACTTACCAACGAGCGGATTTCGTTCGCGCATTGACGATGGCTGGCCAACAGTTGGACAAACACTCTGGGCCTCGCCGGATCGTTATCGTCTCCGACATGCAAAAGACGAATTGGCAAGAGATCGTCGAGGACGATATCTTGTCCGACTTGCTTCCCGAGGGCACGGAAGTTTCGCTGATTGAGCCGACGGAAGACGTGCCCGATAATATTGGATTGAGCAAACCGAGAACGATCCCCGCTGTTCCAATTATTGGGCAACCGTTGCAGTTGGTCGTCAATGCGACAAACTTCGCTCAAGTAAAAAAAGAAGTTCCAGTCGAAGTCTTCGTGAACGGTGCGTCGGTCGGTAGCCAGACGGTAAGCTTCGACGCGAGCGAGCAAAAAGAAGTCGCATTTGAAATGACAATTTCCAGTGGCGGTTTGGGAGAAGTCGTGTTTTCGACGATCGCCGATGGGCTCAATGAGGACAATAAGTGCTACTTAGCAATCCGACCAACCAAGCGGTTGCCAATTTTTGTGGTTAGCGATGAGCCGGCCAGCGAGCTTGGCAGCGGGACGTTTTTTCTTCTACGAGCCCTGGCGCCGCACGACGGTGAACTCGACCGTTTTGATGTGCAACACATTTCCGCAAAGGAATTGGGGAGTGTGGAGTTGTCGGCGGCGGCAGCAGTGTTCGTCGGATACGTCGGCAGGATGCCGCAAGCGTCGGCAGAGGCGCTAGTGAAATACATTGGCGGCGGTGGCGGCGTGGTTTTCTTTTCTGGTGAAGGTGCAGTCGACGAAAACCTCAAGGTCGTGGAAGCCGCAGCTGGTGAAAATGGAATCCTTCCCTGGCAGCCAGGCCGTTCTCGCAATTTGGCTCTCTTGGACGAATCGTTGACAATTCAATCGGGACAATGGAACGCTCAGCTACTTCGCCAGTTCGACCAACGAAGCCAAGTCGCGATGGGCGAAATCCAATTCAGTCGAGTTTGGGCGGTGGGAGCGATCCATCCCGAAACTCACGTCTTGTTGCAGTTTTCTGATCGTTCGCCCGCGCTTGCCACTCGTTCCTTTGGAACTGGCAGATTGGTCGTAGCGAATTTTAGTCCTTCCGTCGACTCCAGCGACCTCGGCAAATATGGAACGTTTGTGGCACTAGTTCAGATCCTGGCAAAAGAGTTGCGAACGACTGCGGGGCTAGAACCCGAAAATCACGTTGGCTCTTCCGTGGAATACTCGGATTCACTCATTGGATTGAGTACTGCTGATAAGATCACGGCGACAGATCCGGAAGGACAGCCACTTGTCGTCATGACCGGTACTCAGAACGATCGATTGCAGGCTCAGATCTTTAGGACTCTTCGACCGGGATTTCACCGCTTACTCGCCAACGGAAAACCAACGGACGTTGCTGCAGTGAATGTCGAGGGGCGCGAAGGAGATTTACAGAGGTTTAGCAAAGAACAACTACAGAAGAGTTTCTCTCATTCGGGAGGCGTGGTTGACGTTCATCAAGTAACCGACGGAAATGTCAAAATGCGACCCAATGGTAGGCCGATGTGGGGTTGGTTGATGTGGTTGGCGATGTTGGTGATTGGCGTCGAGTTGGCTCTACTTGGCATTTGGAGGCGTTAGATGGAACTTGGGATTTTCGCCTGGATTTGGCAACCGATCGCTTCCCCGCTGCAAATCATTGCGGCGGGAGTTGTCCTCGCTGCGCTGACGATATTTGCCTACGCTCGAACCTTTACGGATCACAAAATCACGAGTGTAATTTTATTGGCCATGCGGTTGGCGTTGGTTTTGGGCGTCGTCGTCTTGATGATGGGTCCGAGTCGAGTCCCGCCCTCGAGCGACGATTTTTTGCGACCCAATTTGGCGATCGTGCTGGACGGCTCGCAGTCGATGTTAACGGAAGACTGTCAAAACATGAGTCGCATGCGGTTCGCAAAGTCAAAATGGTTGACTGCCGATCGATTGCGGAGGCTGAATGATACATTTGACGTCGAGTTGTACTTGTTTGACGATCAGCTCAAGGCGATATCTCGTGGATTGCTCTACCGAGGTGATGAGCAGGTTGCGTCAGGTAGTGTCACGCGACTGTCGGAATCCGTAAGAGATGCTGTAAACTGCATGCCGATCGATGCGAAGGGAGCGGCGATGTTGGTCATCAGCGACGGACACGATACCGAAGGGGCGCCGATTCAGCCAGCAGCATCGCTGGCGCAAGGACGCGATATTCCAGTGTTTACTCTGCCGTTGGGTCGAGCCGCAGAACGAGCAGACATCACGGTCCTAGCCGTCGCTATGCAAGATTATTTGTTACCGAACGAGCCGGGTGCGATTCTTGTCAAGGTTTACCAGTCTGGCTTGGACGACGCCAAGACCACATTGATTCTCCGGCATGGCGAAGAGAAACATCAAGTACCCATCGACTTCAATAATCAAAGGATGGTAGAAGTTCAGGTGCCGATTCAGGAGGAGGAAGAAGGGCAATACGAATATGTCATCGAAGTCGAACCGGTCGGCGAGGAAGCGGAGCACAACAATAATTCTCAAGTTGTCTTCTCGGAAGTTCAGAAGAAGCGGATTCAAGTTTTGATCCTCGAAGGGCAACCGTTTTGGGATAGCAAGTTTTTGGCGCAGTCGCTACGCAAAGACGAGCGTCTGGCAATCACACAGATAACTCAAGTTTCGCCGGATAAGCGCGAGACCATTGTTACTCGAGTAGACGGACCGGCTCGCAAGTTGCCGGAGACGGCGGAACAATGGGCGAATTTTGACGTTGTTATTTTGGGGCAAGGATTAGAAAAGATGCTCGATGTATCGGCTGCCGAGCAGTTGGTCGAGTTTGTATCCAATCAAGGCGGCCACGTAATTTTCTCTCGCGGTCAGGCCTACGACCCAGAGTCGCCCGAAGGGATGGAGTTAGCCGAGGCTTTGGCGCCGTTGGAGCCCGTGCAATTCGCGCCTGGCTCAAGGGAGAAAGTCATGTTGGCAGTTGCTCCCGCTGGCCGAGTTGGATATTGGTTTTCGCCTGCAAAGTTAGGCATGGACATCGAAGACGCTTGGGGCCGCGTTCAGGGATTTGACTGGATGCCAAATGTCGAGTCCGTAAAGCCAGTGACCGTTGTCTTGGCTCGAGCGTCTATCACTGGCGACCCACTCGTCGATTCTAGTCACCCTGCACTTGTCTCCATGCGACAAGGCCGCGGCGGAGTTGTCGGAATGCTGGGCGAAGGGACGTGGCGCTGGAGTTTGTTGGCTCCTGAGAACCGCGATCTCGCTGGGTTCTACGATACGTTTTGGTCCAACATGGTTCGTTGGCTGGCGGCCGGTGGCGATTTCCAACCAGGCCAACAAGTTTCGATGCACCTCTCGCGCAGCAGCGTTCGATTGAATGACAATATGGAAGTCGATGTCGTTTATAAGTTCGCTCCACAAGGTGGTGCGGAACCTGTGCTCGAAGTAACTGAGTCCAGTGGAGAAACTCGGCAAGTCGCTTTGGAACGAACGCCCGGGCGAGTACCTCGTTATCGTGGAACGTGGCAACCGGTCGGTTTGGGTGTGCACAACGTCAAGCTGGTCGCACCCGGGATGGTGCCAGACAATATCGAACGAAAATTCAACGTCTATCACTTTAATATCGAACGACTTGAGACGTCGGCTAATCCAATGCCATTGCAGGTTCTCGCCGAACATACTGGGGCTCGCTGCTTCCAACCCCACCAAGCCGAAGAACTGATTGCTACGTTGAAGGCCCATCGCGATTCGTACCAGAAACCGAAGGAGTTGGAGTATATTTGGGACCGATGGAGTGTAATGTTGCTCCTGTTAATTTGGGGCGGAACGGAGTGGATCTTGCGTCGCCGAGTCGATCTGTTGTAAACAATCGCCTATTTGAATTGTGGCCGAGTCGGTAACAAAGGTAGAATCGAAATAGTGAATATTCGTAGAACTGAAAGTTGAAGGACTTCCGAAGTCGAAGTAACGGAATTCCTGGAATGCCAAGATAAAAAGGACTTCCGGGAATTCGTTTAACTCAAGTTAGACGTCACGGGTATTTGGCAGACGGTCCCAATCATATCGCGTCCAGCGATTTGTGGGACCGTAGAGTCAAATGCCCAATTCCGTGAGATCGAAGTAACGGAATTCCTGGAAGGCCAAGATAAAAAGGACTTTCTCATGTCGCGAGTTGCCAATACGAATGCAGAGAATCGTTTGACTGACTACCTTCGTCGGACGAATCGTTTAAGAATGTTGGCCGAAACATTTCGCGCGGTCTGCCTCGCTATCGCAGCCTTGTTAGTGTTTGCGCTTTTGCTCATTTTCGTCGACGCGGTATTGGGGTTTGACAGCTGGGGCCGAGTGCTTATCGACGTTGTCGGTGGAGTTCTCGGTGTTTATTCGCTGGTATTTATCATTCGTCAGTTTGCCGGCAACCAGTTTGAGCCAAGACGAACAGCTCGGATGGTCGAAGAACGATTGGGTGTTACCGACAGCCGATTCATCAACGCCGTCGACCTCGCCAATTCTCCAGAGACTTCGAGTCCAGAGTTGGTGGAGCAGACCGTTCGAGACGGCGTAAATCACTCTGCCAGTTTGCCGTGGACTTTGACTGTCGACGGCCTACTAGTTCGCCGTGCTACAGCGATCGCCGCCGGTGTCTTTTGTCTGTTAGTCGTTAGCTACTTTTGTGCGCCGCGAATTTTTCAATTTGGCATTCCACGATTTCTCGATCCGTTAGGTGATCATCCACCCTACACGTTAGTTCAATTCGACACGGACGTTTTTCCTGAAACGGTTTATCAAGGGAAGCCGGCGAGCATTATTACGACGTTGCGGGGCCCTGACTTGCCAAAACAAGCTGACATCGTCTTTATCGATGGCAGTAGCGAAGAACGTTTCCCCATGATGCTTCGTAGTGATGATAGTTACATTCTGCCAATGGATCGGGTCGAACGGTCGCGGCGATTTTACGTTGACACGCCAAAGGGACGTAGTGAAACGGTGGAGTTGCCCGTGCTCGCCGTACCCGTTTTCGAGTCGGTCGATGTCAGCTACACATATCCAAACTACACCGAATGGCCGTCGACTCAGCACGCTCTGGGTAAACGAACCATTCGCGGATTGATCGGAACAACAGTTGTCCTGACCGTTCGCAGTAACCTCGATCTGTTGATGGGCCGAGTGGCGATAGTAGATGCCAAGTCGGGTGAAAAAGTGAATGTCGTTTTGAAGCCTACGGCAACCGATGCCCGTGTCGTCGAAGGGGAGTTTACTCTTGCCAGCAGCGGTCGCTTAACGATCGAGTTGGAAGCGAAGAACGGCGCCACGAGTTTGGAAGCCGTTGAGGCGAAAATCACGGCGATTGCAGATAGTGCACCGAATCTTGCGTTTATCGAACCGGAACCGATGGTGATTGCGGTAGAGAATTGGAAAGTTCCGTTGTTGATTCAAGCGACCGACGATGTCGCAGTGGACAGGGTCGTCCTCTTCGCTGGTATCAACGGCTGGGGGCCGTCGAGAATCGAACTGGAACTCAATCGGCTGCAGCGGAATCTTGTCAGAGCCGAATACGAATTCGACATGGCTGCTCTGGGCGCTAAAGCTGGCGACATCATTACGTATTACGCTTCCGCTTACGATAACCACGCGCCCGAGCCCCACTTTACCGATACTGACACCCAAGTGATTCAAATAATTGGGTTGGAAGAATACAAGCAGATGGCTCGTCAAGAATATCAAATGAACGAGATGATGAAGGAATTTGAAAAATTCCAGGAAGGCTTGGAGCAGCTCGCTCAACAACGAGAGGAAATGCTCAAAGAGCTGGGTCAACTCAAAGAGAAGTTGGCAGCAGGTGAGGAGTTGAGCCCAGAAGATCAGCAGCGGATGGAGGAACTCGAGCAGAAGTTGCATGAGTTTGCGAAGCAGAGCCAGGAGTTGGCGAAGCAAATGAAAGCTCGGGCTGATTCTCCCGAGTTGTACGAAATTGATGAGTCGTACCAAGAGACGCTCAAGGAAATCGCGGATCAACTCGAACAGCAGGCGGTGAATGCTCGCAAGGCTGCGTCGCAGTCGCAATCGATGCGAGAGCAACCGTCGTCGGAGGCCGAGCCGAAAAAGTTTGAGGATGCGTTGGATAAGTTTTCAGAAGAGAACGAACCGTTCGGCGAGTCCAGTAAAGAGCAACTCAAGCAAGTTGAACAAGATATGCAGGCCGTCGATCAACTCGATAAGATGATGCAACAATCCGACCGCATCAAAAACGTCATTAAAGAACAACGCGACTTGGCTGACCGCATGGCCCAGTTCCGGAACAAGAAAGAACTCGCGCCAGACGAAGAGCAGCGATTGCAACAGATGGCCAAGCAGCAGGACCTGTTGCGACAAGAGCTTGAGGAAGCGGCTGCCGAACTTGAAAAGCAAGCCGAACTGGCCGCCGAGAAGTTGCCAAAAACGGCCGCTGAAGCACTCGGGTTATGCAAGGCAATCAAAGATTTGCAGATACCTCAAGATCAGGCAAGTGCGGCTGAGAATGCTCGCGACGGGCAAGGTGAAAGTGCTGTCCAGTCGGCTGAAGAGGCCGCCGATAAACTCGAGTCGCTGCTTTCCAAAATGTGTGACTGCCAGAAAATGTCGGACGAAATGTCTCAGGATCCCGGACTCGGCATGTCCAAAGAAGGGATGGAGAAGATGTTGAAACAGTTGGCGCAAGGACGAAAAATGCCATCGCTCGGTGGAAAGCCGGGAAGCCAAGGCCAGGAAGGCGGTGGCTCGATGGGATCTAAGTCGCGAATGACGGTCATGGGACCACATATGAATACAAAAGGAAACTCCGACGAAGAACGCCGGGGTGGAAGTCGCGACGGTCGCGGGCGCGGTCGAGCGAACGGTGCAGCCGATTTCGCAATCGGGTCCGAAGCACTCGATCCCGAGTCGCGAACAGGCAACACGGGTGGCGGTGGTAACATGCAAGGTGTGCCCGTCGGGTATAAAGATCAAGCAGAAGCGTATTTCCGACGAGTGGCGGAAGACGAATAACAGCTCAGATACGGAAGTCATCGCAAACAAGGAGAATTCAATGAGTCGTACACTGAGTCGGACACTAAGTCGTAGCACGTTTTGGTTGGTGCTGACCTGTTTGGCAATTGCCCTCGTAACTGCTCCGCTTCAGTCGCAGCAGCGCCGCGGAGTTGTCCGTTGTGCGAATCTTGTCTACGCCAACAACAAGACGTCCGTTTGCTTCAGCTCGGAATTCCTCGTCGAACTATCGAAGAAGGCCAATGTCGCCACCGAAGGAAAGATGGCGACGGTCAATCTCGAATCCGCAGAGCTGTACGATTATCCGTTCGCAATTATGACGGGCGAAGGTTCGTTTCTGCTTAGCGAAACTCAACGCTCTAATCTGCGAAACTACCTGTCTGCTGGTGGATTCGTCGTCGCCTCAGCTGGATGCAGCAGCAAGAAATGGGCAACCAGTTTTCGCTCTGAGATTCGCAAAGTGTTTCCCGATGTAAAACTCGTCAAGCTCGAACCTTCGCATCCAGTTTTTCACACCGTCTACGATATTGAAAAACTACAGTGCAAACGCAACCACGAAGCCAAGCTGGAAGGCCTCGAGATCGACGGTAAGATCGTTTTAATCTTCAGCGAAGACGGACTCAACGATACTGGTAATGTTGGCGGAAATTGCTGTTGTTGCGGTGGTAACGAAATCTTGAATGCTCGCCAAGTAAACGTCAACTTGCTTTCGTATACGCTGACTCACTAAACGGCTCTCGCTAAAAAGGCACTCGGCAAAAGACCGTTTCAAGAAGTGCAGCACTAACACTATTCGCTCTGGTGAATATCACAATGAAAAGATTAACCGCAACACTCGCCGTTTTGTTGTTCCTCTGTTCGTTTTCCGAACAGTGCATGGCGATTGAGTTTCATAAATCGATTGAGGCTGCTCAGAAGTCGGCCAAAGAACCGAAGCCGATGGTCATCAGTTTTGGAGCTGCTTGGTGCGGTTGGTGCCGAAGAATGGAAGCCGATACGTTTGGACACGAATCGGTAACTGCTATCGAGAAAGAGTATTTGTGGGTGAAGTTAGATATCGACAACGAGTCCGAACTTTCTGCTCGCTACAAAGTTCGCGGAGTTCCGCACACGGTTGTCATCAACTCAGAGAACCGCGTGATGGGTATGCAGTCCGGATATATGAATCCCGAAGTCTTTTTGAAGTTCGTCGAGGATAGTTTCAATAATCCACTTCCATTGGACTTGGCGGACGAGCTGTTGGAGCAATTGGCGAGTAACGACGGAGACGACTACGAAGGGACGGTAACGAAATTAGTCGAGTTGATTAGTACGCCCGATCGAACTCATCGAAAAAGAATTATCGAAGTCTTGGCCAACGAAGGTGAAGAGGTTTATCCTTTGTTGATAAGTATGATGGAAGACGAGCGTTTAGCAGTGCGAGCGGCTGCCGCGCATACTCTGGCGTATCTATCTCAAACCAATTTGCCGTTCCAACCTTTCGATTCAGCTGAGAATCGGGCGGAGCAGATAACGGCCTGGCGGGAAAAGCTCGCCGCCTCTTAGTTGGAGCACGGGCTTTCAGCCCGTAACCAGTAATGGTTCAAGCCAAAACCTCTTTGTGCAACGATTTTCGCGGGTTGTCTTGAACGCTGCGAAGCAAGCGTCACCCTCCCGTTTCGGGAGGGTCGGAGTCTCAGCTCCGGGGAGGGTTTAGGAAGTTCGCTAGGCGCGACCGTGCAGATTGTCGAACCGTTAGTCCAGCTTAGGGTGCACCGCCCCTGGACGACAATTGTCATGATTCCAGTCAAGGTTGGTATTTCGTTTTTTTGACGCTGCCGGCGTTTCAGCCAGGTAGCGCGCAAATCGCTCAACGCGAGTCTTTCAGCTCTCTACTCTTTTTTCCTGTTCGCAAAGACGTGCAGGTGGACGTCAAACAAAGTTCCTAAACCCTCTCCGGAGCTGAGACTCCGACTCTCCCAGAGGGCCCAGAGGGAGAGTGACTCGCGTTGCGATTTGAATTGAGGAACTGTAACTCATCTCATCGAATAGGCGTTTCCAGCAAAGTGACAACGTCAAGATGTGAGTAATGGCCACGGCCAAGAAGGCTGACCATTACCCACATCTTTTGCATTCAGCGCCGATAGTAGCCCCCGAATCGAAAGTTTG